>WNFG01004211.1_pt1 | contig 16597 bp, 16 predicted proteins | sample 5400431 | NCBI WGS metagenome assembly WNFG01 (sample SAMN13153346, study PRJNA577476) | soil metagenome | isolation source: 120 cm saprolite under Douglas fir tree site 2 hole 3 replicate 2 | place: USA:California | collected 2015-04-18 | reverse complement strand
CGTGGGGACGTTAGGAGGGGGGTTCGGAAGCCTCCTCTTCGACCCGCGCCCAGATCTCGGCAGCCATGGGTTCGCGTGCCTCTTCCTGCAGGTGCGCCACGAGCCCGATCGCCCGCGCCATGACCGCCAGGCCGCGGCACACCTGCCACGGCAGGCCGAGCTCGCTGGCGATGGCGCCGATGGCGCCCGTCGCGTTGACGGTCAGCTCGCGGCCGAGGCTGCGCGACGCCTCCTCGCCCACGACCTGGATCAGCTCCACATAGCGGCCGGAGAATCCGTTGGCCTTCGCCACCTGGAAGAGACGCGGCGTGCGCGGGTCGATCGGCTTGTGGATCGGGTGACCCAACCCCGGAACTGCTCGCTTCGCCTGCTTCTGCCTGGCGACGATCCCTTCGGCAAGGGTCTGCAGGTCGGCGTCGTCGCCTGCATCCTTGAGCGCCTCCTGAAGCATTCGAGCGACCTCTTCCGTGGGCCCGCCGAAGCGGTCCCCCATCCCCAGAAGGCCCGCCGCGACCGCGCCCTGCAGCGCTTCGGGCGCGCCGAGGTATGTCATCCGCGCGGCGATCGCGCTCGGCGTCACGCCGTGCTCGACCAGCGTCACCGCGATCGCGTTGAACACCACCGACTCCGGCGGAGTCGGGAGCCTGCCCTTCAGCTCCAGGAACGCGAAGTCGCCGAGCGACACGTTGCCGATGAGCTCGGTCAGGTCGTGGCCACGCACGACGACCTTGTCCGGCGAGCTCCAACCCATTTCCGATCGCAGCTTCTTCCGCGTCACGTCTTCCTCGTCAGGCGGGTTTTGTACGAGGCTTCGCCGAAGCCCGACTCGGTGATCAGCTCCACGCGGCACCGAAATGTGAGCGTCGCACGCACCGCCTTCTCGATCTCGTCCGCCAACCTGGGGTCCGCCGGCGCGCCGTCCGGGACCTCCACCTCGATGGGTACTGGCGGCTCGACGCTGACGTTCGTGCCGTTGCGAACGATCCGCGCACGCCCCGTGACACGTGGCCGGAACCGCCCGACCACCGCCAGGATCGCGGACGGGTAGACATTCACGCCACGGACGATGAACATGTCATCGCGCCGGCCGATGATGCGCATGCAGAAGGTCGCGCGCCCGCAGCCGCAATCGCCGCCGTGAACCTCGACGAGATCTCCACCGAGGAAGCGGACGACCGGATGGGCCTCTCGTGTCAGGTGGGTGTAGACCAGCTCGCCGACTGCGCCGGGCTCGATGGTCATGGACTCGCGCGAATCCGGGTGCACCAGCTCCGCCCACACGTGCCCGCTGCCGCTGAAGTGCATGCCCTGCCGCCCCGGGCACTCGCCGAACAGCGACGGCGCGATGTCGCCGATGCCCATGACCTCGTTGACGAACGCGCCCGTGACCGATTCGATATGGTCGCAAACCGCCGGAATGCCGCCGCCTGGCTCGCCTCCCGTGACGATGTGACGCAGCGAGGTGATCTTCTCGCCGGTCTTCTCCAGCCGGTTCGCGAGGTACTGCGCGAAAGAAGGCGTTGTGACGATGGTGTCGAAGATGCCCGCGCGCATGCCGAACAGGACGCGGTCCGCGTCGCCTGGTCCGAGGGGGACGACGCGCGCGCCGATTCGGGCCAGCACGAAGTAGGTGTGGCCCGCAACGAACGGCCCCGCGCCGAAGGTCGACAGCACGCTGTGGTGGTCGTGGATGCCTGACGTGTAGTAGGTGCGCGTGCCGATGGTCGTCCACATCTCGATGTCGCCGGGCGTGAGCGCGAGCACGGTCGGCGCCCCTGACGTGCCGCTGGTCTGGTACACCCGCTTGACGCGGTCTTCGGGCACGCAGAGGTTGGTGCCGAACGGCGGCCGCTCGTCGATTGCGTCCTTGAGGTCTGCCTTTGACGTGAGGGGCAGGCGGCTGATGTCGGCCAGGCGGACGAGGTCGGGTCCGAAGCCAGCGTCACCGAACCGTCGCCGGTAGAAGGCCGAGTTCTCCATGAGGTGCCGCCACTGCCGCTCCCAGGCCGCCTCGCCTCGCGCCAGCGCCTGCGAGCGGTCTTCGGTCTCGACCTCGCGGTCCCAGATCCAGTCGCGGTCGCAGGTGTCGCCGGGCAGCCGGCCCGTCGCCTGGTCGGCGGCTTTCATGCGAGAGGCGGCCCGTCCGGCATCTGAGCCGCGTCCACCCACGTGCGGAGGTGCGCGTCTGCCAGCTTGCGGGCGCCCTCATACGGCCCCGCCGGATCGGCAAGGGCCGCGCGCGTCAGCTCGCGCACGCGGTCCTCCACGACGGCGATCGCCTGTTCAGCGCTCGTGACGCTGTCGGTGACGTATCCAATGGTCGCGCCCGAGTTGCACACGTAATCGGCCAGGGGAATGATGCCGCGGTCCCACAGGACCTCCAGGCCGCGCTTCGTGTACGGCACGTTCGCCGCGGGCGCGACGACCCTCGCCTGCAGCGTTTTCGCACGCGCCTCGTCGATGACGCCGATGCGCGCGCCGGGCACCAGGATGTCGGAGCCGACCTCGAAAAGCTCCGTCGCCGGGCTCACCGGCTCGTCGACATGCTCGACTACGTGATCGCCGTGCTCGGCGCGGAGGCGAAGCAGCTCCTCGACGTCGAATCCCGCGGCGCGCCGGACGCAGCCGTGGATGGTCGAGAAGGCGATCAGCCTTGCGCCTCGCCGCCACATCTCCAGCGCGGTGGCGCCGCCCACCTTGCCGAAGCCCTCGATCACCACGGTCTTGCCCGCCAGGCCGGCGAGAGCGGTCTCCGCAGCGACGGTCACGCCGAGGCCGGTGATGAAAGCATCGAGCGGCATGCCCTCATGCGTGGTGTGCATGACACTCGCCTGCTCGCTTCCCGGCAGCGAGCTGAAGTCCTCGGGCTTCGTGCCGAGGTCGGTGGAGGTGAGAAAAGTGCGGCTCTCGACCATCGGGCGGATCTCGTCGACGTAGCGCTTGACCGCGTCGTCGCGGTCGGCCTCGGTGGCTCGGATGGTCGCCTTGGCGCCTCCGATGTTCACGCTGAGCACCGCGAACTTGTAGGTCATCGCGCGCGCCAACAGCTGCGTTTCGCGCTCGGTGACGTCAGGCGCGAGCCGCGTGCCGCCCGCGCTGGTCGGGCACTCCAGGTCGAACGCCACGTAGGCGTCGACGGTCTTCAGCTTGAGCGTCTTCATCGAAGCTAAGGTTGGCACGATGCCGGATCTGCTGTTGACGACGGTGGTCGGCAGCTATCCGCAGCCAGACTGGCTCATCGACCGCGCGGCTCTCGCCGGCCGGCTGCCCCCGAGGGTTCGCGCGAAAGAGATCTGGCGTGTCGCGCCCGAGCTGCTCGAACAGGCGCAGGACGACGCGACGATCGTCGCCATCCGCGACATGGAGCGCGCGGGCATCGACATCATCACCGACGGCGAGATCCGGCGCGAGAGCTACTCGAACCGGTTCGCGACAGCGCTCGAGGGCATGGACCTCGACAACCCGGGCACGGCTCTGGACCGCACGGGCCATCCGAATCCGGTGCCGCGCGTCGTGGGTCCGATCCGGCGCACGCGCCAGGTCGAGGTGCGCGACGTCCAGTTCCTGCGCAAGCACACCGACCGTCGCATCAAGGCAACGCTCCCCGGCCCGTTCACGATGTCGCAGCAGGCGCAGAACGACCATTACAGGGACGAGGCCGACCTGGCGATGGCGCTGGCGGTCGCGGTCAACGAGGAGATCAGGGACCTGTTCGCGGCCGGCGCCGACATCGTCCAGATCGACGAGCCATACCTGCAGGCGCGCGCCGAGAAAGCGAAGCGATTTGCGCTTCCTGCAATCAACCGAGCCCTGGAGGGCATCGCCGGCCAGACCGCGCTGCACACGTGCTTCGGTTACGCGCACATCGTTCACGACCGGCCGAACGGCTACCCATTCCTCGCGGAGCTCGCCGGCACAGCGGCTGCCCAGATCTCGATGGAGTCGGCGCAGCAGAAGGTCGACCTGACGGTGCTCGAGTCACTGCGAGGCAAGACTCTGATCGTCGGCGTGATCGACCTGGCGGACGACAGCCCGGTCGAGGATGTCGACACGGTCGTCGCGCGCATTCGCGCGGCGCTGAAGCATGTGGAGCCAGACAAGCTCGTGCTGGCGCCGGACTGCGGCATGAAGTACCTGCCCCGCGAGAAGGCTTTCGCGAAGCTGTCGGTGCTGGCGCAGGCCGCGGATCGGGTGCGGGCGGAGGTCTAGCGCTTTCGCGGGGTCAGGTCAGGCGCCCGCGCGGCCGTGACCACGACGGGGATGCCTATCACCAGGCCGACGCACGTCCACGAGATGAGGATGCCCGCTGCGATGGCGGCCCAGCGCGACCACGCCGTGCGAAGCGACACGCCCAGCAGGGCCAGGCCCGACAGCACGAACATCGCCAGGAAAGCAAACCCCAGGAGGTAGCCGAACACGTCGCTGTTCGGCTGCTGAGCCGTGCCCAGGATGAACGCGAGCGTCACGAATCCGGTGAGCAGCGCTTCCAGCGACAGGGCGACGATCAGGACGAGCCCGAGTAGCCGGTCAAGTACGGTGGCGGCGGATACGCCGGCGGCTGTGCAACGGCCGGGACTCCTGGGCGCGGGACCCACCTGACCCCGTCCCACCAGTAAAGGCCGTCCGGCGAGAACTGCGGCGGCTGCGGGTTCGGCGGCGGCTGCTGCATCACGGCGCTGATAAGTATTGATAGGACGCGAGATTTATCAATCGGGCCGCCGCGCTGTCACGCCGATGGCTGTACAGGTTGGGTCACCTCGCGCCGGATGGCTTCCAGCCATTGCTGTCGGTGGCGCCTCAACCTGTCCACGCTGCGACTCCTCATCAACCAGCCGGCGACGACCGCGTTGGGATAGGACATCAAGCCTCGGTACTGGCACAGCACATGCGTGCCGTCGCCGGTGGTCTCGAAGGTGACGGTGACCTGGTTCAGCGGCACACCCAGCGTGCGCTCTGTGTAGCGGCGGGGCGGATCGAACTCGAGCAACATGTCTTCGCCCTGGAGTCGTATGCCGTTCACTCGGCCCTTGCCCACGATCACAGCGCCAGGTTCAAGAGGGCCGCCGCCTTTCACGTATGACTCGGTGATGATCGGCATCAGGCGGGACTGCATCGCCGGATCGCTCGCGCAGGCGAACACTCGATCAGGTGGCGCTGCAATTGTCGCTTCGGTGTCGACAGCGAGACCGCGGTGTGAGGCGGGCAGAAGGTAGGCGAAGTACGCCGCCAGCGGCAGCGCTACGAGAAGGCTCACCACCGGACTCCGCAGCGCGATGACCGCTACCAGGCCTAGCGACAGGATGATCACCCCGACGGCGATCAACCACATGCCTGTCTCGATCACCCAGGGCGCCTTGTAAACGGGCAGGATCAGCAGGACGAGGCCCGCGATGAAGAGCACGATTGGGAGATTCGCAAGCCAGTTCGAGGCGAGGCCAATCCAGGCCTGCGACGACTCCGCAACGGACGCTGACAGCAGCGGAAGCATTGTCTCGATCATCAATCCGGCGTCCGCTGCAGGAAGGCGCCGAACATCGGGGCGGTGAATCCGATCCTCGCGCGCTCCGGCCTGTAGACGAGGCCCTTCGCGATCAGGGCGCTGATCGTCGGCTGGATCTCGTTGTTGCGCCGGCCGGACGCCTGCTGCAGCTGCTCGACCGTCGCGCTCTCGCCGAACGCCGCCATGTGGCGCATGAGCTTGCGCTCGTTCGGCGACGCGCGAACGTATCGCGCCCTGAAAAACCCTGCGTCCAGCGTGGCGAGGATGCGCGGCCTCAGCCGGCGCAGGTCGGCGATCTGGATGGTCTCCCCGTGCGAGCCGTTCCACAGGGCGTCGCCATAGACCTGGATGAAAAACGGGTAGCCGCCGCTGTCGATCATCACCTCGTCCACGACCTCATCCGCGAACCTGCGGCCAAGGCGCGTCGCGGGATCGACGAGCGCGGCGCGGTCTTCGGGCGGGCGCAGGTTGCCGAGCACCATCGTGGTGAACATCCGCTCCGAGTAGCTCTTCGATCGCGCCAGGTTGTCGACGACCGGCGGCAGCCCGCACAGCATGAGCATCAGCGGCAGCCCGTGCTGCTGGACCGCGGACGTGGCGCTGAGCAGCGCGCTCAACGTCGGCGAACCCGGATGCTCGCGGATGACGTGGAACTCGTCGTAGCGCAGCACCATGCCGCGGTACTCGCTCTTCCGGCACAGCTCGCCGATGTGCGTGAGCGCCTCTTTCAGATCGTCGTCGAGGCGGCGCTGTGGACCAGGACGCCGCCGCTTCGTGTCGACGCTGACCTTGAACTCGCCATAGCTGACGGTCAGCGCGCCGACCACCTCGATCGCCGCCTGAAGCAGATTCGCGGCCCTGTCCTTCAACCGGGTCGAGAGGCTGAGCCGGCGCAGGGCGCGATTGACGTCGGTCAGCAGTGCGTTCGCGAAGGCGAGCGGCTCAGCGTCCGGCTCGGAGAACTCGCGGTCGATAACAAGCCAGCCCAGGCCTTCGGCCTCGCCCTGCAGGTGGTTGAGCAGCACGGTCTTGCCGACGCCGCGCAGGCCGGTGATGAGCACGTTCCGAGGGTTCCGCGCGTCCTTCAGGAATGCGCGCACCGCCTCGATCTGCTCCTCACGGTCGCCGAGGTACGGCGGGTCGATGCCGTTGCCGGGGCGATAGGGACTGGGCGGCAAGCTCTGCATTTGTCGGGAAATGATAAGGCCGCCGCCTTATCAATTGAGCTACGCGATGTTGCCCGTCATCGCCGGCTGCTGGGTGGGGCTGCTCACGCCAGAAGGCCCTGTCTCGACGGTCACCGCCATGACGGCGTAGCCCTCGAGCGATCGATCGACGACCACCACCGTGTGGCCGGTCGAGTCGGGCACGAAGACGCCGGCGGCGTCGGCGCGGCCGTCCGCGGTGATGAGCCACAGCTCGTAGACCTTTCCGGCCGGCGGAGGCGGCATGCCGTTGAACTCGACCACGGCGATCCTGTCCGCCTTCAGGTCCGTCACCTTTGCGGCCGCGCCCTGGAGCGCGCCGCGGCCCGCCATCGCGAACACGGTCGGTCCGCTCGCGGCTTCGCGATGAAGCGTCTGTCCGAGCAGGAAGGCGGCGACCGAGATCAGCACCATCGCCGCCGCCAGCAGCGACCACGGCAGCCGCCGCCGCTGCTGGGTAAGCACGGGAATCCTCGGCTCAGCGGCGGAAAGGATCCGCTCGCGCAACCCCGCGGGCGGCGCCACCGGCTCCACCGCAAGTCCGATCGCGGCAAAAGCCGGCTCGCTCATCTCATCTTGCTCAGACATCGACCACGCCTCTCTCCTTGAGATACGAGGCAAGCTTGTCGAGGGCAAGTCGCATTCGCCCCTTGACGGTGCTGAGCGGCACGCCGGTCAGGCCGGCGATCTCGAGCTGGGTGTATCCGCCGAAGTACGCGAGCAGCACCGCCTGACGCTGCTCGGCGGGCAGATCACCAAGCGCTGCGCGCACAGCCGATCGCTCGACCGAGGCCGACGCTTGCTCCTCCGGTCCTGCCGCCGGCGCGGCGAGATCAGCCGGCAGCTCGAGCTCATCGCGTTCGCGGCCGGGACGCCCCCTAACCAGGTCGATCGCACGGTTGCGAACCGCCGCGAGGACCCACCCGCGAAGCGAACCCCGTGCGGGATTGAAGCCGGAAGCGCCGTGCCAGAGTCTCATGAAGGCGTCCTGCACAGCGTCCTCGGCGCGACCGGGGTCACGCAGAACGCGCAGCGCGACGCCGTATGCAAGCGGGCCGTAACGATCGAACAGCTCCGCGAGCGCCGAGGTATCGCGCGCCGCCATCCGCGCCGCAAGTCCGGCGTCGGCCCCGGCAGCTACGACTCCAGGGCCTCCACCGGGACGCCCCGCCGGCCGGTCAGCTGATCGATCGGGGAATGCCTCGGCGCGGCGATGGCCCACGCCTCGTTGTCGATGAGGCGCCACGCCCACTCGGGATTCTTGGCGATTCGCGACCGAGCTTCATAGAGGGCTTTCGACATCAGCCTGATCCCGGACAGGCCGGGCAGCTTGCCGATCTTCTCGTCGATAGCCAGCAGCTCCTCTTCACCCTGCTCATCATCGAACAGGTAGCACGCCAGCGCGTCAACCTCCTCCTGCTTCTTCACGCCCTTGCCCACCGGAACCCATACGCGATCCAGCGCCCAGCGGTCGATGCGCTGCGCGGCGGGGTTGTCGGTGAGCCACTCCTTCGCCGAGTTGAAATAGAACGCGTAGTGCCTGCGCTCGTCCTTGATGATCCTGGACAGCAGGTCGGCGAGCACCGGGTGCTTCGACCTGCGGATCAGCGCGGCGTACCCGGTGAGGGTGGTGAGCTCGTTGATGGCGCCGATGGTGAGGTAGATCGCCGAGAAGTCCTTGGACAGCCAGGAGCCGGCCATCGTGGTCAGGATGCTGATGCTGTTCTGGAGGCCAAGGTTGGCCCGGACGCGAGCGATCCGATCCTGCGTGTCGAACTCGATGCCGTAGAGGTTCAGCAGCTTGCCAAGGTTCTCCCCGTGCCACAGCTCCTCGTAGTTCCAGCAGGCGAGGAAGGCCGTGAGGATCGGGTCCATGCACGCCCTCGTCACGAGGAGGTGCGAGAGGTACAGAGGGACGTGGTTCTCGATGTCCATCATGTAGTGAAGGCAGAACAGGTCCCCCCTGGACAGCGGGTGCTTGGTGACGTCTTCCCAGGCCACCCCCGTGGTGTCCAGCTTCTTCGACTCTTCCTTGTAGCGCTCGATGCTGAAGCTCATCGCTCTCCTGAACCCTCCCAGAACGGCGTCGATCTGGATACGAAATCGACGGCCGGCTGGATCATCCCGCGAGCCGGGCGGCCGCGCAAGTGCAGGCTGTTCAGCCCTCGCTGGAAAAAGTTGCCAACCGGTGATCATGCCGGCGGCTGGAGCGTTATATGCTTAACAACAGCAAGTTATTACTTAACAACCTGGAGCCTTGAACCCCCGCCATGGGCATGACAGCCTTCTTCGGTCGACCTTCGGATCCCCTGGCCACCGCGCGCGGCGCCCGGGTGCGCCGCCTGCTGCTGGAGCAGGTCAGGTACGCCCTTACGACCGAGCCCGCCGCCCTGGAGCTCCTGCCAAATTCAACCCCGGACAGCCTGACCCACATCCGCGGGCGCGTGTCGATCACCGTCGGGGCGATCGTCGTCCGCCTCAACCAGGAAGGCTTCACGGAGAGCGACCGGCTCTACGACATGCGCGACGGGCTGGCCCAGGGCAGGCCAGTCGGCAGCGGCGACCTCGAGTGGCTCAACACGATCATCGCGGTGGAGCGGGGGTTGCAGACGGGGTCCTGAGGACCTCCATCGCCTCGGTCGCGGCCTGCATCCAGGCCGGGTCCGCCAGCCAGGTCTCCACACCCCACAGCAGCACCACCTTCAGCGGCGAGTTGCGGTAGACCCTCGCGCTGACCAACAGATCGTCGGTCGTGAAATCGCCGGGGTCCGTGGCCCAGGGCTGCGCCTGCATCTCGGTCAGCCAGACCGCCTTGCCCTGCGAGCTCGCCACCGCCGACCAGTAGCGGATCGCCTCCGCCTTCCACGATGTACGCAGCGCCACGGTTGCGAACCGAAACGGCGTTGAAGGACCGTCGACATAGAGGTCGAGGCCCAGCGCATCGCCGGTCTGCAGCGCGACCGCCGGGTGGCCGCTCGGGTACCCGCGCAATCCCTCGAGCACCGAAGCGAGATTCGTCTGGAGCCAGTCGACCATCACGTTCCATCCATCGAACGTTGTGGTCACGGCGCGGTGATTCGGGTCGAGCCTGTGCGCCTGGGATATCTCCCAGGTCATTTGCTGAGGCGTGATCTGGTCATCGCCCGTGCTCTCGTTGGCCACGTAGTCGAACGGCTCGTTCTCGATCTGCCAGGCGTAGAGGAGCGGCGATGACCGATAGCGGACGAGCGTCGCATTGAAGTAAGCGCGATAGTCGCTGCCCTGCTGTGCCAGGCCGAGCTCGGGCTGCTCGCGCGGCCCCGCCCACGCCGGCGCGTGCAGCTCCGGATACAGGAAGTTGCGGGCGCCGATGGTGAGGATCACGCGGACCGGCCGCGATGACGTGCGGTTGTGGTCGGCTATCACCTCGAGCAGCTGATCGGTCACCGTGAAATCCAGCGTGCCGGGGCTGGCCTGCGTGAGATCCCAGTACACCGGCAGTCGCACCAGGTCCGGGTTCGTCTTGGTGAGAAGCGTTGAGAGGTCAGCGGTCGGGTCCCGATTCACATACGTGGACATGATCGGGCTGTAGCTGAATCCGACGAGCGGTGCGGGCGACGGCGGTGCGGGCGGCGCCTCGCCTCCGAGCAGGAGAGCGCACGCCAGCAGGCCGAGAAGGCCTGTGTAAAGCCGCCGCGAGTCCGTTGCAGGTCTGGTCGCGTCTATCTCAGCGTGAATAAACGGCCAGGCCGAATTCGGTAGCTCTTCATCTCACCCGATCTCTCAACGCTTCCGCGAAACACGGTACCGGGTCGATCCAGGGCCTCGGTAGTCGGCGCTTCCAATACGTTGCTTATATGAGGCGCCGGCCACGCAAGGGTTTGGCGCCTCATGGAAATGCCAACCCAAAGGAGGACGCTGTGGTGAAGTGCGACGTTTGTGACGAAGAGTTCGACACCGAGGCGCAGCTCGACAAGCACAAGGCCGAGATGCACGCCGCGGAGCCAACAAAGGGTTCTGTTGCGGACGAAGATCTCGAGGAGCCTGACTTCAAGAGGGCGAGCAGCGAGTAGGTAATCGACTTACGGCTGAAATGGTCGGCGGCGACGTGCCGCCGGCCTTTTCTTATGCATTCGAGATCGGCAGCTCGACCTCGAAGGTCGCACCGCCACCGGGTGTTTCGCTGACCTTGACACTGCCGCCATGCGCGTCCACGACCGCGGCCACGATGGAAAGGCCGAGGCCGGCCCCGCCGCTGTCGCGGCTGCGGCTGGGATCGGCGCGGTAGAAGGCCTCGAACACGCGGCCGGCGTCGTCCGGCTCGAGCCCCGGACCATGGTCAACGACCGACATCGTCGCCACGCCGTCGTGAGTTTCCAGCGCCACCTCGATCGAGCTCTCAGGCGGCGTGTGCACCAGCGCGTTGCGGATCAGGTTGCCCACCGCCTGTCGCAGGCGGGTATCGTCGCCGGTGACCACGACGGGCGCAGATGCGTCGAGGGTGATGAATCGCTGCGGTGCGACGGCGTGCGCATCGGCGACCGCGTCGCGCGCGATCGACTGCAGGTCCACCGGATCTTGCTCCAGCGGCCGTCCCTGGCCGAGACGGGCCAGCACCAGCATGTCGTCAACCATCAACGACATCCGCTTCGACTCCTCTTCGATGCGCCGCCGGGCGATCGATGCGTCCTCCGGCGACTCCTGCGCGCCGCGCCTCAGCATCTCCGCGTAGCCGCGGACGGAGGTGAGCGGCGTGCGCAGCTCGTGTGACGCGTCGGCGATGAAGCGGCGAAGCCGCTGCTCGGAACGCGTGCGCTCGCCGAACGCGGCCTCGATCTGGCTGAGCATTCCGTTCAGCGCGATCCCGAGGCGGCCGATCTCTGTGTCCTCGGTCGCAGGCTCGACCCTGCGGGTGAGGTCGCCCGCAGCGATGTCCTGCGCGACGCCGGCCATGCGCCGCAGCGGCCGTAGGCCGATCCGAATGATGATCAGCGCGAGCACCGCCGTCGCGGCCACCACGCCGAGGCTGATGATGACCTCGAGCTGCAGCAGCTGGCGAAGAGTCCATTCCACGTCCGTGAGCGGGATCGCCAGCACCACGTACTCGCCGCGGAAGAGATCCTCGGGCCAGATGGACGCGCGGTAGTGGGCGACACCGTTGACACCTGCCAACGTCAGCACCGCGGGGTTCCCCTCGGTGGCGCTGGGCAGCGGCTTCGGCAGCACGGGTTCGGCCGTCGAGTTTGAGTTCGCGCCAAACGGAACCAACCGTTTGGCCTCGAGGACCGTGCCGTCGGCAGCGACCAGCTCGATGACGGTGTCCGCCGGCAGTCCGGTGCCAGGCGGAGGTCCGTTGCCCTGAGAGGGACCGCCGAGGCCGGTGATGGCGGCGTTGTGTCCGGTCGAGAGCTGCGCGTCGACGCGATTGGTCACGAAGCTCTGCAGCGCGGTGTACGTCGCCACATCGGCGATGAGCAGCCCGAGCACGACCAGCGAGACGATCCCGATAAGCAAGCGCCCGCTCAGAGAGCGAGTCATTGCTTATCCTCGCGGCGCGCGGAGGACGTAACCGACGCCGCGCACCGTTTGCACGAGCGGTGGGCCCTGGCGGTCGATCTTCCGGCGCAGGTAGCTGATGTATGTCTCGAGCACGCTCGCATCCCCGCCGAAGTCGTAGTGCCACACGTGGTCGAGGATCTGACTGCGCGTCAGCACGCGTCCCGCGTTGATCAGCAGGTAGCGAAGGAGGCGGTACTCGGTGGTCGTGAGATCGATGACGCGGCCGGCGCGCCTGACCTCATGCGCCTCGTCGTCCAGTTCCAGGTCTGCGAGCTGCAGGCGCCCGCTCTCCTGCCCTGCCGCGCCGTGGCGCCGGAGAACGACGCGCACCCGGGCGACGAGCTCTTCGATGCTGAACGGCTTGGTGACGTAGTCGTCGCCGCCGACCGTGAGGCCGTGCACCTTGTCCTCCGTGGCGTCGCGCGCGGTCAGAAAGATGATGGGCACGCGATGCCCGGCGCTGTTCAGCCGCCGCAGCACCTCGAGGCCGTCGATGTCCGGCAGCATCACGTCGAGGATCACGAGGGCGGGCGAGAACTGGCTGACCGCCGTGAGTGCGGCCCGGCCGGTGGCTGCCGTCTTCACCGAGAAGCCCTCGTAGCGAAGCGCCATCGAGACGAGCTCGGTGATGTTCGGCTCGTCGTCCACGACCAGCACCCTTGCGCTCGCGTTCTGGACAGGCTTCTGGTTCACGACATGATCGTGCTCGTGTTTCCTGGGAGTTTGCTGAGAGGAGGCTGGGGGCAGGCTCTGGATCCCTGGGCGAACTCACAGCCTTCTCGCAGGCCTCGCTGAGCCTCCGTCGTCAATCTCCTCCTCGCGGTCACGAGGCCGACACACATATAAGGAGAGAGACATCGACATGAACGGCATCAGGAAAGGAGTGCTCGCGGCGGTGGCCGCGGGCTCACTCGCAGTAGGAGCGGTTGGAGGGGCGGTCCTCTACGCGGCGACCACGATCAGCGCGTCTGCCGCAAGCAACTCGAACGCCGCGCTGGCGGCGGCGGCCTCGCCGGCGCCGGCCGCGGGCAAGTTCGTCCCCAACGAGAACGCGACGCACGAGGCAGGCGAGAGCGCCGCTCGGGAGGCGCAGGAGAACGCCGGCCAGGTCCCGACGGTCCCATAGCCCAACCCACCCAGCGTTCAAGGGGAGTCGGCATTTCGCCGGCTCTCCTTTAGGCGCGGGGGGATCAGGATCCCCCCGCGGAACCCCCCTACGCTGGCGACGAGAACGCTAGATGCGGTAGCAGCTGCATGGTGACGCCCGGAATGAATCCGGGCTTCCGCTCCACCGCGGGGGAAAAAGCTTCTTAGCCGAACATCTGGCGGGCGACGAACAGGACATTCGCGGGGCGTTCGGCCAGGCGCCTGATGTACCAGCCGTACCAGGCCGGTCCATAGGCGATCAGCTGCCTGGCGGTGTGGCCTTCCTTGGCCAGCTGTTCGAGCGCGCCGCCCTGGATGCCGTAAAGCATGTTGACCTCGATCTTCTCGCGCTCGATCCCGAGCGCCTCCCCAAAGCTCGTGATGCGCCGGATGAGCGGCACGTCGTGCGTGCCGAGCACGAGGCGCAGGCGGTCTCGCTTCAGCTCCGGCAGCATGAACGTGCACAGCGCGAGGTAGTTGGCGTCAACGTCCCGCTTGGCCGGAAACGCGCGATCAGCAGGCTCCGCGTACGCGCCCTTGACCAGGCGGATGGCGGGCTTCAGCTCGACCAGCCGCGCCACGTCGGCTGCGGTGCGGTAGAGGTACGCCTGCATGGCGAGCCCGACGTGCTGATGCTTCTTGCGCACCGCGGTGTAGAGGTCGAGCGTCGCGTCGGTGTAGGCGCTGCCCTCCATGTCGATCCAGAGCCAGCCGCCGGCCTTCTCGGCGGCGGCGGCGAGCCGCTGCAGGTTGGCCAGCGCGGCCTCGGCGTCGATGTCGAGGCCGACATGGGTCGGCTTGACAGAGATGATCGGATCGACCATGGCCTCAGCCGCGCGTGTCAGCACCACCTCGAAGTGCTGGACGACCACGCCCGCCTCGGCCAGGTCGGTGATGTTCTCGCCAAGCTGGGTGAACAGCGCGCCGATCTTTCGCGGCTTCCACTCGACCGCGACCTTCAGCGCGTCCTGAAACTCCTCGCCCGGCATGAAGCGACGCACCGCGCGGCGGACGAAGCCCCATTGCGGCACGTGTGCGGCCAGCCAGGGGTTGGTCGCGCACCACAGCAAGAGGCCCCTCATCTGGCGTGATGGTAAATCGACCGGCGGGCGCGATCAGTCGCCGGGAATTCCTTAGCGGGCGACGCCGAGGCGCACCGTGAAGGTGCTGCCCCTGCCGAGCTCGCTCTCGACCGAGATCGACCCGCCCATCAGGTGCGCTAGCCGCTTGCTGATGGACAGGCCGAGGCCGATCCCGCCGGGCGCATGGTTGCCGCCCTGAAAGAACTCTTCGAAGATGCGCGCGAGGTCCTCGCGCGAGATGCCGTCGCCGGTGTCCGAGACCGAGATCGCCACCGACTCACCATCGCGGCGCGCCGACACCGTGACTTCGCCGGCGTGCGTATGCCGGATGGCGTTCGAGAGCAGGTTGAGAAGCACCTGCGTGAGGTGCCGCACGTCGGCGTGCACCTCGATGCCAGGCGACGGTTCCTGGTTCAAGGTCAGGCCCTGGGCGATCGCCATCGGCCGCACCTGCTCGACCGCCTGCGCCACCACCGTGTCAACAGGCACGACGCTGAGCACCATGCCCGCGCGTCCCGCGTCGAGCTTGGCCATATCCAGCGAGTCGGTGGCGAGCTGCAGCAGGTGGTCGCCCGCCACCTTGATGTTGCCGACGTAACGTCGCTGCTTCTCGGTCAGCTCGCCGACTCGTGGATCGGTGAGCAGCTGCGCGAATCCAAGGATGGAGTTCAGAGGCGTCCGCACCTCGTGATTCATCATCGCCATCAGGCGTGACTTGGCTTCGCTGTCGCGCTGCGCCTCCTGGGCGCGGCGCTGGTCGGTCACGTCGCGAACGATCGTGACGAGGCGAGCGAGTCCATCCTCCGTGACGCGGATGATGGATGCTTCGATGTCGCGCCTGCGACCGTCCTTCGTGACGAGGGCCGAGTCGACGTGTATCACGGGCTCGCCCGACTTGACCCGGGCCGTGAGCGAGCGTTGAATCTCCTCACGCTCGGCCACCGGCACGAGATCGAACAGAGAAGGCAGTGCCCGCAGCTCCGTGTCCGTGTAGCCGGTCATCTCGAGATAGGCCTCATTTGAGCTCACGTAGCGCCCGTCCTGCGTCGTGACGAGTCCCTCACCTACATCGCTGAGCGCCGCCAGAAGCGAAGCCTGGCGGGCCGCCTGCAGCATGCGGTCGGTGACGTCGGTCAGGATGACCGAGACGCCGGTGACGGCACCCTCCGCATCGCGGATCGGGCTCAGGACTCCTTCCAGGTACCGGTCTGGATCGACAAGATGGATCAGCCCGGTCACGGCCTCACCTGCCAGGGTGCGCGCGAGGTACTCGACCGCTTCGGGCCGTCCCTCGAGGACCTCGGCGATGTCCCTTCCGACCATCTGGTCCGGTGTGACGTCCAGGACGGAGAGCCCGCTGCCCTGTGCCAGGGTGATCACGCCCCTGGTGTCGGCGGCGAGGAGGATGACGTGCGCGCTGGACACGACCGCCTCGAGCCGCTCACGGCTCTCCTTGAGCCGGTCGCGCATCGTGAGGTCGCGTAAGAAGCATGCGACCAGGCGCGCTTCCTCAGTCAGGTCCGTGACGGCGACTTCGATCGGGAACTCCGTGCCGTCGGAGCGCATGCCTGTCGACTCGAAGAGCTTGCCCGCGTATTCCGCGCTGTTGGCCTCGCGGCCCGCGCGGGACCAGCGTTTGAAAGAATCGAGATGCTTGGGCGCGAGCAGAATCGTGGCCGAACGGCCGATAACATCGTCACGCTTGCGCTGAAAGGCGCGCTCGGCCGCGGGGTTGAAGTCCACGACGTTGCCGTCGACGTCGAAGACCACGATGGGATCGGGCGCTGACTCCATCACGGCGCGCGTGCGCTGCTCGCTCGCCTTGATGCGTCGTGTGGTGCGCGCCCGCTCGAATGCAGCCGCTGTGAACGCCGCGACCATGTCGAGCGTGCGCGCATCCGTCTCGTCGAAGGCGTTCGGCCGCTTGGACATCAGCTGCACCACTCCGATCACCTCGCCGTCGTTCGTGAGCGGCGTCGAGATCGCGGCTCCGAACCTGCCCTGGCGCGCGGTCTCGCGATGGGCGCGCGGATCGTTCTGGACGTCAGATGACCGCTGGGTGCGTCCGCTGCGGTAGCAAGCACCGGCCAGGCTCCCGGTGATCGGCACCCGGAAGCCCACCTCGA
>WNFG01014009.1_pt1 | contig 16607 bp, 16 predicted proteins | sample 5400431 | NCBI WGS metagenome assembly WNFG01 (sample SAMN13153346, study PRJNA577476) | soil metagenome | isolation source: 120 cm saprolite under Douglas fir tree site 2 hole 3 replicate 2 | place: USA:California | collected 2015-04-18 | reverse complement strand
CCGCGACGCCCCACACGTTGTCGGCGGCCAGCAGCCGGCGCAACCCGTCGGCGTCGAGCGGGCCCTTGAGCGCGCGCCCGCGCAGGAACACCGCGGGCAGCCCGATGGCCAGCGCCAGCAGGTGCAGGGAGGAGACCACGGCGGAGAGCATGGATGAAGCCTAGCACGGCGGTTGCCCTCGTCCTCCTCCTGCTGGGCACCGCCGGCTGCGCATCCTACCCCGGCGGGGCGGACGTGCCGTTCCTGGTGACGCCCCCCGAGATCGTCGACCAGATGCTCCGGCTCGCCAAGGTGGGGCCGGCCGACACGGTCTACGACCTGGGATCGGGCGACGGCCGCCTCGTGATCGCGGCGGTGCGCGACTTCGGGGCCCGGGCCGCGATCGGGGTCGAGATCGATCCGACCCTCGTGGCCCGGAGCCGCGCGTACGCGCGCCGGGCCGGCGTCGCCGATCGGGTGACCTTCCTCGAGCAGGACTTCTTCCGGGCGGACCTCGCGCCCGCCAGCGTGGTGACGCTCTACCTCACGCGCGAGGTGAACATGCGGCTCGCCCCCAGGCTCCGGGCCGAGCTGCGACCGGGCACCCGGGTGGTCTCGTTCAACTTCGACATGGGCGACTGGGAGCCGCGCGCGATGATCCGGGTGGACGTGAACGGCCGCACCACCCCGGTCTACCTCTGGGTGGTGCCGGAGCGCTGAGGCGTCCCGGCTAGCGGGCGAGGAACTTGCGGACCGCGCCCGCGATCCCGGCCGCGTCCAGGCCGTGCTTGGCGTAGAGCCCCTTGAAGTCGCCGGACTCCCCGAAGGTCGTGACCCCGATGCGCTTGAGCGGGGTCGGCATCACCTCCGAGAGCAGCTCGGCCACCGCGCTCCCGAGCCCACCGTTGATGCTGTGGTCCTCCACCGTCACCACGTGACCGGTGCGGCCGGCGGAGCGCAGGATCGTCTCCTCGTCCAGGGGCTTGATGGTGGCCACGTTGACGATCTCGGCCTGGATGCCCTCCGCGGCGAGCGCGCGCGCGGCCTCGAGGGCGAACCACACCGGGCCGCCGGTGGCCAGCACCGTGACGTCGTGACCGGGACGCAGCACGTCGGCCTTCCCGAACCGGAAGCGGTACGCCGCGTCGTGGACCGGCTCGAGGTTCTGGCGGGTGAGCCGGAGATAGATCGGCCCGGGATGCTCGACCGCGTAGGCCACCGCCTGCCGCGTCTCGATCTCGTCGGCGGGCTGCACGATCGGGATGTTCGGCAGGGAGCGGAGGCAGGCGATGTCCTCCAGGCCCATCTGGGTGTAGCCGTCCTCCCCGATCGCCACCCCCACGTGGGTGCCGACCAGCTTGACCGGCGCGTCGCTGTAGGCCACCGACACCCGGATCGTCTCGAAGCGCCCCGCCAGGAAGCAGGCGAACGAGCACGCGAAGGGCACGCGGCCGGTCAGGGCCAGGCCCGCGGCCACGCCGATCATGCCCGACTCCGCGATGCCCAGGTCGAACGCGCGCTCCGGATACTTCTTGGCGAAGGCGCCGGTCATGGTCGACTTCGAGAGATCGGCGTCGAGGGTGACGATCCGCTCGTCCTTGGCGCCGAGCTCGATCAGCGCTTCTCCGAACGCGGCGCGCGAGGCCTTGCCCGCCATCACTTCTTCCCCAGGGCGGAGAGCTCGGCGATGATCGGCGCGGCCCACGCCGGCTGAGGCTCGCCCACGATCTCCCGGATGGCGCGCACCGCCTCCTCGGGCTTCGGGGCCTTGCCGTGCCACTCCGGATCGTTCTCCATGAACGAGACTCCCTTGCCCTTGACGGTGTGCGCCACGATGAACGTGGGCGCGCCCTTGGTGGCCTCCGCCTGGTCGAGAGCCTTGTCCACCTGGGCGATGTCGTGCCCGTTGACCTCGAGCACCGGCCAGCCGAAGGCCTTGAGCTTGTCGGTGATCGGCTCGAGGTCGAGGATCTTCTTCACGAAGCCGTCGAGCTGGATGCCGTTGTAGTCGAGGATGACGCAGAGGTTATCTAGATGGTGATTCGGGGCCCCGAGCTTGGGCGCCGACATCAGGGACTCCCACACCTGGCCCTCCTGGGTCTCGCCGTCGCCCAGCACGCAGTAGACCCGCGCGCCCTTCCCCCCGAGCTTGAGCCCGAGCGCCATGCCCACCGCGACCGAGATGCCCTGGCCGAGCGAGCCGGTGGCCGCCTCGATGCCGGGCAGGGCCACCCGGTCCGGATGGCCCTGGAGCGCGCTCCCGAGCTTGCGGAGGGTGATCAGCCGGTCCATCGGGAAGAAGCCCGCCCGGGCCATGCAGAAGTACTGGGCGGGGACGCAGTGGCCCTTCGAGAGGATGAACCGATCGCGGTCCTCCCACTGCGGGCGGGCCGGGTCGAGGCGCAAGCGATTGAAGTAGAGGTCGGTGAGGATGTCGATCACGGACAGCGAGCCGCCGGGATGCCCGGACCCGGCGTGGGTGAGCATCCGGAGGATCTGCACCCGCCCCTCGCGCGCGATGGTCTCGAGCTTCGCCACGTCCACATTCGCCATCAGTCCAGTCCCTCCATGAATCCGGCGATCGCGTCCACGTGCACACCCGTCACCGCGATGGTCGGCGCGTACACGATCTCGTCCGCTCCCCACACCAGCGTGCCCTTGGCGTCCTTCGTCGTGCCGACGACCGCCCCCAGGAGCCGCGTGAGGTTGTCGTTGATCCGCAGCGTGTTCGCCTTGAGCGGCGCCGCGATCCGACCGTCGCGGATGATAAAAGAATCCCCCACCACCGTACAAGTGAAGTCTCCCGCCCGCAACCCGTTGATCGGGTACGTGTACCAGATGCGGCCGACGTAGAGCCCGTCCCGCACGCGCGCGAGCAGCCGATCGAGAGGAACCGCGTCGCGGCCCTCGAGCACCACGTTGGTGGCCGACGTGCCGGGCGTCGTCTCGAAGGAGCGGCCCGCCCCGTCGTAGCGGAAGCCGTTGCGTGGCCGGAGCGCGGCCGCCGCGGAGGCGGGATCGACCCCGAGCTTCTGTCGGCCCTCGGGATCGTGCAGCAGCCGCTGGGTGTCGTACCAGTGGCTGAGGAGCCCCACCAGCACGCCGTCCCTGATCAGGTCGGTCCGCCCGGTCGGCAGGCCCTCGCACGTGATGCCGCGGGAGCCCGCGAGCCCCGGCATGGCCCCGTGGTCGTAGATGCTGAGCCCGGCCGCGGCGACCGGCTGGCCGAGCCGGCCCAGGAACGGGGTGCTCGAGGAGAAGAACGACCCCGCCTGGCACGACGGCACGATCAGGTTGTTGCAGAGATCCGCCACCGGCTGGGGACCGAAGACCACCGTGTAGTCGCCCGACTCCACGCGGTCCCCGTCGATCGCGGCCACCGCGTTGTCCGCCGCCTCGCTGCCCGCCTCGTCGGTGAAGTCATCGAGCCGCGTGCACACGCTCCAGCCCGAGCCCTTGGCATCCCGCGCTTCCACCATGCCGGTGGTGGAGGCGGATTCGGCCTGCGGCTCCGGCATCGCGCTGGAGGCGATCGCGATCCGTTCCTGCCGGATGCTGACGTCGCCGCCCAGGATGAGGCCGAGCCGCTTGAGCCCGGCCTCGTCGGGGACGAGATCCGCCAGTCGCGAGGAGGCCATGAAGGCGCGCAGGCCGCCGGAGACGACCTTCCAGCCCGCCTCGACCAGCTCCGCGTCGGTGATGTCCATGAGGCGCGGGTCGTGATAGCCGGTCAGCGCGCGCGGCTCCCCGGTGGGCCGCGGCAGCGAGCGGAACGCGGGGTCGTGCACCGCGGCCTGGCGGGCCTTGGCGAGTGCGCGCCCCGCGCCGTCGGGCGTGAGGTCGCTCGGCTCCGATCCGAAACCCACCAGGGGCCGCCCGTCCGGGCCGTCGAAGACCGCGTGCACCCCGAGCCCGGTCATCTCGGTGGATTTCGGCTCTTCCACCCCGTTGCAGGCGATGTGGGAGGTGTAGTTGAGGCGGGTGAGCAGCGCGCGGTTCAGCGCCGCGAACACCTCGACCTCGCGGACGCCGGGCTCGGCGGCGAGGCGCGCGAGAGCCTCCCCGACCGCGCGGCGGAGATCCACGGAGGATCAGGCCCCGCCGGTGAGGACGGCGCGGCTGCGCAGGGTGGGCCCGCCGTTGCCGAGCTTGCGCGTCTGCATCGGCTGGCCCTTGCCGCAGTTCGGGATGGGGTAGAGCCGGAAGTCGTGACCCACCCCGTCGACGTGCATCAGGTAGTCGCGGCTGTCGGCCATGATGCCGCCGTCGCGGTAGAGCCGCCCGATCTCGCCGCGGCGGATCTCGTAGACCTTGCGCGCCGAGATGCGGAAGTTCTCCCGGCTCTCCGCGATCGACGGGGTGCGGTGCCCCACCAGGTAGTAGCCGTGGTCGATCTCCCGGATCAGCTCGTCCGGGTCGCGCTCACCCCCCGCGAACACGGTGGTCGACATGCGGACCAGGGGGACCAGCTGGGCGTCGGTGGCCTTCCAGTGCCCGTTGGGATCGCCCCCGAAGATCGCCGCGGTCTGGCGGCTGTTCATGAAGCCGGTGAAGATCCCACGATCGATGTGCACCACCCGGCGGGCCGGGGTGCCCTCGTGGTCGTAGGCGTAGTGCCCGTAGCCGGGGAGGGAAGGATCCGAGAACGCGGTGACCAGGGGCGAGGCGATCCGCCGCCCGAGCTGGGTGTCGTCGAGCCCGCGCAGGAGCCACGATCGTCCCGCGTACGCCGTCTCCATCTTGAGCCCGCGGTCGAGCTCGACCGGGTGGCCGACGATCTCGTGGGAGAGCAGCGTGTTGTAGTGGGGATCGGTGACCACCGTGACCTCGCCGGCGGGCGCGTCCAGCACCGGGGCCCGGCACACCAGGGCCGCGTCGCGGGCGATGGCGAGGGCGAACTCCGGGAAGGGCGGGAACTCGATCAGCGGCTCGGAGACCCCGCGGGTGAGGATCTCCCAGCCCCGCTGGTGCCCGAGCACGTCGTAGATCTCCTGGCTGTTGTCGGGTCCGGTCGCCACCACGTAGGCCATGCCCTGGGTGAGCGCGAACGACTGATCGATGAGCGCGCCCTCCGACGAGGCGAAGAGCTCCCGGCTCAGCTGGGTGAGGGTCGAGACGTAGTTGTAGGAGACCACGGAATCGGCGACGGCGACCTGGCGGGACACGTCGGTGGTGAACCGCACCATCTCGTCGAGCGCGACCGCCCGCGGATCCACCTCGAAGACCGCGGGCACGATCTCCTGGCGGACCGGGATCGGATGCAGGCGCGTGTCCTCGAGGGCGTCGCCGAGCGAGCCGAACTTGCCCTTCACCTGGGCCTTCATCTCCGCGTTGGCCATCGCCCGCCGGTAGGCGGCCTGCAGGCCCTCCCGGAGCAGGCGGGCCAGGGCCGGGAGATCGGCCGCCCCGAGCCCACGGCCGAAGTAGCCGGGCGCGCTCATGCGGGCCCCGGCCAGGACCCGGATCCCGAAGGCGAAGGCGTAGTCGTCCCCGGAGGACTTGGCCTCGCCGTTCTCGGCGCCCGCGAACTTGCCCTCGCTGACCTCGACGCGCACGTCGGCGTAGCGGAGGTCGGCGAGCGAGCCCGCGTACCCGGTGACGAGGTCGCGGACCATCGGGGTGATGTCTTCGATCAGCCGGGTCTCGATGCCGTGGGGCATGCGGGCGCTCAGGCCACCGCGAAGGGCTCGACCGACACCGTCTCGCCCGCGGTGATGTCGCCCCGCTCCTCGTCGATCACCACGAAGCAGTTGGCGAGCGTCATCGAGGTGAGGATACCGGAGCCCTGGGGTCCGGTGGTGCGCACCTCCCAGCGATCGCCCGCGTAGGAGAGGATGCCGCGCTTGAACTCGCGTCGGCCCGTCTTCTTGCTCATCGGCTCCATCGCGATCGCGTGGAACCGCGGCGGGAACAGGTCGCGCCGGCCGCCGAGCTTCCAGAGCGCCGGACGCACGAAGAGGTGGAAGGTGAGCATCGACGCCACCGGGTTGCCGGGCAGGCCGAAGAACAGCGCGGGACCGATGCGGCCCACCGCGAGCGGGCGGCCCGGCTGCATCGCCACCTGCCAGAAGTCGATACCGCCCGCGTCCTGCAGGACCGCCTTGACCAGGTCGTGGTCGCCCACCGAGACCCCGCCCGAGGTGAGCACCACGTCGGCGGTGGTGGCCGCGGCGCGCAGACGCGCGTGCAGCACGTCGTAGAGATCGGGCACGATGCCGTGGTCGGTGGGCTCGCCCCCCGCGGCCTCGACCAGCCCGTGCAGCGAGAACCGATTCGAGTCGAAGATCTGGCCCGGCTTGCGGGCGTGACCCGGCTCGGTCACCTCGTCGCCGGTGGAGAGGATCGCCACCCGCGGCTTCTGGCGCACCAGGAGCTGGGGCAGCCCGAGCGAGGCGGCCACCCCGAGCTCCTGCGGGCGGAGGGCCACCCCCGCGAGCAGGACCACGGTGCCGGCGCGCACGTCCTCGCCGCGGTGGCGCACGTTGGCGCCCGCCGGGCCGGCGGGAATCCGCACCGTGCGGCCGGCGCGCTCGACCAGCTCTTGCGGATACACGGTGTCCGCGCCGGCCGGGATCGGCGCGCCGGTCATGATGCGCAGCGCCTCGCCGGGACCGAGCGTCGCCTCGAACACCGCTCCCGCGGCCAGGTCGGCCACCACGGTCAGCTCGCGGGTACCGGAGGCCGGGATGTCGCCCGAGCGGACCGCGTAGCCGTCGACCGCGGAGTTGGCGGTGGGCGGCACGTCGAGGGTGGCGCGCACGTCCTCCGCGAGCACCCGCCCGAGGCCGGCCACCACCGGGATCACCTCGGGCGCCGCCACGCGCGTCACCAGCGCGAGCACGTGGGCCTGCGCATCCGCGACGGAAATCATGCGCGCATTATACTCCGCGTCCCGGCGGCACCCGGCGCGAGCGTGTTACGATACGCGCCGAGCTCGCGCGTCGCCGAGCTCGCGCCTCGAACCCGTCATTCCAGGGAGTCCTCCATGGCCGCCACCCGTTGCCCGATGTGCCGCGTCGCCCATACGCGACTCGGGTCCGCCCGTCCCCTCCGCGCGCTCCGCGCGGCCCCGAGTCGGCTCGCCCGGGCCGTCCAGCGCGTGCCGCGCCGATTCGTGGCCCGCCGCCCCGCGCGCGGAGAGTGGGCGGTCGCGGAGGTGATGAGCCATCTGGCCGACGCGGAGATCGCGCTCGCCTTCCGCATCCGCAAGATCGCGGCCGAGCCGCGCTCGGTGCTGGTCGCGTGGGACCAGGATCGCTGGGCCGAGGGCGGCCGCTACCGGCGCACCCCGCTGCGCGAGGCGCTCGCGACCTACACCGCGCTCCGACGCTCCAACCTGGCCTACGTCGGCCGGCTCGGCGCCTCCGCGCGGCGGCAACACGGGCGCCATCCGGAGTACGGCCGCCTCACCATGACGCAGCTCCTGGACCACTGGGCCGAGCACGACCTGATTCACCTCGAGCAGATCCAGGCCGCGCACCGCCGCCTCGCCGGAAGGGCGTGACGCTGCCGTTGCCGCTGCGCAATCGTCTGGCCGATCTCGTCCTCGACGCCCTCCACGACCACGAGGCGCGCCGCGGCCTCGAGGCGCTCGCCGCGGTGTGCGCGGACCCGCGCGCGCTGGACGCGACCGCGCCGCCCGTCGCGTTCCCGGCCGACCTCTTCGATCGCGGGCCGGAAGGCTGGCGCATCAAGTCGGGTTACCGGCAGCACGCGGCGCCCTTCGCGGAGCGGGCGGCCCGCGCGGCCCGGGCGCTCGCGGATCACCCGCTGGCTCCCGCGGACCCGCCGCTCGAGACCGTCCTCGACCACGCCGCGACGCTCTTCGCGGCCGGACTCTACTTCGAGGTCCACGAGGTGCTCGAGCCCCACTGGATGCGGGCGGAGGGCCCGGGGCGCCAGGCGCTCCAGGGCCTCATCCAGGCCGCGGTGGGCTACCAGCACCTGGCCAACGGCAACCTCGAGGGCGCGCGCGCCCTGCTGCACGACGGCGCCGCCAAGCTGATGGGACAGCGCCTGGCCGGGCGCGACCTCGACGGGTTCGCGCGCGAGGTGGCCGGCCACTCGCGCGAGCTCGCCGCCGGCGACGCGGACGCGGCACGGCGGTTCGACTGGAGCCGGGTCCCGCGGTTTCCGGCGGAGGCGTGACCGCGAGTGGCCCGCCTGCATCTGATCACGGACGCGGCGGCGGTGGCGGGGCGCCGCAAGCTCGTGGCGCCGGGCCGGCTCCTCGAGGCGTGGCCCGATCTCTACGTGGCCGGGCAGGCCTGGGTCGGCGACGAGACGCGAGCGCTGCTCGATGGAGCGGGGGACGCGATGCCGGTCGCGCTCTCGATCGAGGACACGACGGTGCCCATCTACTACGGGCCCCGGCTCCAGGACACGGAGTCGCTGCCGCTCGAGGCCTCCCTGCGGGCGCGGGTGCTCTCGGCCCACGGCATCGCGGTGGCGTGGATCACCGTCGACCAGTTCGGGGACCGCACCGTCTACGAGCCGACCGGACCCGCCGATCCCATCTTCTTTCTGCGCCGCCCCGGCGGGAGCGCGGCGCACATCTGGCGCCTGTTTCGCACACGGGCCGAGGCGCGCCTCTACATGGCCGAGTACTACGGCCGCGACTCCGAGGGGCGCGACTGGGCCGACACGCTGTCCGTGGAAACCTTCGAGGATCTGCTGGCGCGTCACGCCCGGCGGAGCTGAACGAGAGGAGCGACATCATGGATCTGGGACTTCGAGGCAAGACCGCGCTCGTGACCGGCGGGAGCAAGGGCATCGGCCGCGCGGTGGCGCGCACGCTCGCGGCGGAAGGCGCGCGGGTCGTCATCTGCTCGCGCGATGCGAGCGCGCTCAAGGACGCGGCCGCCGACATCGAGCGCGCCACCGGCGGGCACGTCGAGACGGTGGCCGGCGACCTGAGCCAGCTCGACGAGGTGAAGCGGGTAGCCGCGGACGCTCTCGCCCGCCTGGGCCGGCTCGACATCCTGGTGAACAATGCGGGCGCGATCAAGGGCGGCGATTTTCTCACCACCCCCGACGAGGAGTGGCTCAAGGGCTGGAGCCTGAAGCTACTCGGCTACATCCGGGTGGCCCGCGAGGTGCTCCCGCACATGCAGCGGCAGGGGAGCGGTCGCATCGTCAACGTCGTGGGTGCGGCCGCGCGCAACCCGGCCGTCACCTACATGATGGGCGGCACCGCGAACGCCGCGCTGATCAACTTCACCAAGGCGCTCGCCGACCTGGGCGCGCCCTCTGGAGTGCTCGTCACCGGCGTATCGCCGGGCCCGGTCAAAACCGAGCGGTGGGACAGCCTCATGGCGCAGCAGGCGAAGGCGGCCAACCAAGATGTCGCCGACTACGTAAGAGAACGTGGTCAAGAATTGCCCCTCCGTCGCATCGCTCTACCCGAAGAGGTCGCGGACGTCGTGTGCTTTCTCGCCTCCGAGCGTGCTTCATTTCTCACCGGCATCACGATCACGGTGGACGGCGGCATCACGCGCGGAGTGTATCTGTAGTTATTTTCACAGCATCGATTGCGTACCCAGTAAGGACATAACCTCGTGAAACAAAGAACATTCTTCCGGAATATTCCCTTGACAGCCGGTTAGACCACGACTAGGGTAGCGGGCACGCTGCGGGCCTGACTACGTGGGTCCACGAAGCGGATGGCGTTCCCAGGAGGTCGCCGCCGGTGAGCCGGGGGAGTGTACTCGGTCCCAATCGCGGCAGGAGGTTTCAGATGCCTGCAAAGCTCTTCGTCCTACAGAGGAAGACCTGCGGGAGCTATTCCAGCAGGCCGGGACGGTGGAATCCGTCCGGATCGTCACCGACCAGTTCACCGGCAGGCCCCGAGGCTTTGGGTTCGTCGAAATGGCGACCAAGGAAGAGCTGGCCAAGGCCATCGAGATGCTCAACGGACGCCTGTTCCGGGACCGCAACCTCGTCGTCGACGAGGCTCGGCCCCAGCCCCAGCGGGCTGGCGGTGGAGGCGGTGGGCCTCGTGGCGGAGGCGGGGGCGGGCCGCGGTCGGGCGGTGGTGGGGGCGGCGGCGGCTGGCGCCGGTAACGGACGGATTCACCTAGGCTGAGCGAGGCCCCGGGAGGCACGCGCTTCTCGGGGCTTTTCTCGGTGGTATGATACTCGTCATATGAATAGCGATCCGTGTAAGCCACCCGCTCCAGCCCCCGGGTTTGCCGGGCGCTTTGGCGACATCGTGGATCGGCGCCGCGGCACCGAGTTCCAGGAGCTTAAGTCCGAGAACCTGGTGAACCGCCTGAGCGGCGCCGCGATGCCCTTCGGCTGGACGGTGAACCCGTTCCGCGGCTGCGAGATCGGATGCCGCTACTGCTACGCTCGATCGACCCACGAGTACCTCGGGCACGCGGATCCGGCCGAGTTCGAGGAGCGGATCTACGTGAAGCGAGCCGGCAGCCGCAAGCTCGCGGCGAGCCTTCTGCGCGCGCGCGCGAGCGGGCAGGAGATCGCGATCGGGACCGCGACGGATCCCTACCAGCCGGCCGAGGGACGGTTCGCGGTGACGCGCGGCGTGCTCGAGGCCATGGCACGGGTGCCCGGCCTCCGGGTCGGGCTCACCACCAAGTCCACCGGCATCCTGCGCGACCGCGAGATCCTCGCGCGCCTGGCCCGGACGGCGGACCTCTGGGTCAACGTCTCCCTGATCTCGCTCGACGCCGAGCTCCTGCGCGACATCGAGCCACGGGCCCCGCGGCCCGACCTGCGCCTCGACGCGGTACGGCTCCTGGCCGCCGAGGGCATCCGCACGCGCCTGTTCCTCATGCCGGTCCTGCCGCTCCTGACCGACGGCGAGGCCAGCCTGCGCGAGCTGCTGGCCGCCGCGCTCGCGGCGGGCGCGCGCGAGGTCATCAGCCAGCCGCTCTTCCTGCGCACCGAGATGACGTGGCGCTTCTTCCTCGACTTCGTCGGCACGCAGTACCCGTGGGCGCGGCCACGCTACCGAGAGCTCTACCCGCGTCCCGGCAACGCCCCGGCCACGTACCGTCAGGAGATCGAGCGGCGGGTGAGCCGGCTCGCCGCCCAGGTCGGCTTCCCCTCGCGCACGCGCGAGGAGCGGGTGCGGGCGGAGGCCCCGGCCCGTCCCCGGCAGCTCGCGATCGAGTGGTGAGCGGCCCGGGGTCTCAGTCGTCGTAGAGGCGGGTCTGCTCGGGCGGCGCCGGCGGGGGCTCGTCCTCGACGACCGCGGTGAGCCCGTCCTGCTCGATGAGCGGACGGAACTTCTCGTGAAGCTCCTGCAGCTTGGCCACGTAGTAGGCGGTGTTCTCGTCCGGCGCGCCCTCGCTCCACTCCGCGGCGAGCTTGGCCGCCTCGTTCACCTTGACCCGCTTGCTCTCCCCGGTGACGTAGTAGGAGACCTGGTCACCCGGCTGGTAGGAGCGCGCGGAGGCCAGGGCCAGCTCGTAGGCCGCGCCCACGTTGCGCGAGCCGGCCTGCAGCTTCTCGCGGTAGGCGGTGAGGGACTCCTGCAGGGTCTCCGTCTTCATGAACTGCTTGAGCGGGATCCGGTGGGCGATGAAGTCCGCCTCCCAGCGCCGCACGAGGTCCGGGATCTCCTCGCGCCGCCCGGTCAGGAGCAGGCGGAACATCTGCTCCATCCAGAGCCGCTGGAACAGCTCGATGCCGCGCGAGCGCAGGCCCGAGCCCTTGATCAGGAGCTTGCCCCGCCCGTCGAGGACCACGTAGTTCTTCATCTTGTAGCTGAGCATCGCCACGTAGCGCCCGTCGAGCTCGAGCTGGATTCCCTCCGGCAGGGCCGCGGACAGCCGGGCGACCAGCCGCTCCTCCGCCGCCGCCGCGTCCGCCGCGTCCCCCGCGGGCGGGACGAAGTAGATGCCGTCGGTGTCCACCTCGATCACGGTGGCGCCGAGGTCGGCCAGGCGGTCGAGCAGGAGCTGCACCAGCCGCCGGCCCTCGCCGGTCACCTGGTTCGCGACGTCGAAGTCGTTCCAGTGCCCCTGGGAGAAGGCGAGGTAACCGTAGAAGGAGTTGATGAAGATCTTGAACGTCTGCTGGAGCGCGTTGAGGAAGATGCGGTCCTCGGGGGCGGCGGCCTCCCGGGCCAGCCGCTTGGCCGAGACCCGGAACTCGCGCAGGTCGCGCAGCAGGGAGGCGGAGACTCCGAGGCGGTCGGAGGCGGGGAACAGGCCCTGGGTCAGCATGAGCGATGGGTAGAGCGAGGTCACGTCGACGTGGAGCACGTCGCGCGCGACCCCGCGCTGGAACATGGCGGTGTAGCCGCCCGCGACGCCGCGACCACGCCCGGGGGCGGGGACCGCCTGTCGTCGGTGGAGGTACTCGCGCATGAGCAGCGCGTCGATCTTGGTGGCGTTGCCCCGCAGGACGGTGGTCTGGTAGTCGAACGGCAGGCTCTGGGCCTGCACGAAGTAGGGCGGCGACAGGATCGCGGAGAGCCCGAGGGTCTCGATGACGTCGTCGCGCGCGTAGGCCATGAGACGCGCGGGATCCTCGAGGAAGATGCGCGGGATCTCCTCCGGGGGCAGGTAGGTCCGATCGGGGGCCGCGATCCCGAAGTGGCGGGCCACGTCCTTGAGCCCGTAGGACTCGAGGTCGCGGGCGCCCACGTCGTAGAGCTGGGCCAGGATCCAGGTGTCCACGATGTGCCGGCCGGTGACCCCGTAGCGCCGGTAGCCGATGGTGCGCTCCGCCACCTGCATGCGGGAGGGGAAGCCGCGCAGGACCGAGCCGTCACGCCCCCACGTGAGCGGGACGTGGTGGCGGCGCGCGCGCGCCTCGAGGTACTCGAGGTCGAAGCGGAAGATGTTGTGCCCCTCGAGCACGTCCGGATCGCGCTCGCGGATCAGGCGCGAGCACTCCACGAGCAGCTCGGGCTCGGAGAGGTGCGCCCCCGAGAGCACGGTGGTGAAGCCGGTGGAGTCGGCGATCGCGATCGCGATGATCCGGTCGGACTCGCGCGCCGCGTTCGGGAACTCGAAGCCGGCCCCGGTGGTGACCTCGATGTCGAGCGCCATGCGTCGCAGGTCCCCGAACGCCATGCCCAGGAACGACGTGCGGCCCGAGCCGAGCAAGAACTGGTGGGTGGGATCGGCGAGGAAGTGGTAGGGCGCGTCCGGGGCTCCCGCCCCCTTGCCGGACGCGCGCAGGCAGTGGTCGCGCGCGCGCAGGGCCTGCGACCAGGCGGAGAACTCGGCGAGCCAGCGGTAGGTGCCCTCCCCGTCGAGCGGGATCACCTCGAGCTCGCCCTTCCATCCCTTCAGGAGATCGGGATCGGCCAGGAGCAGGAACGGGCGGAACGGCTCCTCGGTGACGATCACTCCGGCCTCGCCGCGGGTGTAGACCGTGACGTGGCTCTCCGACGGGCGGAACGCGAGCAGGCCCCGGGTGGCGGCGTGCCCGAAGAGGAGAGGGTTGTCGTAGAACGGAAGCGGGATCGAGGTCAATTGAGCAGGCCGCGCAGCCGATGCAGCTCCCGCCGGGCCGTCACGTAGCGTGGCTCGAGCGACAGCGCCCGCTCGAGCTCGCCGATCGCCTCGCGGATCTCGTGGCGCTTGATGTGCACGCGGGCCCGGTTGAAGTAGGGGTAGTGCCGCGGCTCGTAGCGAGGCGCCTGCTTGGCCCGCTCGAGCCACTCCACCGCCTCCTCCTCCCGGCCCATCTCGATGAGGTAGGCGCCGATGTCGTTATACGGGTTCCCGAACTCGGGGTCCACCGCGATCGCGATCTTGCACTGGGCGATCGCGTCGTCGGGCCGCCCCTGGTGGCTGTAGACCCAGCCGAGGAAGGTGTGGGCCTCCGCGGTCGGATGCAGCGCGATCGATCGCTGGTAGTGCGCGCTCGCCTCCTCGAGCCGGCCCTGCATGTGCGCCTCGTACGCCAGCTGGAAGTGGCGCTCCGCTTCCGCGCGAATCTCCCGCGTCGGATCCTCCGTCATCTCGCCCGCCTCCTGGCCCGCATTCTACCGCAGCGGATCGGCCGAAAGGTGCCGCACCTCCGCCGCTTGCGGTATGCTCGGCGGGTGCGCCGCACCTTCGCGACCGCGATCGTGGCCGTGCTCGTGGCGGGCTGCTCGAGCCTGCGCGGAGGCCAGGCGATCCGCTTCGAGACCGCGACCCCGGGGGCTCCGCTCGCGATCGACGCGACCCTGGTGCTGCCTTCCGGCCCCGCCCCGTTCCCGGCGGTGGTGCAGCTGCACGGCTGCGCCGGCGTCGAGGCCCAGTCCTTCCGCTGGGCGCGCTGGCTCGCCGACCACGGCTACGCGGCCCTGGTGGTGGACAGCTTCCGGGCGCGCCACGTGAAGGGGGACTGCCGGACCGGCCCCGACGAGCCGCCGGTCACCGCGCGCTTCGACGACGCCATCGGGGCGCTGCGCTATCTGCAGACGCGGCCCGACGTCCGGGCGGACCGCGTGGCGGCGATCGGCTGGTCGCAGGGCGGCGTCTACGCGATGGCGGTCATCAACGGGCCGAGCCTCGAGCGCGCGCGTCGGCGCGGCGTCGAGCTGCCCGCGGCGGGCTTCGCGGCGAGCGTGGGGATGTACCCGGGCGGCTGCTTCTCGCTGGTGAAGGAGCAGGTGGTGCGGCCGCTGCTCGTGCTCATCGGAGAGGCGGACGACTGGACCCCGGCCGCGACGTGCCGGGAGATGGTCGCGGCGATGCACGCGCGCGGCGCGGACGCCTCCATCGTCACGTATCCCGGCGCCTATCACTACTTCGACGTCGAGGGCCAGCCGCTCGAGGTCCTGGACCAGGTCGAGAACGACAACCGGGCGGGCGGCTACGGGGCCACCGTCTCCTACCAGGCGGCCGCCGCCACCGACGCCTACCGCCGGATCGAAGAATTCCTGGCCCGCCACCTGCGCCGGCCGTGACCACGTGGCCCGCCCGCGCAGGCGCGCGTTGCACGGTGCGCCCGGCGCGTGCTAGCGTGAGCCGGACTTCGTCATCTCCATGGACGCGTCGGTCGAGATCGTCAAGCATCTGCTCGCCTCGGTGGTACACATCCACACCGAGGTTCCGTCGTCCCATCCCTCGACGCGCATCCTGGGCGACGAGCGCATGGGGACGGGGACGGTGGTGGACCCCGCCGGACTCATCCTCACCGTCAACTACGTGGTGATGGGCGGCGAGACCATCCAGGTCACCTTCGGGAAGGGCCGCGCCATGCGCGCCGAGCTGGTGGCCCAGGATTTCGAGATCGGGCTCGCCCTGCTCCGGGTCAAGCGCCAGAGCCTCCCCGCGGTCCCGATCGCCGACTCGCAGTCCATCGACCGCGGGACGCCGGTCTTCGCCCTCGGCTCGACCGGGCCCCGCGAGCGGCGGGTGGCCGGCGGGCTCGTCACCCACCTGGGCGAGTTCGAGGGCTACTGGGAGTACCTGCTCGAGCGCGGCATCGTCTCGAGCGCGGCCAACCCCGGCTTCGGGGGCGGCCCGCTCTTCACCCTGACCGGGCAGATGGTGGGCGTGGTCTCGCTGAACCTCAACGAGATCGCGCGCTCCTCCCTCGCGATCCCGACCGAGTGCTACCGGCGCAACCAGGAAGAGTTCATGCGGTTCGGCCGCGTGGTCAGCCGCCCCCAGCGCGCCTGGCTCGGGGTCTTCGCCTCTGCGCTGGAGGAAGGCGTGGTGGTGGCCGGCCTGGTGCCCAACGGGCCCGGCGCGCGCTCCGGCATCCAGGAGGGCGACCTCATCGTGTCGCTCGACGCGCAGGAGGTGCCGACCCGCAAGGAGCTGTACCTGTCTATCTGGCGGCACACGCCGGGCGAGAAGATGACCCTCGAGGTGATGCGCGACAACGAGGTCCGCCGGCTGGCCGTCACCGGCGGCGACCGGGCCGACTTCTACAAGCAGAGTTCCTGACCCCCGGACAGGGAGGCCCCCGATGGATCTCGGCATCAAGGGCAAGACCGCGCTGGTGGTGGCGGCGAGCAAGGGGATGGGCCGGGCGAGCGCGCTGGGGCTGGCCGCCGAGGGCGCGCGGGTGGTGATGTGCGCGCGCGGAGAGGCCGCCCTCAAGGACGCGGCGGCGGAGGTGAAGCGGCAGACCGGAGCGGACGTGGTCGCGCTGGTCGCCGACGCGAGCCGCGCGGCCGACATCTCCCGGGTGGTGGCGGAAGCGAACCGGGCGTTCGGCGGGGTGGACATCCTGGTCGCCAACGTGGGTGGACCGCCCCCGGGGCCGTTCGAGCAGATGACCGACGAGCACTGGAAGACGGCCTTCGAGCAGGTCCACCTCTCGACGGTTCGGTTCATCCGCGAAGTGCTCCCGCACATGAAGCAGGCGCGCTGGGGCCGCATCCTCGCGATCCAGTCGAGCTCGGTGAAGCAGCCGGTCGACGGGCTCGTCCTCTCCAACGGCATCCGCCCGGGCATCGCGGGGCTCTTCAAGACGCTGGCCGGCGACCTCGCCCCCCACGGCATCACCGTCAACCTGGTCCTGCCGGGGCGCATCATGACCGACCGCTTCCGCGAGCACCAGACCGACCGGGCCACCCGCAGCGGGGTCACGCTGGAGAAGCAGATGGAGCTGTCCTCCGCCGACATCCCGATGGGCCGCATCGGCACCCCGGAGGAGTTCGCGGCGATGGTGGTGTTCCTCGCCTCCGCGCGGGCCTCCTACGT
>WNFG01002459.1_pt1 | contig 16607 bp, 13 predicted proteins | sample 5400431 | NCBI WGS metagenome assembly WNFG01 (sample SAMN13153346, study PRJNA577476) | soil metagenome | isolation source: 120 cm saprolite under Douglas fir tree site 2 hole 3 replicate 2 | place: USA:California | collected 2015-04-18 | reverse complement strand
TATCGCGCTACGGCACCGGCCGCAAACCGGAATTCGACACGAGACGGACGTGAGCACGAAAGAACAATACCAGGAGGCTTCCATGGATCTCGTCAACGTCGACTATTCGACCAGGATCCCGAACAATGTCGGCCTCACCGAGGATCGCCGCATCCTGCGGGCGCTGGAAGGCTGGCACCCCGGCTATCTTGACTGGTGGCGGGACATGGGACCGGAAGGGTTCCAGGAGGCGCTGGTCTATCTGCGCACCGCCGTGTCGGTGGACCCGAAGGGCTGGGCGAAATTCGACTATGTGAAGATGCCCGAATATCGCTGGGGCATTCTGCTCGCGCCTCGCGAGGACGACCGGACCATTCCGTTTGGGCACCACTTCGGTGAGCCGGCGTGGCAGGACATACCGGGCGAGTCCCGCGCCATGCTGCGCCGCCTGATCGTGATCCAGGGCGATACCGAGCCGGCGTCCGTCGAGCAGCAGCGCCACCTCGGCAAGACCGCGCCATCGCTCTACGATCTGCGCAACCTGTTCCAGGTCAATGTCGAGGAAGGCCGCCACCTGTGGGCGATGGTGTATCTCCTGCATAAGTATTTCGGCCGCGACGGGCGCGAGGAAGCAGACGAGCTGCTGCGCCGCCGCTCCGGCAGCGCTGACGCGCCGCGCATGCTGGGCGCTTTCAACGAACAGACGCCGGATTGGCTGTCGTTCTTCATGTTCACCACCTTCACGGATCGCGACGGCAAGATGCAGCTCGAAAGCCTCGCGCAATCGGGCTTCGATCCGCTGTCACGCACCTGCCGCTTCATGCTGACCGAGGAAGCCCACCACATGTTCGTGGGCGAGACCGGCATCGGCCGCATTATCCAGCGGACCTGCGAGGCCATGCGGGCGGCGGGCGTCGACGACCCGGAGAAGATCGAAAAGGTGCGCGCGCTAGGCGTCATCGACCTGCCGACCATTCAGAAAAAGCTCAATCTGCACTATTCGCTTTCCCTCGACCTGTTCGGCTCCGAGGTCTCCACCAACGCGGCGAATGCGTTCAACGCCAGCCTCAAGGGGCGTTTCCACGAGGCCAGGATCGACGACGATCACGTCGACGGCGAGGTCAAACGCGTGGACGAGCCGGCGCTGACCGCGCTCAACATGCGCCTGCGCGACGATTATGCCGCCGACTGCGCCAAGAGCGTCGAGCGCTGGAACAAGGTCATCGAGAAAACGGGCGTCGCCTTCAGGTTGCGGCTGCCCCATGTGGCGTTCCATCGTCAGATCGGCGAATTTCGCGACGTGCAGGCGACGCCCGATGGCGAACTCATCGACTCCGAGGCCTGGAAGCACCGCAGCGACCACTGGCTGCCGTCGCGAGCCGATGGCGATTTCATCGCCGACTTGATGAAGCCGATGCGCGAGCCGGGACAATTCGCCGGCTGGATCGCGCCCCCCAAAGTCGGGATCGACAACAAGCCGGGGGATTTCGAGTATGTGAAGATTGCGGCGTGAGATCCGAAACAAGCAGCAGCTTGGGGAATTTACTTAGAAACAAGGGTAGCTGTTATCGGCGGAAGAAAGGAGGCCCCGGTCACGCCGCGCAATCCCGTGTCGCCTTTTTTTGGCGATACGCCGCACCTGGGTGGTCTTTCTCGCGCTCGCGGAGCGAGCGTCGATCAGGAGCTTTTCTCATGAGCGTGAATAGACGCCTAGCCCTCGTACTCGCATGCAGCATCAGCTTGGGGTGCCGTGCCATGCTCGATCCGGCTCGGGCGCAGAGCCCTTCTGATTTCGATCCGGTCGCGACCGCAAAATTGCGCGCCGGAGAAATTGTTCGCGAAATAGTCGGAAGTGGGCGCGATGCGTCTCGTCCCGAATCGGCGCACAACGAACTATTTAACACGGGACTGCTGTTGCAGGCTGGCTTGAGAGCGTTGCTGCCGGTGCAGGAGCGCCAAGGCGTTGCGCTGCCCGGTGCACCGTCGCCGAACGACCCAAAGGAATTGATTCTGGCCCAGGAGAATTACAAGGCCGCGTTCGAGTCGGGAGCGGAGGCGACGGCGGCGCAAAGAGCAACGGCAATGGCATCCATCGAATTGGCGACGCAGCAGCTGCAAAGGGCGGGATATACAGTGTTGGCTGAAAAGGTGATTGATTGGCTGAAAACGCAGCGGTAAAATCTAATCGATTGCGTTCGTCCCTCTGGCTCTGGAGCTACGTCAACGACCTAGCCACTTTTAGGTCGGCCCAGCCCGCAAAGGCCCACTTTGTGGGCATATTTACGGAGCGTTGCGCTGCGTTTGATTTTTGCCGTTGACGCGGATCAAGAGCTTCGCGAAGGAGGGGATCGCCTGTGAGTTTGGAAGAGACCGCAATTACTACTCTCGGAGTAGGCGGTGCTGCCTTTTATTATCGTGGTGATTGGCGTGCGGGCAACGAGCTGGCCCAAAAGGAGAGGATAGTCCTATGAGTTGGGAAGACGCCGCAATTACTTCCGCAATTACTCTCGGAGTTGACGTCGTTAAGAAATTCTTCGAGGGCAAAAAGGATGATAAAGATCTGATCTCTGTCGGTCTCGCAGTCGGGTACTTTTACAATTTCCTCGATGTTATTTCCGGCGCAATTGAAAACACACGTATTATTACTTTATATGAGGCAAAGGATGGTAAACCCGGGGACAAGTGTCAGCAATACGACTCCGAGACGGTCGAGGTACAGCTTATTCTGCCGCGGCGACTGGACGTCGGCGTGTACCAACGGTGCGAGGAAGATTTCAAGAGGACAACGAAGGGCGTTATTCTACTTGAGAAGCAAAAACGATGGTACGGAATCAACTACAATACCGTTAAGCAGGGAGAGAAGGATGGAATCGTAATTAAAGATTTGGCGCGTCCTTTGATGGCAGTGAAACACTTCTACGAGAAGATCCTTGGGTACCGGACAAATGACCAGATCGACACCAAATGGCTGAAAGCGCAATTGTCAGAGATCAACGCTTTCAAAGAAACCTTGAGGCGACTGCAAGAACTCGGTTACGGGGCGCTTGTCAACCGATTACACTTTCTTGAGATAAGCTAGCGTCCGGATTCCCAACCTGATAGGCTCGATGCGGGCCATAAATCTCAATCACACCCTCTGGCGCACGCCAAGCCCCATCATGAAGCGCTGGCGGATCTGCACCGGGTCGCGATCTGTCGTGCCGACGCCCGGCTTGTCGTCGATGCGGGCTGCAATGAAAGTCGGGCCGCCGTCGGTGAGCGCGGCGTCGATGAGCCTGTTGAAGTCCTCCTCATCGCCCGCCCAGGCGCACTTGCTCAGCCCCGCGGCGCGGGCGAGCGCCACATAGTCGGCGGTCCCGGCCGCCGGGGTCGGCTGGCCGCCGGTGATCTGGTAGAGGCCGTTGTCCATGATCACCATGGTCAGATTTTTCGGCTGCTGCGCCGCGATGGTGACGAGGCAGCCGATCTGCATGAGCAGCGAGCCGTCGCCTTCGAGCGCAATGACATGGCGCTGCGGCTGCGCCAGCGCCACGCCGAACGCGATCGGGATGGCTAATCCCATGCTGCCCAGCATGTAGAAGTTCTGCGGGCGATGTCCCGCAGACCACAAATCGAAATTGGTGTTGCCGATGCCGCCGATCACGGCTTCGTCGTTTCTGAGCCTCGCAACGAGTTGCTTGGTCAGGTCGAAACGGTTGAGCACCTTGGCATTATCGTAGCTAGCGACGGAAGCAGCGCTGGGCATTGGGCGATCCATTTATTCGGAGTCATGGCCGGGCTTGTCCCGGCCATCCACGTCTTGCTTGCTGAGGGGCCGCGAGAAAGACGTGGATGCCCGCGCTTGTCGCGGGCATGACGCAGTGGAGAGGCGATTCGATCTCATCGGCGCGCGCTCTAGTGACTTTAGGCTTCGAACACTTTGCCGCCGGTGAGGAGCGGCGACAGGATAAAGGCCACTGCCGCCTGGGTCGCGACTGCCTGCTTGATCGAGCGGTCGACGATAAATTCGAGTTCGTCATGGCGTGTGATGGTGTGGGTTTCGACAGCGAGCGACTCCAGCACCGGACGCATGGTGCGGCATACCAACGCCTGACCGAGGTTGAATTCGCCGAGCGTGCCGCGCTCGGACACGAACATGATAGCCGGTACCTGGTAGGGCACGACGAGGGACGCCAAGACGTTCGGGATTGTGCCGAATCCCGAGGTCTGCATCAGCACCGCCCCGCGCCGTCCGCCCATCCAGGCGCCGGACACGATGCCGAGCGCCTCCTCCTCGCGCGCGGTAGGAAACGTAAGGAAGTCGGGGTCGGCGTGCAGGTTCTTGATGAGCGGGGTAAACACTTTGTCCGGCACGTAGGTTACAAGCCTCACGTCGTTGCGCTTGAGGGTCTGCTGCACGACCTCGTACCACGGCCGCGCCACGACGGGATTGGCAGTGTCCAATACGATCGATCCGACGCGCATGAAGGCGCTCCTCAGCGTGAGGTCCAAACTATGTCACGCTCTCGACGCGTTCCTAACATGAACCTGTAGGGTGGGCAAAGCGAACCGTGCCCACCAAGGCCGAGCCCGGTGGGCACGACGCACCGAAGTCGGGCTTGCCCGACTTCGGCACTCAAAAATGTGTCGAAATCGGCAACAGCCGATTTCGATTGGCGCGCCTTTGCCCACCCTACAACAACTGATATGACGTGCCCGGGGAAACCGAGGAGCGTGGCGCGGCATGACGAAACCGGTGAACTGGCTATGGCCCAACGGCAAACGAACCGCGGTCGTCTTCAACGTTTGCCTGGAGGCGTGGTCCGATGGCAAGGCGCCCGGCATCAGCCCGATGGGAAACCCGCTGCCGGCGGGCGTGCTCGACACCATGGCGATCTCGTGGGCGGCGTATGGGGTCAAGCGCGGCATCTATCGGCTGCTCGACGGCTTCCGGCAGCACCGGGCGGCGGCGAGCATCATGGTGAACGCGGTGATCGCCGAACGGGCGCCCGAGACCGTCAGGGCGATTGCGGATGCGGGGCACGAAGTGCTGTCCCACTCTTACGCCATGGACGTCATTCCGGCACTGCTGTCCGACGAGGAGGAACGCAAGAACATCGCGCGCTGCACGGCGCTGCTTGAGAAAGCGTCGGGCCGCAAGATCGAAGGCTGGCTCAGCCCGCGCGGCACATCGCGCGCCGAAACGCCGCGGCTTCTTATCGAGGCCGGATACCGCTGGTATGGCGACGTGTTCGACGACGACCTCCCCTATGTGCAGACCTTCGGCAACGGGCAGATCGTCGCGATCCCGCTCGGAACCGACGTCAACGACATGCAGTTCATGAAGTACGGCAACGCGCCGAAGACTATGCTGGAATCCTTCCACGAGAACATCGTGGTCGCCAAGGAGAAGGACGAGCTGTCGATCATCGACGTCACCTGCCACGCCCACATTTTCGGCCGCCCGCGCGGCGCCTACTACTATGAAAAGATCGTCGCGGCGGCGGCCCGCGATCCCGACGTCTGGATCGGGACGCGCGCCCAGATCGCCCATCATGTGCTTGCGCAGAAGGCCTCAAGCGATGCCGATCGACTTTGACCCCGAGGACGGCGACAGCCACCAGGAAATCCGCACCGGCGTGCGCAAGCTTTGCGCCCAATTTCCGGGCGAGTATTGGCGCCGCCTCGACCGCGAGGCGGCCTATCCGGCGAATTTTGTGAAGGCCGTCACGGCCGCTGGCTATATGTCGGCCCTCATTCCGGAGGAATATGGCGGCTCAGGCCTGCCGCTGTCGGCGGCAGCGGCAATCCTGGAGGAGATCCAGCGCGCTGGATGCAACGGCGCCGCCTGCCACGCGCAGATGTACATCATGGGCACCCTGCTGCGGCACGGCAGCCCCGAGCAGAAGCGCAAATATCTGCCCGGGGTCGCGTCGGGCGAACTGCGCCTGCAGGCCTTCGGCGTGACCGAGCCCTCAAGCGGCACTGATACGTCCTCGATCAAGACCTTTGCGCAGCGCGAGGGCGATCATTACGTGGTCAATGGCCAGAAGATTTGGACCTCACGCGCGGAATATTCCGACCTCATGTTGCTCTTGGCCCGCACCGCGCCAAAACATCAGGCCGCCAAGCGAACCGACGGCCTCTCGGTGTTCATTCTCGACATGCGGACGGCCAAGGACGCAGGGCTCGCGATCCGGCCGATCCGCACCCTGATGAACCACTCCACCACCGAGGTGTTCTTCGATAATGTGCACATTCCGGCCGAGAACCTCATCGGCGAGGAGGGCAAGGGCTTTCGCTACATCCTTTCGGGCATGAATGCGGAGCGCATTCTCATCGCGGCGGAATGTATCGGCGACGCCAAATGGTTCATCGAAAAGGCCACCGACTATGCCAAGGAGCGGGTCGTATTCGATCGCCCGATCGGCAAGAACCAGGGCGTCCAGTTTCCGCTCGCCAAGGCCTATGCGCAGATGCGCGCCGCCGAGCTCATGGTGCACAAGGCGGCTGAATTGTTCGAAGCCGGGACGAACTGCGGCGCCGAAGCCAACATGGCAAAGCTGCTCGCGGCCGACGCGTCCTGGGCGGCCGGGGAAGCTTGCGTCCAGACCCACGGCGGTTTCGGCTTTGCCGAGGAATACGATATCGAGCGCAAATTCCGCGAAACGCGGCTCTACCAGGTGGCGCCGATTTCAACGAACTTGATCCTGAGCTTCTTGGCCGAGCACGTGCTCGGCCTGCCGAGGTCGTATTGATCCTGGCGGCGCTTGAAATGACTGGTGCTTCGCTTAGTTAAAGGGAACGGGTCGCTCCGGCGCGTTTTGCGGCACGTCCAATCGGGCGGGCGGCCCGTCAATGCAATGGAGCACCGCCATGCCCTTGCCAATCATCTCGATTACGATCCTTTCCGCCGTGCTGCTGGGCGATATCGAGGCCGCATCGGCGCAATCGGCATATTCGTATCCGTGGTGCAGCGTCCGGGGACGCAGTGGCAGTATGTCCTGCTACTTCACCAGCTGGGAACAATGCCGAGCGACACTATCCGGAATCGGCGGCAACTGCATCATGAGCCCGTATTATCGGCCGGCCGCGCCGCGCGCCGCGAGTCACCGAAAATAACTCATCGAAACGCGTTCGCGATCAGCCCTCAAGCGGACAGCTGCGCCGCTTCGCGCGGGCCGGCCGCGGCAAAGCGCGCCGCCAGCGTTTCGATGACGAAATACATGGTCGGCAACAGGAACAAGGTCATCAGCGTCGCCACCAGAAGGCCTCCGGCTACGACCGTAGCGAGGCTGCGCTGCACATCGCTGCCCACGCCGGTTGCCATCGCGGCCGGCAGCATGCCGACCGTAGCAACGGTCGCGGTCATGAGGACGGGCCGCAGGCGCTCGCTCGCGCCGGTCACCACTGCCTCCATGAGCGGAATGCCGAAATCACGCACGCGATTGAGGTTCGCCACCATGATGACCCCATTCATGACGGCGACGCCGAACAGCGCAATGAACCCGACACCGGAGGCCACATTGAGGGTAACGCCGGTGACATGCAGGGCGACGAGCCCGCCGAGCGTCGCCAGCGGGACGACGCCGAGAATGAGGATCACTTGGCGCAGGAGACCGAATTCCGCGTAAAGGAGGACGATCATGAGCCCGAGAATCAGGCCAAGGATCAAAACGAAGCGCGCCTCTGCCCGCTGCTCGTCTTCGAAATGTCCGGTCCATTCGATGCGATAACGTTTCGGATCCAAGGAAACCTTGTCGGCCACGGCCCGCTTGGCATCCGCCAGAAGCGCCGGGAGGCTGCGCCCGGCCGAATCGAACTTCACCATGAGGTAGCGGCGATTCATGTCGCGATTGATCGTGCTTTCGCCTTGCTGCAACTTGATGCGTGCCACCTGTGAGAGCGGAATAAGAGCGCCGCCGCTCGATGTGAGCAGCAATCGCCCGATGGCTTCCGGACTGCTGCGAACCGCCTCCGGGAAGCGCACGGTGGTGTCGTAATGGCGCTCGCCGATGAAGACCTGGCTCACGGCTCCGCCGCCAATTCCGGTCTGGATGAGATCCGTGATATCCGCCACATTGATGCCGTATCGCGCCGCAGCCTCGCGATCGGCGGTGATGATGATCTGGGGCAGCGGCGGCCGATCATCGACCGCCACCTCGGTGGTGCCGGGCGTAGCTTTGAGTACGTTGGCGACGTTATTGCCGATGCGCCGCAGTTCATTGAAATCGTCGCCGTATATTCTTGCCGCAAGCTGGCTGTGCGGCTCGAAAATCTTGTCCTTGATGCTGTCGAGGATGGGCTGGCTGACGGCAAGTTCGTATCCGGGAAGCTCGGCGAGCCGCGCCTTCATGCGGCGGATGAGATCCTCCTTGGACTCTCCGGACGGCCACGTGTTGTAGGGGTGAAGGACGATAAGCATTTCGAGATGGGAGGGGGTATTGGGATCGGTGCCGTCGTCATTGCGGCCGATATGATTTACGACGGTCGACACCTCGGGAAACTCCAACACGGCTTTGCGCAACTCGGCATCCATCTCGCTCGCTTTCGCCAGCGAAATTCCGCCGATCATCTCGCCATGGAGAAAGAGTCCGCCTTCGTCGAGATTCGGCAGGAATTCGCGCGAGACCGCGATTGCGAGCCCGACGACCGTGACGGCGGCGCCGGCAGTGATCAGGTAAGCGATGCTTGGCCGGCGCAGCGAGCCCCGCAATGTGCGCCGGTATCCGGCTTCGATCCAGCCGAGGACGTAATTGCGGAACACGCGCCGTGGCTTGCGATACGCGAGATAAGCCAAACCGGGAACCAACGCCAACGCGAGCAGCAGCGCTCCGAATTGCGCAAATCCAACCGCGTAGACCATGGGATAAAACAGCTTTGCCTCGATCCTTTGGAAGGCGAACAGCGGCAAATAAGCCGTGATGATGATCAGGGTCGCGAAGAAGATCGGGCGCGCGACTTGATGGGCGGCTGCGCGTGCCTCACCCTCTGTGAGCGGTTCGTCGGGCTTGGATTCACGACGCCGCAGGATCGCTTCCGTCACGACAATTGCGGCATCGACAATGATCCCGAAATCGATTGCGCCGAGCGACAACAGGTTCGCCGAAATTTTGAAGAAATTCATCAGGACGAAGACCGTCACCATGGCAAATGGAATGGTGATGCCGACAATCAACGCGCTGCGTGGGCTGCCGAGGAAAAGAATAAGTACAATGAGAACGAGGCCTATGCCCTGAAAGATGGTGTGTGAGACCTTGCTGACGGTTTGACCGACGAGGTCCGAGCGGTCGTAGTAAGGCACGATCTGCACGTCGTCGGCCGCCAGACGCTCGTTGAGCTCGGCGACCTTGGCGTGGACGCCTTCCAAGACCCGTGAAGGGTTGTCGTCTTTCAAGAGCAGGACGGTGCCTTCAATGACGTCGTTCTGTCGGTTCTTGCCGACGATGCCGTGCCGCTCGAGGTTGGCGAGCTTAAGCCGGCCAAGATCGCGTAGGAAGATCGGCGTGCCGTTCCGCTGCGTGACCACGATGGCGCCCAGGTCGTCAAGGCTTTGGACAAAGCCGATGGCGCGGATGACGAATCCGAGATCGCCCCGCGCCACAACGCTGCCGCCGGCGTTGCTGCTGTTGGCGTTGATGGCGGCTTCGACACTTGCCAAAGACAGGTTGAAACGCACGAGCTGCTGCGGATCGAGCTCGAGCTGGAACTGCGTCGTGATACCGCCGAAGTTCGAGACGTCAGCAACGCCGGGCACCTGTTTGAGCGCCGGAATGACAATCCAGCGCTGAATCTCGGACAGCTCGCGCTGACCCTTGGTATCGGATTCCAGCGTGTAATAGTAAATTTGACCGGTAGGCGAGGTCACCGAGTCGAGACCCGCCGTAATGCCGGGCGGCAAGGTGACGTCCTGGATGCGTTCGGTGATGCGCTGGCGCGCCCAATATTTCTCGACGCCGTCGCGGAACACGATGCTGATTAACGACAGGCCGAACGTACTCTTGGAGCGCATGAACAGTAGGCCCGGCGTTCCGTTGAGTTCGCGCTCGAGCGGGATCGTGATGCGCTGCTCGACCTCTTCGGCGGCCATGCCAGGCGCCTGGGTAACGACCTGCGAACTCGTATCGGCGATGTCCGGATAGGCTTCGACGGCAAGTTGGGTCCAGGAATAGTAGCCGTAAATCGACACGAAGACGCAAATCATCGCCACCACAAGGCGCTTGCGGAGCGCGTAGCCGACGAACCAGTCAATCATTAAGGAGCACTCCGCCCTTTACGACGATGCGTTCGCCAGCCTTGAGGCCGTGCTCGACAACGGCCTGATCGCTTTGTTGAAAACCGACCTCGACGGGGCGCGCCTCGAATGTCCATGGCGCCACCTCGACGAACACCCGGTCAGTCTCGTCCTTGAGCACCAAGGCTTGGGTGGGAACAACCTGCATCGTCTGACGCGGCGCCAGAAAGGTGGCGTCTGCGAACATGTTCGGCTTCAACTTCATGTCAGGATTGTCGAAGGCGATCCTGATCTTGGTCCGGCGCGTATCGGGATCGAGAACGTCGCTGATGAAGAGCACCTTGCCGGCGAAAACCTCGCCCGGATATGCGTAAAAAACGACGTCGACGTCTTGTCCCCGCGTTACCAGTGCGGTGTCCTTTTCCGGCACGTTTGCCGTGACCCAAACGGTGCCGAGGTTTGCAATCGTCATGATTGCGGCGGTCGCATCGTTGAGAAATGCGCCCCGCGCCACTTGGAGGTCGATCACGCTGCCGGCGGCCGGCGCTTTCAGCGTCAACAGCCGGCCCCCCACCCTACCCTCCCCCGCTTGCGGGGGAGGGTAGGGTGGGGGCTCCGCCGGCACGCCCATGGCGCGCAGCCGCGATTGGGCGCGCTCAAGTTCCGCGACAGCCTGGTCGTAATCGCTCTGCGCCTGCTCCCGGTCCTTGATTGCTGCCCCGCCGGCTTTTTCCAGGCCCAACTGCCGGTCGAGCCCTTTTTTGGTGAGCGTCAGCACGGACCTCGCCTTCTCGATGTCGGAAAAGACCTGAGCAAGGTCGCCGGAGTCGATCACGGCAAGATCCTGCCCCTGCACCACGCGCTCACCGAGTTGAACCATGAGGTCGGTCACGCGGCCGGTCACCGGCGGAAGCACCTTCACGGTGCGCGTCGGGTCGGCCTCGACGACCGCTGGCAATACCAGCTTGCGCTGGATTTCCCGCTGTGCCACCGGGCCGACGGTGAGCTTACCCCTCAGCGGTGACCCGTCAGGAATGCTGATGCGCGCCCCCTCCCGGATCAGCATCGGAGCTTCTTCTTGCAACGCCGCAACGGGCGAGCGGCTCGCTGATCCATTCACCGCGGAACGAACGGCATCGATCGCGGATTGATAGGCGCCGATTCTGAAGATTCCGATCGCGAGAGCCGCCGCGAGCGCAGCCACCGTGAATGCGATCCAGGTCCACGTCAGCGCGTGCCCGGAGCGGACATATTTGCCGTCATCTGAAACTTGACTTTGCGCCATCTGTCATTCCCCGATTGACGATGACTACGCGCATGGCCTCCGGGCTCGGCTGAGGCCGGTTCCCCATCCTGGTGGCGGTAAAAGGGTTGTCGCGCGGGCGACGTCACGCCATAAAGTCTGGGGACGCCAGGGGCCGTTCAATCAATGATGTCAAGCAGACGGAGGCGCTCGGGCCTGGAAAAGGAGATGGCTCAGCGTCGATGGTGCGGCTTCGGCATGGGGCGAAAATTGTACCTTGCTGACGTCGGCGGGCGCGCCGGAAGCCGGCGCATCCGCAGGCATCATGGATGCGCCCATATTGATGACGACGCAAATTGCACAATAATCGAATCCCAGCCTGACCGGCTTCGAGGCCGGATCGCCCGGGTCGTTGGTTAATTGATTGTAAATTCCCGCGGTCGCTTGAGGCGATAACGCGCCTTGGCGAAAGCCATCAATGCGGTGCGCATGCCCGAACGACACAGTGATTTGGATCGCCATGGCGAGCAGCGCCCACCATGCACCATACCGCCGGTTTGTGCGAACCCAACGCATTCAGTCGAACATCAAGCCAAGGGCCTTAATTTCAGGCCCTGAAGTATACACTGTCGCGCCGCGAGGTCGCCTATGTCAATTGCGCACAATGCCGACCAAGCGACAGCGCTACCATCAGGGTACCGTCAGACCCCACTGCTGGCAGTCGTCTGGGGGGTGCTCACCGGTGTCACCGCCGATAGGAACAGACCCAGTCCTTTTGACTGGCCTGATGACGTGTATCTTAGGGCATACCTGTCAGAGCGGCCGGCCGCATTGCATTAAGCAGGGCGGCCATATGCTTCCGAATGGATCGAAAGGTACCTCGTCAGCATGTGCCTGCTGCACGAGGCTCAAGTATTAAGGGCGGTCGATGAGTGAACGATGGATGTCCCTGAAGATAACGCGAGCGCTTCAGAGCGCCGTGGTGGTGTACCTGAGCGGTGCTGTCGTAATGGCAACCTATCTCGTCTGGTCCGCTTTAGATGGCGGCGCTCTAGAACGGCAACACCCTCATTGGATAATCGCGCTCCTCGGTTTCGTAGCGTATGCGGCATTCTGGCCGATCGTCCTAGGCGTTCTGCTCCTTCAGGTTCTAGGAGTATTTCGCGGTCCGTTTGAATGGTAGCCAGACCAACGCTGCGACGCGCCGCTCATTGGCCGGTGGATTGATGCCGCGGAACCATCCAGCCGCAGTCACCAGTACCTGGAACACTTGCGATCCAGCTCAGATATCATCGTCATGGCCTCATGTGGCGAATACCCAGACGAGATCATCAGCCGCTGCATGGCTGCTGTGCCATCTGACGAGCGCTACGCCGCCTTTCCGCTCGGCCTCTGCTTCGGCAGATCAATGGATAGCTCGGCATTCATCTTTGCCAGCGCCTCGTCGATGATCCACATCTGCGAACTGTGATTAAGATTGAGCAGGCGACGCACCGAATTCTCAGGTACGCCGAGTTCTTTGGCGAGCTTGACCTTGGACCAACCGCGGACGCGCATTGTTTCGTAGACGGCCAATTTTGCGGTCACGAGTGACGGAAGTACCGCCCGGTTCGGTCCGGTATGTCCGGCGCCTTCCCTGGGGAGCGGCTTCCCGGCTTTCATATATCCTTCGAGGGCCGTGATGACGCAGTCGAGGACACTTGCCCGTGCCTCCTCTTCCGTCTTGCCTTCGGTGAGCGCCTCCGGGATTGCGGGAAAGCGGACAAGCCACCAACCATTCTCCTGCCGCTCCAACGTATATCGATATCCAAACGCCATGATCACTGCTCCAAGTCCGCTTTGGTCAGGCCCAGTTGATCAAGCATTGCTTTGAGGAGACCAGGGCCGATTTCCTTCTTCCGATCCTTCAGAGTCGTGAACCGATGGCCGTAATAGAGGCGCCCATGACTACCCTTGCCGTGCCCACGATCGAACGAGACAGGCACTCCGCGCCTGCGGCCCACTTGCCTGATCTTCCTCTCGAATTCGCCCCCAGTCATCATGCAATTTCGCACATATCTGTGCGATGCGCAAGGTCGCGTTCGTGGAACCCGCGGTCTTTTCCGGCTGAGGGGCGAGCTGCTGATCGCCGCTTTCGGTTTCAGGGGGGCGACCGCAGCCTCGTTCCAGAGGTCGCGAAAAGGTGTAGCCGGTCGGCGGCGGCAACCACACGGATTGTTTTGCCCGGCGTCGGGGCCGATGAGCCTAACACCCTGACAACGAGATCGCCGCGCCCGATCTGCGGGGTTCCGTAGACCAGGCATTCCGGCCCGATGCGTTCGACCGCCGTAACTGCGAAATCAAGTGCCAGGCCGGCGGCCGGGCGGACATCGGTGCCGGCGAGCGCAAGCTCATCCGGGCGCACGCCGATCACACCACCTTCCGGCAGGGGAACGCCGCGGGCGAGTTCGGCCGCCTCGGATGCGGTGACATGAATGAGGTTCATGGGTGGCGCTCCGATGAACGTCGCCACGAAGGTCGTGGCCGGCCGCCCGTAAATCTCGAGTGGCGGCCCGATCTGCTCGACGCGGCCCGCATTCATGACCACCAGCAGGTCGGCGAGCGTCATCGCCTCGAGCTGGTCATGGGTCACGTAGATCGACGTGGTGCCGAACGAACGCTGCAGCCGGCGAATCTCGACTCGCATCGAGCCGCGCAGCTTGGCGTCGAGGTTCGACAGCGGCTCGTCGAACAGAAATGCCTTCGGCCGGCGCACCACCGCGCGACCCATGGCGACGCGCTGGCGCTGGCCGCCGGAAAGCTCCCGCGGCTTGCGGTCGAGGAAGTCCGCGATCTGCAGCATGCGGGCGGCTTCGCGCACGCGCGCATCGATCGCGTCGGCCGGCATGCGCCGGTTGCGCAGGCCGTAGGCCATGTTGTCGTAGACGCTCATATGCGGGTAAAGCGCGTAATTCTGGAACACCATGGCGATGTCGCGCTCGGCCGGCTCGCGATGATTGACGACCTTGCCGTCGAGCAGCACCTCGCCGGCCGTGATGGCTTCGAGGCCGGCCACGATGCGCAGCAGCGTCGACTTGCCGCAGCCCGACGGGCCGACCAGAACGCACAGGTTTCCATCGGGAATCGTGAAGCTGACGTCACGGACTGCAACGACGCCGCCCGCATAGGTCTTGCTCACCTGGCGCAGCGCGACCTCGACCACCTTGCCCCCATCACTTCTCGGTCTCGACCAGTCCCCTGACGAACAGGCGTTGCATAGCGATGACGACGAGCACCGGCGGCAGCAGCGCCAGAATCGTGGTCGCCATAACGAGATGCCACAGCGGGGTGTCGTCGGCCGCGCGCGCCATCCGCTGAATGCCCATCACGATGGTGTAGTAGGACTGATCGCTGGTCACAAGCAGCGGCCAAAGGTATTGGTTCCAGCCGTAGATGAACAGGATCACGAACAGCGCCGCGATGTTGGTGCGCGACAGCGGCAACAGGATGTCGCGGAAGAAGCCCATCGCGGTAGCGCCGTCGATGCGTGCGGCCTCCGCAAGCTCGTCCGGGATCGTCATGAAGAACTGGCGAAACAGAAAGGTCGCGGTCGCGCTCGCGATCAGCGGGATGGTCAGGCCCGCATAGCTGTTGAGGAGGCCAAGCTGCGCGACCACCTCGAAGGTCGGCAGGATGCGAACCTCGACTGGCAGCATGAGGGTGAGGAAGATGATCCAGAACGCGGCTACCCGGAATGGAAACCGGAAATAGACGATCGCGAAAGCCGACAACAGCGATACCGCGATCTTGCCGACCGCGATCAGGACCGCCACGACCAGAGAATTGACCAGCATGCCGGCGATCGCGGGCGCACCGGCATTGGAAACGCCCTGCGACAGCACCATGCCGTAGTTCTTCACGAAATCCGGACCCGGCCACAGCGGCAGCCGCCCGGACAGGAAATCAGCGCCCGGATGGGTCGAGGCGACAAAAGCGAGCCACACCGGCGCCACCATGACGGCGACGCCCAGCGCCAGCAGCGCATGCGCCGCGATGGTGAAGGCCGGCCTGTTTTCCACCATGGCGACCTCAGTAGTGAATGTTGCGCTCGACGAAGCGGAACTGCGCCAGCGTCAGCGCTATTACGATCGCCATCAGCACGACCGATTGAACCGCCGATCCGCCGAGATCGAGCGATTCGAACCCGTCCTTGAACACCTTATAGACCAGGATCGTGGTGGCGGTCCCTGGACCGCCGCCGGTCGTGGCGTGGATGATTCCGAACGTATCGAAGAACGCGTAGACGATGTTGACGACGAGAAGGAAGAACGTCGTCGGCCCGATCAGCGGCAGGATGACGGTGCGAAAGCGCCGGGCCGGCCCGGCGCCGTCGATCGCCGCCGCTTCGATCAGCGAGCGCGGGATCGACTGCAGCGCGGCGAGGAAGAATACGAAATTGTAGGACACCTGCTTCCATGCCGCGGCCGCGACCACGAGGACGAACGCATCGGTGCCGTTGAGGAGTGGGTTCCAGGCGAAGCCGAGGCGCGACAACGCATAGGCGTAGATGCCGGTGGTCGGATGTAACAGGAACCACCACAGCACGCCGGCGATCGCGGGGGCGACCGCATAGGGCCAGATCAGCAGCGTCGTGTAGACGCGGGCGCCGCGCACGAGCCAATCGGCCATGGCGGCAAGGAGAAGCGCGACCCCCAGCGCGAGCGCCGCCACGCTAAGCGAAAACACTGCCGTGATGCCGAACGATTGCAGATAGGCTTCATTGCCGAACAGGCGTTCGAAGTTCGCGAGGCCGACGAATTCCCGCTTCAGGCCGAACGGGTCTTCCTGCATGACCGACTGGTAGATCGCCTGGCTCGCCGGCCACACGAAGAACACCAGGGTGATTGCGAGCTGCGGCATGACCAGCAGCATCGGCAGCACGACGCCTCCAAACGTTACCCGTTTCGTGAGCATCGCGTTGTGGCCCCGGGTCACTAGTGGATTGATTCCGTGAAATCAATCGCATCGGACGAATCGAATCCAAACCCTCGGGACCTCATCCTGAGGAGGCCGCGCTCTTCGCGCGGCCGTCTCGAAGGATGGCCACGGGCACGATTTCGCCCGTGGCCATCCTTCGAGACGCGCGCAAGAGCGCGCTCCTCAGGACAAGGCTGATGGATGATATCGATATGA
>WNFG01002141.1_pt1 | contig 16626 bp, 11 predicted proteins | sample 5400431 | NCBI WGS metagenome assembly WNFG01 (sample SAMN13153346, study PRJNA577476) | soil metagenome | isolation source: 120 cm saprolite under Douglas fir tree site 2 hole 3 replicate 2 | place: USA:California | collected 2015-04-18 | reverse complement strand
CCCTGAACTGCGGGGTTTTACGCTCCCGAGGATAAGGGGGCGGTCCGTTCTACGCAGTGCGCGGAATCCTCTTAGCGGTAGGTGCACAGCCCCGGGGCGGCGAGGTGCGGCACCGCATTGAAGGTAAATAACCGTAGCTGCTCTTTTCGCAAACGCAGGATTGTGTAGGATGCGTTATACACTGCCCCGGCGAGCCGCATGATCCGCTCATCGGAAATCTCCAGTGACAGGCCAGTCCAAATCGCAAGCGGCGTGGCTGATGTAACCACGAGAATGTTCTCTTGCCGCGCGTCGAGCATCTTCAACCGGCAGGCCGCAACCCGCTCACGAAACTGGTCCCACGTTTCGCCGCCATAGGGATAACGACCGCCAAGCCATGCTTCCACCACTTTTGTATCGCAAGCCATCCATTTACGATGAATTCGTGCCCCGTGCGCGCCTTGGCTAACGCGAACCTGCTTGCGCATTTCGTCGTATCCGTGCAGAAATTCCGGATCTTCGGCAGCCAACAGCGGTGCAATCTCGCGATACACTCGCCCGAGATCGAATTCATCCCATCCGGAATCGACGCGAACTGTGGGGAAGCCAACCCCCGCGTCGGCATAGACCGCACGGATCTGCTCGGCGGTTTGCTGCTGCCGCGTCAGTGCCCCTGTGCAGGCGGAGGCAAATCGGATTCCCTGTGAAATGAAGTGCTCGCCCAACAGCCGTGCCTGACGCTCTCCCAACTCGGAAAGCAAATCGTAAGCGTCGCGCGTGCCCGCCTGCCCATGGCGCACGAGATAGATGGTGCTCAAGTGGATTTCCCCGCCAGCGAATCCGCCAATTCCACCAATCCCTTCACGCGGTCTCCGAAGTTCTGAAATCGTATGTCTTGCGTCTGGCCACGCCGGAAGCGGTAGTAAATCTGCTGCAGAATCACTGCCAGCTTGAAGATGCCAAGTACTTCGTAGTAACCGATCTGCGAGAGGTCGCGTCCGGTTCCCTCCGCATAACGCTGAACGAACTGATCTCGCGTGTACCAACCGGGCTGCGATGTGAGCGAGGGCACTCCGCGAGCGCGCAGTTGCGGCGCCTCAACCCAAGCCCAGTAACACAACGTCAAGCCCAGATCGGCCAATGGATCGCCAACCGTCGCCATCTCCCAATCGAGCACCGCCTCGATGCGCTCGGCAGAGTCTTCGCTGAGCATAACGTTATCCAACTTGTAATCGTTATGCACCAGGGTCGGCGCGGGAGAAGACGGTCGGTGATCGATGAGCCATCGAATCACGCAATCCATCTTCGGCAAGTCATCCGTTGTGGCCCGTTTCCAACGATCTGCCCAACCCTGCACTTGGCGTTCAAGAAATCCTTCCGGCTTACCGAGGGCAATCAAACCGCTGCGGGAAATATCGATGGCGTGCAAGCGTATGAGGCAATCGACAAATCCCTTGCTGGCTCGCTCCGCATAATTCGGCATCTTCGCCAGTTGTGGCGGAATTTCATCCCGCAATATAAGCCCGTGCCGCCGCTCCATAAGGAAGAACACAGACCCCAGCACCGCGGTATCCTCGCACAGGTGAAAGACGTTTGGAGCTTCTCGAAAATGCGGATGCACCATCTGAAGCACTCGAAACTCACGCCCCATGTCGTGAGCTTTCGGGGCGACTGGCCCCAGAGGGCCGCGCCTCAGGACGTACTCAAGCCCATCAATCTGCAGCAGATATGTAAGGTTCGAGTGCCCGCTCGGAAACTGTTCGAGCGTGATACCTCGTTCAGCGCCTGCGATTCGTCCGCGCAGCCAGTCGGCAAGCGAAGCTAGGCTCAGTTCTTCCCCTGGGCGAACGGGGCCAGTATCGAGATGCAATCGAGATAAGCCTTTCCGACGGAAAGTGTCGCCCACCAGACGTCAATTCAAGCAGAATGTGCGGCATTCCAAACACGCACCCACTCGAGACTGGCAAGGAACGGTTTCAAAGCTCCATAGAGGACTACCGCAGCGAGCCCACATGCGACAGATGTCACGATCACCAGCGAGTATCGCACGGCGGCGTCGCTTCGAAATGCGTATTGGGTTAATGCTCCCACAGCGGTAGGTCCGATTCCCAGCCCGATGAGGTTGATGGAAAACAAATACACAGCCGAGGCCTGTCCGCGCATGGTGGCCGGCATCATCTGCTGAATCGCGGCGGGGGCGATGCCGAACGGAGCGGCCGCCAGTGCGCATCCGGGAACCAGCCAAATCGTGGCCCAAGTCGCAGAGGGCGCCAGGTACAAAAGACAGTTGACGGGCAGCCAGACTAATCCGATCAGCACACCTACGAACAAGGTCGCGTTGCCTCGGCCGCGTTTGCGCAAGTAATCAGCGAACCGTCCAGCACCGACGATTCCAATCGAGCCAAAGACCGCGACGCAGGAACCGTAAATTACGCCCGTGGTTCCAATGGTCCAGTGAAAGTGTCGCCGATAGAATTCCGGCACCCAAGCGGCGCTGGCGTATGAAGAGAGCGCGAGTAGCCCAAAACCAATATTGTGGAGCAAGAACGTCCGCCGGTTTTCGAAGATGTATGAGAATACCTGCCTCATCGGAACAGTCGACCGTCGGCTAGCTCCGCGGTGTACGGCAGGTTCGTCCACTGTGAACAGTAGCGGTGCTACTGCAATGCCGGGAAGGCCCACCAGGAGAAAGATGATCTGCCAGGGATGCACGGCTCCGAGCAAGGGAATCGTCCACATGGCCCGAGTCGATGCGTAGGCAACAACCAGTCCGCCCAGCAAGTACGCCATGCCAGAGCCAACGTAGATGCCCATGGAGTAGACGCTAAGGGCCGTAGCCAGCCGCTCGCGAGGAAAATAATCGGTGATCAGCGAATAGGCAGCCGGGGAAAGCGCTGCTTCTCCCACGCCGACGCCCATGCGCAGCAAAAGCATTGTTTCGAACGTTTGCGCCAGTCCGCAACTGGCTGTGAACCCGCTCCACAGTACCAGGCCGGCCGCGATGATTAGCCTGCGGCTGTAAATGTCCGCCAGCCTGCCGAGAGGGATTCCGAAGAATGTATAAAACAGTGCGAAGCTGAATCCGATCAGCAAACTCATCTTAGCGTCGCCGATGTGTAAGTCGCGACGAAGCGGGCCGACCAGCAGACTGAAGATCTGGCGGTCGATGAACGAGAATGCGTACAGAACTGTTAGGACTCCGACGACGTACCACGCGTACCGCAATGAATGCGCGGTGGAGTCGGCGGTGGTCTGAGCAGCGGCGGTTGTGGCTTCGGTCGACGGGGTGGCGGGCATCTTTTTGTAATTTCGTTTGCTTCAGATGATTGACGGGATCATCCGTTCCGGCTGTCCGCGCGCTTCGAGCAATAATCCTGCGGACGGACGCGCGAAACCTCCGGTAAGGCACCGCGCGCCCGCCTATTGCTCGCTGTTAAAAAGTGTCCCAAAAGGTTGAGCACTGGTGACTACTGTCAAAGTTGGATCGACCACTGGCGCCGGTGGTATCAACGATCGGAACTCGTCGGTTGACGCACTGTAGGGAGACCAGAGCGGTTCACCGGAGAAATTGGGGTCTCCCTTCTTCGCGAACTGCGTCCAGTAGCGGACCATCGCATGGGAGAGGTGCATTTGTTGGCTTGAAAGTGTTACCGGCAGTCCGAAAACATCGATACCCGGGAACAGGTATTGAAGCTCAGAGCTATGATAGGCACCCAACGGAAAGGTTAACAATCCGCCAAACGCAGATTGCGCGGGAGGCGCGTTCTCATCGTTGAACTCATAGGTATAGGTCGGCACAAATTTCGCCAGTGACTGATCCGCAATGCGCGCCGCACAGCTAAAGGCTCCGTCCGTACCCGAGGCGCCCAATGCCTCACCGCCGGTCGGGTAACTGGCAAATGGGTACAAAGCAAGGACGGGCGGCGCCAGGGCCGGTCCCCACAAAGTAGCAACAGCGCTAACGTACTCCGCCGAAGTCAGCATTGGATTTCCTACGAGGTCGCGGTCCAGAGCTACGAACAATCTATATTCATCGTGATTGGTGCCCGAGATCACCGGCACGTGATTGAATTCGCCGCTGGCAAATGCTGCGCTCATCGTCTGTATGAGCAGCGTTCCATCGACGAACGGATACAAAGGAAAAGGCTCTGCTGCGATCATGGTCGAGGCGGGCACGGCACGCAGACAGGAAGCTGTCTGGTTCGTGCATCCGACACTATCCGCAATGGCGGCGCCGGACGGCACGGCTGTCGTACCCTGCGTTTCCCCCACCCCCAGCGTGACAATATTCGAAAAGTAGTCTTGGAATTCCGCATAGGATCCGCTTTGCGATATCGCTCCACGGAACATGCCGGCAGCAAGGGGAGATGCAAGCTGGGCATAGACGCTCTGTCCGCCTGCCGACTCGCCGAATATTGTTACTCGATCCGGATCGCCGCCAAAACCGGCGATGTTCCTGCGAACCCACCCGAGTGCGAATTGCTGATCCATCAACCCATAGTTGCCGTTGAGATGCCTTCGGCGTCTATCGCGGACTGGGCAAAGAATCCCAAATAACCCAGGCGGTAATGAATTGTGACAACAATCACCCCTTTTTTCACGAGTCGCTCGGGGTTGTAAGGGGTGCTGCTCCCGTCAATGAGTCCGCCGCCGTGAATCCAAAACATCACAGGTAGGCCGTGGCCTCTTCGATCACCCAATTCCGTCTCCGGCGTGTAGACATTCAGGAACAGGCAATTCTCGCGGCCAATCCCTCCAGGTTGGGTGCACGCACTACCGAATTGAGTCGCTTCGAGGACAAATCCGGGAAAGAATCCGTAGCGCTTCGGCGGCCTCCTGCGCAGCGCTCCCACCGGCGGAGCCGCGTACGGGATGCCGAGAAATTCGTTTCCCCCATCCGTCGTTGAGCCAATCACGAGTCCACTTTCGGTCAAAGCAATCGGGCGGCGGTGGGATGAGTTGTCGGCAGATGCGGTCGCTACCGAGATCAGCGTGAAGACGCAGATAGCCGCCGCTCCAAACAGCAGTCTGGAAGTAAACCCACAGTGATCGAACCGCTTGTTCGCCTTTTCGCTGTTTTTCATCTCTGATTCCTCCATCAGAAGTAGGATTCGGCAAATTAATGAACCGCTTCGAACAGACCGGCAGCACCCTGCCCGCCGCCGATGCACATGGTCACGATGCCGTAGCGCGCTTTCCGGCGCGCTATTTCATTGGCGAGTGTTCCGACCATGCGCGAACCGGTCATGCCAAACGGATGACCGATGGAGATGGACCCGCCATTAACATTCAACTTTTCCGGATTTATTCCCAGGCGGTCGCGGCAGTAGATCACCTGCACTGCAAAAGCCTCGTTCAGTTCCCAGAGGCCGATATCATCCATCTCCAGGCCGGTGCGCTTGAGCAGCTTGGGCACCGCGAAGACGGGACCGATGCCCATTTCGTCCGGATCACAACCCGCAACTTGAAATCCGCGAAACACCAGCTTGTAGGACACACCCAGCTGATCAGCACGCTGGCGGGACATCAACAGAGTGGCCGAAGCGCCATCGGAAAGTTGCGAGGAGTTGCCGGCCGTCACGGTGCCCTCGCCGCTGTGCGGATCAAAGTGAGGCTTCAGCGCGAGCAAGCCTTCCAGCGTGGTGTCGGGCCGATTGCACTCGTCGTGGTCGCAACAGACCTCCCGCGTCCCAACCTTCTCGCCAGTTTTCTTATCAAGGAGCGCCATCGTGACCTTCATGGGCGCGATCTCGCCCTCGAAAAAACCCTCTCGCTGAGCGCGAGCAGTGCGCTGCTGGCTCAGCAGTGCGTACTCGTCCTGCACCTCCCGGCTTACCTTGTAGCGCTTGGCGACGATTTCCGCGGTGTCACCCATGCCCATGTACAACCCGGGCAATCGTTTCTGCAGTTCCGGGTGAGGATTGCCGGCAGCCGGCGTCATGCTGATACTCTCGACGCCGCCGCCAATCGCCGCCGCCACGCCCTCGCTGATGATCTGGTGCGAGGCCACGGCAATCGCCTGCAATCCCGACGAACAAAACCGGTTTATGGTCGTGCCCGCCACCGAAGTGGGAAGGCCGGCCAGCATGGCGGAAGTGCGGGCGATGTTGTGACTCTGCGGACCGTGTGGTTGTGCACATCCCAACACAACGTCGTCTATTTCGGCCGCGTCAAGCTGCGGCACCCTGCGCAGGACCTGCTTGATGCAATGTGCTGCCAGATCTTCGGGGCGGGTCATGTTGAACGAACCGCGGAACGATTTCGCCAGCCCGGTCCGTGAGCTGGCAACCACTACCGCTTCTCGCATATCTTCTCCCGCGCAGACAATCAAACGCCACGAGCGAAAATCCGCAACGCGTATCCTATCCCTCGCGATCGGGTCACTAAGCTCGCAGTCGTGCTTTTATTCCTACGCCATCACGGCCTGTTCGCGATTCAGCTCGGCGAAGGTTTTGCCTTCCTCGGCCAGACGCTTCAACACCGGGGCAGGTTCCCAGAGTTCGCCGTGCCGTTGATGAAATTCTGAGATGCGGCGGTAGACCTTATCCAATCCCACGGTATCCGCATACCACATCGGACCGCCGCGATAGGCCGGGAATCCGTAGCCGTTTAGATAAATGATGTCGATGTCGATGGCGCGCCCTACGATGCCTTCCTCAAGAATGCGGGCGCCCTCATTCACCAGGGCATAGATACAGCGGTCTACGATCTCTTCGGATGAAAGCTTGCGTTGCGGGATGCCGGCTTCGCCGGCCCACCTGCGCACCATCTGGTTGACTTCAAGATCGAGAATCGGACGCCGGTTCTCGTCGTAGTTGTACCAGCCCGCAGCGGTTTTCTGGCCGTAGCGCCCAAGTTCGCAGAGGCGGTCCTCCGCGAACGGCTGCCGCACCCCAGGCTTTTCAAGGTGCCGGTACTCTTTACGGATACGCCAGCCCACGTCAAGACCTGCCAGATCGCCAGTCGCCATGGGTCCCATCGCCATGCCGAAGTCGAACAGCGCCTTGTCCACGGCTTCGATACTGGCGCCTTCCTCCACCAGGAACTGCGCTTCACGGCGATAGGGGCCGAACATGCGGTTTCCCACAAAGCCCCGGCAGTTGCCGACGAGCACCCCGACTTTTCCCAGTTTCTTAGAGAGTTGCATGCAGGTCGCGATCACTTCCTTGCTGCTCGCCTTGCCGCGCACGATCTCGAGCAGGCGCATAATATTGGCCGGGCTGAAAAAATGCGTGCCAATGACGGCATCGGGTCGCAAAGTGGCTGAGGCTATCTTATCTATGTCGAGCGTTGATGTGTTGCTCGCCAGGATTGCGCCTGGCCGGCACACGCGATCCAACTGGCCGAAGACTTCTTTCTTGAGCGCCATGCCCTCGAACACGGCCTCGACGACCATATCGACCTTGCCGAAATCCTCGTAGCTGAGCGTCGGCTTGATGAGTTGCAGGCGTTCATCCACGAATTGCTGGGTAAGCCGGCCGCGTTTAACCGAACTCTGATAGTTCTTCTGGATGGTAGCCAGTCCGCGATGAAGAGCCGGCTCGTCGGCCTCCTTCAGCAACACGGGAAATCCGGCGTTGGCAAATACGATGGCAATTCCAGCGCCCATCGTTCCGGCACCGACTACCCCCACCGAGTTCACCGGGATGATCACGGTCTGTTTCGGAATGTCCGCGACCTTGGCTACTTCACGCTCACCGAAGAACGCATGAATGAGGGCCTTGGATTGATCCGAGAAAAGGCACTCGCCGAACAGTTTTTGTTCCACCTGGCATCCTTCTTCAAAAGAGAGCCTGGTGGCGGCTTCAACCGCATCGATGGCCGCAAGCGGTGCCATCATGCCACGCTGTTTGGTGCGAGCCTTTTCGCGCGCGGCAGCGAAGACCGATGCGTTCTGCTCGGGAACGCCGAGTTTATTTTTTTCGTTCCGCTCGCGAGTTTTGCGCAGTGGTTTCGCAGCGATGTCGCGGGAGAAAGCTATGGCGCCCGGCAACAGATCGCCTTCGATCAGATGATCGACGAGACCGAGTTTCAGCGCCTCCTGAGCGCTAATCGGATAGCCTTCTGCGCACATCTCGACGGCCTTGGTGACGCCCACCAGCCGAGGCAGCCGCTGGGTGCCACCTGCGCCGGGAATAATGCCCAGCTTCACTTCGGGCTGACCCAGCTGTGCATTCGGAGCCGCCACACGATAGTGGCCGGCCATCGCCAGTTCCAGCCCACCACCAAAAGCAGAGCCATGAATGGCCACCACCACTGGTCTTCGCACATCTTCTATCTGAAGCAGGAGCGGAAGCAGGCCCGCGCCTCGCTGGGTCTTGCCGGACGTGATCTTGCCGAATTCTTTTATGTCCGCGCCGGCGATGAACGTACGGCCGCCACCAATCAGCACCACAGCCTTGACGCCATCGTCATGGCCCACCTGCGCAATAGTTTGTCCAATCGCCTTGGCGACCCCAGGGCTCAAAGCGTTCACCGGCGGGTTATTGATGGTGATAATTGCGACATCTTTATCTCGGCTAAGTTGAACTAGATCGTCCATGGCACTGAACTCTTTCGCCAGCATCTTCAAGGGTTCACTTGCGCGCCGTAAATTCGTGCGCCTTGTGTTCCTGTTCGCTCCAATACTTTTTGCGCAATCCTTTTTTCAGAATTTTCCCGGTAGCAGTCTTGGACAAGCTCTCCAGGAACTCGATCGACCGCGGGCACTTGAAGTGCGCAATACGAGAGCGGCAGAATTCGAGCAGTTCCGCTTCCGTTGGGTTTGATCCGGGTTTCGCTACCACCAGCCCCTTGGGCACCTCGCCCCATTTTTCGTCTGGGACCGGAATGACGGCCGCCTCGTAAACCGCTGGATGCGCCAGGAGCGCCTTCTCCACTTCGAGCGATGAAATGTTCTCACCGCCGCTGACAATAATGTCTTTCTTGCGATCAGCGATGAGGATGCGTCCATCCTCGCTGATGGTGGCCATGTCTCCGGTATGAAACCAGCCACCGCGCATCGCTTCCGCTGTAGCCGCCGGCTGTCGCCAGTAGCCCTGCATCACACCGTCGGAACGAGCGACAATCTCCCCCATGGTCTTTCCGTCGCGGGCCACATCGTTGTCCTCGAAGTCCACGACCCGAAGCTCCACGCCCGGAATCGCGTACCCGGTCATCGCCCGTGCCACGTAAAGCTCTCCACCATCGAATTGCTCTCCCGGCTTCAGTTTGGCGGTGGAGAGCACCGGCGCAGTTTCCGTTAGGCCGTATCCGGCAAAACACGCGCAGCCAAGCTTTTCCTCGGTCTCGCGCACCAAGGTTGGAGAACAAGCCGCTCCTCCGATCGAAATCCACTCCAGACTGCTCAAGTCGTATTTCTGCCGCTCTGGCGAATTCACCAATGCCGTTGCCATGATCGGCACAAGGCTCAGCGAGTCGACGCGCTCGCGCTGGATCAATTGGAAGACTTCCGCGCAGGTGAAGCGCTGAAGCATGACATGTTTCCCTCCCACGAAGGTGACTGAATGGGCAGTACCCCAACCGTTGGCATGGAACAGTGGAATTGTATGCAGATTTACGCTATCCGGCTTGGTCATGAACGTCACAATAACCGAGAGAGCGTGGAGATAAACATTTCGGTGGGTCAGCATCACTCCCTTGGGATCGGCGCTGGTGCCGCTGGTATAGAACAGTTCAGCCAAGGAGTTTTCGTCGAAGTCCATCACATCCGCCCGGTAAGGCGTCGCCGCCGCCAGAATGTCTTCATAATTTCTTGGCGAGAGCCAGGCTCCCTGCGGTGCAGCGTCAAGCATGAAGAAAGTCTGCACAGTTGAAACGTTTTGCCGGAAAGAATCCACGACCTCAGCGAACTCTTTTTCCAGGAAGAGCACTTTCACCCCGGCGTCATTCAGAATGTAGGCCAGTTCCCGAGGAGCGAGCCGGAAGTTCAACGGGAGCAACACCGCGCCGGTTTCCAGTACGCCGTAATACGCTTCGAGAAGCCGATGGCAATTCAGGCTGAGAAATGCAACCCGGTCGCCCGCTTTCACCCCCGCTTCGCGCAGAGCACCGGCGAGACGGCTGGCGCGTTCACCGAACTGCGCGTAAGTGAAACGACGGTCTCCACAAACCACGGCGGTCTTGCCGGGGAACTGCTGTTCGGCATAACGCAGGAATCGTACGGGGGTAAGCGGAATATTCATGGCCTTATCTCGCCGCTTACCAGGCTGACTGACCTCCATCCACCACCAGCACGTGACCGGTGACATAGTTCGAGGCGGCAGAAGCGAGAAACACAGCAGCTCCTTTCAAGTCATGTTCATTGCCAAAACGCCGCAACGGAATGTGGGAGAGGAAAAGCTCCTCATGGTGCTCCAGGACGCGGTTCGACATGTGTGTGGGAAACCAGCCAGGAGCAATTGCATTTACCTGAATGTTGTGACTTGCCCATTTGCAGGCCAAGTCTTTGGTAAAACTGATGACTCCACCCTTGCTGGCGTGATAGCCAATGGCTGGAAGTTCCGCCGGAGCCCCACCCAGTCCAGCCACTGACGCAATATTAATGATTTTTCCCGCGCTGTTCTGGCCCGCGCTGTTCTCACCCCTGCCTTGGCGGATCATGACTTTGCCAACCGCCTGGGCGCACAGAAAAGTTCCGGTCAGGTTCGTCTCGATGACCTTGTTCCAATCCTCGAGCCGCATCTCCTCGACGGGAGCGCCCCAGGATATTCCCGCGTTATTGATGAGTACATCGATTCGCCCGAACTGGGAGAGGGTCGCTTCCACCATCTCCTGAATACTGTCCGGGTTCTTGACATCGCATCCAAGGGCAACGGCTTTGACGCCGAGTTGCTGCAATTCTTCGGCGGCCTGATGGCAGCGTTCCTTCTTGCGAGCGCACAACACCAGGTCTGCGCCCATTTTCGCCAGACCGTCCGCCATTTGGCGGCCCAGTCCGATTGACCCTCCGGTGACGATTGCAACGCGCCCGGTTAGATCGAAAAGCTGCTTCACGTTCACCGTGGAATCCCGCGGGGTGCTGGCGGCCTCCTTTAACATGAAACCTTCTCCGACCCGGCATCGCTTCCCGCACTTCCGGCCTGCTCGTTAAGAAATTGCAGAATAGCGTGGTGTGAAACTTCCGTCTGGTCCGTTAAGAAGAGATGGCTGGCGTGCGGAATCATCACGAGCTTCGCACCTGGAATGCGTTCTGCGATTAATTTGGCATTGCCCGGCGGCACCAGTCGGTCGGACTCCCCATGGATCACCAGGGTGGGGGCGGCGATTCCGGAGAGGCGGCTGTACGCCTCCCAAGCAAGTATTCCCTGCAGCTGTGCCGTGTATGCTTCGGGCCGCGGAAACCACGGCCGGCGAATCGCAATATCCTCATCAATCCGTTCACGCGGAGTTGTCGAATCGTAGATAAACGGCACGGACACCTCGGCGGCCTGCTCAGGGCTCATTTTGTCACGCATCTTCAGCATCTGGGCAGCCTCTGGTTCGGCGCGCACCGCAGTCGGCCCGCCCGCCGCGGTGCAGCCCAGTATCAGCGACAGCACTCGCTTCGGGTATTGCAGCGCAAACTCCTGCGCAATCATGCCACCCATCGACACGCCGAACAGGTGGGCGCTTTCAATTCCGGCAGCGTCGAGAACCGCCGCTGCGTCGGATGCCATCAAGGCGATCGGATACGGACCCAATGGCACTTCGCTCCTTCCTACGCCACGATTATCGAACGCGACGCTATGGTAGTGCGCCGCCAAGGCAGGGCGTGTGCGATGCCACATGTAAGAGGGGTAACTTAGTCCCATGATCAGCAAAACGGGAGTGCCGTGGCCTTGTTCGTCCCAATAAATCCTGGCTCCCTGATTTTCAACGAACGGCATGGAGTGTCCTCACACTAGAACGAGAGGCGAACGCCGAGTTGCACTTGGCGTTTGGGCAAGGCCGATGTAAACGCCAGCGGTGTGCTGGGCGTAGCCGTGCCTCCACTGGCAAGGGCCGTTCCGGGGCGAATGCCATGCACGTTGAAAGTCGTGAATCCCGGGGTCAAACCAAACAGCGGGCTTACTTCGTTGTTCACGCTGGCGAAGTTCGTGCGGTTGACGATGTTAAATCCCTCGGCCGTAATCTGCACCTGTGCCCTCTCGCCGATTTTGTGCCGCCACGTCAAGCGTGCGTCGAAGTCGTAATAATTGGCCCCAAGCCCGGTGTCGCGCGCTGCTCCGATGGGACGTTCGTTGGTGGTGTGATTGTCGCCGTTCACCTCGCCGCCAGCCAGCAGATTAAATGGATGTCCGCTGTGGTAGGAGAAAATCGGAGCCAGCTGAAAACCCGACAAGATGCTCTGCTTCCAAGGGCTATCGAACACGCCCGCGATCACCACTTTGTGCCGCTCGTCGAACTCAGAAAGACTTCGATCTAAATTGGGGTTTGTCGGATCCTGCGGCCCGTAGTCGGAGTTGTAGTCGGTCGACGTGTCAAAGCCCTTACTGAAGGTGTAGTTGCCGAACAAGGTGAAGTGATCGCTGAAGCGCTTCTTCACTTCTACAATTCCGCCTTCGTACACTGCGTATGCCTCCGAGCTATATTGGTTGTTCTGCACAACCAGCGGATTCGCAAAGCATTGAGTAGCATTCGTAACCGGGTTGTCGCAGGGCAAGCCGCCCGGCTCAGTGCCCCCGAGTGGATCGGCCCCAGCAGCCGTCGTATTCCAGTTGCGATAGGAAACCGTCTGGCCATTGGCCAGGGTTAGCGTGGTGAGCGGCGCCGGCAGCAGATTGGTATCGATTGCGACCGGCAGTCGCTGGGTGTGCGAATAAATGCCGCTAAGAGAAACTGAGAGCCCAAGTCCGATCTCACGTTCGATGCCAAACGAGGCCTGTTGCGCGATCGGGGGACGGTAGCCCGGCTGATTCACGAAAACCACTTGCAGCGGACCAACGGGACCGCGATTCGTAACGTCGATGCCCAGCGGCGCCACAGCAGCGGGAGTTATGCAGGCAGCATTCCCTGCGGCCGGCGTCGTGCACTGAACCAATCCCTGGCTAAAGAGTGTCTGGAAAACAGTGTTCGCGCCTTTTAGGCCTAAAGCCGGCACCCCACCCAGCGGATCTACATAAATGGAGATTTCCCGGTTGCAAGGGCTGGAACCGCTACCTGGGGTTATCGGGATCCCGAACTGCGAGAACCCGCAGATCGCGGTCAGATTAGCCACCTGAGAGGCTCCTGGCCTGTTCTCGACCGCGGTCTTATTGCTGTTCACAACCCCCAGACTCAAATCGACGTCCGGGATTTGGACGTCGACGGGTCCATAGAAGATTCCGTACCCGCCCCGGATCACCGTCTTGTGATCCTTGAATGGATCCCACGCGAAGGATACCCGCGGGGCAAAATCCTTCTTATACGTGGTTAGAGGAGCGAACTGCGTGTCCAGTTCGTAGCGCAGACCGTAGTTCAGTGTGAAACCAGGGGTTATCTTCCAGGAGTCTTGGGCGTAGAGACCTGTCAACGGCCGGGTGTAGTAGGGGTATGTCGGATCGCCAAAACCCTGCTGGTAAACTTGGGGCAGCCCAAAAGATGCCGATTGCAAGGGGTTGATGGTGGTAGTTGCAAGTTGTGGACTGATCAAAAACCCAGGGAGCGACCCGAACACAAAGCGACCCGGGAAGAAAGTGTGCGATTCCGTGTGATTGCCGCGGAGCAGTTCGTAACCGCCGAACTTGAATGTGTGATGGCCGCGAATCAAGGTGAAATTGTCGGCGAATTCGTAGCGGCGCAGAATGGTGAGGTTGGGTGTGAAGATATTCGTTCCCAGATTATTAATGAAACTGGGAATCTGAAGCCCTACCTCTCCCGGCTCATTAGGAATCACGTTGAAGTGGTAGTAGTTCCACTGCACCCGTGCCTCGTTCTGAGCGTTCGGGCTGAACTGGCGGTACCAGGCGGCCTGCAGATTGTTATCGTAGGTGTGGATCGAACTCCCAGCCGAAAAGGCGGTTAGAGACTGCACATCCGGCGATTGCTCCAGATCGTGTCCGTACCTATAGGTCAAGGAAATCTCGTTGTTCGCGTTAAAGCGGTGATCCACGCGGCCGGAGGCCAGGTATTCGCGCGTGTTGTAAGGAAAGACTCCTCCCTGGGTTTCAAACTGGTTTACCAGGAAGCCATTTAACGCGGCCTGGCCCGGGGTCACGAACGGATTCGGACCCGGATTCGGGTTCACCGTCAATATGCTCTGAAGCGCTAAGGCGCAAACGCTTGGCGGCAGGGGTAAGACGGTTCCGTTTGGAAGATTAAGGCAACCTACCGGCACCGGCGAGGAGTTCGCTCCCAACTGGGCAATAATGGCATCCTGCGCGGCGCTCGGACGAAACACGTTGGTGTTTGTCAGCAGAGGAACTGCATTCTGCGCATCCTGCCGCAAGCCCTCGAAGGCAACAAACAGAAATGTCTTGTCTTTCTTAACTGGAAAACTCAGAGTTCCGCCGAACTGTTGGCGACTCAAAGTATCCTTGATCGGCGAACCTAGAGTGTCCGGATTGGTGGGATTGAAGGTCTGGCCGGGATGCAATGCCTGGCTGAACGAAAACGGATTTTGCGAGTCCATCGCATCGTTGCGGAAAAAACCATAGAGACTGCCATGCACATTGTTGGTGCCCGACTTGGTCACAATGTTGATCGAAGCTCCGGTGGCTGATCCCAGGTCCGCGGCGTAGTTGCTGCGATTGATTTGGAATTCCTGCACCGCGTCCTGGCTTACCGTCAGGCGCTGGCCACCGCTGTCGCCTGAGGTCTCGCCACCATCCACCGTGATGCTGTTTCCGCGGCCGTTGCTGCCATAGAACGACAACCCGCTTTGCGGTGTCTGCTTGACTCGGAAATCCTGGTCACCGGCTAGGCGTGTGGAATCTGAGACACCGGGGGCGAGCAAGGTGAACGTGAGGTAATCGCGGCGGTCAATGGGCAGGTCAGCGATGAATTGCTGGTTGATTCTGTCGGCTTGACTTCCTCTCTCCGTTTCCACCACCGGCGGTTCGCTCAGCACTTCGATGACTGTTGCGACCTGCGCCGGTTTCATGCGGAAGTCTGAGATTACCGTCTGCCCAACGGCGACCGAGACGCTCTTACGAATCTCGGTAGCGAAGCCTGGCAGTTCGGCACTTACTTCATAGCCAGACGGGGACAGACCTGTCACACGGTACTGACCCGCGCCATCGGTGACGGCCTGGCGCTTCAACCCGGTCTGCGTCTCGACCACGTTGATGGTTACTTTGGGCAAAACGGCGCCAAGGGAGTCGACGACCGTTCCTGTGATATCTCCCGAGGAGCCGACGCCCTGCGCCAGGGCTACACCGGCGGCCAGCAGCAAGTACACAAAAACACGCGCGAGTGTCTTCATAGGATTCTCCTTGCGGAAGTATCTGCACGTCGCCGCATTGGTCCGGCGTATTCCCCAACGCTGAGCGACTCCCTAAAGCCCGCCCGGTGCCGCGACAACCCCAAAGAGCCGTCAATTGTGATCCAGCTGCCCATTTCGTCCTCGATCAAGAATTCAAAATCGTGTCCAACGAAACCGCAGATTGTGAGAGTTAGTATCACATAAGAGTCACTAACGTCAAGAAGTGAAACGTCGATATTCCCGAGGCGATGTTATCGCGCGCCCCGATAATTCAATGGCGGCAAGGCCATAGTCGTTCGGAAATGGCGACGATGCGCAGGACGAGACTCCGACCTCGGCGAATTCCCGCCGCCAGCCCCTTATGGAGTCAGGACGATTCGGCCCGAGACTTCGCCTTTGCGCAGTAGATCCAGCGCCTCGTTGGCTTCAGCAAGCGGCCGCTTAACCACATGGCAGCGTATCTTCCCGGCGGCAGCCATGGCGAGTACATCCCGCAAGTCTTGCCGAGTACCGACCGTTGATGCATGGATCCGGACTTCTCGCGCTGCCATCAGAATCGGCGGGAAACAGATGTTCTCAGGGGGCAAGCCCACTACAAGAAGCGTGCCAGTTGGCCGCACGCAGGAAAAGGCCGTGTCGTAAGCGGATTTCGCTGCGGTGGTAACCAATGAAACGTGAACTCCACCTTTGCGGCGCAACTGTTTAGCCGCCTCAGTGGTGGCAGCATTGAGCGTGTCGGAGGCGCCATAGGATCTGGCGCGTTCAAGCTTCTCCGGCGAAATGTCGATCGCGGTCACCTCCGCGCCAAAGGTCCGTCCGAACTGCACTGCAAGGTGTCCCAGGCCACCTATGCCGAAAACAGCCAGGCGCTGACCGGGCAAAATCCCGGCGCCCTTCAGGGCGCGATACACTGTGAGTCCAGCACAAAAAAGCGGGGCGGCTTCGAGCGCTGAAAGACCATCTGGAATTTTCAGCGCGTGAGTTGCAGGTGCCTTCACAAATTCGGCGTAGCCACCGTCAACGGTGACACCTGTGATCTTCTGCCGGCTGCACAAGTTCTCGTTTCCTTCGCGGCAAAATTCGCACTCACCGCAGCTCCAGTGAATCCAGGGCACGCCGACGCGATCACCGACTTGCAAGTCGTGCACTGCCGGGCCTTTCTCCACTACGTGACCGGCAATTTCGTGGCCGAGAATCAGCGGTCTCTTCACGATTCCCGCCAGCTGTGTCCAATCTCCATCAGCCACGTGCAAGTCGGAATGGCA
>WNFG01002137.1_pt1 | contig 16634 bp, 15 predicted proteins | sample 5400431 | NCBI WGS metagenome assembly WNFG01 (sample SAMN13153346, study PRJNA577476) | soil metagenome | isolation source: 120 cm saprolite under Douglas fir tree site 2 hole 3 replicate 2 | place: USA:California | collected 2015-04-18 | reverse complement strand
CGCAGGCAAATGGCCAGGCACCAGAACACGAGCAATGCGCCCAGAAGGTAGAGGCGGGAATTTTTGCCGAGGTTGGAGTTGGTTGCCGGCACTTCACCTCTCCCTTGTTGCGTTGTATGACGTCGCTGCTAGTTCGACTGCTTCGTATCAGGGCATGGCTTCAGCCATGCCGTAATCGCCGTAAAATTGAACCCCGCTTTAGCCGCTGCGCCCAGCGCCTAAAGGCGACATTGAGGCTGCATAAACGGCACGCCTGAAGGCATGCCCTGATACAAATCACCCACCCGGGCACTCAATTTCTAAACGTCGCTCAGACAAACATGGCGGCCCACCCAAAAGTGGACCGCCAGATGGGTTCGTGTGGGGACAGCCGCCCTCGGCTGTCCAGGCGAGCGAAGCTCGGCTAGTTTTTCTGCTGCCGGCCTTATTGCCCGGCCATCACGGTGATTGGAGCCGCACTCGCCACCACCGGCCCGGCGCCATCCATGGTTGCGCCATCCATGCGAATTACTTGACCCGGTTCGGGCGGCACCAGCCCCATGCGCCGCGCCATCACGTCAATCCGCTCCGGATCGCGCAGGGAAGCATCCTCCAGCCGCAGCGCCCGGTTCATCTCGGTGAGTCCGTTCAGTTCACGCTTCGCAGATTCAATCTGATATCCGTACTCGATGGCCTTGAAGTGCTGCCAGGCGTAGGTGAAGACCAGCAGGAACAGGCAAGCCAGCGCCGTGCCAAACTGCTTCATCTCGCGATTGCGCCGCGGATCCTCGACCTTCACCAGCCGTGAATTGTCGATCACCTTTGAGAAATAAATCTCAGGAGTGCCCGCCCAGAACGGACGCCGCCCCGCCACCGGTCCCGTGTTCCGAATTGCCGCTGCCGCTGCCATCATGCCGCTCCCACTAGAACGCGTTCGCCCTGCATCGCAGGAACCTGCAACTCGAATAGCCGCTGCAGTTCCCGCTCCTCGGTAATCTGCCGCAGCCGAATCAGCCGCTCGGCCCGCTCTACCGTCATCATCAGCTCTTGGATCAGTGTGCCCGTATACATTTCGCAACCCTCGGTTTTGGATTCCTACCACGGAACCGAAAACCCGACCTCCGACCTCGGGCTTCAGACCTCAGACCTCAGCCGTTCTTGCTAAGGTCCGACGTCCGAAGTCTGACGCCGTATTCTTTTCCGCCCAGCGGATCTCTGTCCGCCTTGATCGTGAACCTAAAGCCCGGCACGCTTTCTACAGCTGTGCCGGGAACTCCGGCAGGTTTTCCGGAGCTAAACTCTAAAACCGGCGTCGGACCTCAGACCTTGGACCTTCGCCCCGGATTTCGGTTGTGCTGATGTCCAAAGTCCGAGGTCCGAAGTCTGCTTTCAAATTCTTTCCGCTGCCCGTAACTTCGCGCTGCGTGCCCGCGGATTGCGATCGCTTTCTTCTTCTGGTGCGGTCACCGGCTTCTTGGTTAGCACACGGAAGTACTTGTCCTTTAATCCATCGCGGAAGGCATCCTTTACGATGCGATCTTCCAGCGAGTGAAAACTGATCACCACCACTCGTCCCCCTGGTTTCAGGATCCGGGGCGCCGCTTCCAGCAGCGCCTTCAGATCGTCCAGTTCGCGGTTTACGAAGATTCGGAGCGCTTGAAAAGTTCTGGTCGCCGGATGAATCCGCCTTTCAGCCTGGTTCATTGGCCGGGCCGCGGCTGATATGACATCCGCAAGATGTGCGGTAGATCGTATCGGCCGCGACCGGCAAATGGCTCTGGCGATTCTCCGCGACCTCCTTTCCTCTCCGAATTCGTAAATCACATCGGCAAGCTCGCGCTCGTCGAGGTGGTTTACCACTTGTTCGGCGGTACGCTCTGACCGCGGGTCCATCCGCATGTCGAGCGGTCCCTCCGCCTGAAAACTGAATCCGCGCGTCGCGTCTTCCAGCTGCATACTGCTTACTCCGATGTCTGCGAGCAGGCCGTCGGCCTTCAGACCTCGGACCTCAGCCAGACTCGCAAACGATGCGTGCCTCAACTCCACAGTCGGCCAGTCTTTTTCGGGTTCGCCGAGGTCTGACGTCCGAAGTCTGACGCCCGCGATTTCCAGCGCCGCTGGATCTTTATCGAGCCCAATCAAATGTCCCGGTGCGCCGAGGCGTTTTGCGATTTCGTAACTGTGCCCGCCCAAGCCCACCGTGGCGTCGATATATGTCCCGCCACGCCGCACGTTTAAAAAGTCGATCGCTTCTTTTAAAAGAACCGGAACATGGCCCACCTTTGTCCCGCCATGCCCAACCCCCTGAGGGGTGTCTGTTGAACCCTCGCCCACTAGATGCCCAGTTCGTCGAGCGTCTTCTCATCGTCAGGCGTGAACTTTTCTTCCGCGATCTCTCGCTTGAACAGCTCCAGATTCCTGACTACGAGATACGTCAAGTTCCCCAGAACCGCTACTTCGCCCTTGATCTGTGCCGACTCGCGCAACAACTGCGGCAGCAGCAACCGTCCCTGCCCGTCCATTTCCACTTGCTGCCCGTAGTAGTTCGCTCGGTCCAGAAATTTCTTCTTCGTGGGATTGAAGTTGGAGAGCCCCGCCAGCTTCTGCTCGATCCGCTCCCATTCCTCGAAGGGATACACTTGAGCAACCTTCCCATCCAGACTTGTGATGTAAAATTGCTGCCCGTACTTCTCGTCGATCACGCGCTTGAATTCCGCCGGGACCTTGAGCCGTCCCTTTTCGTCGACGCGAGTTGGGTGATTGCCGCGAAACATGTTTATGGCCCTTGGGGCCTGGTTTTCTTGTTCGAGCCATTACTACAGCTGCGAGGGAGGCAAAAACGGTACAAAGTTCGGTCAATCCGGTGTGGTTCGGGCTGCTTATCGTGCTTTCGGGTCGGTTTTCCACCGGCTCCTCGTTTCCAGCTCCAGCTTCCCACAGGCCGTACCTGTCTGACCACTTCGTACCACTTTGTACCACATCTTAGCCCTAAGTCGTTTATTGTCAAGCGGAAACTTGATGGTCTATCCGCCACTTGGACACTCATTTCGGAAAATACGAGTTCTAGTAGTTAACTAGGCGAGTGACCACAAGGGCTTGCGTTTACCCTCTTGGTTCCTTCGCTCTTCATTCGCTCACTTTTTTCTTGCCTTCCGCGACTGGCGCGCGTTTCCCTGTGCAAAACCTCCAAAACCCTGATTCCAAATTGCTGGGACAAAATCCTTCCCACCCGCTTTGAACGAATGTCATCCAACCTCGACGACTAAGAACAACGAATTCATGGCCCCGGAGGTGCTTATGAAGAAACTCTTGTTTCCCCTACTATTCACGGCTGGGCTGTGTGTCTGCGCTTCGGCCCAAGACAACTCCGCTACTCCCCTTTACCCGGCTCCGGGAAATTCAGCGGAGTCCCATCCCCAACAGAACTCAGCTCCGGATCAATCGAACCAGATGCCCGTATTTCGCGTGAACGTTTACGCCCGGACCACAAAAGCGGTGAACTACCGGCATCGCGGTGGCTCAACCACCGTGGATTTCCGCGGTACCGACTTGATGCCTGGGGTTGAAGGCCATGCCAAGGTCGACGGCAAGGCGGGGAGACTCGCCATCAGCGTTGAACTTTCTCACATGCAGCCGGTCAGCAAATTTGGGGGCCAGTATCTCACTTACGTTCTGTGGGCGGTCACGCCTGAAGGCCGAGCCGTGAACCTCGGAGAAATCCTTCCAAGCGATGACGGCAAGAGCAAGATCTCTGTAACTACCGACCTGCAGGCCTTTGGCCTGATCGTCACTGCCGAGCCGTATTACTCCGTCACTCATCCCAGCAATCTGGTGGTTGCGGAAAACATAGTGCGCCAGGAAACCAAGGGCTTTGAACAACCCATCGATGCCAGGTTCGATGTGCTGGAAGGCAGCCAATATACGATTGACGTTCCGGCCCAACAGCTGCCCTCTTCGCAAACCAATCCCAATGTTCCTCTGGACTTGCTTGAGGCGCGCAATGCCGTGGCTATCGCCAAGGCTGCGGGAGCGAAACAGTATGCGCCAGAAAGTTTGTCCAAAGCGGAAGACATGCTGCAGCGCGCCGAAGATTACCTCCAGCGCAAGCAGGGACGCACTCCCATCGGCACGGCCGCCCGGGGCGCCACGCAAATGGCCGAAGACGCTCGGGTGCTGACGCTTCGCCGCAAGGAACAAGAACGGCTTGACGCCGAGCGGCGCGCCAACCAGGAGGCGCAAGCCAAAGCCGAAGCCGACGCCAAGGCGGCTCAGGAGCGGGCCACCCAAGCCCAGGCTCAATCCGACGAGGATGCACGCCGACGCGCCGAGGCCGAGCGTGCACAAGCCGAAGCGCAGCGGCAGCAGGCCGCCGCCCAGGCCGAGCAGATGAAGGCGCAGGCTGAGAGCGAACGCGCGCGTCAGTCCGCCGAGGATTCCCAACGCCAGAAGGAAGAAGCGGAGCGCCAAACTCAGGAGGCCGAACGGCAGCGGCAAGAAGCTGTGCGCCAGAAAGAAGAAATGCGAGCGAAGCTACTGGCTCAACTCAATCAGGTGTTGCAAACCCGCGACACCGTTCGCGGATTAGTCGTCAATATGCCCGACGTGCTCTTCGACTTCAACAAGTACACGCTGAAACCCGCCGCTCGTGAGCGCCTGGCGAGGGTTTCGGGAATTGTGCTCGCCTATCCCGACCTGAAATTGCAAATAGAAGGCCACACTGACAGCATCGGCACCGAGGAATACAACCAGACGCTCTCGGAAAAACGTGCGGCCACAGTTCGCGATTATCTTGTCAGCTCGGGAGTTTCGATGAATAACGTGGCTGCCAAGGGCTTGGGCAAAACCGATCCCGTGGCGGACAACAGTACCGCAGCCGGCCGCAAGCTGAATCGCCGCGTGGAGATGATTGTCTCCGGCGATGTGATTGGCAGCCAGGTAGCTCCCGGCGCGGAACCTCAGCCGTCTTCATCCGCTAACCCTCAATAGAATTACAGGATCAATGCCGGCGCGGTCTTCCGACCGCGTCGCGCCTGTCGTGCGGAATCATACTGATTTAGATAACCCGAAGATAATCGCTACTGCAAACAACGCGGCGACGGGATCCATCCCATCGCAAAGGGGGAACAGAATTTTTGGCAGAGACAACTCATTGACGGAGTGCCGTGATCAAGCCGGTCCTCTACGCCACTGCTGGCCGAATCATCCAGTAGAGGTCAAGCCAATCGGGATCGGGGTAAGCCATCACGCCAGGACCCCTTAGCAGTGGCGAGGCTTGCTTCCCCGGTTCCTGGCTCCGTCTTCCCTTTTCCAGCAGTTCGTTAATCTGCCGGATAAGGTCAATGAGCTTCTCGTGGTCGTACTCCTTTGAAGCTTTTTCGCATAATTCTCGTAATCGAGGAGCGTCCTCGATATTGGCCATCCTGTAGACCTCCGGCTTGAATTGAACTCCTAGGAATCCAGTGGGCGCGCACGGGACAAAAGAGAATCGCCTCACCGGAATCTCAACTTATAAGGTGCTAAAACACGGCGCGGAGTAAATTGTTGTGCACGGAGCAAGCCAAATAAAATGACCTAGAGGCGGCTGGGGCTTTCCCTGATGTGGAAATGTGAAGCACAGTTACCGCATGGCGAATCGGGCGCAGTGTAATTCAGGTGGACCCCCGGGTCCTCTATAGTCAAGCTTCTAATTTGGCTCCGATTTTACCCGAGGAAGGAAGGATCTACCCTGTGATCCCCTGTGTCCTCTGTGGTTGAGCCTTCCGTTTGACCACCTGAAAAACCGCGTGTTACGGTAAACAGTCACACCATCCCGGCAGACCAGCTACTGCTCGCTGATTGAGGTTTGGATTGTCTTCTGTTGAGGCGACACCCGCCATCCACAAAACTGCGCTAAACGCCGTCCATCGCCAGATGGGAGCGAAGATGGTGGAGTTCAACGGCTGGGACATGCCGGTGGAGTATCCCGCGACGATCGGCTGCGGAATCATCAACGAGCACATGGCAGTTCGCACGGGCGTGGGCATATTCGACGTCAGCCACATGGGCGATATTCGCCTGGCGGGGCCGCAGGCGCTGGCCGCGGTGCAACACATCTCCATGAACGATGCGGCTCGGCTGGCCGTGGGTCAGGCGCAGTATTCAGCGCTGCTCTATCCCGAGGGAACGTTTGTAGACGATGTGATCGTTCATCGACTGGGTGAGGACGAGTACTTGCTGGTGATCAACGCGGGCACGCGCGAAAAAGATTTCAGCTGGGTGCGCGACAACACGCGGCAATTTGACTGCGTGGTGGAAAATCTGTCGGACGACTTCACGCAGATTGCGATCCAAGGACCGAAGGGCGTGGACGTTTTGCAGAAACTCACGGACGCAGACTTGAGCGCAGTGAAGTTTTATTGGGTGACACGCGGAAGCGTCTGTGGCTTAAAGAATATTCTGATCGCGCGCACTGGCTACACCGCCGAAGACGGGTTCGAGATTTACATTCCCGCGGATGAGCAGACCAGCGCTCGTTTGTGGAATGACGTTCTGACGGCGGGCAAGGAATTCGGCGTCCTGCCCTGCGGCTTGGGCGCGCGTAACACGCTACGCCTCGAGGGCAAGCTGCCGCTCTACGGACACGAGATTTCCGATACGATTAATGTGTGGGAAGCTGGCCTCGATCGCTTCTGCAAAATGGAGAAGCCGGAGTTCATTGGGCGCGCGAGTCTGGAGAAGGCGAAGTCCGCAGGGCTGAAGCGCACCTTGATTGGTTTAGAAATGACCGAACGCGGCATCGCGCGCGATGGGTACAAGGTGCTGGACGGCGCCGGACAGGAAATTGGATACGTGACCAGCGGATCACCCGCGCCATTCCTGAAAAAGAATATCGCGCTGGCTTACGTGCCTCCGGAATTTGCGGCCGCAGGTACGGCACTCAAGGTTGAGATTCGCGGGCAAGCCGTGGGAGCGCAAGTAGTGCCAACACCGTTTTACAAGCGGCCGAAGAAGGCTTAACCACAGAGGTTCACAGAGGAATTCGCTAGAAGCTAGAAGCCAGGAGCTAGAAGCAGCATTATGTCCTATCCAACGGATCGCAAGTACACCAAAGAACACGAGTGGATTCAAGTCAATGACTCAACCGCTGCCATCGGCATCACCGACTACGCGCAGCAGTCGCTGGGTGACATTGTGTTTGTCGAGTTGCCCAAAGTGGGCGCAGAGCTAGCCGCCGGCAAAACGTTTGGCACGGTCGAGTCGGTCAAAGCAGTATCGGATCTGTATGCCCCAGCCTCAGGCGCAGTGACCGAGGTCAATGGAGACTTGGCTACTTCGCCGGAAAAAGTAAATAAGGACGCACAGGGATCGTGGATGGTTAAGATCACTCTGAAGAACCCGAAGGAGCTGGACACACTGCTTTCTGCGGCGGACTATGAAAAGTTCGTGGCGGAAGAATCAGGGCACTAAAACGATCGGCCCTCGGACGTCCGACCTTGGACCTCTGAGGTTTCTAGCCGAGGTCTGAAGTCTGAGGTCCGACGTCTGAAGTCCGACGCCGTTTAAGAATTTCATATGCGCTATTTACCTAAATCTCCTGCCGACCGCGAAGCCATGCTCAAGGCGATTGGCTTGCGCTCAGTGGACGAACTGTTCGCGCCGATTCCTGCGGAATACCGGCTCAGCCGCGACCTCAAAGTTCCCCGCCAGATGGCGGAGTCTGAAATCGTGGACTATTTTCGCCTGCGCTCGCGGGAAAACGGCGAGGGCTATACCAGCTTTCTGGGCGCCGGCGCTTATTCTCACTACCGGCCCGTCATTATCGATTCCCTGATCTCGCGCGGCGAGTTCCTGACCGCCTACACCCCTTACCAGGCGGAGATTTCACAGGGAACGCTGCAATCGATTTTCGAGTTTCAGAGCATGATCTGCGAGTTGACTGGCATGGAGGTGGCCAACGCTTCCATGTATGACGGCTCGACCGCAGCGGCCGAGGCCGTAATGATGGCGGTGCGCCTCACCGGACGCCGGTCGGTGGTGGTGGCGCGGAGTCTGCATCCGGAGTATCGCGAAGTGCTGGCCACTTACGCCACGCATCAGGGCATGCCGTTGACAGTTGCGGGATTCGGCGAGGATGGGCGGCTGGATTTAGAGGAGCTCGAAAAGTCGATCACGGCGGAGACGGGGGCGGTGCTGATCCAGTCACCGAATTTCTTTGGGACCATTGAAGACGTGGCGGCGATTGCCGACCTAGCGCACAAGCGCGGAGCCATGCTGGTAGTTTCAATTGCGGAGGCGGTCTCGCTGGGAATTGTTGAGCCGCCGCGCCAGGCCGACGTGATCGCGATGGAGGCGCAGTCGTTCGGCGTCCCAATGGGATTTGGCGGACCGTACTGCGGCGTCATCGCCACGCGCGAAAAGTTCGTGCGACAAATGCCGGGCCGACTGGTTGGTCAAACCACCGACAAGCATGGCAAACGCGGTTTCGTGCTCACGCTGGCCACGCGCGAGCAGCACATCCGGCGCGAGAAAGCGACCTCGAACATTTGTACCAACCAGGCGCTGATCGCACTGATGGTGAATATTTTTATGACCGTGTACGGCAAAGTGGGCCTGAAAGAGCTGGCCAAACAGAATCTGGCGAAGACGGCGTATGCGGCAGGACAATTTGCCAAGCACGGGAAGGTATTGTTCGGCGGGGCACCGCGCTTCAACGAGTTTGTGCTCGAGACCAGCGAGGATCCTTACGCCATTAACAGCCGACTGCTCGGACACAAGATGGTTGGTGGATTGCCGCTTAAGAAGTTTTATCCCGATCTCGGGAACGCATCCTTGTGGTGCTGCACTGAATTGACGACGCGAACGGCAATCGACACTGCGGCGGGACTGATAGCCGAAAGTGAGAGCTCTGCGAGATCCACAAAGGAAGAAGTGGAAGAGGTGGCGCGATGAAACACATGACTCGCAAAGCAACGCGCCACGTCAACCAGAACGAAGGCCTGATCTTCGAGAAATCGTCGCCAGGGAAGGCGGCCTGGAAGCTTCCGCCGCTCGACGTGCCGGAAGTGAATACCTCGAAGCTGCTCGGTTCGTCGGAACGAAAAGATCTTGGCAACATGCCCGAAGTGAGCGAGATCGAGATCATTCGCCACTTTACGCGGATGTCCACGTGGAATTACGCGATCGATCTCGGAATGTACCCGCTGGGATCCTGCACCATGAAGTACAACCCGCGCGTGAATGAAGCTGTGGCGCGAGTAGAAGGCATCGCCAACGGGCATCCCTACCAGCCGGAGAAGATTTCCCAGGGTGCGCTGCAAATTCTCAAAACCTTGAGCGAGTGCCTGATCGAAATCACCGGCATGGACGCAATCACTCTGCAGCCCGCTGCCGGCGCGCATGGCGAGATGACAGGCCTGTTGATGGTGCGGGCGTATCACGAGTCCAAGGGCAACGCGCGCAAGAAGATTCTGATTCCGGACTCCGCGCATGGGACAAATCCGGCGACTGCGGCGATGGTAAACTATGCCGTCGAGAACCTCAAATCAGATTCGCGTGGCATGGTCGATATTACGGCGCTCGCCGCGCAAATGAATGAAGATGTCGCTGCTCTGATGCTCACCAACCCAAATACTCTGGGCGTTTTTGAGCAGCATATCCACAAGATTGCCGACATCCTTCACGCCAAAGGCGGCCTGCTCTACATGGACGGCGCAAACATGAATGCGCTGGTTGGCAAGGTGCGGCCGGGCGATTTCGGCGTCGACGTAATGCATCTGAACCTGCACAAGACATTTTCCACTCCGCACGGTGGTGGCGGCCCGGGATCGGGGCCAGTGGCGATCAAGAAAACTCTCGAGCCCTTTCTCCCGACACCGATTGTCGTATCGAAACCGGATGGGACTCTCGGCTTCGAGTACAACCGTCCGCAGTCCGTGGGCCGGGTGCGGGCCTTCTACGGCAACTTCGGAATGTTTGTTCGCGCGCTGGCTTACATTCAGGCGAACGGACCCGATGGGCTCCGGCAAACCACCGAAGACGCGGTGCTCAATGCCAACTACATTCGCAAGGGACTGGAAGGCACTTACGACCTGCCGTATTCCACGCCGAGCATGCACGAGGTTGTGTTCAGCGACAAGCTGCAGGCAAAAAAGGGCGTGCGCACCATGGATATTGCCAAGCGCCTGATTGATTACGGATTCCATCCCTATACCACGGCGTTTCCCCTAATCGTGCCCGGCGCGCTGATGATCGAACCGACTGAGAGCGAATCAAAGGAAGAGATGGATCTGTTCATCGAGGCGATGAAGTCGATTGCGGAAGAAGTGGAAGAAGACCCGCAGACGGTGCTCGATGCGCCGCATTCCACGCGAGTCTCGCGCCTGGACGAGACCGCCGCCGCAAGGAAGCCGGTATTGCGCTGGAAGCCCGGTAGCTGATCGTTGGCCCGTGATTGCTGATCGGTGTCCATTGACCGCTGATTGTTGAATGAAAGTCTTCGCAATCTGCTCTCGACAGTTTCTTCTCTTGGTGCCTTCTGTCGGACGCTTCCATTCAACAATCAGAATCAACGATTGCAATCACCACGCGCCTCTCTGCTCTGCTACTTGGGTGTGATGTCGACGGACGCGCGAGTAGTTTCCCAATCCATGTGCAAAGTGCAACCATTTCCTGTCTTCTCGTATGCGATGGTGAAATTCTCAACCGGCGAGGGTAACTTCGAAACTTTCATGTCGACGCGGGCGACTTCGTCGCTCTCGTACTTGTAGGGGATACCCCATTCACCCGTCTTCTTGTTGACGATCAGCGTCCACTTGTCGGCGTTCGGGATTGTGAAAATAGTGTACTTGCCGGCCGGCACGTCCTTGCCTCCAACTTGTACGTCAGCACTGGTGACAAACGTTGTGGCGTCATTGGCGCCGGTCCGCCAGACTTTGCCAAAAGGCACGAGGTCTCCATAAATCTTGCGGCCTTTTGCACGGGGGCTGGAGTAATCGGTCTTGATGGTTCTGCCTGCGCCCAGATCGCACGAAGCAGAAGCGGCCGGGCTGGGGCGATCGCCCTGAGCAAAGGCGCTGAGGGTTAAGGTCAAAAGCAGGCAGGTAAAGAGGGCGATTCGTTTTTGCATTGTGTCTCCTGTGGATTCGTTGGCAGTTGTCAAGAACGTTGGACGTGCCAGTTGGAAATATGTCAGCAGACCGCCATTATGCTCCTCGCATAGTGACAGTTACAATCGCCCTATGCCGGTATTCGACGAAAAGCATGAAGAACTTGAGCACTACGAAACCATGATGGGCGTGCCGCGCGGCCGGCTGGCCGTGACCATGGACACGATCACGGATGCCATGGCGCTGGTCGGACAGCACGGCGTTTATTGCCAGAGCCAGCGCTGGCCGGGCAAACCAGTGATGGACATTCAGATCATCATGAAAAGTCTGACCGACGCAAAAGAGCTGATCCAGAGCGTCATGGAAGAGTTGAAGAAAGCATAGCAACGGCACGCGTTAGCCAGAACCGCTCTCAGAACCGTGTCATCCTGAGCGAAGTGGATGCTTCGCGCAGCGAAGCATCCACGACGTCGAGGACCCCGCAAACACACGCAGCACCGGCGGCGCTTCAAGGCATTCTCCTATGCTCTCAAAATGGCTCTCGACACGGCCCCCGCGCTCGATGATTCCCTGGCTGGCAAAACCAAATTCTGACGCCCTCTGGCCAGTTTGTAAATTCCTCGTTCGGTGCGCGGTGAGTGGAAAAGCCTTGACCGGCCACCGTTGGCGCCCGCGTTCACGGGGTCCCTAGCTCCTCAGGATGACAAATTTAAGAAAGGCACGCGCTTCGTATCGCTCTTACGGCTTCACAGTTACCATCACAACGCCATGCGACGGCACGGTCCCAGAAAACTTCCCGGTAAACTTGCCGAGCTCTTTATGCTGCCACAAGTCGCGGACCGCGCCACTCAGGTGATTGGGATAACCGAGGTCTTCCCAGTTCACCGTAATCTCCTGCTCCGCGCTTCCGCGATTCAAGAGGACCACAGCCCGGCTTCCGTCCTTCAACTGCTTGGCCCACACTTCCGCGTCGCCGTTCTTCCACACCCGCTCGCCCTCGCGTCCGAGCGCGTCCTGATCCACGGCGATCACTTCCCTATTGGTGAGAATGTCGTGAATTTCTGGACGCATGTTGCGCAGGTCATTGCCTGCGATTAGAGGCGCCGCAAGAATCGCCCACAGGCTGAAGTGGGAGCGGTATTCGATGTCAGTCATGCCGCCGTTGCCAACTTCAAGCATGTCAGGGTCGTTCCAGTGTCCGGGATCTGCGTACGATGCGAGGCCGACTTGTTGGTCCACGATGGCCAGCATGCCGTTCGAGCAGCAAGTGCCGTCCGGCCATTTCGTCGAACCTTCCCACTTGTCGGAGATATCGCCAGTTGTACGCCACAGGTTGCCGCCCACTTCTTTGCCCCAAAGCCAGGGCTTTGCCGTTCCCCATTCGCAAATGCTAAGCACAATCGCACGGCCTGACGCGTCCAGCGCTGCGCGCATGTTTGCGTACGATGCCTTGGCGTCCTGCGTCCTCGTGTTGCACCAGTCATATTTCAGATAGTCAACGCCCCAGGCGGCGTACTGCAGCGCGTCCTGATACTCGTGCCCGAGACCGCCGGGACGCCCGGCGCAGGTCTTCGAACCGGCGTCAGAGTAGACACCGAACTTCAGGCCAAGCGAGTGAATGTAATCGCCAACAGCTTTCATGCCGTGCGGAAAGCGTTGCGGGTCGGCGACGATGTTGCCGTTCGAGTCGCGACTAACTTGCCAGCAGTCGTCGATGTTGACGTACAGGTAGCCGGCGTCTTTCATGCCGGACTTGACCATAGCATCGGCCATGCCCTTGATCATTTCTTCGCTGACGTTGCAGGCGAACTTGTTCCAGGAATTCCACCCCATCGGCGGAGTAAGGGCCAGTGCGCTGGACGTCGGGTTGTTCTCTTGCGCTGAGATACCGGCGACCAAGAGCAAAATGCCGAAACATACTACGACGACTTCCCTGCTCATTTTCATGAGATGTTTTTATCAGAAGAACCTCGACGTAGAAAGATGTTTGCAGAAACGCAGCCAGCGGCAAATTCGATTTACAATCTTGCCTTGCCGCTTTCACTTTCTTTCCAGCGACGGAGGATTTCGATGGGCAGAGACCGGACGTTGTGGATGTTAGCGTTGGTCTATAGCTTTTCTTTCTCGGCCATGGTTCCTGGCGCCAAGGCGCAGACTGCCGGTGCGTCCCTCGGAGTGTTCGAGAGCCACTCCGACGTCGGCACGGTTCTGCACCCGGGCTCGGTCGAATATGACGGCTCAAAGCAGACCTACACCGTGAGCGGAAGCGGCGAGAACATGTGGGCGGTGGCGGATGCTTTTCAATTCGTGTGGAAGAGGGTTTCCGGGGACGTTTCGCTGACGGCCGACATTTCTTTCTTGAACGCAGGTGGAAGCGAGCACAAGAAGGCTGTCCTGATGCTCCGCCAGAGTCTGGATGCCGATTCGGTTTATGCCGACCTGTCGCTCCACGCCAGCGGCCTGACTTCGCTGCAATTCCGCGACGAAAAAGGCGCCGTCACCCACGAGATTCAATCCAATATCTCTGCGCCCAAACGTTTGCGCCTCGCCAAACGCGGGGATTACGTCTACATGTCTCTGGCCGAGGCCGGCGCTGAACCCAAAGTGGCGGGCGGATGGCTGAGAATTCCGCTGCAAGGCACGTTTTATGTTGGGATCGGTGTCTGCTCGCATGACAAAGATGCAGTCGAAAAGGCCATATTTTCGAATGTCGAGTTGGCCGCGCCGAGTCCGGCGCGCGCGGGACAGCCTGCGCTCTACAGCACGCTCGAGACAATTGCGATCGACTCTGCCGATCGGCGGGTGGCATATCTCGCACCCGGACGCTTTGAAGCTCCCAACTGGATGCGCGATGGCAGCGCGTTCCTCTTCAACCGCGAAGGCCACATCGAGCGTCTGGCGGTGAGCGGTGGCAAGCCGGAAGTTATCGATACCGGCTTCGCGAACCGCTGTAATAACGATCACGGCATTTCGCCGGACGCCACACAGCTTGCTATCAGCGACAACTCGCAGGAGGAGCATCGTTCCATCGTGTACATTGCGCCGATCGGAGGAGGAACGCCGCGGCGCATCACGCAGAAATCGCCATCGTATTGGCATGGCTGGTCACCGGATGGAAAGACGCTCGCGTTCGTTGGCGAGCGCAACGGCGAATTTGATATTTACGCAATCCCCGCAACTGGCGGCGAAGAGAAACGCCTGACAACGGCCAAGGGCCTGGACGACGGCCCGGAATATTCACCCGACGGGAAATACATTTACTTCAACTCCGAGCGCACCGGCCACATGCAGATCTGGCGCATGAAGGCCGACGGCAGCGAACAGGAGCAGGTGTTTTCAGACGACCTTAACAACTGGTTTCCTCACATCTCTCCAGACGGCCAGTGGATGGTTTTTCTCACCTACGGAGCGGATGTGACCGGGCATCCCGAAAACAAAGATGTAATGCTGCGACTGATGTCGCTTGGCGATAAGAAGATTACGATGCTGGCGAAATTGTTCGGTGGGCAGGGCACGATCAATGTGCCATCGTGGTCCCCGGACAGCAAGCGCCTGGCGTTCGTCAGTTATTTGCTGATATCGCCAGAAAGCATGGGTGACGCCAAGTAAATGGCAACCGGACTGAAGTAGGAACCAAAACTAACCCAGAGGATGCGGAGAAAGACAAGAAATTCTGAGTTACCCTGTGTTCCCCTGTGCCCTCTGTGGTAAAGACTTTAGGTCAGAGTATATTTCCCGCGCTCGATTACCTTCTGCGCGATCTGCTGCCGCAACTCAATCGTATTGAATGGCTCATACTTAGCGAGCCGGCGAAGAATGGCCAGTTGTGTACGTAACATATCGCCTTCGGCCACGGCTGCGATCACTTTGCGAGCTGCGGATTCGACTTTCTCCATCGCCTGCGAGAGATAAACTCGCGTCATGGCGATGGGCAAGGCTGCCGCGGCTTCGCCCTTCCCTTCCGCAATCTTCTGGGCGCGCAGCACGGCCGATTCCATCGCGTAAGTCTCAATCGTCATATCCGCGATCGCGCCCATGATCTCCTGCTGGTCCTGAATGGCTTGCATGTATTTCTGGGTTGCCGCTCCAGAGGCGAATAGCCCCAGCTTTTTCGCCTGCCCAACCAATTTGCGCTCTTCGACGAGAGGACCTTCAAGGTCGTCTGCCGCACTCGGGCCGGAAAGAACTTCATCCATCAGCTTCTTGATGGCCGGCATCAGCGGCAACTGTCCGTTCATCGCGCGCTTCAGCAAAAACCCCGTGATGATGAGGCGGTTAATTTCATTGGTGCCTTCGAAGATGCGGTTGATGCGGGCGTCGCGGTAAGCGCGCTCGGCAGGATACTCCTCGACAAAACCGTAGCCGCCGTAGATCTGCACCGTCTCATCGACGATGTAATCAATCATTTCCGAGCCCCAAACTTTAACGATGGAACATTCAACCGCGTACTCTTCGATGGCCTTGCGCGTTTCCTTGGCGGCGTCCGTGCCAGACTTGTCGACTTCCCCCAGCGCGACGTCCATCATGCCAACGGTGCGGTAGACCAGAGATTCACCGACATAAATCAGCGTCGCCATGTTGGCCAGCTTCTCTCGCACCAGGCCAAAGTCGGCGATGACTTTGCTGAACGCCTTGCGCTGCTTGGCATAGGCGATGGCATTTTCCAGCGACAGACGGCCTCCGCCCACGCACATCGCGCCCAGCTTGAAGCGGCCCACGTTGAGAATGTTGAACGCGATGACATGGCCCTTGCCGATTTCGCCGAGCAGATTCTCGACCGGAACTTTGCAGTCATTCAGGATGATGGGGCAGGTGGAGGATCCCCGAATGCCCATCTTGTGCTCTTCGCCGCCGATGGAAAATCCGGGGAAAGTTTTCTCGACCAGGAATGCAGTGAATTTCTCGCCGTCGATTTTGGCAAACACGGTGAACAGATCGGCGAAGCCGGCATTCGTGATCCACATTTTCTCGCCGTTCAAGATGTAGTGCTTGCCATCTGGCGAGAGCGTGGCGCGGGCGCGGCAGTTCATGGCGTCCGAGCCGGAAGACGCTTCCGACAAGGCATACGCTCCAACGATCTCGCCTGCAGCCAGGCGCGGCAGATATTTTGTCTTCTGCTCCTCCGTGCCGAAATAGACGATAGGCAAGGTCCCAATGCCGGTGTGTCCGCCCCAAGTCGTAGCGAAGCCGGCGTATTTCGCGATGTGGTCGGCAATCACCGCTGCGGTGACTTTATCCATTTCGAGCCCACCGTAAGCTTCAGGGATTTCCGCAGAACTCAGGCCGAGTTCGCCCGCTTTCTTCAGCAAGTTGCGGGTGACGGAGAAATCCTTGTGCTCCATCTTCTCGATGTTGGGGACGATCTCATTGACGGCGAACTCTTCCGCCGTCTGTCCGATAAGCTGGTGCTGCTCGGTGAAATCTTCAGGTGTGAAGACTTCGTCGGGGCGGCGCGTTTCGAGCAGGAAGCTGCCGCCGGAAATTTTGGAGCTCGGGACTGCTGTCGTGGCCATATCAACCTTTTCTTAACTACAGAGGACACAAAGGAACGCAGAGCTGATTCGCGGATCA
>WNFG01004573.1_pt1 | contig 16635 bp, 18 predicted proteins | sample 5400431 | NCBI WGS metagenome assembly WNFG01 (sample SAMN13153346, study PRJNA577476) | soil metagenome | isolation source: 120 cm saprolite under Douglas fir tree site 2 hole 3 replicate 2 | place: USA:California | collected 2015-04-18 | reverse complement strand
GTAGAGCGGGAATTGAGGAAGGGCCCTTGATGATCGGGCGCTTCCAAAAACTTGACCCTTACTCACGGGAGAGCGTGATGACCAGTGTCGCCGAATGCAGAGAGCGGGCGCGCCAGTGCAGCGACGAAGCCGAGGTGGCCGGTCACCCTTCAGAAAAGTCGGTATTTCTTGCGATGGCCAGGACCTGGACGGCCCTCTCCAGTCCCGTATCATAATCATGGTCGGCAGCACCGGGCATGCTCGGTGGCACCCGGTTCGATGACCGCGAGATCGCCGCCATTCGCAACGGGCTCGACGATCGCAATGCGGTTCGCTTGGTCTTCCAGTTGCGGCGCGCCGAGCTTGGGCTTGGAATCATCCTCGCCGACGCTGGCCAGGGCTTATGGCCGACCGCTGGTCATGCCGAGCTTTGGCACCGCTGGACCTTCCCGCCATCTTTCCATGCGGCCCGAACCTTGTTAAAGCGCAGCTTGGCGCCGCAGTAGCTCAGCGGTAGAGCATCCGCTTCGTAAGCGGGTGGCCGGGGGTTCAAATCCCTCCTGCGGCACCAATTTTCTCCCGGCGAAGCGATCTCGCCGGTCCCGAAAATTCAGCCTCATCAGGAGCTTATCCGTTTGCTCGGGATCGTTGCGCCGGCCTGTCGCGGAGGGCGCGGCCAGGCCGGATTTGCGCTATCCTTCCGCGCCTCTGGAGCATTTTCAGGAACAGTGGAAACCGGTTTTCCGTCCGAAAATGCGACCACGCAAAATAGGGGCGCGATCCCGGCGTCACGCGGAGGAAGGGCCATGCTGAATGTCAGGCTCGCAATAGCGGCGCTCGTGCTTTCCATCGGCGTGAGCTCGGCGGCCGTCGCCCAGGACCGGTTGCGCATCGCCGCGGGGCTCGCCGGGACGTGGGAGAACTCGTTTTCGGAGCTCGGGCAGAATGCCGGATTCTTCAAGAAGCACGGGATCGCGCTCGATATCTTCTACACGCAGGGGGCCGGCGAGACGCAGCAGGCCGTGATCTCCGGCAGCGCCGATATCGGGACCGGGGTCGGCACGTTCAACACCTTCGGAGCCTTTGCCAAGGGCGCTCCGGTCCGCGTGATCGCGGCAACCCATACCGGCGCGAACGACCTGACCTGGTACGTCCGCGCGGGCTCCCCGATCAAAGACAAGAAGGACCTCGCCGGCAGGAGCGTCGCCTACTCCACCGCCGGATCGTCCACCTATGCCGCCGTGCTCGGCTTTCAGCGGACCTTCGGCGTCGCCTTCACCCCGGTGGCGACCGGCAGCCCGGCGTCCACCCTCACCCAGGTCATGACCGGCCAGATCGACGTCGGCTGGACCTCGCCGCCGTTCGCGCTCGATCTCCTCAAGGAGGGAAAGATCCGGCAGATCATGCGCGCCGGCGACGTTCCCGAACTGCGCAACCAGACCGCGCGCTTCATGACCGTGAATGCGCTCGCCCTGGAGGCGCGCCGGCCGGTCTTCGTGCGTTACCTTGCGGCCTACCGCGAGGTCGTCGATTGGATGTATTCGGACCAGGCCGCGGTCAAGGCCTTTGCCGACTGGGCGCACGTTCCGGAGGCGGTCGCCAAGCTGGTGCCAGCGGATTACTATCCCAAGCGCAACGTGTTGCCCGACCGCATCGAGGGCCTCGATCTGGCGATGGCGGACGCGGTGTCGTTCAAGTACATCGCCGCGCCGCTCTCCAAGGATCAGCTCGCGACGCTGGTGCTCGTTCCGCTCAAGTAGCCGGCGGTGCACCGGCTCTTGACGTACCCGATCTTCAGGCTGGCCCGGCTTGGTGGTGTCGGATCACATCAGCACCGCGTATGCTGAGCGTCGCAATCTCACCATGCGGATGCAGATGCCCTGCTTCACTCGGCTGACCAATGCATTCTCAAAGAAGATCGAGAACCACGCCCATGCGCTCGCCCTCTATTTCTTCTGGTACAACTGGGTTCGCTCGCACAAGGCGCACAAGCTCACTCCTGCGATGGCCGCTGGCTTGACTGCGCCGCCGATGGATAATGGCTGATCTAGTTGCGCTGATGGATGCCCGCGAGTTGGCGCTATTGCAGGACAAGCGCCGTGCGATGCTTGAAGCCGCCGAGTGAAACCGTGTTGCGGAATTTCAGTTCCGCTACAATAATCGAGAGAACGCAGACATCTTCGGAACGGCGATCAGCGGATGCTAGGTGTGGCATACAAAGCGTTCGGATACGCGCTTGTTGCGCTAACTCTGTCTTTACCGATGGTAGCGCGCGAGTTTTCATCGACGTTTCAAGACTGCATAAGCAGGCAAGGCGCATCCGAAACTGGCCAACAACAAGAAAAAAGTGCGCCCGGTATCCTCATTGCGCGCGCGATCTCTTTCGAATGTACGGTTGACTTCCTCAACATGAACGGCACCGCGATTACCGCTGTGGAAACCGCGCTCATTGCATTTTTCACTTTCACTCTTTGGGGGGCCACGCGGGCTCAAAGGCTCCATGAGCGCGAAGTGACTAGGGCTTATGTGTCCGGTGGCGGACCCTTGGATGTTCAAACCGATCGATTCATCTTGACAATTGATAACTATGGCCAGACACCCGCATATCTCATCGAATTTGCTCTCGAATTTTGCGAGATTGAGCACATTCCAGACGTGCCAAGGTATGCTACGCGCGGCTACGAGCGCACGCGCCTCCGGGCCACGATTGCACCAGGAACGAGAAGCCAAACTCTTCGTATCTTTCCCGTTCCTCCTGATAGAACGGTCGTTTATGGACGATTTTGGTATCGAGACATTTGGCGCAAGGGACATTCCTTCGGGTTTATCCTGGAGGCCGGTAGCGACCACGTGCCACGCGAAGTTAGCGCGGCTTATACCGACCCCACTTAGCAGAATCGCACCCGCCAAAGCGAGCGCCGCGCCGGCCCGTCGCAGCCAGCGGCAGCGTCAGCCTAACCCGCCATAATCAAAACTGAGACACGACCGCCTGCTTGCATCTCCGCTTGCGTGTTTTTGGCGCAATGGTAGAATGGTTGATATAATGCGGTCGAAGGGTAGAACATGGGAATGAACATCAAAAACAAGGAAGCGCATCGGCTGGCCGAGCAATTGGCGAAGCTGACGGGAGAAAGCATGACGACCGCCGTCACGATTGCCGTTCGTGAACGGCTCGATCGCGTACGTCGCGAGCGGAGGCTCAGCCTTGCCGATCGTCTTCTGGCGATTGGCAAGGATTGCGCGGCGCATCTCAAGGAACCATTCCGGTCGGCCGATCATGGAGACCTCCTTTACGATGAGCGTGGATTGCCTCGATGATCGTTGATACGTCCGCCCTGATCGCCATCCTGCGTGACGAGCCCGAAGCGGGAGCCTGCGCGCGTGCAATCGAGGGAAGCGCTGTCCGCCGGCTGTCAGCCGCTAATTTCGTTGAAGCTGCCCTCATTATCGATGCGAGCCGCGATCCCATCGCCAGTCGGCGCTTCGATGACCTCATTAAAGAGGCGCAAATGGTTATTGAGCCGGTTACCGAAGCTCAGGCTCGAATTGCGCGTGAGGCCTATCGCGATTTCGGCAAAGGCAGCGGCCACCCGGCGAGGCTGAATTTCGGAGATTGCTTTTCCTATGCGCTTGCGAAGCTCAAGGGGGAATCATTGTTGTTCATAGGCGACGATTTCAGACACACCGATATCAAGCTCGCCGGCCAATAAGCGGTGGTCCGCTTTTTCTCCTATCATAAACCATCGAGTCCATGAGACCGCACACGGCGTTATGGGATTCCGGATTCTCGGCCTTCGGCCTCATCCCGGAACGGCGGCGCACGGAGGCAATTCGCGCAATCCTCCAGATTGTCATTATCTCCCGCGTGCAATTGACCACCAACCTGCCTGTGCTAGCCTCAACGGTACGTTTCGGACCATCGAAGGAGCAAGCGCATGGCGGCAGGCCAGAGCAAGAGCGCGGCGCGGCGCCTTCCGAACCGGGAGGCGGCCCTCGAGCAGCTTTACAGCGACATCTCCGCAAAGAGCATGTTCCCGTTCTGGGCGACGTCGACCGACGTCGCGCACGACGAGATCAAGCAGCTGATGGGGACGCAGAAGGCGGTGCCGCATCGCTGGAGCTACAAGCACGACATCGAGCCGATCCTCCATCGGGCGGCCGACCTGGTCACGATGGACGATTCCGAGCGCCGCTCGCTGATCCTGGTCAATCCCGGGCTGTCGCCGCGGCGCGCGACGGTCAGCACGATGTACACGGCGTATCGGCTCAACGACGCCAACGAGGTGATGCCGCCGCACCGGCATTCTCCGAATGCGATCCGCTTCGGCCTGATCGGCAAGGGCAACTTCACCGGCGTCGGCGGCGAGGACATCACCTTCGGCCCGGGCGACATGGTCCTGACCCCGGTCGATACCTGGCACAACCACGGCAACGTCGGAAACGAGCCCGCCATCAATCTGTCCGTGCTCGACCTGCCGCTGGTCGAGACCCTCAACGCGGTCTATTTCGAGCACGACTACAGCGAGCTCGTCGACGGCAAGCCGGTCAGGAAGAAGCAGCAGACCGCAACCGTGCCGTGCGACTACTCCGCCCGGGCCTACGACCACGGCGGGCTGCGGCCCCGCTTCCTCCAACACCACCGCGGCGCCGGGCAATCCTCGCCGATGTACGTCTATCGCTGGGAGACGATGCGCGAGCTGATCGAGCGCTTCAAGGACTGGGACGGCGATCCCTACGAGGCGCTGTCGATCGAATATGTCGATCCGTTGACCGGCGCGCCGGTGTTCAAGACGATGACCTTCTTCGTGCAGATGCTGCGTCCGGGCGAGCGGACCCGCCCGCTCCGGCAGACCGCGAGCCTCCTGGTCGCGCCGTTCGAAGGCCGGGGACACTCGATCGTCGACGGCAAGCGCCTCGATTGGGAAAAGTTCGACAACCTGGCGGTGCCCGGCGGCTCCTGGTTCGAGCACGTCAACGGCGACGACGGGCATCCCGCGCTCCTGTTCGTCGCGAGCGACGAGCCCGCCTTGAAGAGCTTCCACCTGTTCAAGAAGTGGGGCCGGGACGCCGCCGGCGATATCGTGAAAATCGTCTGACGCGGCCGGAACGCTCCGGCCGCTTCCCACCAAGTCTCGAGTCTTCCGTGCCGAGCCGATCGAACACCAGCCTCGTGTCGCACTTCGACTGCCCGGGCGGCGGCCAAGTCTGGGTCGAAGGCACGACGCTCTACATCGCCCACATGCATTGGCCGCACGGCACGACCATCGTCGACGTGGCCGACCCGCGCCGCCCGCGCCGGCTTGCGACCATCGACATTCCCGAGGGCTGGCATTCCCACAAGGTGCGGGTGGCGAACGGGATCATGATCGTCAATCACGAGCAGCTCGGGCCGAACGGAGCGGCCGAGTTCGGCGGCGGGCTTGGAATCTACGACGTCTCGCGGCCCGCCGATCCGAAACCGATCGCCAAATGGCGAACCGCCGGCCGCGGCGTGCACCGCTACGATTTCGACGGCCGCTACGCCTACATCTCGCCGACGGCCGAGGGCTATGTCGGCAACATCATGATGATCCTCGATCTCGCCGATCCGGCGAAGCCGGTCGAGGCCTCCCGCTGGTGGATCCCGGGCCAGTGGAAGGCCGGCGGCGAGCCCTACCCCTGGGACAACTGGGTCGCGCCGCGCTGCCACCACCCGCTGCGCATGGGCGAGCGCCTCTACGTCAGCTACTGGCACCACGGACTGTTCATCCTCGACATTTCCGACCTGTCGCGGCCGAAGGTCGTCTCGCACGCCAACACCAGCCCGGCCTTTCCGCACCCGACGCATACCTGCCTGCCGATTGCGCAGCCGCTCAAGGGCCGCAGCATCATGGTGGTGGCGGACGAGGACGTCGCCAAGCTCAGGCCTTCGGCGCCCTCCTTCGCCTGGATTTACGACATCACGGTCGAGCAGATGCCGGTGCCGATCGCGACCTTCCAGGTGCGCGGGCTCGACCGCGACGGCAGCCCGCAGCCGCCGATGAGCGGCTGTCATCAACCCTCGGAGCGCTTCACCGGCACCGTGATCCCGTTTGCATGGTTCGCGCAAGGCTTGCGCCTCGTCGACATCGCCGATCCCTTCGCTCCGCGCGAGGTCGGCCATTACCTGCCCGATCCGCCCGACAGCGAGGCGCGCTTGTCCTCCAATGACGTCACCATCGACGACCGCGGACTGATCTATCTCGTCGACCGCGTGCGGGGCGTCGACATCATCGAGACCACGGTGCTCGGGTGACAATCGATGCCGACGGCGGTCGCTGCCGGCGCGCCGATGCAGAGCGAGAGGGGGGAGGAACCCCTTGCTCGTCATGCGAGGACGCGGTTTCATCGCGCCCGACAATTTCCTCGCCGACGAGGGCAATCGAATGAATCGGCGCGAGTTCATCACGCTCGTTGGCGGCGCGGCGGCCGCGCCTTCAATTCCGTGGCTGCCCGCGGCGCGCGCGCAAGAGCCGGGGCGGACCTATCGCCTCGGTGCGGTCGCCGCCAGTCCGCGCGATGCCCCACATCATTTGGCGTTCTTCGAGGAGCTTCGGCGCGCCGGCTTCATCGAGGGCCAAAATCTTACGATCGATGGGGCCGGTTACGGACTGCGCGCCGAGCGTTTCGAGGAACATGCGGCGGAGCTGGTCAAGTCGAAGGTCGATGTCATCCTGGCCGGCGGGGACGCCGCGCTTCGGGCCGCGCAGCGGGCGGCGGCCGTGATTCCGATCCTCGCGCTCACCGACGATATGCTGGGGCAAGGATTCGTGCGCTCGCTGGCCAAACCCGGCGGCAATACGACCGGGGTCAGCATCCTGGCCAGCGAGCTCGACGGCAAGCGGCAGGATCTCATCATGGAGGCGGCGCCCGGACTTCGCCGGATCGCGGCGCTTGCCGATCGCAGCACGTCCACGCCGCCGCGGCTGCAGGCGCTGCAGGACGCGGCACGCGCGCGCGGGGTCGAGCTTTTGGTTCATTGGGTTGCCCGGCCGGAAGAGATTGCGCCGGCAATCGATGCGGCGAAGGCTTCCGATGCCGGGGCGCTCAACGTGCTGGCGTCTTCCCTGCTCTTCAACAATCGCACGATCATTCTCGACCGCGTGGCGGCGTTGCGCCTGCCCGCGGTCTATCAATGGCCGGAAATGGCGGAGGAGGGCGGGCTCCTCGGCTACGGGCCGCGCATCGTCCAACTCTATCGAGACGTGCTGGCCCGACAGCTCGTCGCGCTGCTGCGCGGCGCCAAGCCCGCCGACGTGCCGGTCGAGCAGCCGACCAAATTCGAGCTCGTCGTCAATCTCCAAGCCGCCAAGGCCATCGGTCACGAAGTGCCCGTCGCCTTCTTGCTGCGCGCCGACAAGGTGATCGAATGAGGAGAAGGCACGTCTCGGCGCAGCGGCCGCCTGGCCGCTCGGTGCGCCCGCGCGGCAGACTGCGAAGGTCCTGCGGGTCGGTTTTGTCGGCGTCCAGCCGATCGATGCCGCGATCTATGCCGCCTTCCGCCGGCGGATGGCGGAGCTCGGCTATCAGGACGGCCGGAATTTCGCGTTCGAATTCGTCCGCACCCCGAGCATCGACGCCTACGACGCAAGCTTTCGCGAGCTCGCGGCGCGCAAGCCGGACATCATGTTGGCCGCCGGCAACGAGCCGGCGCTGCGCGCCGCGAGCGCCGCGGCCGGCGCCGTGCCGATCGTCTTCCTCGCCATAGACTTCGATCCCGTCGAGCGCGGATACGTGGCCAGCCTGGCTCGACCCGGCGGCAACATCACCGGGATCTTCGTTCATCCGCTCGAGCTCGCGGCAAAGCGCATCGAATTGGTGCGCGAGGCCTTGCCGGCCGCCCGCCATCTCGGCCTCATCTCGGACGCCTCGTCCGGCGACCAGACCGAGGCCGCCGCGGCGGCAGCCAAATCCCTCGGTTTCGAGCCGCGTCGCATCGAGGTGACCGGCCAACCGCCGGATTATTCCGCCGCCTTCGGACGGATGGCCGATGTGCCGGGCGAGCCTATCGTGATCCCGGCGGGTCCGATATTCCTGCGCGATCGCGCGACCATCGGGCGCTTGTCGCTCGAGCGACGGCTTCCTTCGATCGGCGCGTTCCGCGAGATTGCCGAGGCGGGCGCAGTGATGACCTACGGCACGGATCTGGTCGGCCTCTTTCGCGACGTCGCCGGCGTCGTCGACCAGGTTGCCAAGGGCGCCAAGCCCGCCGAGTTGCCGATCGCGCAGTCGTCGCGCTTCCATCTGGCGGTCAACCTGAAGAGCGCGACCATGCTCGGCATCACGTTGCCGCTCGCGCTCACGGCGCGCGCCGACGAGGTGATCGAATGACACGCCGCGAGCTCATGTCGCTCGTCGTCGGCGCGGCGGCGTGGCCGCTTGCCGCGCGGGCGCAGGAGCCCGGCCGCACCTATCGCCTCGGGTTCCTGATGCCGGCCGGCCGGCAGACCGCGGCGGTCGTCGCAATGTTCGATGAGTTGCGCCTCAATGGCTTCGTCGAAGGGAAAAATCTCGCGCTCCTCCCGGAAGGCTTCGAAGTCAATTATGATCACCTTGCCGAGCGTGCGGCGGCCGTGGTCAATGCCGCGCCCGATGCGATCATCGCGGGTCCCGAGCTCCCCTGCGCGCGCTTCAGGCGGTCACTCGCACGGTGCCGCTCATCGGCATGAGCGAGGACATGGTCGGGGAGGGGCTGGTGGCATCGCTCGCCCGCCCCGGCGGCAACATCACGGGGATCAGCTTGTTGTCGCCCGAGCTCGACGGCAAGCGGCAGGACATCTTGATCGAGGCGGTGCCCGGCGCGCGCCGGATCGCGGCGATGGCCGATTCCAACGTCACGCCGCCCTACCACCTTCAGGTGTTGCAGCACGCGGCGCGCTCGCGCGGCGTCGAGCTTTCGGTGTTCGGCGTCGGCGGATCGGAAGAGATAATTCCCGCGATCGACGCCGCCAAGGCAGCGGGTGCCGAGGCCCTCAACTTTCTGGCGACGCCGCTGTTCTCGGTCCCGGGCAGCCGCAACAACGACGTGGTCCTGGAGCGCGTCGCGACCGTGCGCCTGCCGGCGATTTTCCAATGGCCCGAAACGGCGGAAGCGGGCGCGCTTGCGGCCTATGGCCCGCGCTTTGCGGACGTCTACCGTCAGCGGGCGCGGATGGCGAAGATCCTGCGCGGCACCAGGCCCGCCGACATTCCGGTCGAGCAGCCCACTCGCTTCGAGCTGGTGGTCAATGTGAAGGCTGCAAAGGCGATCGGGCACGAGGTCCCGGCCGGGCTGGTGCTGCGCGCCGACAAGGTGATCGAGTGAAAGAAGGCGCAGCGCCGGACCCGCGAGGCCGCTACGCCGGCTCGCCTCCGATCATCCGATGTCGCGCCCCGTCGGTCGATTGCGCCGCTGCCTGACCTTACCAGAGCGTGGTCGTCGATGTCGGGATGAAAGACGACATGCTGCCTGCGGCCGCCGGCTGGCTCTGGGTAATACGCCAGGCATGGATGGCGGTTGCACCGATGCAGACGGCGAAGGCGAAAACGATGATCGCGACCTTGAGGATCAGGCCCTTCGATGTGGAATGCATGCGTGCTCTCCACTGGTTCTTGCCGGGAGACGAGAATTGCTCGCGCTGTGAGGTCTAGACCGAGACCGGCCCGGCGAATGTGTCGGGTGTCACACAGGATTGGCGAAATCTTGAGCACGCTCTCCCCTGTTTGACGGTGCATCAGGGCAGTGGCGCGTCCCCTTGCGCGGAAATGTGCTATCGTTTCATCGCAGGCTGCGTGGTCCTTGCCACGGAGAGGAAGGCAATGGGGCGCCAGGATTTTACGGTCATTTTCGCCATCGACGCCTGGTCGCTCCCCCGCGCTCGAGGCCGCGGGTCGCACTCGATTCAGGGCATCACTCCGCCCGCGCTCCCGAGAACTTGACCACCTTGGCCCACTTCTCGGTTTCCTCGGCGATGAAGGCGCCGAAATCGGCGGCCGAGCCGGCAAGCGCCATGCCACCGAGATCGGCGAGCCGCGCCTTCAGCCTCGCATCGGCGAGCCCCGCGTTGATCTCGCCGTTGAGGCGGTCGATGATCTCGGCGGGCGTGTTCCTGGGCGCCCCGACGCCGTACCACGTGCTCGCCTCGTAGCCCGGCACGAACTCGCCCACGGTCGGTATCTCCGGCAGCGCCTGCGAGCGCACCGCGGTGGTCACCGCCAGCGGGCGCAGCTTGCCGGCTTTGACGTACTCGATCGACGAGGGCATGGGGTCGAACGCGACTTGCACCTGCCCGCCGATGAGATCGGTGAGCATGGGCGCCACGCCGCGATACGGCACATGCAGCATGTCGAGGCCCGTCATCATCTTGAACAGCTCGCCCGACACATGCAGCGTGGTGCCGTTGCCGCCCGATGCCATGTTGATCCTGCCGGCGTTGGCCCGCGCATAAGCGATGAACTCGGGAACGGTGGTGGCCGGAACCGATGGATGGACCTCCATGATGAGCGGCACGCGAATGATGCCGGCGACCGGGGCGATGTCGCGGATGAAATCGAAATTGAGCTTCTCGTAGAGCGTCGCGTTGATCGCGTTGGTGGCGCCGAGGAGAAGGAGCGTATGGCCGTCGGCCGGCGCGCGCACCACCGCCTCGGTGCCGATATTGCTGCCGGCGCCGGGCCGGTTGTCGACGACGAATTGCTGGCCGAAGCGCTCCGACAGCCACTGCGCGATCATCCGCGCGGTGATGTCGGTCGGTCCGCCGGCCGGGAAGCCTACGATCAGTCGCACCGGCCGTGTCGGATAGGCTCTCGCGATGCGCGAGGCGGCCGGGAGCGCGGCGGCAGCCGCCGCCAGAAGCAGAAATCGACGGCGGACGAGCCTCATGGGAGATTGATCGCGCCGGAGTTTCATGCTGCCCGTTCCGAATTGCATTGCTGGCGCGTCCTGCCGGCAGCCGTGCGATCAGGCTATATCATTGCCGCGCCGGCGCGGAAGGGGGCCGCGGGCCGATCACGTCCAAAAGAGGAGCGCGACCAGCAATGCGCTTGCGCCGGCGCAGGCGACGAGCGCCGCGCGGCCGTTGACGAAGGCATCGGGAAACGGCCGCAGCAGCAAAGGCGCCGCCAGCACCATCGCGCTCAACGTCGCCCATATCGGACGCGCCGATGCGGTCATGGTGATCGGTGCCTTGCCGCGGTCCAAGGCGCGCGGCTTGCGGGCGCCGCCGGGATCATCGCCGCCTGATCACGCAGCGCATCCGCCTCGCCGCCATCAACGAGGGCTTCGCGGCGCTGCGCAGCGGCCGGGCGATACGCTCGGTCGTCGTTTTCGATTGAGCGACGCGCACCGGCGCATCGCGGCGTGCCGGCGGCCGGGGGCTTGCGCAAACCTCGCCGGCCGTGGAAATTTGCTGCCGGCACATCCGCGCCCTTGCCGCCGAATTCCGAGTCATCCCCATGCATGTCCGGGCCTGGCTTCCCGCCGCGATCTTGACCCTGGTCGCATCCGGCGCCTTCGCCGACGTCCTGATCGCGGTCGACAAGCGCGCGCAGCAGATGACGGTCAGCGTCGACGGGGTGCCCCGCTACCATTTCGCCGTCTCGACCGGCCGCGCCGGATACGGCACGCCGAGCGGCACCTACCACCCGCAACGCCTGGAGCGGACCTGGTTCTCGAAGGAGTACTACAATTCTCCGATGCCGCATTCGATCTTCTTCCATGCCGGCTACGCCATTCACGGCAGCTACGACCGGCTACGCCATTCACGGCAGCTACGAGATCAGCCGCCTCGGCGGACCGGCTTCCCACGGCTGCATCAGGCTGCATCCGGCGAACGCCGCGACCCTGTTCGCTCTGGTGCAGCGGCAAGGCATGGACGCGACCACGATGGTGGTGTCGGGGCAGAATTCGGGCGGCCGCCGGCGCTTGTCCGCGGCCGAGAGCGCGGCCGAACCGCGACCCGTCGGGGCCATGCCGGGCTCCTAGCCACAGTTCGGCCGATTGGGCGCTGAGCGCGGCCGGGCCGTCCGTAAGCTGCCCTACGGAATCGCAGAGTTATCGCGCGACCATTCCATCCCGGCGTTGCCGCCTGGGCGTGAATTGCAGCACGCGATCGTCAGGGTCGCGCCCTCCGGCATGCTCCAGCGCTTCCCGAATGGACTTTTCCAATGCCGCCAGCTGGAATGGCTTGCGCAAGATCCGAAACTGCGATCCGGCCGTCTGCACCACATCGCTGTAGCCGCTGGCGAGCAGGACCGGAAGCTGCGGATAACGGTTGCTGATTTCCTGTGCCAGCGCGATGCCGTTCATGCTGCCGGGCATGACGATATCGCTGAAAACAAGAATGATATCGTCGCCGTGCTGCAGCCGGTTCAGAGCGTCCGTGGCGTTCTCGGCGCGCAGGCTCCGGTAGCCGAGTTGCTCCAGGAGGGAGGCGGTGACGTCGGCGACCTCCGCATTGTCCTCGACGACAAGAATCGTGCCGTGCCCGGGCACGATCGGTTGCGTGGGAGGCGCCCCCACGAGCTTGACCGGCGCCGCTTGCTTGCGCGGCAGGTAGATCGTGATCGCCGTGCCACTGCCGGCCGTGCTGGTCGCGACGACGGTACCTCCCGATTGATGCGAAAAGCCGTAGACCTGCGCCAGTCCGAGCCCGGTGCCTTTCCCGAGCGCTTTGGTCGTGAAGAACGGCTCGAAAATTCTCGGCAGGACGTCCGGTGCGATGCCGACGCCGGTATCGGTCATCGCCAGGGCAACGAAGTCTCCTTCGAGCTGATCTACACCGTCGTTTTTCTTCAAGCTGACGTTCAGCGCCGACAGCGTGATGACGCCTCCGCCGGGCATCGCGTCGCGTGCATTGACCGCGATATTGACCAGCGCCAGCTCGAGCTCCGCGATATCGACCTCGACCGGCCAGACGTCTGCTTCTATGTCGCACTTGAGCTGAACGTTTCCGCGCAGCGACCCGACCAGCATGTCATGGACGGCTTGGATGCGTTCATTGAGATCGGTGACGACGGGGTTGATCGGCTGGCGTCGCGAGAAAGCCAACAGCTGGCGGGTCAAGCTTTCTCCGCGATTGGCCGCCGAGTGGACGGCCTCGATCGCCTGCAGATGCTTGGGATCGGTAAGCCGGCGGCGCAGAAGCTGCGCATGGCCGCTGACGATCATCAAGAGATTGTTGAAATCGTGCGCGATGCTGCCCGTCAGTTGCCCCAGCGCTTCCATCTTCTGAGATTGGGAAAGCTGCTCCTGCGCCCGTTCGAGCGACGCTTGCGCCTCCCGTCGCTCGGTCATGTCGCGTGTGATATTCACAAAACCGACCAGCGTCCCGACCTCGTCGCGAATCGCCTCGATCACTACGCTCGCCCAGAATTGGCTCTCGTCCCGTCGCACACGCCAGCCCTCGACGGCATATTTGCCCTCGTAGGCGGCGGCCTGGACGGCACGGGCCGGCTCGCCCCCCTGCTGCTCCTCCTCGGAATAAAACAGACTGAAGTGCCGGCCGATGATTTCTGCGGCCGTGTATTGGTGGATGCGCTGCGCACCCATGTTCCAATTGGTGATGCATCCATCCCGATCGAGCATGAAGATTGCGTAGTCGGTGATCCCCTGGATGACCATCCGGAAGCGCCATTCGCTTTGCATGAGCGCCTCTTGCGTCTTGCGGCGCTCGGCAATGTCGTGCTTGAGGGCGTCTTCGACTCGTTTCCTTTGTTCCATCTCGGCAAGGAGGACTTCGCCGGCCTTCTTGAGCGTCGCCGAGCGCTCGTCCACGGTTTTCAACAGGCTCTCGTGCTCGCGTATCAGGTTCTCCTCGGCCTGCCGGCGGGCAGTGATGTCCTCGGCGGCCGCCACCAGGTAGTGCACGGCACCGCCCTGATCGAAGATGGCGGCGACGTTGCTTTTGATCCACAGGCGCGTGCCGTCGGGCAACGCAGCCTTGGTCTCGACGACAAAGCTTTCACCGGTGCGGGCGGTGTCCCCGAGCAGATCGCGCACGTGGAAAAGACCGTCGGCATCGATAAGGTCGTGGATCCGCAACTGCAGCAGCTCGGCTGCCGGTCGCTGGACGATGTCGCAGTAACGACTGTTGACGAGCTTGAACCGTCCCGTCGTATCGATTTGCGCGATGCCCACGTCGGCGTGGCTCAACAGGGCGCGGAGATTTTGTTCCTGCTGACGCAGCTTGGCTTTGCCGCGTTGACGCTGCGCGATATCCGCGCTCAGGACCAGACCCAGAACGGCAGCGCCGATCAGGAATATGATCGATGTCAGGAAGGATTCATCGGGCGCCGTCGCGAGCGGGCCATTGCCTGCCCAGGCGCCCCAGGCTGCAAAGCCCGCCAGGATGAGCGTGCAAGTCACGGTGTCACGCTGGCCGCAGCGAAGCGCGGCCCACACCAGCGGCGACACGGCGAGGATGCCCAGCGCGCTCCTGGTCACGGTCGGCTCAAGCAACGGACCGAACGCCAAGAAGCCCGCGACGCTCGCCGCGAGCAATGCCGTGCCGGATGCCAATTTTCTGCCGAGCAAGACTTTGTCGTGATCGAGCGTGCGAAATTCGCCGACCGTCCAGAGCACGATGACGGGCGCGATGACAAGCGCGCCGGTCGCGGCGCGCAGCCACCACGTGACCCAAAGGGTGCCGAAGTCGGCCCACGCGGTGGTGCCGGAGAGGCACAGGCCGCCGACGCCGATGGTCGCGCCGAGCATCGTGCTCGGTCCCAGGCTGACCAATGCGAATTTGGCCGCCCCGGCCGGCGTCTCGAACGTCCTCCGGCCGCCGGACCAGACATTGATCAGATAGCCGCCAATGACTGCCGCGAGCGTGTTGCCCGCCGCAATCGACAAGGTCAGGATCGAACCCACAAGGGTCGCATCGGCGATCTCAGTCGACGCGCCGGCGGCGAGGGCCGCTGCAAAAATCGCGGGCCAAATGCGCAATCCTCGCAACAGCACGGCGGCCAAGGCAAAACCAGCGGCTGGCGAGACAGGAATGGCACTCGAATAGGCAGCCAGCGTCAGATCGATTTTCGCGAGCGCGAAGTAAGCGATGCCGATGACCAGCAGCTCGACGGCAAAATTCGCCGGGCCGCAGGCGTGCAGAAATGCGAGAATTCGTGCTGTCGGGAAACGAGTCACGGTGTGCCCCCCACCGACCGCGCCGTGCATCCCTTGCCGCAACGTACCCCGGGGAGTTCACGGCCGCGCCCAACGTCACCCCTATTGACTGACGAAACTGAGGCAGAACTCGGGCTCGTCCGTGACAATTTGTGAGGACGGTCATGCCGTGGAAGGGGAACTTCGGCGTCGCCCGCCATGGGTCGAGGATGAAGCCCGCTCCCTTCCGCTATCACGCGCCGCGCACGGTCGACGAGGCGGTGGCGCTCCTCGCCGAGGTCGCGCCGCAGGACGGGCGCGTCCTCGCCGGCGGCCAGAGCCTCGTTCCGATCATGGCTTTCAGATTGACGAAGCCGGCCCATCTCGTCGACATCAACGGCGTCGACGCGCTGCGGCGCCTTGCGGTCGAGGGCGATCGTCTCTGCATCGGCGCCTGCGTCAGGCACGCCGCCTTCCATCGCCCGGTGGTCGAGGGGCCGCTCGGCAAGCTGCTCGCGGCGGTCGTGCGCCACATCGCCCATTATCCCATTCGCACCCGCGGCACCTTCTGCGGCAGCGTGGCGCATGCCGACCCGGCATCGGAGTGGTGCGCGGTCGCGGCCGCGCTCGATGCCGAGATGGTGGCACGGAGCACGCGCGGCACCCGCGTCATTCCCGCGCGCGAGTTCTTCAAGGGGATCATGACGACGGCGCTCGCGGAGGATGAGCTGTTGACCGAGGTGCGCCTGCCGCTGCTTTCCCCCGACACCCGCTTCGGCTTCTGCGAGTTCAATCGCCGCGCCGGCGATTTCGCCATCGCCATGGCTCTCGCGGTCTACCGCCTCGGCGATGGAGGCATCGTCGAGCCGCGGCTCGCGGTCGGCGGCGCCGAGGCGAACGCCCGCCGGATCGCGGACGCGGAAAAGATGCTCGCGGGCCGCGCGCCCGGGGCCGATTGCTTTGCCGCTGCCGCCGATTGTGCAGCGACGGCCATCGATCCGATGGTCGATGCCCAGACCGACGCGGAATACCGCCGCGACCTCGTGCGCACGCTCGCGCGCCGTGCATTGGAGCAGTCGCTCCGGTGAGCGGCGGGGCGACACGGCAGGCAAGCGAAACGGCGAAACGATGAGCGAGAAGGTCGAGATCGAGCTCAACGTCAACGGCCGCGACTACGCCGCGCGGGTCGAGCCGCGCAAGACGCTCGTCGACGTCATCCGCGACGAGTGCGGCTTGACCGGCACCCATATCGGCTGCGAGCACGGCGTCTGCGGCGCCTGCACCGTGATCGTCGACGACGAGGCGGTGCGGTCCTGCCTGATGTTCGCGGTGCAGGCGCAGGGCAAGCGCATCCGTACCGTCGAAGGGCTCGCCGACGGCGAGACGCTGCATCCGCTGCAGAGCGCGTTCATCTCGCACCACGCGTTGCAATGCGGCTTCTGCACGCCCGGCTTCCTGATGCTGGCGGTGAACGCGCTGGAGACCAACCCCGACATCACCGACGAGGAGATCCTCGACCTGTTGTCGTCCAATCTCTGCCGCTGCACCGGCTATCAGAA
>WNFG01002237.1_pt1 | contig 16637 bp, 15 predicted proteins | sample 5400431 | NCBI WGS metagenome assembly WNFG01 (sample SAMN13153346, study PRJNA577476) | soil metagenome | isolation source: 120 cm saprolite under Douglas fir tree site 2 hole 3 replicate 2 | place: USA:California | collected 2015-04-18 | reverse complement strand
GGAATTCACGCTCTCCGAAGTGCCATAGGACAGCGAGCCTGTCGATCCCCTCTCGTAAGCGATCATTCTCCTTGCGGGATTTCGATGCGCCGCGCCCAGTCTCAGCGGTGCATGGCCTCAATTACCGGACAAGCTGTAGACTACCAATGCTTCCAACTTGGACAGCCACGCCGAAGTGAATAACCTCTTGAATTTCGACCGTCGTCTGAGTTGTTTCGCGCCCTCTTTGTTCGGTCCTGGTCTCGACCATCGTTGGGAGGCGCAGAGTAGTAGAACGATTCTTGATCATCACGCCTGCGACCCGCAGGCCTTGAGCTGTCGGAACAAGAAGGGGTGCTCCAGACAGGCCTCGGGGGGATTGAAACGTAAGCTCATAGATGCGCGGTTTTCCGCTGATCTCCGAAGCACCAGCGGTGTCGGCGCAAACAACGTAACCTTTGAGTGCTCGTGCTCGGCCAAAAAGATCGGCCTCATCGATCGCGAATGGATAGCCCATGGCGATTACGTCTGTAAGCATGTCCAACTCTTGTGTGTGCCACGAGAACATGTCCACATGCGGCAGGTCGCACTCGACAAGAGCAACATCGATGTCTGAGAAAAGTTCGAAGTCGATAACCGGCCATGCTGTTAGCCCTGGGCCTTCACGGATCTTAGTGCACAACGAAAACTCCTCCGCCGGACCGTTCAGGACATGCGCGGCGGTCATGAAGAGCCTTGGTGCCAGCGCGAAGGCGGTTCCGCAGATGTCATGAGCGCTCTTTCCTACGCTCGCTCGCTCGCGCTTTCTTGCAACGGGACAGACGCTCTTGAATATGCTCGCAGTGCCGCCGGCAAGTGGCATTGGTTCCTCCGTTGGACTTGGTGATCATCTATAACCCTTTGTGGTACTTGAAATGGCGTGAGGGCGTTCGACCGATTCTTCCTCAAGTTCTTTGAACGTCGCGATTACAGCGGCTTCATCATCTATTTCGGCGAAGAGAGCGAGATAAGCCAAGTCATCGGTGGAATCGAAATGCTTCATCGTTTGGATCCCGGTCGATGTCATCGCGCGGATTTACGCACCGACAATTGTGGTCACTCAACTTGGTACCCACTTCGATCAAAGTTTGCACGCTTGCATGCTCGACCTCTCCGACTGCAGTGAACGTGCTCACATCGCCGCCGCGCTGGTTCACGAGTCAACCCATGGCTGGCTGCTGAAACGTGGTCTGGCGTACAAGGGTGATGCCATTCGTCGGCACGAGAGGATCGCTCTGGGAGAAGAACTGCGGTTCCTCAAGCGAACTGTTCGGTCCCTGATGTTGACCGAATCCGAAAGATCGATTCGCCTTCGGGAGCTCGAAAGCTGGGCCCGTGAGAGCCTCAAGTCTGAATGGTATTCTCCAGAGGGACAGCGAGATTTTAAGTGGCGAGGAGTGAAGAAACTCGTCAAGTCCCTATTTCGGTAAATCTTGCCGTCCAACTTAGCCGAAGCGTTTCCGCTCGCCTCTCCGATGCCCTGTTAGCCTTGCAAAGCTTGGAGAAGATTTGATGATGAAGAATCGAGCCAGTCCTCTGATCCGCGGCAAAAGTTGGCACCAATCCATCAAGGGTGGAGCGAGCATCAACTCCTCGGCATTGTCCTCGGCAGTGCCGGGACAAGTAGCGCTGAATCGGACGATCTGCCGTGTGACAACTGTGCTACAGTCCCCCCTCCAGAGACCGACTTTCTGTATAAAATTCGCGGCGATGGCCACACGGGCTTCAGGTCTGAAAATCCTCGTGTCGGTGGTTCGATTCCGCCCCTGGGCATTGGAAGTTCCTGAGAGCACCAGACCAGCTTTCACCGGCTTCTTTCGCTCTTCCATCTGGGCGGTGGAGGACATCGGCCTGAGGCTGGTGGAGCTTGTCCTGCAGCTGGCTGCTCCAGGGGAAGTGTCGTTGGCCAAAACTCGATCCAACGGCTCATGGGGAGAGTGGCCCGATCGACGCCTTGACCTTCTTGGTCCAGGCGCTGCAACCGCAGCGGTGAGTGCCGAGATCGATCGTGCGAAGCCCGGAGCGAGCGTTCGCATCTCCCCCATCTGCGGGCGCTTCCCTCCGCCAGTGTTCGATCTCCCGTTGCACCAACTCCAACTCCCCGAGCAGGCCTCGCCTCTGTATCCGCCATTTTTGCTCCCGCGATGATCAGCGGAGAGTACCGGCGGCGCACCGCCAAACACGCACGCTCACCGGAAGGACACGACGAAAGGGCGTTCAAGGTTGCGTTGCTGCGAGTGAGGAGGATCAATTGGAGTCATTCAACGGCCCATACACCGCGCGACCGGGCGACGGCGAGCCGGAGCCGAACGTCGCCGCCGAGAGAACGACCTGCACCCCGTCCAGTGGGAAGAGAGTCAAGCTTGCCTCCATCGCCCGCGCGACCCAGGGACCAAGATTGTAGTCGCGTGTTTCCCAGAAGACCGTGCCGCCGGATTCTCGAACCCGCCAGTATTGATGCTCGTTAACCGAGTACGGCAGCGCTGCATGGACCGAGGGCTTACCCCCAACATACGAGGCCGCGTACAAAATGCCCCCTTCGTACCCCCACTGCAGACTGTTGTCCGCGTCGAGTTGGACCGAAAAGCCGTTGTTGACGTTTCCTTGCGCGACCACCTCGGAGACAAGGATGCTCACCGAAGAGCCGAGGAGCGAGTACCTTTGAGCGCTCGATACAATCAGCCGGGAGTCACCGGTGTTTGGATCCGGCTGCAGAGCGATGCTGCCGATGTTGACCGTCAGTCTGCCAGCTGAGACTTCGGTGCTCCACAGACCTGGATTGAGAGTGGGCGTTCCTGAACGGGGCGATCCAAAGTTTTCAAACAGGTTCGCCGCGGGCATCGGATCGGGCGGGCACGAGGGGCCTGCGCATGGATTCAGCGCGACGCCAATGACATCCGCCGGCAAAGTCGCGATGTACCTCCCATCCGGCGAGTAGCTCAGCGATCGCGCAATTCCCTGAACGTAGGAGCGCAATAGATTGCCATTGAGATCCCAGATTCGCAGAACCGGAGTTTCTCCCGGGGTGTCACGCCGTATGGATACTTGAGCCAGAGATCGACCATCCGGTGAAAAACGAAGCGATGAGATGCGTGCACCGAAGCTGGTAAAGCCGTCGCGAGTCCAACCGAAGCTGGCCAGGAGATTTCCGGATTGGGCGTCAAAGCGTTTGATCAGCGAGTCGGAAGGGAGATCGGCGAAGGCAACCGAGCCCCCGTCGGGGGAAAAGAGCGCAATCGTCGGTGCGCTGGCGGAAAAGGTTCTCAATTGCGAACCTGAATCCACATCGAACAGGGCGGCCCCGACGAGGAGCTGTCGACCATCCGGAGAAAATGCGATCGGACCGCCGCGCGGAATGGTTCGAACCAGCGACAGGTCTGGGAGCGTCCGCAAGCGCACTTCATCCGCCAACTGCTGCGCCAGCAGACCGTCCGCCGAGACCGCGACCTCGATCGTCGCTTCAGAGATACTCTGGATCAGGGTCCCGTCCGCGAGGCTCCAGACATTGAGATCGTCTCCGGCGGAGCCGATGAATCTTCCATCCGGCGAGAAAGCGAGGCCCGTCACTCCGCCTAGGCCTGCCAATGTCTGAACCAACGCTCCGTCAGCGCTTTGCCACAGCCGGATATGTCCGTCTTGCCCAAAGCCACCGGCGAGAAGCTGGCTATCGGGCGAGAACACCAGTTCGGTATTGCTGGGCGGATCGGTAATCAGGATCTGCTGCAACATCCCATCGGCCACCCTCCAAAGCTTGACGGGATCCCGATCCATGAGTCCAGCAGTGGCCAGCGATTGACTGTCACTGGTAAAGGCCAGGACGGATCCAAAATCAAAGGGCTCACCGGTCGCCCACGATCCGAGGCTCGAAAATCCACTTGTCTCCCAGATCTCGATCATCTTGTCCCCCGCTCCGCCATCGAATGCGCCACCGATCAATTGGTCGTCCGGCGAGCGCACCAGCGCCTGGGGCCGATAGGCCGGCATCATCGCCAGCTCTTGCGGCGGCTCAGCGAGGGTCTTCACATGAATTCCATTCGGCTCCGAAAGCGCGATCCAGTTGTCCCCAAGAACCCAGGGCCGTCCGAGACCTGGATAGCCGGACGGCGGAGTTCGGTCCAAGCCATCAGCAAGACCAAGGATCTTCGCGACGCCCTGGCTCGTCGCGACCAGCAGCAGCTCGGAATTGGGTGAAATCGACGCCGGGCAACTGGCTTGAGCTCGAAAACGCAGGCCGAAGCCCGGAACATCCAGAACGTAGACCGTTCCGGTGATGCAGGCGATCAGCGACCGCCCGTCGGGCGAAAACATCAACCCGCCCGCGTTGGTGAAGAGCTCGCCGGTGGAAAACCCTCCCACCCCCATCCACGTCTGTGTTTCGAAAATACCGAACGACACCGAGCCGCGAAATCCTTCGCTGCTTACCGCGAGAAAGCGGCCATCCGGAGAAAAGGTTCCGAATCGGCACGCGGAGAAGCCGCCGCCGAAGCTCTGGATCACCAGCCCATTGGCGGTCGTGACCGCGAAGCAAGCATGGCCGTACCCGCCGACGAAGAAGTATCCGTCTGGATGAAAGGCCACCGACGAGGGGCTTATCGCCGGGCGCCTCCAGACGAAGTCCGGTAGACCCTGTCCGAAGGCCGCACGATTCAGAACAAACAACGCCGCGATTCCGACGAAAGTCTTGAGTTTCATGAGTGCCCCCTCGAATGAAATTATCCCACCAGCGGATGGAAACTGGGCCGGCCGAACCTGGATGGTTTCTCCTCCCCGCGGGCCGAAGTTATCACGAGCAGGGCGGCATCAACCCCAAGCGGCCAGGCGATTCTGTCCTGGAGTTCACAGAGCGTGCGAGCGACGATTGTTCAACGGCGCCCCAACCAGAACGCAATCAGCCAAAAAAGCGCGCGCAGCTCCGAATACGTCTCATCGGGAACCTGCTCGGCGGGTTGTGCCCACACGGCAGCATTCTTCCGCGGACGTCGATCGTCCCGCTCCCGCCACGGCTCGATCGGCTTGAAGCTGCGATTCACGTGGCTTCGCTCGCCCCAGAGGACAAGGACCGGCGCGCAGCTTTGGCGCGGGCAACAATTCTTTTTCCGTGGCGGTGGGAGACTTCAACGGCGATGGGGCGCTCAACCTCGCAGTGGCCAACTTCGGGGTTGTTGGCGGTCAGGCTCGCCGAGTATGGTGCCATATGTACCCGTTACCCGACTGGTTGAGGACGACGCCCTGGCAACCAAGAACCTGGAAAGGCTCGAGGCGCTGCGAAGGCAGATCGGCGAGGCGAGCTGGCAGGCTCGGATAGCCCGGGCAAGAGAACGAGAGGCCATTGTTCAAGAGGTCCGCCGCCGAATGGTTGAGGGCTGTTCGCAGGCCGAAGCAATCCGTGGCCTGAATGCGAAGTTTACAGAGCAAACGATATCTCGCTGGTTGGCACAATATGCGACGAGCGGACTTTCGGGACTGATCGATAGCACCGGACGTTTGACGACGGTAGGGCAGAAAGATCCTATCGCAAAGCCACGATCTGTTGCCCCACGCAAGACTCGGTCGGCCCTGTCATTCATCAAGTGGGTGGGCAGCAAACAATCGATTCTTCCTCAGCTCATGCCTCGGATGCCGCGCAACTTCGGTCGGTATTTCGAGCCCATGGTGGGCTCGGGGGTCCTCTTTCTCTCCCTGCGCCCCAAGCAAGCAATTCTTGCTGATGAAAACCCTGAGCTCGTACTCTGTTATCAGATCGTTCGCGATCACGTTGAGTCGCTCATCCGTGCTCTTGGCCAACATCGGAACACCAGCGATCACTTTCACCGGCTTCGCGCCCAAGTGCCAAGCACGCTAGATCCAGTCGAACGTGCAGCCAGATTCATCTTTCTCAATAAGACTTGCTACAACGGCCTATATCGCGTCAATCGGGATGGTCATTTCAACGTGCCCTACGGTCGAGACGCGAGGGCAAATTTCCTAGACTTTGATACTCTTCGGCGAGTTAGCGCGCAGCTCCAGGGCGTGCAACTGCGGTGCGGAGACTTCGCCGAAGCTTGTCAGGATGCCGCCAGCGGCGATCTTCTCTATTTCGATCCGCCTTATCTGGGCACCTCCCCAAGCTCCATTCGTTACAGTCAGCAGGGCTTTCCGGAGTTGGCGCATCGGCGGCTGGCCACACTGGTGCGCGAACTTGATCGCCGCGGATGCCTGGTCATGGTGAGCAATTCGAATCAGCCCTTGGTTCGCAAGCTGTACCTCGGTTATCGAATTGATGTCATTCAGTTACGCCGAACCGTAAACGCAAACGCGGCTGGTCGTGCCGGCTGGGACGAACTTCTAATTCGGAACTTCGACGTCCCAGCTGATCATCGGAAGCGGCACAAGGATCGGCCGCCCCATGATCGCCAGCTCTTCTTGCCTCTGTGCTCAGAACAACTTCCCGAAGTGTCCGGAGGTGCCGTTTACGGTGACGGATCGACCCCCTTGCAAGGTGCACAGAGTCTCGCCGACCGCCGGCAAGGGCAAATCCCGTGAAGGAGCATCACGTCAATCTCGTCTGCACGTTTTGCGGCAAGTCCCAAGGTGACATCCGGAATCTGATTGCCGGCCCCACTGTGTACATTTGCAACGAGTGCATAAGAATGTATCAGAACCTCATTTCTAAAGAGACCGGCGACTTCCCAACAACACCGATGCTTGCCAAGACGGCGGTCAAACTGGGACTGGGGTTGAAAAGCGCACGCCGGTGGGCGCTGATTACCCGCTTCCTGACCACCCTCACTAACCTTGGCTGCTCGCTGCGCGGCCGTGGCTCGCGCAGGCCGTCGACTTCCTTAATCGTCCCACGCAACATATGTCGTCGTGCCATCTTGCTGGCTCGTGAGCTCAAGCGGTTTCCGGAGAATGACCAAGAATCGTCGCCGACGACGAAAAGGCACCAGCGCGATCTCTGCTGCTCCTTTTGCGGAGAGACGCGGGATGACGTCCTGAAGCTAGTTGGTGGTCCTACCGTATACATTTGCGACGAGTGCATCGATCTGTGTCAGGACATCATTGCCGAGGAGAACGGCGAGGAGAAAGGACGCCGTCACGCCTTGCAGGAATTTGCCGACAAAGCGCGGCGCCTCGCGCTTCACTTGAACAACCTTCCGGCGCTCCCACGAACGATATCCAATCGCGCAAGCTTGTTGGCTGCGGACCTTGAGCGCCTCGCCACACCCGACAAGGCGGGATAACCATAGGTTTTCGGAAAGATCGAAGCACGACGCCCGGAACACGGGGGAACACATCAAGTCCTCGGCGTCGTCCGTGGCGATGACGACGGAATAAACATTGGAGAATCAGAAGGTGTTTTGTGTGACAACTGTGCTACAGTCCCCCTTCCAGAGACCGACTTTCTGTATAAAATACGCGGCGATGGCCACACGGGCCTCAGGTCTGAAGATCCTCGTGTCGGTGGTTTGATTCCGCCCCGGGCATTGCTGGTTAGCACTTGACCGCACCGGAACCAAACCGCGGTGGTGTGCCGACCAGCTGCTCAATGGTAGTGAAGTACGGTCCCGGCCTCCCCCACAATCCACATGTCGCCAGAGCCGTCGCCGGTGATTGCCTTAAGCCAATTCGTTGTTATCTGCTTTCGTGTCCATCCGTGGCCGTCCCAATGCAGCATCACTCCATTGGCGCCGACAACCCAGACATCGTCGCTTGCATTTCCCCAAACAGCCTCAAGGCTTCGGGTCAGCGTGGTGTAGTCGAACTTCAGTCTTGTTCCGTCCCAGTGCACCAGCGCGCTTCCGAGGACGTCGTGTTGCCCGACGATCCACGCGTCGTCGGGACCACCAACCCAAATTCCGTGGTACTCGCCAATCCGCGATTGTGGCACGAACCGCCAGGTTGCGCCGTCCCAGCGCATGATTGTTCCGGAGTGGCCAACCGCCCATACGTCATTGGCCGCAGTTCCGGTCACCGCGCGAAGCCAATCAGGAGGATGGGTCGAATCGGTCCAGCGAGCGCCGTCCCAGTGCACGATGCCCGAGGTTCCCACCGCCCAGACGTCATTGTCCGCGCTGCCCCAGATGCCGAGGAAAAGGTAGTTCCGCGAGGCGAGCTTGCTCCATTCGCTGCCGTCCCAGTGCATGATGCGACTGCCGGCGGCCCATAGATCGTCAAAGTGATTTCCCCACAAACTGTGAAAGTTCTGATACGGCGAATGCTCCACCGGGCTCCATGCTTCCCCGGTCCAGTGAAGGACCGTTCCATTATTTCCGGCGGCAAGCGTATCCCCCTCCTTGACCCAGATGGCATTCAAATCAAATGTATCGCCGGTTGTGTATCGGGACCACGCGGCTCCGTTCCATTGCAACATCTCTCCCAGATAACCAACCGTCCAAGCGTTGCCGGCATCGCCCTGCACAGCCCACAACGTGTGCCGCGAGCCTGTTCCAAATCGGCTCCAACGCGTGCCGTCCCAATGGAGGGTGAACGCCGAGCTGTACGCTGTCGACACGATCCACGCGTCGTCAGCGGCAGCTACCCAAAGAGACTCAAGAGAAGAAGTGGCAGGAGTGTCGACGATGCTCCAGCGCGTCCCGTCCCAATGGACCACAGCTTGCCCTCCAATGGCCCAAACGTCGCCGCCGCTGCTTCCCCCGATGTGACTCAAAGAATCGATCGAAGGGGGCAGCTCGAAACGGGTCCAAGTGTGTCCGTCCCAGTGCAGCGCCAAGCCGCGCGGTCCATTGCTGCTGCCCACTGCCCAAACGTCGCTCGGGCCCGAGCCCCATAGTCCGCTGATATAGGTCCATATGGGAAGCTCAAAAAACACCCAGGTCGTGCCGTTCCAGAGATAGAGCTTCGACCCAGTGGCCACCCTCGTCGTTATCCACACATGATCGGCATTGGCTGCCCAGATGGCGCGGGTGCCCTCCTGCGGTGCGGTCGGCCATCTCAACCAGGAGACTCCGTCCCAGTGGAGCAAGCCCGTTCCGCTTCCGACCCAGACGTCGCTTGGACTATTCCCCCAGATGCTCAGCAGATCGTCTCCAGTGCCGCTTGGGCTGTCGGTCCAGTGATTGCCATTCCAATGTAGAATCGTCCCCGCCAAGCCGACTGCCCACACGTTATCGGCGGACGAGCCCCAAAGCGCGTAAAGAGCATTGCCCTGCGGCAGCGGATTTTCCCAACACCATCCCTCGCGGCAAATGGGCTGGAAACCGCAGGCGTGACGGACACACTCCCCCGAGCAAAGGTAGAAGCCGTCGTCGCAGGTAAAAACGCAGCGACCCTCGTCGCAGCGCGCTTTCGCACGTGGAGGAGCTGAACAAACATCAAGAGAGGAACCGCAGCTTGGAACGGATTCTTGCGCGGATTCCCCGGCAGAGACCTGTTGACCTGGGCCAAACGCAAGCCCAGTGACGACAGAAACAACGAGTCCGAACGAATGCAACAATGAGGTGACCTTCGCCATTCGTGCAGCTTAGAGCGAGCGTCACTGCGCGCAATTATTCAGCAATCCTTTGCCTTTCGCGTGGAGCTTGTTGGCTGTGGAGCTCGAGGGTGACGAACCTGCGGTGCTCCCCGTCCGCGATTGAACCTCTCGCCGCGAACCAGGGCGATCTCGAGTCGCCGGTGCCGAGATGCCCGCCGTCACCGCCAGTTCGCATCGCATCCTCACTCCAGCGGAACTCGCTGAAGGTACTGCGGAGGATCTCGCGGCCCTCGTCGTACCAGTCCGTCGCGCTGACCATCTCCTGGGTGAGGTCGATCAGGCAACGCGCGGGCTCTCGCACCCGTAGCAGGAGGTAGTCGTAGCTCATCCCCAGCGACCCCTAAATGGCGCGCAGCGGCTCGGAGTAGACGAGGCGAAAGCGCTGCATCGACAGCGGGGCCTTGACGTCTGGTTCCCGGCCGATCCGCTTGCACTTGGACACGATGAGCTTCCAGTAGATCCGGCGCCAATACTGAACCGTTCGATCGCCTTCGCCTCCTTCCCAGGCGTACTGGTCGGGGACTTCGTCGTACGGGAAGACACGCACCTCGGTGACTTCGATGATGCAGACCGGCTCGTCCGGCCCGGCGACGACCACCCAGAAATCTCCCGGGCGTGGTCCAGGCTTTCGATCAGCCTCGTCCGACCAGACCAGGTCCCCGGTGGCGGTCTTTGTTCCGCTCCGCACCAGGGCAGCGATCTCGCGGGCATGTTCCCACGTGAAACCGAACGCGACCGTTTCGGCACAAACGGACGGACGTTTGGCTTCCGTTGGCAACGAGTCCAGGTATTGCTCCCAGTATCGGTCAACATTGGAGGCCGCGCGACCCACAAGCGATCCGTACCACAATCGCTCTGAGCGTCGCGCCCCCTGTCGCGCAACAATCAGTTCGCAACCAGCTTGAGGCTCACGTTCGTGGTCGGGTTTGAGATGGAAGGTGCTCCCGAGGCATAAGTATTACCATCCGTCGGAGCTGGCACCGTGCTCTGAAATTTGCACCCAAGATTGACCGAGCTTCCGGCGGTCGCGGCTCGCGGCATCACAAACAGCGCGCGATACCCGGTCCAGGTGAAGTCAACCGGGAGCGCCCAGGCCAGCTTATTGGAGGCGTCGAGACCGAGATAACCTCCAGCCTTCATCCCGCCGCCGCCGTCCGGGGCCACCGCGGGGGAGATGTTCCAGGCCTCGCTCGGGAAGTTCCCGAACATGCAGTCCTGCACATACCCCGTCCAGACGTGGCCAGCCTCGGTGGCGGAAAGGTAATTCAGTCTCACGTATGTCTCGCTGGTCGAATTTCCCATCGATACGTTCTCGGCGGTGTTGGCCGTCGTGTAAAACTCGGAGCGCGCTGATCTCGAGAAAGACGCATACACCTGCGCGGGCGGGAAGATGCCGGCCTGGCTGGTGATCGCCAGCGCTCCGTTGGTCACTTTGGCCCAGAAGGAGTGGACCATGTCGACCACGATGTAGAGATTCGGCGTCGAGTTCGCATCCACCGTTATCGGTGTGGTGAGGAAGATCTGGACCGGGTACTCGTTTGGGTTGCCATTCCCCGGATTCGGCAGAGTCAGCGTTGCGAACTGGGGACCCCCGGTGGGCGGCGTCGTCGCAAATCCGGTGGGCTTGGAAGGGTCCGTGTAGATCCCATTGTTCGTGTCATTGATCAACACGTCGATACTCGCACTGTATCTGACGGTGAGAGCGGTGATTTTGCCGATGGGAACCTGGATCGGACATTGAAACAATTGCGCTCCAGAGCTCCGGGTGCGGTCATACAGCCCAGTGCATCCGGACAGGTCCCCGGTCGTCCCGATCCCGTCGACGGTGAAGTCGATGCCGGTGAATGTCACCTTCGCCTTGTCCGGTGATAGTTTCCAAAAGGTACCCTCGGTCAGGGCCGCGGCAGCGACCTGGACGTCGCTCGAAAGAGCCGACCCCGGAGGAGCTGTCGATGGCCCCATGATGGCTGATGCAGTCGCTGCAACCGTTGGCCGTTTGCCGCCGCCGCAGGCCACGAGTGTAATCGTCACCATTGCAGCCAATATCCCTTTATTCACGTTTGATGTCTCCCTTGGTTAACCGTTGCGAAACCTCGATGTTCTTGCTGTGGAGGCAGGCCGCTCTGTATTTTTGGTCGAGCTAAAGAACGCCGCCGAGCGGTCACTGAGCCGACATGCCGAGCCAGCATTGATATCGAATCAGCGATGAAGGTTTCTATCCCTCAGCGCCGGTGAGCTGTCAGCAGTGCTATCGCGCACGTCACTAAATCCCACGCATCAGACCACCCTGTTGAGGTCCACGTCGAGCCCCGCATGTTTCAGTTCCCGTGCGAGCTTGAGTTGCCACCCGTCGGCAGGGTCCATCGGCGTGTAAACAACGCCCGTGTAGTCAGTGGGTAACTCGACGTCCCCTTTGTACAAGGCACAGACTCTGCGTCGGCCCAGGGCCGCGACGAAGAAACCCAACTCGAAGATGACATTCTGCCTCGCCCTGGGCTTGAGCGCTTCCGGCTCAAATGCCGCGCTACCGACATCGTCGGGCGTGAGCAAAACGACGGCAAACCCAACTGCCGCATGCGACTCAAACTTCTCGATAATCGTACGACCCTGGTCGGGCTGCTCATGAAGGATGATCGGCTTCAGGCCCAACCGCTCCAGCAAACGGGCGACTCGCTCCCTCGCCTCATCATGCCCGTGAACGACAAAAACAGAGTCTGGATCGATCCCAGGCTCGGCCTCACGCTCGGGTGGTGATCGGAGGAGCGGAACGAGATCCAGGCAGTCGTCGAGGTCCCTCCTGAGCAATTCGAGATGCCGTCGTTCGATATACCCCCGTCCTTCAAAATCCTGGGTGCCACTCGATTTCGGTGTTTGGCGTACTGGAATGTCGACGAAAACTGGCGCGAACTGAACGCGCAACTGGTTGCGCATGCGCGCATATCGCTCAAAGAACTCGGCGAACATGCCGTAGTCGAACCACCGCGGTCGTGGGTCCTTCAGCGCTTCATCTACGCGATCACGCAGGGAGCGAAGCCTGGTCGCGACCTGCGTGGCATTCATCTGTGTGTTCGGAACAAACCATCGTGCTTCCGCCTTCGTCTGGCATTTATCACGAGTAAAGGGGAGTTTTTAAGAGTCCTACCGCAGCAAGCCCTTACATTGGAGGGCGAAATGCTACCGCTAGAGGCGAATTTCTGTATGAAATTCGCGGCACCAGCCTCCGTGTGGCGCTGTGACAGCGGTCACAGTTCGCTCGTGAGCGGCTTCTCGGAAACGAGAATGCCGTCCTCATCGCTGTACAGCCAGTGACCGGGTACGAATTTGACGGTGCCGAAGCTCACCGGCCCGTCGATCTCCCCGCTGCCGGTCTTGCCGCTCCTCCTCGGGTTGGAGCCGAGGGCCTTCACGCCGATGTCGACCTCCTCGATTGCGCCCAGGTCGCGAACCGCCCCGTGGATCACCACACCCGCCCAACCGTTCTTCGAAGCAAGGCCCGCCATGAGATCTCCAAGGAGCGCGCTGCGAAGCGATCCCCCGCCGTCGACCACCAGCACTTCACCCTGGCCAGGCTCTGACAGCATTCGCTTCACCAGGGCATTGTCCTCGAGGCACCGGACCGTCCGGATGCGCCCTTGAAAAGCTCGCCGCCGGCCGAGGCAGCGAAACTGCGTCTCGCAGGACTGCGCTTCCGGGTGATCGTCGATCAGGTTGGCCGTCTTCGGCGTCGTGCTTTTCATCCGCGCTCCCTTCAAAGCCCTGGCTGATCATCACTGCACCAGAAGCGGCAAAACTGCAATCGCTGGGCAACCCTTCATTTGACCGGTCGCCCCGGAGTAGAACGCGGTTCGGGAGCTCATGGCGTCGCGACCTGATACTCAGAACGGCACCAGCGCGGCCAGCGGTCCGGCGACGGGCACGGCGCTGGATGTGTCCAGCGCCCCCCGAGGCGAACCCCTGCCGGCAGCAAGCGCGCCCGATGCGTTTATCGGCCGGGTGCTCTCGCATTATCGGCTGGAGCAGCGACTGGGCGCCGGCGGGATGGGGCTGCTCTATCGGGCGACCGACCTGACCCTCGGCCGCGCGGTGGCGGTCAAGCTGCTCGCTCGGCATCTGGTCAGCGACCAGGCTGCGAAGACGCGCTTTGTTCAAGAGGCCCGCGCCGCGAGCGCGCTCGACCACTCCAACATCGCCACTGTCTACGACATCGGCGAGGCGGACGGCGAGCTGTTCATCGTGATGGCCCTGTACGAGGGCGAGACGCTCCAGCAGCGCCTGGAAAAAGGACGCCTCCCGATTGATGAAGCGGTCGGAATTCTGCGGCAGGTCGCGCTCGGGCTGGAAGTTGCGCACCGCGCTGGAATCGTTCATCGGGACATCAAGCCCGCGAACATCCTGATCACCGGCGCTGGAACGGTCAAAATCCTCGACTTCGGCGTGGCAAAACTCATGGGCCAGTCGCAGGCGCAGCTGACGCAGGCCGGTCAGCAAATCGGGACGATGCTGTACATGTCGCCCGAGCAACTGGGAGGAGAGCCTGCCGATGCGCGAAGCGACCTGTGGTCTCTGGGAGTGCTTGCGCACGAAATGGTGGCCGGCGCCTCTCCGTTTCGAGCGGAATCCGGAACCGCAACGGCGGCGCGCATTCTCAACGATGAGCCAGCCTCCTTGGCTGCGGTCCCCGGCGTTCCAGATTGGCTGAGTCAGCTTGTTTCACAGCTGCTTGAGAAAGATCCCGGCAATCGACCCCAGAGCGCGAGCGACGTTCTCCGCCGGTTGGAGTCTGCGAATTTGCCGAGCCAAGCAGCGCACCCGTCTCGGCGTGGGGGAGTTAAACACCGGCGGATACCTCGCTTGGCGCTCGCCTACGGCATCGCCGCGCTCGCCATCGCCGCCGCTGGGCTGTACCTGTACGTTCAGCGTCGTGAAATGCGAAACCAGGGAAGAGCGGTCAAGTCCCTCGTCGTGTTGCCGTTTGTCAACGCCAGCGGCAATGCAGACATGGAATATCTCTCAGACGGTATTGCCGAGACCCTGATCGATAATCTCTCTCAAATTCCGGAGCTTCAGGTCATCGCGCGCAACACCGCGTTTCGCTACAAGGGAAAAGACGTCGACTTACAAAAGCTCAGGCGCGAGCTGTCGGTGGGCGCGGTGCTGAGCGGGCGCATTCAACAACGCGGCGATACCTTGCTCGTTCATGCGGATCTCGTCCATTTGGAGACCGGTTTGCAGCTCTGGGGAGAAAAGTACAACCGGAAGCTCACCGACCTTCTGGCTGTAGAGGCGGAAATCGCCAAGGCGATCTCGGACAAGCTTCGGCCGCGACTTGCTGTGGAGGTCCAGCAGCGCGTCACCAGACGCCCTACCGAGAGCCCGGAAGCGTATCAGCTGTATTTACGCGGCCGCTATTTTTGGAACATGAGAACAAAACAGGCGCTCGATACGAGCATCGAGTACTTCCAGAAAGCAATTGACGCGGACCCAAAATACGCGCTCGCCTACGTGGGCTTGGCGGACTCGCACAGCTCACTCGCCTACTATGAGTTTGTGCCTACGAAAGAGAGCGGCAGCAAGTCGGAAGCGGCAATATTGAAGGCATTGGCACTCGATGATCAGCTGGGAGAAGCCCATGCGACGCTGGGACTTATGAGAGTGATGCAATGGGATTGGGTGACCGCAGAGAGAGAATTCAGGCGTGCGATTGCCTTGAACCCGAGCTACGCAGAGGCGCACAATTGGTATGGTCTCTATTGGTTGTTCGGGGCGCATAGCGACAAGGCGGCGGAAGAGTTTGAGCGAGCCCAGCAGCTCGATCCGGCCTCTGCTGCCTATCACGCAAATCTAGGAGTGATATTTTGCAACCTGAAACAGTACGACCGCGGCACTGCTTACCTCAAAGAATCTCTCCGATTGGCGCCGAACTACGCTTTCTCCCATCTGCCGCTCGCGGTGAGTTGTTATCTGCCAAGGCACATGTTCCAGGAAGCAATCGGTGAGCTCAAACAAGGGCTCGAGAAGAACCCGGCCGATTCAAGATTCTCAGGTGCGTTGGCATATACATATGCTCGAGCCGGCAACCGAGATGGCACCTTGATCATATTGCGTGAGCTCGAAGAGCGAGACAAGAGAGTGGACGTTGCGATGGCCATTGCCTATGGGTATGTCGGGCTCGATGACAAGGATCGGGCATTCGAGTGGTTGGAAAAAGCCTATCAACGGCACTCACCGGCGCTGGTGGCACTCAAAACCTTTCGTGGACTCGATCCTCTTAGCTCGGATCCAAGGTTCGCCGCCCTCGTGCGCAGGATTGGCTTTCCACCTTGATTGACCTTGGCACCGCGAGGAGGGGAAATGATGAAGAACCCGGCATCGCCTCAGACGCCTTTACGGCACGCGACCCAGCGCATACGCTCGGCGCTCGTGTTGCTATCCGCCCTCCTTCCGGCCACCGATGTGCTGGCTCAGTCGGTGCCCCCGCAGCTCACGCTCGATTGGCCCGCGATCGCCGCGAAGCTTGTCGAGCGAATCGCGCCGGCACCGGGCGAAAAAGTCTTGCTTCTGTGCCATCCCGGAAAATTCGAGGAGCTGGTCCCGCATCTGCGTTACGCGGTCCAGAAGTCGGGGGCGGTTGACTTGGGCTGCCTCGATGTCCTCGCCGAGCCCGTCCCTTCCGCCTGGGACGCCAAGGTGCTCGGGCCGCGCCGCGCCATCCGCCCTACGCCGCTCTTCAGGACCTCCTGCGCGAAGAGGGAGGTCCGAGGCGCACGGTCCACTTCCACTGGGAAGGCACCACACCGAGCGCCACCGCGCTGCCTGGTCAGCCGCTTCCCCCTGCGTACGTGATCGACGCGCTCTACCAGCACGCCCTGCTCCACTCGAACTACGGCGCGATCGCCGCGGCGCAGCACCGGTTTGTCGCCGCCCTTCGCAAGGGCGAGGTGCGCGTCACCACCCCGATCGGAACCGACCTGCGCTTCAAGGTTGGGGATCGCCCAGTGAACCTCCAAGATGGCGATGCCTCGGCCGCCCGAGCGCGCACCGCGGTGACGCTGATCGATCGCGAAGTGGAGCTGCCCTGCGGCGGGCTGCGCGTCGCCCCGCTCGAGGAATCGGTCGAAGGCGTGATCGCCTTTCCACCGTCGCA
>WNFG01002136.1_pt1 | contig 16639 bp, 3 predicted proteins | sample 5400431 | NCBI WGS metagenome assembly WNFG01 (sample SAMN13153346, study PRJNA577476) | soil metagenome | isolation source: 120 cm saprolite under Douglas fir tree site 2 hole 3 replicate 2 | place: USA:California | collected 2015-04-18 | reverse complement strand
ACTCGTAAGCGGGCTCTGCGAGCGCCAGAGTAGCTCGGCCTCTGTCGCCAACGCGGCTGCACAAACGCTACGCCATCTCGACCCCATTTTCATCCTTCGTTGTGGTCCCCGGAGGGGACCATGATTTACTCGTAAGTTAGTCTGCAGGTGCCGGTCCAGAACGGGGTTCGAGGAGATTCCAAATGAGAGCGGCGTTCGCCAACACCACGCTTTTACCCTCGGTTGACCATCTGGTGCAGCCCCAAGGGGAAGCGTCCGCGGATCGCACCGCAACTCCCGCTGTCGAATCAGCGACTTAGCCGACCCTAAAAGACAGGTATCATTATATCTAGACGATTCTGTGGCCAAGGCTGACTTCAGATTCCATAGCTTTCAAGAGGGTCGAAAAGGCTCACTGCTGATTCTAAAGGACCTCCCGGAGATACCAGCTAACGCACCTGGTCCCGAACCACATTCGCAAATTCTGCTGCTCTGAACTGATTGATAATAAATCTGTTGCGCTGCGCTCAGTGAAGTCAGTTGAAACGCGTAAACCTGGCGTGCAATACAGCTACAAAATCATCTACGCAGGAAAGTCTCTTTCGGGACTCCGGTTTTGCAAATTACAAACAGCCTTCTGGCTTCTGTTCTAAACGCGGATCTCTATTCGGGGTCACCTCTTTTTACTTTGCGATCAATAACAGCAGCCCACGGCCGCATACGCCATACGCATAGCCCTGTCCGCCAATAAAGTCCTCGGCCCCGGGCCTGCGTACTTGCTTCGGGCCTTCGGCCCAGCCGCAGGTATCCGTAACGCGATACCAGTTCGTGCCCGTGCTTGGCGACGGCAGGATGAAATTCACGTTGTCGCTCCATCCGTTGTAGGCGACGTAGATGGAAGAATAGCTGTCCTCTAGCGCGCTGCCGTTGAACTGATAGGCGATGGCGTGGTTGCTGCCGCTGTTGAAGTAGGTCGCGTCCGGTGTCGTACTAGCCGGAGTCCACCAAGCCAACTGCGCGCTCGAGTAGAAGTTGAGTGGGCGCAGCGCGGCGTGGGCCTTGCGGAAGGCGATCATACCCTTCACAAAGGCGTTGAAGTTGCTTTGGTCGCTGGTCCAGCTATAGTTGAGCCAGTTGGCGACCGAGTCGACGTCGTAGGCATTGTTGTTGCAGTGGAGACTGCGCAGGTATTCGTCCCCGCCCGTCATCAACGGTGTGCCGGCGCTCAGCATCATTACGGCGAAGCCTACGCGTGCGGCTGCGCGCTGGTCGGCAACGGCACCGCCCTGGTCCCAGCTATAGTTCATCCCGCTGCCGCCGTCCGAGGGCCCGTAGGGCCATGCTTGGTTGTTGTTGGGCATGTTGCAGCTGTACAGGTCGTTGAGCGTGAAGCCATCGTGCACGATCACGAGATTGGTTGAGTTCCACGGCTTGCGGCTGCCGAACAGGTCGGGTGAACCGGCGATGCGCGTCGCCAACTGCCCGGTGGTGATGGTCATCACGCCCAGATCGTTTTGCGCCTGCCGCAGCGTATCGCGATAACTGCCGTTCCATTCCGACCAACCTGCCGGAAAACCACCCAACTGGTAGGAGTTGCCACCGATCGCCCAGGGCTCGGCGTAAAGGTCAACGCCGCTGCCTCCGCTTGCCGGTCGCGGTGGCAGCTCCCGCAGGATACGGCTCATTGCCGTGTTGTTATCAGTACTGCTGAAGTTGAAGCAACCCACGGTGCAGGTATTGCCCAACAACGAGGCGAGATCGAAGCGGAAGCCGTCTACACCCATGGCGTCGCGCCAGTAGGCGAGCGAATCCACGATGAGGTTTTGCGCGACCGGATTATACGTGTTGTAGTTCCCACCCACGCCCGTGTTGTCGTACGAGGACTGCATGTCCGAAGTCAGCTCGTAGTACGTCGGGTTGTCGAGCCCCCGCCAGGACAGGACGGTATACGTGGTAGGATCCTTCGCGTTCCACGCCCCACCCTCGGCCGTATGGTTGTACACCACGTCGATGTAAACCTTGATGCCTTGGTCGTGGAAGGCCTTGACCATGATCTGGAACTCGCTGGTCGGGCCGCCAGCAGCCTTGCTCGACGCGTAGCGGCGATCCGGTGCGAAATAGTCTAGCGTGGCATAGCCCCAGTAATTCTGCTCGGCTGTTGAGTTCGGCGTGTTGTCGTTTGAGTCGTTCGGCGTTTCCTGCACGGGCAGGAATTCCACCGCAGTGACGCCGAGGCTCGCAAGGTACGGCGCCTTGAGCGCGGCGCCAGCGTATGTTCCCCTCACGGTCGTGGGCACACTGTTATCGTTCTCGGTCAACCCACGTACGTTCACTTCATAGATAACGTCATCTTTCTGCGCACGTGTGGGCTTGGTGCCGACGCTCGGGCTGGTTGGTACCCATAAGATGCTCTTAGGCGCCATGTTCCCGCTGTCGACGTTGCGGTAGCTAGCACCAGAGGCATACACAGTGCCATCGGTCCAGGAGGCGTTGACTGGGTCATGAGTGATCTCATGCGCATAGGGGTCGATAAGCAGCTTGTTGGGGTTGAAGCGGTTGCCCTGCGCGTCCACGTCAGAGATAAAGCCGCCGCTGGAACCCTTGGTCCAATTGCTCGAATAAGGCCAGTTCGGCCCCCAGGCGCGATACCCGTAATACACCAGCGCGGTGATGCCAGCAGTCTGCAGCGTGGCTACCGGTATCGTACCGGAGAAGATATTCGTTCTATTGTTGGCGCTGAGCGGAAAGCGCATCACCTCGGGTGCACCCATCGGAGACGCGTAAAGGTCGACCTCTATTCGCGTGGCGCGCGAGGAGTAGACGCGGAAGATAACGTTGCTCTGGGTCGAGTCGTAGCTCGCGCCCAGGCCGTAGGCGTTGATTGCCGCCACAGCAGGCAGGGCGGCGAGGAATAGGAGGCAGGCAAAGGCTGACAGGACATGTGTGAATGCAGCTAAAAGGGTTTCGCCTGATTCTTGTGACGCTGGGAACAAGTTTGAACGCCGGTTTTGAAGCATCTTGTAAACTTCTCCATGCATTCTAAATCTCTCAAGCTGCGCAAGGTATGGATTGTCAAAACGAATCGTGCGATCGCTTGACGATTAATCTTACCCATAGCCCGACCAATTCTATCGCGGAACAGCGGGATTGAATGGCTAGCAAAGCGTTGTTCAACGCAGTGATGGCACGGTGGATTCCCCGGTTGCGCCCGCCCTGATTCATCCGTCTTTTCGATCCGCACGGTCGCCGCTGGATACATCATTAGGATTGTACGCTTGGCCCGCTGTGCATCAACCTCGCTCGTGAAGCGCTCGGATATGATGAGAACATCGGGCACATTGGGAGCAAATACGCGGTAATGGTCCTTCGGTTTTTGATTCATGTAGCCTCCCTTGCCGCCAAGCATTTTAGGCCGTTGATGTTGTGCTGTACAACCCGCATCAAGGAAAGCTCAACTGAACTTCCGATGAGCAGCCGGGTTTGAACCCAAGAGCGAGCACACACTTGCATAGTGCTCCGAATCTCGCCAAAACCACAGTCTTGACCGCTCCTCACGTTTCCAGTAATCCCACCAAACATACAGGTCAATGCTTACCTTTTCCTCCCTGATTCGGCCATTTGCGTATTGCTCAAAGATAGGCTCAACCGATTCCCCTTTGGCATAAAAATTTCCACTGAGCACTCCAACCAAATCCCCATGAAACGTACAAGGTTGTTTTTCTTTCTCACCTATTCTTCAGCCCGGAATAATGACATTACTCCGTCCGTGGAGTGCCGCAACCCGCCGAACCGCCCTATGCGGACCGTATGTACGGTGGTGTGGCAGGGGGGAGCGGATGACCGCCCCCTATGCCGATTTTCTGGTTCCGCGCTTTACCCCATGGTGTAGCGCACGACCAGATAGACTTCCGCGCTGGCGGTGCGCGTCAGGACTTGCGTGGGGCCTGCGGCATCCGGCGGGGCGTCGACAGTATAGGTTTGCTGTGCGGGGGGCGCGTTGTTCATGGCGGTGCTGAATGCATTGAGATCAACACCGGCAACGGGGTGATGACGCAGCGTGGCGCCCCTGGGACCATAGATCTCCAGGCTGGTGATGGTCAGATTCTTCCCTTGCGTGAAATAAGGGAAGTAGTCGCGGCGGATGTCAGCCTGGAAATCCGCGGCGCCATTCACGAAGGCTGACCACTCGACCGGGAAATCGTGCGGCAGGCTGAAGAGCATGGCCAGCGGGCCGGCTGTCGGCGCGCTGAACAGGTCATTCACCGCCTGCACGGTCTTGGTTTTATCCACGCCCTGGCGCGCGGTATAGCGCATATGAAGAAGCACATCGGAAATGGTGTTGAAATCAAACGCGGGAAAATCATTGGGCAATTCGAGTTTCCAGGTGCCGATGGCGCCCGCGCCTTCAAAGGGCAGAAAGCGCTCGTCGCGCAGATTGGTTTCAAACAGGCCCGCGTCGCTGCTGCCCGTGCTGGTGACGACGGACTGCGCGGCAGCCGCATAGTCCACAAAGCGGTCATCGCCGGCGCCCTGACGCGCGTATTCGCCGTCGGCCAGAAGTGAGGATTTGCGCACGCTGCTGCCGAGCAGCGTCAGCGTGCAGTTCAACGGGGTGTACGGACCCACGACCGACGGAATTGAGACCGCGACATTCTTAAGGCGGCGCATGTAGTGGCCCGGGCAGTCGCGATCAAACAGCCACTCGGGCACAGAGACGGTGCACGACGCGGTCGTCTTCAGCATGAGCAGCGCGACCGGATCAAGCTGGCGCAGCGAAATGTGGCGCGTCAGTTCCAGTTCGCGCTTGTTGTTATCAAGATAGGCCATCTCCATCCGCTTCACATCGAGATGGAGCGCTTCGCCGGACAGCAGGCCCTTGCGCCCACCGTCCCAGTAATTGAACTTCACAAAATCCTGGGCATCGAGTTCAGGCCGCATGAGTTCCTGTTTCATGGTGCGTTCGGCTTTGCGCGCCGTGTCGAAGGCGAAACGGTAGTACTCGTAGTAGAGGCGCGAAATCTCGCCCTGCATCCACAGATACAGCTCTTCGTTGGTGAACTTGTCGTGCAGGAACTGGTCGATCTCCTGGGCGTTGGCGATCTGTTGCTGGACAACCAGGTAGTCGTGATGAGCAACCTGTTCAGCGATGAGCGACGTGAGTATCTGCCGTCCATTCTGCATTAACTCATGCGCCGCCAGGTTGTATTGCAAGATCCATTCGTCAGCCCGGCGCTCGTAACCGGCAGTCCGCGCCGCAATACTTCCCTGGTCCTGCTCCAGGCCGGCCTGGGTTTGCAGGATGCCGGCAACGATCTTGAGAGCGTCGGACATTTTTGCACCGCCGAAGATCCTGGACCCGGCTCCCAGTCCCCAGAAAGCAAGTTTGGCGTCGAAGTCCGGGATAAAGGTGAGAATGGAGGCGACTGTGCTGATTGCGCCGGATGCCACGCGCAGGTCCTTTGCCGCCGGCATGTGGACGTTCAATTCCGCATTCTCATTCCCGCTTAGGTAGAGACGGCCGCTGCCGGATGCGCCGGATTGCACCGCCGGGGACGCAGCGCCGCTCAGTTGCAGGCTGGGAAGCTGCTGCAGGGTAAGTTGCTTGTCGAATTGACCCACCAGCGCGGCATACGCTTCGTCAAAGTTGGCCTCCGTCAGTTCGCGTTGATCGATGGTGAGTGTGTCGGGTGCATTCTGATCGGCCGGCAGGCCGAGCAGGCGCTGGTAATAGTGCAGCCGCTCCAAGGCTGTGGCGCGGGCGGTGAGCAGCGACTTGGTGGATTCCTGCGCGGATTTCCATTGCAGGAAGCGGACATCCTGCATCATGGTCTGAATCTGAATCTCGTGACCCTGACGAACCAGCGCCAGATGCTCTGAATCGCCCTTCTCCAGCGCCGACAATAATGCGGCGCCGATGCCTCGCACTTCGTTGCACAGTTCAAGCGACTTTTGTATGAACGCAATACAGCGCACGGGGCCGATCGGCTGGTTGAGTCCGCTGACGATGCTGCTGATGTCGATGCCCGCCGCGGCGGCTTTGACCAGCATTCCAGGATCGAGCGGCGGGTCGAACAGAGCCAGAGGGCGCACGACTCCCGCAATATTCATGCAATGGCGGATTTTGAAAAGCCGGTCGGCGACGGTATCCCAGTAACCCAGCAGCTTGTCGTTGCGGGGTATGCAGAAGTACAACGCGCGTCCAATGCCGAACAGCGCGCCGGAATCGCCGCCGTCGCCTGACGTTCCCGAGGCAAAGTTGAATGGGAACTGGCTCTCCAGGTCTACCAGGGCGTTGCCCATCGCATCCAGACCGGCGGCCTTCAATTGAGCATACGTCTTGATCTGCACTGTTCCCGTCGGGGGAATCTGTTGCGGACGCGGCCCGAGAATGTTGGCCGCAAGCACATAACGCTGCGTGGCTTCATTGATCGATTCAATGGTGTCCTGCTGGAACAGGCGGTCACCCCAGGCGATCAAATTGTCCAGGTATTTCATGACAACGTTGTATTGGTAAGCCACATGCCGGGTTCGGGCGACCGCGTGCGGCTGGAAAGGTTTGCTGAGAATGGCCTGATATCCATCGAGAATGTCCCCGCGCAGCAGCTGATCGTCAGGCGAGAGGTCCGCCGGTTTCTTGCTCAGCAGAGTCAGCATATAGTCAATCTGCTTGCCGGCGTTGTCCTGCCGAAAGGCCAGAAATTTCCAGAACCGCTTTGGAGGATCCACAGTTGTGTCGGTGTTCGTGGGATCAAAGATGTAGTGGAACCAGCGTTGCGCCTCGGCGAAGCGCTGCGTCTTGGTCAGGTGCACAGCCACCGTCAGCGGAATGTGGAAGAACAGCTCCCAGTTGTAGGTGGCATATGGCCCGTGTTCGGCGACATCAATCTCTTTGGGAAAGTAATTGACCTGGACAAGCTTGTCGTTGTCCGGATTCGGCGTGTAGAAACTCTGGAAGAAATCCTGCCGCAAGGCGGGATCAAGCTGCCCTTCCACCAGGTCCTTCAGGGTGCCCTTGTTCAGCCTCGCGATCAACTCTCCGACAAAGGGATGAAAGAAGTTCTCGAAGGTATAGGTAAATTTGGCAGCCAGCTCGTAGGCCACTCTCACGTTGACCACGGCGAGCGCGTCGTTGTATTCATGGTATCCGGTCTGCTGCGCGATTCTGTTGGCCATTTTCCTTCTCCTGTTATCCTTTTCTGACGGACTTGATCTGGCTGCCGGCCAAACCAATTTCTGTACCGCCATAACGCACGGTCCCCAGAGTGCCAATGCCCTGATGGATGTATGCGTCCTGGGTGATGTACCGCTGCACCGGCGATGGATCGTTCGCGCCAAATCCAGGCTGCTTGGTGATGGGTCCAACCGGGTCCGGAACGATGTTGACGGGCTGCAATACCAGTGACGGAATTTCGAACCTTGCTTTGCTCGGCGGCAGATAAGCGCCAATATCGTTCCAGATCGGAATCGATACAAGTTGCTCGGATGTGGTCACATAGAAGACGTGGCGGGCGTCTTCATAAAAGAACGGTGGGTCCCAGGGATTTCCGGCGACCGGGTGGTTCGGCTGCACCGCGCGATCGCTGAAGGAGTCGTTGACAACGTTGCTCGTCAGGTTCGACCCGGAATAGGTGATCTTGAGAGTCGGCGTGGTTGTTTCGAGTGTGCGGCCAGGAGAAAAATGAGGTTGCTTTTTCCCTGTGCGCAGTTCAGGCGTGCTGAAAGTGTTATGCAGAAAGAAAGAGACGCCGGACCCTGTTCCGTACGACACGATGAGGCGCAGCGCTCCTTGTGTCCAAAACAGCGCCGACAGCTTCAACTGCGTGCGATCAAAAGCGCCCTGGGCGAAGGTATCGATGGTGATGGGATTATCGGCGTCGGATGTCCGCGCCGCCTGCCATTTTCCGTTGTAGTGTTCGCTCCAGCAGAGCACGGCCTGTACGATTACGGATGGATCGGCCGGCAGGGCCAAGCTCGCGAGGTCAGAGCCGCCGGGCTTTTGGCCGGCGCTGGTGGTTGGTCCCTTCTTCATAATTCTCAACCAGAAAATGAAGAGCCTGTCATTCCAAACAACGGGAATCACAGGATTGTCCTCGATATCCAGTTTGATCTGTTCCCATGGCGTCCAGTACCCGAACTCGAGGCGGCGGTAATAGTACTTGCGATGAGCGCCCGAGGTGCGGGAGACGACATGCGCAACCTCATCGGTGAGGCTCGGCGGATCGGCGGGAATGTAGTGAATGCCGCATGACTCGAGCTTGGCCACCTCTTCGAGCTTGGCCAGATAATTCAACAGCGCGATCGCTGCCTGATCATCCGTAATATCGCTTTGCAGGAGTTCGCTTTCAATCTCTTTGAAGAACGGGGATTTGTCGTCGCGCAACTCCGGTTCCAGCCAGTTCTCCGGATACAGGAACACCTTGCGATTGGCTTCCCAAACGCGATAGCGCTTCATCCACTGCCAGCGCGTGGCCTGCGTGGTGGAAAGCGCGGCGTGCGGCTCCAGGTTCATGAGGCAGCGTTCGATGAAAAGCTGAACTGTGGAGAGCGCGTGACGAATCCGCGACGTTTGCATGCACGGCTCCATCTCGACGTCCACGAGGAAGTACTCGAACAGCTTGTCGGGAGTGTCAATCTGGTCGCTCGCCGGATTTTCGCGGAACTGGTGGAGGATGTAAGCCACCAGCGCGTCACGCTGGAGTCCGCGCATATCGTTGTTGATGGGCTGGACGATATCGCGCCAGCTGGCGGCATCGTAAAGAGCACGCAAAGCGGACTGCAAATCGCGCACCGTGCTGCCGTCAGGGTTGTTGGTGGTAGCTTTGATCAGCGCGGTTGCGGAGATGCCCATGGTCTGCACAAGGGCAAAGGCCTTGTAGATCTTCAGGAAGATATCAAAGTGTTTCAAATCAGCCGTGGCAGCGGAGAAGGCCCCGAGCAGGGCCTGCAACGAAGCTTTGTCCCAGCGGAGCAGCGAGAACATCAGGCTGTCAGGATTGGCCGTGGCTGCCGCGGGGTCAAGCAGCGCGGTCAGCAACTGGTCGTCTCTCGGAGAGACGGCTGCCTTGATTTTAGCGAAGTTGAGAAGCGCCTCCAGCGGACGCAGCAGCGCCGCGGCGGTGGCGGGCGAAGGGTCGCCGCTGGCAGGCAAAGCGTTCAGCCAGCCATCGGCGCTGACCTGGTAATCCGGATCATTGGCAAAGCGCACCAGTTCACCGGCGCTCATCAGCAGCGTGGTTCCGAGAGACGTTGTTTTCAGGAAGCGAATGTAGACATCGCGGAAAGGTTCGACCACCGTGGGAGGATAGAGATAGCGTCCCGGTACGACTTCACGCGGGCGTTTAGGGGTCTCCCACTTCACGCTGAGTGTTTGTTTTACTTTCTCAACTTTCAAACTGATGTCATAAAGAGTTCCCGCCTTCAGATCCAGGGAGCTGTTGTTACGCCACAGGGCCCCATTTTGGACCAGCGGTGTTGCTGTGCCGTTCAAAGTGAGGCTCACGGTTGCGTCGGCATCGGTCTCTGCGATGATGTTGTAAAAACCAGATTCAGGCGCTTCCACAGAGCCTGTCCAGATGCCCGAGATCGCCGCGCCGGGAGTGGTTGTGTTGGGCGGCAGCGGAGTCGCAGCCGGTGAGTAGTCCAGAACGGCTTCCGCAGCCGAGCTCTTGTCGGCGACGCCGGTCGCGGTGTCACGGAAGAAGAACTGCGCCGCCAGTCCTGGTGTTTCCACTGCGAGAACGTCGTTCAGGGCCGGCTGCGTGGGGTCGCCACCGGCATGCAGCGGGAAAGGCGCGGCCGATGCGTTCACCAGAGACTGCGTCGAAGGCAGATCGATCACCGCAGCGGTACTCAGGCGCTGCAGGGCCTGTTGCTGCTTGCGCAGGCGTGAGAGTCCGGGACGAAACGCGGCCAGCAGTTTGCTGCGCTTCACCTCGATTGGATCGGCCGATGCAACATAGGCATCGTAAAGCGGTTTCAATTCAGGATAGCGGGCGAAAAAGGAGCCGCTCGCGTCCTGGCTCAAAGCAAAGATTCCATTCACTGCCTGCTGGAATGCGAGTGTGACTCCGACAACGGCCTTGAGGGTACCCTGAGTGACGGCGCTCAGCAACCCGGTATGCGACAGACGATGGCGGAAGTTGTCATAGGCCAGGTTGGCATCCACCCCGCTAATGGTCGGCTCCAGAGCGGGTGCGGGGTGCGTGTAGGGAACATCCAGCACGATGGTGTTGTCCAGCAGCGCAAAGAAGGCATCCGATGCTTCCTGCCCGTAAACCAGCGTCATGCGGGCACGGGCGATGTCTCCGCCGGGATCTTCAGTGGCGGCGAACTGGTCTTCGATCGCGGCGAAGTCGCCGCGCAGCGTCCGCGCAAACTCTGTTATCTGGTTCGGTGTGGGGGCCGATTTCCCGCTCAGGTCCTGGTTCCAGATCAGATACAGAGCGGCGGCCGACTTCAGGGAACGGCCCTTCATCGCCTGGACCAGCGTGATGAGATGAATGATCGCGGGATTGCCCACTGTGGGAGACTCGGGCGCGGCGAACGGATCAAGGCCGGTCAGTGAGATAAGCAGCAGCAGTTCCCGCACGCTCAGGCGCATCTTGTACGCCAGCCATCCTCTGCGGTAAACGGCGCTGATATTGGCAAGCGTGAGCGGCGTATTGCCGTCAAAGCCGAGAGCGCTCAGAATGCGGTCGAATTCGTCGCTTGTGAGGCTGAAGGCCGCGCGCAGGGTCTCCGTGTGGTCGGCGAGCTTTTTGTTGTTTACGAGAAACTCCTGAAAGCCGTTGTCGCCAAAGTCCGGATCGCGTTGTGAAACTGCCCGGTTCAGAAACATCTGGGCATAGAGCGCATTGTCGCCATGGGTCGTGATGTCTGACCAGCAGGCCAGCAGCGGCAGCAGGTCGCGATTGGGCGACAAATTGAGCAGGCGCATCACGCGGCTGATGATGCCCAGACGGGGCAGCAGCGTTTTGAATCCGGTATCGAGCTTCGCCACCGCATCCAGATCGCCGGCCGTGATTGGTTTGAGATCGGCGCGGTAGAGCGCGCAGAGCGCGTCATCGGTCTGCTCAATCGTCCATCCGGTCTTTTTCCATAGACGAATGAAGCGTAGCATCCGCACGAACTCCGGTGTGCCCAGACGCGTCGACTTGTCATCCGGCCCGGCCATCGGCTTGGCAAAGCGAAATTCCAGGTTGCCAAAATTGCACGGATCGGGGCTGCTGGCGGGATCGGTCAAGGTGATGAGCGCCATGATGCGGTTGAAGTTGTCCGGATCCTTTACCCACTTTTTGATGTCGCCGCCATACTCGGCGGGGTCGGGTGCAGCCGCGCCCTGGGGCAGCAGGTTGTCGAATTTTTGGTCTGTCGCCGCGTCATTATTAGTTTTGAGTTCCACCAGCATGGCGATATTCACGCCCAGCCTGGATAGTTTGGGAATCAGGTCGCTGTTGGGGTTAATGAAGCGCGTGCCGAGAAGCGAAACCACGTCCTGATAACTGATTTCGGCGCGACGAGAGAAATTTTTGGCGTTGGATAGTTCGTCGGAAATCTGGTCCGCTGTTTTGGCGGGCGCGAAGCCGTAAATCTGGCTGAGCGTGAGAGCGCTGTTGCTGAGCAGATCGTATTCATCGCGGGAGAGATTCAGCTCTTCGGCGAGAATGTCGCGCCACCCAAAGGGATTGCCTCCGCGTTCAAGATTGTCGTCCTTGCGCAGGCGTTCCATGGCCAGCGCCAGAGGCACCTCGAACTTCAGGAAGTACCGGCACAGGTTTTCCAGCGGCTGATGAAAAGGCAGTTGAGAGGGGAAACGCTCGCCGCGCAGCAGAGTGTAGGCCGCGTCCATGACAAACTGCGGAGAAGCGAGGAGGTCCGCTGAAATCGAGCCATCCGTATCATGCCCCTCGTAGCCCTGCAGCGAGAGTGCCTGCACCTGATTGGCAACGTAGTATTCCAGGGTCTCATTGACCAAATCGATGTAAGGCAGCGCGGTGTTGGTATTTTCACAGGTCAGCGGAAGGTGCTGGAGATCGGGCCGGCGGTCGAGCAGGATACTCTGCGGATTGAGCCTGCCGGCGGCCTTCTCCGCCGCGGTGGGTTCCTGGTCGATGAAATCCAGCAGGTCAATGAGATAGGCCGCGGGCGAAAGCACGGAGCGGCAATCGGAACAGGTGCAAAAATCCATGGTGCCGAAGAGTGTTTCCAGCGTGGGATAGGCGATCACATCGTCGACGTTTTGCGGAGTGGCCCCGGCAGGCGCAGGCTGCAGGACCTGACCGTTGTTGATGCTGTTGTTGCCGTTGATTTTTGCTCTGGCCATCGCGACGTGCGCCTGGCTGTCCGGCAACGGATTGGCGCCCAGACGGAACCCGCTTCTCGCGGTGATGTAGCTGACAGCAATGTTCGTCACCGCGTGATGCACCTGAACGGCCTTGTCGTAAACGCGCCCGGCTTCGTCCGCGCTGCCCATGTCCTGCTCGAACTTCCGCACAAATGACTGCTTGTCCATGCGGACGATGTCGTAGGCGGAGTGGGTGCCGTTCTTCAGCAACGCGCTCATCGCCTGGTCGGACTGCGTCATCTGATGGACGCGCTGAAGTTTTTTGACTTCGCCGATGACGGCGCCATCAACCTTCAGTTTGTTTTTAGCGATGTACTGCTGCACCGGCTGCGCGCCGATCTCGAATTTGCCTTGTTGATCGTTCAGGAACTTGTTCACCTGGTTGCCGGCGTTCACTTTGAGGTCACCGGCTTTTACCATCTCAGCGATCGACGCCGTGGGATAGCTCAGGCGGACCTGCGCGGCCAGATAAGCCGCATAATTCGCCTTCTTCGTGGCAGCGTCGCCGGGAATCTCAGCGGGTATCGGAATATTGGGGCCGAGGATCTGACTCCACCTGTCCGGACGGTGAAACCCGGCCTGGGCCAGTTGCGCGGGATCGGAAAGTCCGGTTGTGCCTGCAACCTGCTGTAATTGCCGCATGAGAGGCGCGTTGTTGATCGTGAGAAATCCAAGCTTGCCATTCAGTTGAACGCGCTTGACAACGTCCGGTCCGAAAGAGTCGCCCACAGACTTCCAAAACGCAGTCAGATCGGTTCGATTGGCGGCGTAGAGCGAGGCGAATTTTTGTTGCTGGTCAGATTTGAGCCCGGAAACGGCGAGCATGTCTTTGAGCTGAGATACGCCTGCGGGCGCCTGGCCGGTGAGCAGTGTTTGTGCGCTTAGCGCCTGGAAAGCCTGCTGCGCCTGGGGAATCGCGTTTTCCAGACTTCTGGGAATCACTCCCCGCGTGATTGCCTGTTTCCAGGCATTCACCACGGTCGTCTGATCGGCCTGATAGAGAGTGTCCGGGTTGGCGGGCAGTCCGGCGCGGAAAAGAGCATAGAAGAACTCTGGCTGAATGCGCGGTGCGGGTGCAGGCACGGGTGCGGTAGCGGCTCCGGTGACGTCCGCGCCCTGGCTGGCCTGGCTGAACTGGTCGGCTAGAGCCGCCAGCGCGACAGCGCGCGCATCCCAGCCGCTCTTGTTCGAGAGATAGGTAATGTCCTGCTGCTGGGCATCCTCTTTCAGGTCGCGCAGGTTGCCCTTGAAGTGAAGAGACAGGGCCGCTGTCAGCGATTCATGTTCACTGGGCAAAGCGGCCGAAGCATTGGCAGGCAGCACTACATCAATATTGGTTGCGGCCGAAGCATTGTAACGCACGTCCGAGGCGACGAGCAGGGTTTGCCCGCTGAAGACGCGGACCTGGATGTCAGGCGCGGTCTTTCCCCGGCGCGTGAATTCGGCAGAGGCAAATTGCAGTGAGTAGTTTCCCGAGGCATCGGTTGTGCCCTGTCCCAGCGAAACATCGGCGCCGATTCCCTTATCGACTGCCTCCACGCGCAACCCACTAAGGCCCGCGCTTTGCGAACTGAGCACCTTGCCGGAAACGGTGAACGTGGGCGCGGGTTGCGCCGCCGAAGTTGTAAAAATGCCTGTGTCACTCATAACCAGTTCTCCTGTTCTGCATCCATTGGCCCGAAAACAGCAAGTACGTCGCGCTAGTTCCTCGACTGTCTGTTCGCAGTTATTCTCAGAAACCTGCTTTCACCTTCAACACTTCATCAATCCAGCGGCACGCCGAACGGCGCCAGCTCGCCATGCGATTGCCCACGTCCTCGCCCACAAGATCCAATTTCAAAACGCGTCCAAATGGATTCATGGCTGCTTCCTGAGAGCGGCGGAGAGGGCCGATGTGAGCCGCACTCCGTTTGTACAAATTCTCGAAATCCTTCGAGCCTTTACCGGACACCTTTAAAAAACGTAAACCGAAGTGGATCCACGCCCGGAACAGTGATTTTGGTCACGCCCTTCTCCGTGGCCCAGGAGGGCAGTGGACTCACCTTGGTTTCCCCAATGGGCTTCGGACTAAACCAGTGTGTTGCGCCCGAAGTGGGATCGGACTTGTTGGCCATGTCCCCTAGCCGCGCGTCGGTCGCTTGCAGACTGTCCACGATCTGGTGGATGTACTTCTCCTTGTTCTCTTGCTTCGTAAAACGCTCTTCAGTGACACCCACGTGGAAGTAGCTGATTTCCGCCTTAGTCTTGGGCAACTCCACCTTGCCCTTGTGGAAGTTGACATAGGCATAAGCGATGGCTGACTTGGCCGCCTGGTCGGCGTCGCGCGCCTCATTCATGACAATATCGGTAATGATGTCGGTGTTCCCATGACCGTGCGCCTTGCTCACGCTGCTGTAGGTGGTGTCCAGACTGTTTTTCAGCGCGGTGAGCTCTGTGATGTGCGCATTGATTTTGCCGATCACAGCCTCGCCCCTTGCGATCTTCGCGTCCAGCCTGGCGACGGCATCCGTGCGCTTGTTGATGTCGGCATGGAGCTTGTCGATTTCCTTCACCAGCCTGGTATTCTCTTTCTTGAGATCTTTCAATTCCGCTTTTTCCGCCTTCGTGAGTGACTTCTGACTTTCCAGGACCTTGCGCCTAGTCATCGCAGTGGCGCGCTTCGCATCCAGGGTCACAATCTTTGCTGTATCGGCAGCGATTTCCTTTTGTTGGTTGCTTTTGTTGGCTTTATTCTTCTCCAACTCCTCCTTTTGGCCGGCGAGCTTTTTGTTTTCCGCGTCGATTTGCCCGGTCAAAAATTTGTCATATGTGGCTAGGTTAAACTTCCCATCCGGGTCGAACCACATGATGGGGTCGTCGTGCGCATAGAGAAACGGATTTGGTCCATCGAGCGGCCACTTGGGGTCGGTGCTGGTCCAGCGTCCCAGCCACGGCGCGCAATAGCGCGCGCCATGATAGTTCAAGTCATTTTCTTCATCCCGCTCTTGCCCGGTGTAGCGGTATCGCTTGGGCAAATCCGTCTGATTCCTCGTCGCCTGATACGACGTTGACCCATACGGAAAATATTCTTCGTAACTCAGCAGCTCCGCGGTGTCGATCAGTTCGAGCACCCCCGAGCCTAAATGATTCGTGTACTGGTAGCGCACCAGGTGCTGCGGCGCTGGATCATTTCCCAGCGTGCGCGTCTCAATCAGTGCAATTCTTCTGTGATCGAGCAGCACATGCAACGTTTCACGCTCCAGCGTCGGCGTCACGTCGTCCACATCGAATTCGCGGTAAATCTCCAGCGGACCCAGGTAAATCCGCTCCTTCTTTAACACCGGAGTGATGTCGTCGGCGTTGGTTGCCGCGTACGTGCGCTTGCGCGCGCGATGGCCCGACCCGTCATAGGTATAAAACGTCGTCTCCGGCATCCCGCCGCCGACTTTGCGCTGGCGCGTCGTGGACTGCAGCCGGTCTTGCTCATCCCAACTCATCACCGGCAGGTGCGACATCGCCGTCATGCTGCCGTGCGCGTCATGCGTATACGTCGCCGAATACGGCCCGAGCGCTGCGTCCCCGGGCAGACTCGTCGCGCTCAGCCGGTTACTGATTTCCGCCGGCGTGATCTGGCTCGTGTCCTTATACGAATAGCGGCGCGTCCAGCCCCCACTCGACACCTGATGCACCATCTGCAAAAAATTTCCCACCGCGTCGTGGCTATACGTCTCGGTGTAGCGCCCCATCGCATTCCCGTCGCTGGGATTGATCTGCCGCACGCCCGGAGTAGACGTCATGCGCATGCTGTCGTCATTCGTCGTCTGCAGCGACGGTGCCAGCGCGCCGCCCCCGCCCTGCCCCAGATGCTCGCGTCCCGTTGCCACCACGAGGCGATACGTCGGGTCATAGGTGTAATCCAGTGTCGGATCCACGCGCTGGTTGTTGAAGAACACCACGGGGTGCAGATCCGCGTCATCCCGCAGCCGCGTCACGTTCCCCACCGGGTCGTAGGTGTAGGACAGCGCCTGCACCGTGCGCGCATCTGCGTTGGGATTGGGCCGCGTTGTCGTCAGCACCTGCAACCGGAACGTCAGCGGATCGTAGCCATACGCGGTGTGCGCGCCATTGCCGCCGTCCACCGCGATGTTCCTGCCGTGCGCGTCATAATCCACATTGGTGATGACATGCTGATCCGCTGTCGCTGGATCGAGCAGCCCACCCGGAGCCGCTTCCTGCCGCAGCCACACATCCAGCGCCTCCAGCAGCGTCGCCTCGTTGTACACAGGCTGCAGCATGCTGGGCTTGCCGCCCGCCGCCGCATGCGGCAGCACCAACTGA
>WNFG01003576.1_pt1 | contig 16655 bp, 13 predicted proteins | sample 5400431 | NCBI WGS metagenome assembly WNFG01 (sample SAMN13153346, study PRJNA577476) | soil metagenome | isolation source: 120 cm saprolite under Douglas fir tree site 2 hole 3 replicate 2 | place: USA:California | collected 2015-04-18 | reverse complement strand
GTTTGTCAGGAGCGACCGCGGTGGCTTCGGGAGCTCCTCCCGACGATCGGCCGGAGGTCGCGCCGGCGCCCGCGGACGGAACGCCCAAATTCATGCCGGGCCAGTACGTCAAGTCCCGCACCGAGGTCCCCGACACGGGCATCGCTCGCCGCTTGTACGACTTGAGCGGGGGCCGCATCAACCTGGGACCAAGCGCCGCCGAGCTGCGGCACCTCCGCCTCCTCAACATGGCCAGGACGCCTGTGTCCGACCCGCCCGTTCACCTTGCCGTCGCCTCCGCCAAGGGCGGCGTGGGCAAGTCCACCATGGCCCTGCTGATCGCCAGCAAGATGGGTCTGCTTCGGAACGATCGGATCATCGCCGTCGAATGCAATCCGCATCACGGCACCTTTCGCAGCCGCGTACCCACACACCACGACCGTTCGATCAAAGACCTGATCGATTTTCTCGACAGCCCCGAAATCGACCGGGACCAGGACCTGACGCTGCCGATGTTGCATCGGTTTACGACTCATGTCCCCGAATCGCGTTTGGAGGTGATGACCGCACCAACCGATCCGAGGATTCGCAAGGCGTTGGGCGCCAGCGACTACAACAGGGTGTTCAGCGTGCTCGAACGCTACTTCGACATCATCATCCTGGACCTGGGCACCGGACTCCTCGACGACACGACTAAATTCATCCTCGAGCGTGTTTGCGACCAGCTCGTCGTCGTCGCGCCGGCCGAGCTCGATGGCGCCGAGCTGGGAGCGTTCACCCTCGAATTCGTGGCCGACAGCCGCGGCGTGGAGTGGGTGCGCGAGCGGGCGGTGGTGGTCATCAACCGCGTGGTCAGAGACACGCAGGTCGACGTGAACGGGATGGAGGGTTACTTCCGCCACTGGGTGCGCGCGTGCCTTCGAGTCAGTCAGGATCCTCACCTCAAGAGCGGCGGCATCTTCGATTGGAGGCTGATATCGCGCGCGGCTGACGAAGAAATACTTGCCTTGACGGGTGAGGTCGCTACCGGATTCTCGCTGGGCCAATCGGCGCCCGGAGCGGCTGAGCCCGCGTAACTCGTGCGTCTGTACCAGCACTTCTCGGGGCAGAACCTGGGGCGTCTTGCGGCGCTGAGCGATGGGATCTTCGCCGTCGCGATGACATTGCTGGTGCTCAACATCGTCACCCCGAACGTTGGCATAGCAACGCATTCGCAGCAGCCGATTTGGGCTCCGGGGGCCCTGGCGTCCGAGGCCACGGTCTGGACGGCGCTCGTGCCATTGGGCCCGCATCTGCTCACGTACCTGATGAGCTTTTTGACGCTGGGCATTTTCTGGGCCGGCCAGCAAACCCAGCTCAACATCTTTGCGCGGAGCGACCACCGGCTCACATGGATCCATCTCGTGTTCCTGCTGGCAGTCGTGTTCATGCCGTTCTCGACCGCGCTGCTGGCCGAGTTCATCACCTACCGGCTGCCGATGCTGATCTACTGGGTCAATCTGTTCTCGCTCGGGCTCTTGCTTTTCATCAGCCTCGAGTACGCGTCGCGGGCGGGACTTCTAGCCCCCGAGGCGACCAAAGAAGTGGGGGCGGCAAGCAAGCGCCGGATCGTCGTCTATCAAATTCTGTACGCCTGCGCCGCCCTTCTCTGCGCGTTCAACACGTACCTCGCCATCGCCGTTTTGGTCCTGCTACAGCTGAACTCAGTCATAGTGCCTAGGATCGGACCGCTGAATCGCTTCTGAGGGCAGCCCTAAGGTTTGCGGGCGCGGATGTAGGCGCTGCCCACCTTGCCGTCGACTCCAGGCATCTCTTCGGTGGCGTGCACGTTGAAGTCGGGATCCTGGAACCCGGCCTCGAGGAGCGCCGCACGGTACTCCTCGATGGGGATCGTCCCGGAGAGGCAGCCCGCCCACGAGTCCAGCTGACTCTTGATCGTCGCGTCGAGCGGCTCCAGCTCCACCATGTCGGCGACAGCGAAAAGCCCGCCTGGCCGGAGGACGCGGAACGCTTCATTGATGGCCGCGGTTTTGTCCTCGGCCAGGTTGATGACGCAGTTCGAGATCACGACGTCGACCGATGAGTCCGGCAGCGGGACGTTCTCGATCGTGCCCTTGAGGAAAGTTGCGTTGGCGACGCCGGATTTGTCGCGATTCGCGTTGGCGAGCGCCAGCATCTCGTCTGTCATGTCGACGCCGTAGGCGTGGCCGCCGGGAGCGACGCGCCTGGCTGAAATCAAGACGTCGAGGCCGGCACCTGATCCGAGGTCGAGCACGATCTGACCCGGCTCGAGCTGGGCGAGCATCGTCGGGTTGCCGCAGCCGAGGCTGACGGATTCCGTCAGTCCGACCGAATCTAGGTCGTCAGCCGCGTAGGAGCCGCTACACCCGCAATCCGGTCCGTCGGCCTGGCAGCAACCGGAGTTGGCTTTCAAGGTTCCAATCGGAGTCAGCGCTATCTGCTTGGCGACGTTTGCATACCGTGACCGGACCGCTTCTCGAACTTCGCTCATTGTTGGGCCTCCCATCGATGATTGTCGATGGGTGAGATCCTAACATGACCCATCGATAAATGTCTATGGGTACCGTATGATGTTCGCATGGCGATGAAAGTCCTGCCGGTAGTCCGAGAGCGCGGCGTGTGTTGCGGGCTGCCCGACGTCGACGAGAGGTGGGCCGAGGAAACCGCAACACTCATGAAGGCTCTCGCGGACCCGACCAGGCTGACGATGATGGCTTCGCTTTGGAAAGCGAAGACGCCCATCTGCATATGCGACTTCACCGCGAGTCTCGACCTCACGCAGCCGACCATCTCCCATCACATGGGCAAGCTCAAAGAAGCGGGCCTCGTCGAATCGGAGAAGCGTGGGATCTGGACTTATTACCGGTTGGCGTCGACCCTCGAGCCGCCTAGGCGACAGCTGCTGAGCCGGCTGATCACTTAAGCGGCGGCAGTCGGTACCAGTTCGCCGACGAGCTTCTTGATGCGGACGTCGATCTCGTCCCGGATTCGGCGCACCGTGTCCAGATCCTGGCCCGCCGGATCGTCCAGCTCCCAGTCTTCATATCGTTTGCCCGGATAGATCGGGCAGGTGTCACCGCAGCCCATCGTTATCACCACGTCGGCCGCTCGGACGTAATCGTCCGTCAGCGGTTTTGGAAACTCTCGGCTGATATCCAGGCCGATCTCGCCCATCGCCTCGACCACGCGAGGATTCAACGAGCTTGCAGGCTCGCTACCAGCCGATCGGATGTGTACGCGACCTGCGGCGTAACGCTCGAGAAGTGCCGCCGCCATCTGGCTCCGACCCGCGTTGTGCACGCACACGAAGAGAACCTCTGGGATGCTGGTGTTCATCGGAAGCCAGCTTACGTGTAGCCGCGCGGCTCCATTTGCGGGAAGTACTGGTCGGTGAAGATCACGTATCTCTGGCTCGCGAATGCGCCCGCCCACAGCGGCCAGCAGGTTGTGAGCGTGAGGTGATAGCCGGGTGCATCAGGGATGAGCACTGACCGGTTGTTCGGGTTGACGATCACGGCGCTTGTGACGTGGTATTTGAACGTGCCGTAGCGAGTCTCGAGGTCGATCTCATCCCCCGGCGCGAGCTGCGGGAAGTTGATCCAGTACACGTTGTGGGCGGCTACCCCGACCGTGCCCGGGTCGCCGGGCCATACGGTTTCGGGATAGTGACCGGGGCTTGCATAGAGGACCGACCTGGAGATGCCCTCTTTGACCGCCGCGAAGTACCCGAGGCGCGGGACGCGGATCGCGAAATCGATCCCGTTCTCGGGGTGCTGCACGCTCGGGTCGATGGTCGGGGCCCGGTAATGGTGGCCAGACTCCCCGGACCAGACCTGGGTCAATCGCTGCTGCTCCTGCACCCCCTGCCACATGCCTCCGGCGTAGAAGACGATGAGCACGAGGCCCAGGAACAGGCAGATCAGGGCGGCAAGCCGCAGCGGATGCGGGCGTTCCCGCGGCGGGCGCGGAAGCATCTCTTGATTAAACGCCTGGGCCGAGCATCCCTACCCGGGCGTCAGAGTACGAAAAAGAAGGTTGCTCCTTCGCCGACGGCGCCCTCAGCCCAGGCCCTCCCGCCATGACGGTTGACGATGCGGCGCACGGTCGCCAAGCCGATTCCCGCCCCAGGGAACTCACTCTGGCTGTGCAGCCTTTGGAAAGCACCGAACAGCTTGTGCGCGTAGATCATGTCGAACCCGACCCCGTTGTCGCGGACGAACAGGCGGGTATCGCCGTCGACGATCTCGCTCCCGATTTCGATCCTTGCAACCGGCTCCTTGCTGGTGAACTTGAAGGCATTGCTGATCAGGTTGGTGAGCATGATCCGGGCCAGCCTTGGATCAGCCGACGCCGTCATGCCGGAGGCGATTTCCACCTCCACCTTCCGGCTGGGATTTGCGGCTCGCATCTCGTCCACCACTTCTTCAGCCATCGCGCTGATGTCGCACGGCTCACGATGAATCTCCCCGCTGGTCAGACGGAACAGCGTCTGCAGGCCGTCGAAGACCGACGTCATGCGCTCGCTCGTCAGCCGCATTCGCTGCAAGTAGTCCTTGGCACGCGGGTCGAGCGCATCGCCGTAGTCATCGAGCAGTGTGCGATTCAGACCGTTGAACGAAAGCAGCGGGGCACGAAGGTCATGCGACACCGAATAACTGAAGGCCTCCAACTCCCGGTTGATGGCGGTCAGGGCGGTCGTCCGTTCTTGCACGAGGCGCTCGAGCTGCGTCCGGTAGCGGCGCAGCTCCTGCTGCGCCTTGTACAGCTCGACGAAGACCGTCACTTTGGCGCGCATGATCGCGGGCACCACCGGCGCGAAAACGAAGTCCACCGCGCCCAGGTCGTATCCGCGTCCCATGTCGGTCTCGGCACGGTCGAGCGCGGTGACGAAGATGATCGGGGTCAACTCCGAGCGCGGCCGCTGGCGGATGAGCTGGGCGGCTTCGAAACCGTCCATGCCCGGCATCCGAACATCGAGCAGGATCACCGCGAAGTCTTGCTTGAGCAGCTGCCGCAGGGCATCGGGACCAGATGCGGCTTCGACCACGTTCTGGCCAAGCGGCGCCAGGATCGCTTTCATCGCGAAGCGTTTCGTCGCGTTGTCGTCGACGAGCAGAATGTCGACTTTTATTTCCGTAGACGCCGGCCGGGTGCTTATCAGGCGCTGTGCCATCACCGAACCCTCCTGAAGACGCTCACGCCATCGCGGACGTGCTCGTAGCGGCTGCTCTCCGGCGCGAAGACCAACGACTCCCGCTGGCCGAGCGCGAGGAAGCCGGACCTGATGAGGCTTTCGTAGAAAAGGCGATGCACGCGCTGCTGGAGCGTGGGCCTGAAGTAGATGAGGACGTTGGTGCAAGTGATCAAGTGGAACTCGTTGAATGAGCTGTCCGTCACGAGGTTGTGCTGCGCCCACGTCACGTTGTGCAACAGGTTGCGTTTCAGTCTCGCCATGCGACCGGCGGTAGTGAAGTACGTCTCCAGGCTGGAGGAACCGCCCGAGCCCTGGTAATCGTGATCGTACGAACGCATCCGCTCGTTGGGGCACGCGCCAGCTTGCGCGACCGCCAGCGCATCCTCGTTCATGTCGGTCGCGTAAATGCTCGACCTCTGGTAGAGCCCCTCCTCCTGCAGCAATATCGCGAGCGAGAATACCTCCTCGCCGGTTGCGCAGCCGACGCTCCAGATGCGTATCGAAGGGTACGTCCGCAACACTGGGACGACGTCTTCTCGCAGGCAGCGCCACGTGTCCGGTTCCCGAAACATCTGGCTCACGTTCACGCCCACGGTGCCAAGGAACCGCTGCATCGAGCTCGAGTCGTGCAGCAGGCGGTCCTGGAGGGCGGAGATAGTGCTCACCCCTTCTCCGGCCATGCCCGTAGTGATGCTGCGCCGCAGCGGCCCCGATGCGTAGTCCCGAAAGTCATAGCCATAGCGAAGAGACACCGCTTCGAGCAGAAGCTTCACCTCGATCTCTTCGAGGCTCTGGCTTTCAGAAGCCGCAGACATGGCTTTCACCACGATGCAGCCCCGGGGCGAACGCCCTCCAGGCTCAGTGGCTCAGCCAGGACCGCAACAATGCCACCAGGTGGGAGCTGACGACTGGCTTGGCGATGTAGTCCGACGCCCCAGCTTCTATGCATTTCTCTCGGTCTCCTTTCATCGCTTTGGCGGTGAGCGCGATGATCGGCCGGTCTTTGAATGAGTCCAGGCTGCGCATATTCGACATGGTTGCGTAGCCATCCATCTCCGGCATCATCACGTCGACCAGAGCGATGTCAATGTCGTCGGTCTGGCTGAGAGTTTCGAGCGCCTCGCCGCCGCTGTTCACCGATGTGACCTCCATGCGCTGGCGCTCCAAGACCGCAGTCAGGGCGAAGATGTTCCGAATGTCGTCATCGACGACAAGGACCTTCCTGCCGGCCAGCGATGTCTCGACCGGTACGCGGCCGCCTTCCGCGATGGCGTCGGTCGAGTCCACGTTCAGGATGCCGGCGACCTCGTCCCGCAGCCGCTCCGGAGATCGCACCTCTTTGACGACGATCGTCTTCGTCGCCCTCCCGAGCTTGAGCTCCTCCTTGCGCGTCAGGTCTTTGGCGGTGTAAACGAGCACGGGCGTCGACCGCAGGCTCTTGTGGGCGCGCACATGATCGATGACCTGCCATCCAGACATGCCCGGAAGCCCGAGGTCGATGACGATGCAATCGAACTTCTTCTCTTCGAGCGCCGCCAAGGCCTCCTCACCAGTGGCGACCGCGGTGGTTGCCGCGGCGATCGGCTCGATGAGGTTGACGATGTGCTCTCTCTGCACCGGCTCGTCCTCGACGACGAGCACGTTCCTGGTCGCCATCGCCGGCGGTCGATCCATGACCGCGACCGCCGGCTTGCGCACGGCCTCGGCGGTGCTCGGTGCGATCTTCACCGCGGGCGAGTTGGCGCCGCGTTGGACCGAGCCGTTGGACGAGGCGTCTGCCGGCGTGCTCGACCACGCCACCACCGGGCTGGCGATCGGCAGATAAAGGGTGAACTTGCTGCCCGCGCCGGGTTGGCTCTCGAGCGTGATCTCGCCCGCGAGCAGTCGCGTCAGCTCCCTGCAGATGGAAAGGCCGAGCCCGGTTCCGCCGTACTTGCGGCTGGTGGTGCCGTCACCCTGCGCGAAGGCCTCGAATATCGTCTGCTGTTGAGCCGTCGGGATGCCGATACCGGTGTCGGTGACGCTCATCGCGATCACCGAGCCGGCCCGGTTGAGCGCCTCATGGCCGGGGCTCCAGCCGGAGGTCGCGAGCTCGGCACGAAACTCGACTCGCCCTCTCTCCGTGAACTTGAATGCGTTGCTGAGAAGGTTGTTCAGCACCTGCTGCAGGCGCTGGGGGTCGGTGGGGATTGTCCCCGGCAGACCCGGCTCGAGGTCGATCGTGAAATCCAGCTTCGTGGCTTCGGCCACATGGCGGAATGTGCGCTCGAGGAGCGGCGGCAGCTCGGACAGCGGCCAGTCCGTGATCTCCAGCGCGACGGTCCCCGACTCGATCTTGGTCAGGTCGAGGATGTCGTTGATGAGTTTCAGAAGGTCGGTCCCGGACGAGCGGATGATTGCCGCGTACTCGGTCTGCTTGGGCAGAAGGTTACCGTCCGGGTTGTCGGCGAGCTCTTGGGCCAGGATCAGAAGGCTGTTGAGCGGCGTGCGCAGCTCGTGCGACATGTTGGCCAGGAACTCCGACTTGTAGCGCGACGTGATCTCGAGCTGCTCGGCCTTCTCTTCGACCAGGTTCTTGGCTACTTCGACCTCGCTGCGCTTCTGCTCGATCTCCGAGTTCTGCTGGGCAAGCTGCCGCGCCTTCTCGGCCAGCTCTTCGTTCGTGCGCTGCAGCTGGTCCTGCTGGCTCTGCAGCTCGTTGGCCAGAGATTGCGACTGCTTCAGCAGCTCCTCGGTGCGGGTGCTGGCGTCGATGTTGTTGAGGACGATTCCAATGCTCTCCATGAGCTGGTCGAGAAAGTCCTGATGCGTCTGGCTGAAGCGCTGGAACGACGCGAGCTCGATGACCGCTCGCACCTCGCCTTCGAAGAGAACCGGCAGCACGACGATGTTGAGTGGGCTCGCTGCACCGAGACCAGACGCGATACGGACGTAGGCCGACGGGACGTCGGTGACGAGGATCCTCTTCTTCTCGAGCGCGCATTGGCCCACCAGTCCCTCGCCAATCCGGAACTCTGTCGGCAGGTTCTTGCGGCTCTTGTACGCGTAGCCGGCCTGAAAAACGAGGTGAGCCTCGTTGCCGTTGGGGGCGACCATGCCGTAGAAGACGCCCTGCTCCGCATTCACCAATGGAGCGAGCTCGGACAGGATCATCTTCGATACCGTCATCGGGTCGCGCTGGCCCTGCAGCATGCGGGCGAATCGCGCGAGGTTGGTCTTCAACCAGTCCTGCTCAGTGTTCTTTTCGGTCGTCTCCTTCAAGTTGCGGATCATCTCGTTGATGTTGTCCTTGAGGACCGCGACCTCTCCGCTCGCTTCGACGCCGATCGACCGCGTGAGGTCGCCCTTGGTCACGGCGGTGGCGACGTCGGCGATGGCGCGCACCTGGGTCGTCAGCGTGGCTGACAGCTGGTTCACGTTGTCGGTGAGGTTGCGCCACGTGCCGGCGGCACCTGGCACGCGGGCCTGCCCACCCAGCCGGCCCTCGACGCCCACTTCGCGGGACACGCTCGTGACCTGCTCGGCAAAAGTGGCCAGGGTGTCGGTCATGCTGTTGATCGTCTCCGCCAGGGCGGCGATCTCACCCTTAGCCTCGAGGGTGAGCTTGCCCCTGAGGTCGCCGTTGGCAACTGCCGTCACGACGCGCGCGATGCCTCGCACCTGGTCGGTGAGGTTGCTGGCCATAGTGTTGACGTTGTCGGTGAGGTCCTTCCAGATCCCACCAACGCCCTTGACCTCGGCCTGGCCGCCGAGCTTGCCTTCGGTGCCGACCTCGCGAGCGACACGCGTGACCTCGGATGCGAATGCGTTGAGCTGGTCGACCATGGTGTTGATGGTGTTTTTCTGGACAAGAAACTCGCCACGTGCATCGACCGTGATCTTCTTGGAAAGGTCGCCCATGGCGACTGCGGTGGTGACGTCCGCGATGTTGCGGGTCCGATCGGTGAGGTTCATGTTCATTGTGTTGACGTTGTCGGTGAGGTCTTTCCAGATGCCGCCCACGCCCTTGACGTCCGCCTGACCGCCGAGCTTGCCTTCGGTCCCGACCTCGTAGGCCACACGCGTGACCTCGCCGGCCAGTGCGTTGAGCTGGTCGACCATCGTGTTGACGGTGTTCTTGAGTTCGAGGATCTCGCCGCGGACGTCGACGGTGATCTTCTTGGAGAGGTCGCCGTTGGCGACGGCGGTGGTCACCTCGGCGATGTTGCGCACCTGGCTCGTCAAGTTGCCGGCCATGGAGTTGACGTTGTCAGTGAGGTTCTTCCAGATACCGCCCACGCCCTTGACCTGGGCCTGGCCGCCGAGCTTGCCTTCGGTGCCGACCTCGTGCGCAACCCGCGTGACCTCGGACGCGAGGGCGTTGAGCTGGTCGACCATCGTGTTGATGGTGTTCTTGAGCTCGAGAATCTCACCCTGGACGTCGACGGTGATCTTCTTGGAGAGGTCGCCGTTGGCGACGGCGGTGGTCACTTCGGCGATGTTCCGAACCTGGCTGGTCAGGTTGCCGGCCATCGAGTTGACGTTCTCGGTCAGGTCCTGCCACGTGCCGCCGACGCCTTTGACCTGAGCCTGGCCGCCGAGCTTGCCTTCCGTGCCCACCTCGCGGGCGACGCGGGTCACCTCGGAGGCGAACGCGTTGAGCTGGTCGACCATGGTGTTGATGGTGTTCTTGAGCTCGAGGATCTCGCCCTGGACGTCGACCGTGATCTTCTTGGAGAGGTCGCCGTTGGCGACCGCGGTGGTGACGTCGGCGATGTTGCGAATCTGGTTGGTGAGCTGACCCGCCATCAGGTTGACGTTGTCGGTGAGGTCCTTCCAGGTCCCGCCCACGCCCTTCACCTCGGCCTGGCCGCCGAGCTTGCCTTCCGTACCGACCTCGCGAGCGACGCGCGTCACCTCGGAGGCGAAGGCGTTGAGCTGATCGACCATCGTGTTGATGGTGTCCTTGAGCTCGAGGATCTCGCCCTGGCCCTCGACGGTGATCTTTCGTGAAAGGTCTCCGTTGGCGACCGCCGTCGTCACCTCGGCGATGTTGCGGACCTGGCTCGTCAGATTGCCGGCCATGTTGTTGACGTTGTCGGTGAGGTCCTTCCATACGCCGGCGACTCCCGGCACCTGTGCTTGGCCGCCGAGCTTGCCCTCCGTGCCGACCTCGCGCGCGACGCGGGTCACCTCGGAGCTGAACGCACGCAGCTGGTTGACCATCGTGTTCACGATCCGTGCCGTTTCCAGGAACTGACCCTGTAGCCGGCGGCCGTCGATGTCGGTCGACATCGTCTGCGAGAGGTCGCCTGTCGCGACCGCGTTGATGACGCGGGCCATCTCGCTGTTCGGGCGAACAACGTCCTCGATCAGGTCGTTGATCGAATCCAGGGTCGCGGCCCAGGCCCCTCCGGCGTCGCCGATGGACGGGTGCTTGACCTGGCCCTCCTTGCCGACGTGCTTGCTGAGCCGGCGGAGCTCGCGCTCGAGGCGCTGGTTGGATTCGATGATGTCGTTGATGGCGGCCGCCACCTTGCCGGCCTGTCCGGTCGAGGTCAGCGGCATGCGCACCGAGAAGTCGCCCCGCTTGACCGCGGTCAGGACCCGCAGCATCACCCTGTGATCGGTGCTCTCCGGGGCTGGGGCTTTGCTGGCCATGATGATTTTCTCCTCTCCTTTCCTTCGCTTACGCCGTGGGTATCCAGAACTCGACCTTGGCTCCCTGGCCTGGCTCGCTCGCGATGCGGCACCAGCCGCCCATCAGCTGGGCGCGCTCCTTCATCGCGAGCAGCCCGAGATGACCGGGGACGTGCATGCACTCCGCGACCACGAACCCGGTGCCGTCGTCAGCGACTTCGATCACCACTCCTCCGTCGAGGGCTGACGCCGCGACCCGGATGCGGGTCGCGTGAGAATGCTTCTCTACGTTTGTCAGCGCCTCGGCGACGTTCTTGAAGACGATCGATTCCACCTCACCCGGCAGGTCGTCGGGGAATTGCAGATCGACGTCAGGTTCGATGCCGGTGTGCACGCGCAGAGTTTCGAGGCGGTCGCGGATTGCTTCTTTGAGCCCGACGGTGAGATTCAGTGCTTCGGGGCTGACCGTGGTCAGCAGCCGGCGCAGGGAATCCTCGACTTTCTTGATGGTCCCTGCCAGCTGGTCGAGCTGGGTCTTATGGTTACCGGCGGCGCTGTCATTGCGAATGCGCTCCAACTGCAGCTCGGCCGCGGTCAGCAGCTGCAGCGAGTCGTCGTGGAGGGCGCTCGCGAACCGGCGCCTTGCCTCGTCACCGCCGGAGGCGACGTTGGCCAGCAGCTGGCGCCTTGCGGCCATTGCCTCCTCCAATCGCTCGACGGCGACGTCAAGCTCCTCTTCCGCCTCGCGGTACTGCCAGACGAGACCGGTGGCCATAGCCGCAACACGAAGCACCCAGGCGTCGTCGGCGGTGAAGCCGCGCCTGGAGTCGTAGGCCGCGAGGGCGCCAATCCGCCGATCGCCGGCAGGCCATGACACCGCTATCGAGTTGCGCATTCCGCGCAAGCCGTTGTTGCGCCAGAGCTCGTCGAGCTCGGCGCACGTGCCGTCGCGCAGCTCGAGCTTGTCGTGGAAGATGATCCGCTCCGCGACCGCCTCGCCGTCGCGGGCCACGGGGATCCTGAGACTGCGGACCGGCGATTGGGATGGGAAGCCAAACGGTTCGCGCTGGACCGCAAGAGCTCCATGCGGTGAAAGGCGCCAGAAAGCGACGCGCCGTGCGCCCACCAGCCCGGCCACCGTCTCGGCAAGGTGGCCGAAGAAGGCCGGCAGCTCCATCTCGGCCTCGAGATAGGAGGACACGGCGCTCAGAGCAATCGAGGCCGCGGCCTGCACTTTCTCCAGCCGCTGCACGGCGCGCACCCGCTGCCGTGGCCTCAACTGGCCCGCCGCTCGCAACCTTCCTGCCTCACGCAACTCGGACTCACCCGTAGGCCGGCGGCCGGCCGGCAGGGTGGCTACCTCCACGTCGCCCCTCCTAAGAGTCTTGTCCGGCTTACATCAAACGCTCCGGGGCTGGCGAAGTCGCCGTACAAGTGAGGTAGGCGAGGGGCGGGCAAACCGGGCCCCTCGGCTCCAAGAATCGCTCAGGCGCGTGCCCGACCCCGCCCGAACAGCCTCAGGATGAAGAGCAAGACCAGGGCGCCGAGGAAGGCGATGATGATCGTGCCGACCAGGCCCACGCTGCCGTGGATGAAAAAGCCGGCCAGGAAGCCGCCCAAGAGCGCGCCTACCAGCCCGACGATGATGTCCCCGATCAGCCCGTAGCCGTGGCCTCGGCTGACGGTTGACGCCGCCCATCCGGCGATTAGCCCGACGATGATCCAGGCGATGATGCCACCGGGCGAAAGCTCCATGGCGCGCTCTCCTTTCTAAACAATGGAGTGACCGCCCCGTCGTGGGGCGGCCACATCCAAGAAACGTTTGCGTTCGAACTGCTACTTGTTGCGACCGATCCGAAGGCCGATGGCTCCGAGGAGGGCAAGACCGATGCCCAGGAGTCCGCCGAGGACCGGGAAACCTGTCGCCGCGAGCACCACCCCGGTGCCCGTGGATGCCGTGGCGCCGGAGACGCCGCCCGTCGCGGTGGCTCCGCTCACGCCGCCGGTGTTGCCAGTCGGACCGCCGGTCTGGCCACCTGTAGCTCCGCCGGCGCTGCCGGTCGTCGTACCAGTGCTGACGCCGGTGCTGCCGGTGCTGCCGGTGCTGCCGGTGCTGTGCCGGTGCTGCCGGTGCTGCCGGTGCTGCCGGTGCTGCCGGTGCTGCCCGTGCTGCCGGTGCTGCCGGTGCTCGCGGTGCTGCCGGCGGTTGTACCCGAGCTGGCACCTGTGCTGCCAGTGCTTGTCTCGCTGCTCAGCATCGCGTTGAGCTCAGCCTGAATCGAGGCTAGCTGCCCCTCCATCAGGTTGATCTCGACCGACGTGGCCGCTCCGGCGCTAATGGCTGCGCTGAGCTCCGACTTCACTTGCGCCAGCTGCTGCTCGAGCACAGTGGCTTGAGCTGAGCTGACTTCGCCTGCGCTTACCGCCGCAGAGACCTCCGCGTTGATCTGGAGGACTTCGTTCTGCATGGCGACGAGCTGAGCTTCAACCGATCCGCCACCGCCGGTGCTGCCCGAGTTGGACGTGGCTGTACTGCCGGCCGTGGTGCCGGTGCTCGCGCCGGTGCTACCGGTACTGCCGGTGCTGCCGGAGACGTTGCCGGAGTTGGACGTCTGCGCGCTGCCGGCTGTGGTGCCGGTGCTTGCGCCAGTGCTCGCCGTGCTGCCGGAGACGCCGCCCGACTTGGACGTCTGCGCGCTGCCGGCTGTGGTGCCGGTGCTTGCGCCAGTGCTCGCCGTGCTGCCCGAGACGCCGCCCGAGTTGGACGTCCCCGCGCTGCCGGCGGTGGTTCCGGTGCTCACGCCAGTGCTCTCAGCAGATGCCGAATCGATCTTGGTCTTGTCGTCGCCGTTGCCGCTCTTGCCGCCGGCGACGTCGCCTCGGCTGTCCGAGTTGTTCTCGCCGACTTCCTTGTGGTGAGCGGCCACTTTGGCGCCGGCTCCACCGTTGAGGCCGCCGTTGCCTTTGCCCTTGGAGTCACCGCTGCCCTTTGCAGCCGCGTCCGACTTGGCGCTGGTATCCGACTTGGCGCTGGTGTCCGACTTCGCGCTCGAGTCCGATTTGGCGCTGGTGCTTGACTTCGCGCTCGAGTCCGACTTGGCAGCAGCGCTGCTCTTGGCGCTGGCGTCGCTGTTCGTACTGGCGCCGCTCTTCGCACTCGCGCCGCCGTTGCCGCTGTTCTTGTCCTTGCCGCCCCCGCTGCCATCGCCGCCGGCTCCACCGCCGATGGGATGGTCGGATTGGGCTGGTGCAGGATCGCTGCGGTGGACGACCACCGAAGCGCTCGTTTTATCGGTCGCCGCTTTGCCCTTGTCGCCGTGCGAATCCGCGGCCAGCGCGGGAGACGTCCGCGCCAGCATCAAAAGCAAACCGGCCATGAAGACGAAGACCTTCACGGCGACGCGACGCCCAAGAGACGGCCGACTAGCAGTGAACTCACCGAACGTGTCCAAAACTGCTCACCTCCACGCGGATATGAGCAATGCCTCGCCGCCATCCTGGACACGGACCCCGTGCGCCCTTCCCCAAATGGCACCGGGATATGTCGCAGAACGCCCCGCTTAGCGTTACCTAGTTGGCAATGCTTAAATCGGAAACGCCGACGGTCTCTTTAGTAACCATGCTTGAGGCCACAGACGAGCCGGCTGTAGGCGATTTCGTGGCCCATGTCTTGGGCGAATCGGGTTGGCAGATCGAGTCTCTCCGCAAGCGATCGTCGAGGCTCTCCCCACCCGACGGCTACTGGGCGATGTATGAGATCGCCATTAGAAAGGAAGACGAGGAACGCTCACTCAGGTTGGTCGCCCGCGGGGCGTTCAGCCGCGACGCATGGGACGAGTTGAGCGCGAGGCTTGTCCGGCACACCTCGGGCCCCTGCGACCCCATCGCAGGTATCGGTTTCCCGCGCCTGTTCCAAGAATCGCAACACGCCTTCTGGTTCTACCCGTTCGATCCGGCCATGCCCGGCCTCCCGAGCGCCGCAGACCCGAAGACAGTCACCGATCTCCTGCTGGGGCTCGGCGATCACGCACCTGAACATATCGACGGGTATTCGAAGGTCGAGATCGAACGCGTCCGATACACGCCGGAGATCGGCGCCATCCTCCGCTACACGCTGCAGACCTCGGCCGGACCACTGACGGTGTACGGCAAGGTGCAGCCCGGCGATCGAGGCTTGCGCACGCAGAGGATCGTCGAGGGATTGTGGCGTGCATCAGCGGCCCAGCCGCCAGGTTTGCTCCGCCTGCCCAGGCCTCTCGGCTGGATCGAGCAATACGGACTTCTCCTCGAAGAGTCGATACCTGGCGAGTCAGTGGGCAGCGACCGGATGAGCGAGGAATTTCAGAACACAGGCGTCGCCGCGGCCGAAGCTCTCGCTGTCATCCATGAGTCGGGAGTCGAGACTGACATTGAGATCTGGCTGGAGAACGAGCTGGATCGGCTCGATCGGGTGTCCGAGCAGTTCGCCTACGTCCACCCTGAAGGCCATTTCCTTCTGCGCGACCTCACCACGCACCTACGCAACCGAGCGCGCATCGCGATGGACGAAGAGTGGCTGCCCACGCACGGAGACCTGAAGTACGACCAGTTCGTCTATCACGACGGAGCCTTCACGCTCCTCGACTTCGACTACTTCGCGGTCGCTGAGACGAGCTACGACCTCGGCAAGTACTGCGGCTACCTGGTGCCCTCGGCGCCGACGTCCTGGGAGGACACGCTGGCGGCGGAAAAGATCCGGACGCGCTTCCTTCAGCGCTACCTGGAGCTGCGGCCGCATGCCACCATCCAACGTTTCCCGATCTATGAGGCCCTCACCCTAGGCCTGCGCGCCATGACTTTCATGTGGGCGCAGCGATCGGGTTGGCAGCGGGTTGCCGAGACTTTTCTTGTCATGGCTCACGAGCGCCTTTACAGCAGGATTCCCGAAACGGTCTGATACGGTCAAGAACGTAAAAGGGTCCGCAAACCGCGTGCGCGATCCCTTTTACAAGCTTTTACCCGACAGGCGGCGCGACCACTCGGAGCCGTCCTCAGACTGCCTGGCCATGCGGGTTTTCTCATGGATTGGGGGCATCGTTCTCGTCGCCGTCATCAGCACCGCGACCGCGGCGACGCTGCGTGCACATCACGACGGTTCACATTCGCTGGTCGCGGCCAAGCCGGCAGTCGCTGCCGTCAATGGAAGGGCCTACGCCGGCGATCCCCCGCTCGAAAACCACCGCCTGCGGCCGAGCCCCGATCCATCGCCGACCCCACCGGCCGCGGCAGCTGCACCGCCGCAGCAGGCGGCTGGGGCTCCGCCGCCCGCACCGCCCGCCCGGCCTGCGCCACCCGCGCCACCCGCGATCGTGGTCGGCTCGACCCAACAGGCGCTCATCAATCAAGATCGGGCCAGCAAAGGTCTCGGGCCAGTGACCTGGAATTCGTGCCTCGCCAACGTCGCTGCGGCCAACGCATCGCGGCTTGCTCAGCAGGGATGGGTCCCCCCGTACCACACGAACGGACCCACGGTTGACCTCGGCTGCCGGCTTGGCTCCCAGGCCGGTGAGAACGTCGGTTATTGGACAGGCGGCATCAACGACGGGCAGCTCAACAGCATGTTCATGAACAGTGCCGAGCACTACGCCAACATCATGGGTCCGTACCACTACGTGGCGACCGCCTGGGCGGTCGCTGCAAACGGCTACGCCTACATAGCGGTCGAGTTCAGCTAGCGAACCGGCCGGCTCCGAGTGGTCGCGCCGCCTGTCGGGTAAAAGCTTGTAAAAGGGATCGTGTACGCGGTTTGCGGACCCTTTTACGTTCTTGACCGAATCAGACCGTTTCGGGAATCCTGCTGTAA
>WNFG01003418.1_pt1 | contig 16663 bp, 11 predicted proteins | sample 5400431 | NCBI WGS metagenome assembly WNFG01 (sample SAMN13153346, study PRJNA577476) | soil metagenome | isolation source: 120 cm saprolite under Douglas fir tree site 2 hole 3 replicate 2 | place: USA:California | collected 2015-04-18 | reverse complement strand
GAAATAGTTCCGCTAGGAATGATATAGAGAACTGGTCCGTAGGCCGTAACAGGAGAAGTCGAGAATTGGCAATAAAGCGAGAAGTATGTCGCCGGACCGCCAGAAACCTTGTAGGCCAGCCACTGCCATGACCATTGACCGTCACCCTGCAACATGCCTTGCTGGTAGAGCTTGTGACTGAACGTGGGTTGCGGGTACCCGCAAAAGGAAAGCCCTAGCCCTTGAATCAAAGTTCTGCTATCCCCTTTAACCCATGCACCGCCAATAATCCAATCGCCAGCATTCGGAGTGTACTGAGTCGCTTGGCAAGCTTTAGAGAAATACATCCCCTCATTCACGGCTGTCGTAGAGGAAGCCTTCGTTGCACTCGTTCCGCCAAAAGGGTCGGATTGCCCAGTGCTGAGTGTAGTTGCTCCGGAATGCTGCGTAGCCACCCAAGATGAGGAATTACTCACGGCAAGGTTCTTGAACCTTACTGGTACAAGTCCGGCGATGCGCCGAGCCGAGTCTGTTTCTCCCACCATGTAACCGTTAAAGAATCCTGTTTGCCTTGAAAGAATCGGGCTGATACCTTGCGCGGTGAAGTTCTGGCCGTTCTGGTTCAATATGGTAGCTGGACCTTGGATACCGCTTCCGCCTGTTGTATTGGCAACGGTTGGACCTGGACCACCGCCATCATTTTGAATTGCTGGGGTCGGCGTTGGTCCTCCATCCGCCATTTGGATGTTCGAAAGATAAGAGTCCACGGCCCCGCCGAAGCCAGTAAACCAGACAACAGGCGGAATGTCGTGAACTCGGTCCCCCAGACCTTCCTCGGTGATGTTGGATCCGTACAAACCTCCGCCGTTGGCTCCCGGTATGAACTTTATGCCGCCTCCGGCAAAGTTCGAGTCGTTGATATGGATGAGTCCGTTTCCTGGGTTTCCAGTTCCGTCAATTAGAACAGCCGCAGCATTGTTGGCGAAGCGTCCTCCGGCCGCGTTGTATGCGTTCCCTGAACAGCCGTAATCCCTGAGCCATATCCAAAACGAGCCTCCAGTGATATCGGTGCAAGGGCCGCTGTTCGGCTGATTTGCAGCTCCAGCAGCGACGTTGTCCAGAACTGCGCCGGAGACTCCGCATGTCCCCGTCCGACTGCCATTCGAACACTCTCCGATCACGACTCCGCGTTGCGGATACTGGAATCCAAAATTAGCGATATGGACGGGCAGTTGCGTACCAGACAACCAGATGGCTGGCCCTTTTCCCGCCCTTGCCAAAACCCTATTCTTATGCGGGTTTGGGCCGCTGCCATAATTACCCAATCCAATGATATTTATTGTGCATCCATTGCATTTCAGCCATCCAACCGGAGGATTTGCGTAGTTCGGGTCATGCGGAGCCATAAACCAGATTCCCGCGTTTGCCGTGGGATTGAGAGCTGAACCAGGAGCTACGTACACCGTTCCGCTTCCAGAGAAGGGTCCGACTTCATTCCCTCCAGGCAAGGAAACGAGAGCAGCAAAGACAGTTGCCTTGGAACTTCCCCATGAAAGGCCGTCATTAGAATCTCTTCCTGTTCCTGAAACGTAACGAATGGCTCCTTGTTGTCCACAGGCAGGTGCGGCAAATAGCAGAATCGCTAGAAGGGTTTTTTTCATGTTAGTTACTCAGAATCGGTGAAGTATTATATGACACCCAGAAGTTGGTTGGTGGGGTCGTGCAAGTCCCCCCGTGTGAAGCACTGATCGTTCCGTTGGGCTGAAAATTGTCGTGTTAGCCCCGGCGCTTACATCCAGGGAGGTATTCCATTGAGATTTGGTCAGCGTCACCGTTTCCGAAGCCGTTCCGTCCGTGATAGTTACAATCGGAGCGACGCTACAGGATGGGACCGTCGTGGAAAATACCTTGATGTAGGCAATATTCGCAGCGCTCCGCACTTTGAAACTGCACATCGGAAGTGCTGTCGTGGTCGCAGCAAATGTGCCGGTGATGTAGCAAGGATTCGGGATTGGATTGTTCAACAATGCCTTGGGGAGTGTGCCCGGGTAGGTTTGCAAATTGTCGTAGTGTGCTGTTCCTAACTGCGGTCGCGGCACCCAGAGTGCTCCCCGATGTTTCATTGGGTAAAGCACTGCGGCAATAGCCGTAGTTCGTTTTCCAGGGATTTGCGATTCCGAACCTTTATCACGCACTATAAGTCGGCGAGTTTGTTGAGTTTCCTTGGTAGGACATGCCCGAACCTTCGTACCGGATTCTTATCATCTGTTCTCACCCCGTTCAGTACATGTCTCCTCTACTTCGACAGATGGCACAACACCCCCAGATCGATCTGCAGGTCGCCTACTGTTGCCTGCGAGGAGCTCACTCCGGTTATGACCCAGATTTTGCAACAGCCGTTCAGTGGGATGTTCCTCTTCTGGATGGCTACAATTGGGTCGAGATTCCTAACGTTGGAACGGGCGCCGAGACGTTTCTCGGACTCTGCAATCCCGGCCTCTGGCGAATCATTCGGCGGAACCATTTTGATGCGGTCTTCTGTCACACGGGGTACCTGAAGGCCTCCTTCTGGATAGCCTTCCTCGCTGCCCGTCTTGTCGGCTCCGTTTTTCTCTTTGGAACCGATGCCAATAGCCTGGCGCCCCGTGATTCCCAATCCTGGAAAGTTACTTTGAAGAAGATTTTGTGGCCTCGACTTTTCTCTTTGGCGGATCAAATCATTGTGCCTTCTTCAAGAACCCGAGAGCTCATGCGGTCACTCGGCTTTGCTGAGGACCGCATCACTTTAACCCCCTATTGCGTCGACAACGATTGGTGGACCGCACAAGCGGCACAGGTTGACCGTGCAGCTATGCGCTCCGCTTGGGGAGTCGAGCCAGACTCTACCGTCGTCCTTTTCTGTGCCAAGCTGCAGCCGTGGAAGCGGGCAGGAGATCTTCTGGAAGCATTTGCCGCGGCAGGAATCCCTCGTGCCGTCTTAGTTTTCGCCGGCGAGGGACCGCTCCGGCAAACGCTTTTCCAAAGAGCTCTCGACTTGGGAATAGCCGATCGCGTTCGTTTCCTGGGTTTTGTAAATCAATCGGCGTTGCCGGCTGTGTACAAGGCATCGGACTTGATGGTTCTGCCTTCTGAGTACGAACCCTTCGCGGTCGTCGTAAACGAGGCCTCATGCTGCGGATGTCCCGTTGCCGCGAGCGACCGTGTTGGCGCCACCACCGATCTTATAGCTCCTGTGAATCCTGATTTTGTCTTTTCCTGCGGCGATGTTCCCGCGCTCACGGAAATACTGCAAAGAGCGCTTTCCGATCCGAGTGGATTGGCCCGACGCGGCCAGGGCGCTCTTCGAAGGATGCAGTCTTGGTCCGCCCGAGAGAATGTCAACGGAGTTTTGGAAGCCGTCGAGCGGGCTCTTTCACGAACCAAAGCAAAGAGAGCCGTAAAATTCGGGACAGCCTCTTCTTATTCAGGGCCGAGACATCGTTCTCGAATGCTAAGATCAATCCAGCATGCCAAGACAGATTCAGCTGAGATCCACAAACGTCTATCCCCTAAAGAGGGTGCGCTACCTTCCCCGGGCTCGCACATGAATATCGGCGCGTTGAAAGACTCTTTCGATTTTTTTCACAATAGCGGCCGCAATCTGCTCACCGTGGCCCTCATCGCGCTAGCAGCCTTTGCATGCGCAAACCTTATCATCAAAGACGATCTTGTTCCTTTGTACTATGTGGGACTGGCTGTCCTTGGCTTCGTTGCGCTGGTCGCGATATTTAAGAACTGGAGAACAGGTGTGTACTGCTTCGTGGCGTGGATCGCGGTCGAGGATCTGATCCGAAAGTATCTCGGCAATAACATGATCATATACTTTGCCAAGGATTTCCTTGCCCTTGCTCTCTATCTCTCTTTCTTCGTTGCTCGCAGGTCCACTTTGACGAAGCTGTACAGACCCCCTTTTGTGATTCCCTTCCTAGTTTTCTTCTGGTATTGCGTCGTTCAGGCTTTCAATCCTGCCTCAACCAGCATTTTTTATGGGCTGATGGGATTGAAGCTCTGTTTCCTCTACGCGCCCCTTCTTTTCGTCGGCTATGCCCTCGTCAATTCTGAACAGGACCTGCGCCGCTTTTTCTTCTTTAACTCATTCCTCATTCTCGTTCTGGCGGGATTTGGAATCGTGCAGTCCATTTCAGGACCTACTTTCCTAAACCCCGAAAAGATCCAAGATGACATCCGCACCTTAAGCACACTGTATCGCGTTTCCCCCGTCACGGGCCTGGTTGCTTACCGGCCCACATCGTTTTTCGTCAGCGCCGGCCGGTTCCAGAATTTCCTAGTGCTTTCGTGGATTCTGGCGCTCGGTTTTGGCGGGTTTCTTTTGATGCGCAAGCAAACTGGTCGTTTGCTCGGGTTCGCAACGGTTGGCATCGTTGCTGCGGCTTCCCTGATGGCGGCTTCGCGAGGCGTCTTCCTCTGGACTCTTGGAAGCGCCATGGTCCTTGCTCCTGCTGTCATCTGGGGTGCCTCCTGGGCCGGGGAGCAGAGAATTCGAGTAATGCGAGCCATCCGGCGGTCTGCAGTTTTTGTTGCAATTGCCTTAAGCATTCTTGTGGGTATATTCCCAGAAGAAGTCAGAAGCAGGGTGGCGATCTACACCGAGACTCTTTCCCCTTACAGTCCCCAAAGTGAGCTGGGTTATCGATCGCACGTGTATCCGCTGCAGAATTTCGTCGCAGCGTTTGACTATCCACGTTGGCCGTACGGCTATGGAATTGGAACCGCTTCCTTGGGGGGACAGTACGTAACTCGTATTATGCATGTTCCGCCGATGAATGTTGGTGTGGAAAACGGCTATGGCCAACTCGTCGTCGAGCTTGGGATTGTTGGCCTTCTTTTGTGGGTTTTACTGGCCTATGCAATCACCCGTTCCGCGTGGCGAGCCACCAAGAATCTGAAAGGAACGGTGTGGTTTCCAATTGGGTTTGCGATTTTCTTTTATGCCTTTATGTTGCTCTTTCCAATGAGCTTCTATGGCTTCGTTGCCTACCAGGACTTCGTCATGAACGCCTATCTTTGGCTGATGCTTGGCATGCTGTTCCGAATTTCGGAATTTCCGGGGAATCTCCCTCTCGCGCAAACAACCGCGCGGAGCCGATAAGCGAACCGAGGCCCGCTTGCAAATTGTTGTCGTGTCGCCATTTCTAGATCGTCGCCATGGTACTGAGCTTTGCATCATCGAACAGATCGAAAGACTGTCGTCGAAGTACGGCTGGGGGATCCATTTGTTCTCCCAACACGTCGAGAACATCGACGGTCTTCTCACAGAAACTCCCAAAAGTTCAGCGGCCGGGTTCATCTGCTGGCACAAAATTTCCGACATTCCCGGTCCGCATCTTCTCAAATTCTTGTGGTGGTTTTTTGCGAATCGATCCGCAAGGAAGGGGGCGCTGAAGCGACTTGAAGAGCGTTCCTTGCTTGTCTACTCACCCGGAATCAACTGTTTGGACGCCGATGCCATTACCGTCCACATCGTTTTCCATGAGTTCTATGCACGAGTCCGCAGCGAACTCAAACTCCTCAAAGTACCGCTCAACAAGTGGCCTGTTACGCTTCACCGGAAAATGTACTACAAACTGATCATGGCTTTGGAACGTCGCATCTACGCAAACTCTAAAGTCCGTTTGGCAGCGGTTTCAAAGCTTGTATCCGCACAACTTGAAAAGTACTTTGGACGAACCGATTCGGTCGTTATTCCCAACGCCGTCGACACCGAGATTTTTAGCTCTGGGGCGCGCCTTGCCCGCAGATCAGTTTCGCGCCAGAGCCTAAAGCTAGACGACAGTGACTTTGTGGTCTTGTTGATTGGCAACGACTGGAAGAAAAAGGGGCTCGACCAATTGCTCCGGGCTTTGGCCATCATCGAGATTCCGGTCGAACTTTTGGTGGTCGGAAAGGATGATCCGGGACTGTACCGGTCAGCCTTGCGGCAACTACGGCTAGAAGACCATGTGCGTTTCCTGGCGCCCTCTGCCGATGTGCTTTCGTTCTACGCCGCCGCCGACGCCTACATTGCGCCGTCTCTCGAAGACGCCTTCGGCCTGCCCATCTTGGAAGCCATGGCTTGCGGCTTGCCCGTGATCGCGAGTGTCCAAGCAGGCGCGAGCGAAAACGTCCTTGATGGAGTGACAGGATATCTCTTGCGAGATCCAATGAACCACGTCGAACTTGCTGATCTCATTCGGCGACTTGCTGGCGACAGGTCGGCGGCACAGAAGCTCGGCGCTGCCGCTGCCCAGTACGTACAAGGTTCGGTCAGCTGGGATCACAACGCCTCAGCAACCCGCGAGTTTTTGGAAAACGCATTAGCTTCGAGGCAGATTCAAAACTAGGCGCTTTGACGCGGCTCGCAGGGCATTAGTTCTTATCCTTACATGCTCGGCAGATCATCGCGCTTCGGATGCGCAAATTCGAAGTCACAACCTGGCAGCAATCGGGACAGATAAGTTCATAGGGAGTTTCAGATCATCGGAACGGTTTATCTTTATCCGTGTTGGAATCGTCTCACTTCTTCACGTAACTCGCAGTCGATTCTCCGATCCTGAAATCAACACACTTAAGAGGTGCCCGACCGCCTGGCAACCAGGCGACAAATGGGCATTTTTAGTATTCGATCACGATCCGCAACGACACCATTGATCGACAATTCTTCGTATTTCATTTCCGCCAAATCGTCCAGTACGCACGCTGGATCGGCGCCGGCCTCGCGTATCATCTCGTTATGGAGCTCAAGAAACAACAACGGGGAAAGATTTGTTATCGTTCTTTTTGCGCCACGGAGGACCGTCCCTTCATATCCCTCCACATCGATCTTAATATGTGTTGGCGCGCCGAATTGTTCGGCCAATCGGTCTACAGTGACAGCCCTCGTCTTCGTCAGCTCTCTACTGGATCGCCCGGAAGTCATTTGAAAGTAGCCATCTGAGAAGACTCCAGAACTCAGCATTTCAACCTCGCCGATCACCTCGCCGGCGCAGGCCTCCACGACTTGAATGTTCTTCTCAAATCCGTTGAGTTGACATTCCACCCGTAGGAACCGAGTAGCGATGGGCGATGGCTCAACGGCAATAGCTGTGCCGCCAAAGTGTGCTGCAACCAAACTAAACGCGCCATAGCTCGCACCGATGTCAAATAGGCACATTGAAGGGCTGCAATATCTCACAAAGTTGCGGAATTCTTCGCTCTGCTCGGGATCGGTCAATTGGCTGAACGAGAACACCTTATAGACCCGGGGATGGCAGATGATGCGCCAATCGGGCAGAAGGGCCAGCTCTTTTGTGGCTCCGACCGAAAAGCTAAGCGAATCCCATAGCCATTCCATTGACTTCCGAGGCGAACGCAGCCAATTACGTGCGCTCCTCGGCACAATACTTCTCACAATTCCATTGGCTCGCTGAGATAACAAACGGTCCTCGCAACACGGCAGTGAAGCAGCATTACTCAACAACACGTCCCTGCTGAGTCTAATCGCTTCTCGAGCGAGCGTGCAACTGTAGACCTCCGGATGCCCAGAGCCACGATTTCGATCTCGGCAAGCAAGCTCCAGCAATGAGCGTCGAGTTGCAACCCAAGAGGCTACGCTCGAGCCGTCTTTCCAACGTGGCGTTCGGTAAGCTACATACCACTGAGAGGCGCTGCTTGAATAAATCTCAAACATGCCCTGCGGTATGGATTTGCCGGTAGAGCCGTGCATGTCTCTCTACCATGGGGCTGTAGGGGTAATGATCGACGATACGCTGCCGACCACAGCCTCCAAGTTGGCTTGCAAGGGCGGAATCGTCAAGAAGGCTTGCGATTTTAGACGCCAGGTCGTTTGCATCGCCCGCGCGAAACGTGAGACCAGCGTCGCCCAGGATTTCGACAAAGCTCCCCAGATCGGATGCAACAACGGGGAGACCTCGCAACATATTTTCAGCGAGAACCAAGCCAAAGACCTCACCCGCTAGCGAAGGCACTACGATAATGCTTGCTTTCGCAAGCGTGGAGTCGAGGTCGGCTGCGGCAATACGTCCTACAAAGCGCACGCACGAAGCAAGCTGCAGTTTCTTGGCGAGCTCTTCAATGGCGGATCGTTCTGGGCCATCGCCGATCACCATGAGTTCGAATGCATGATTCTCCGATCGAAGAAGGCTTGCGGCTTCCAGGAGCACTGGCAGGCCCTTGGTCGTTACTAAGCGTCCTTGGAAGATGATGAGAGGAGGTCCGGGAGAGCGCGCGGACTCGGAGCCGCGGATCATCGATTCGATGCCGTGCGGAATAGTTATAGCATTCGAAAGGTGAACTAACCCGCTGAGCCATTCCGTGGGCATGATGTTGGTAGCTACGCGCGAGCACAGGAATCTCCGCAAAAAGGTTAGCAACCACAGCTTCCAAGAATTCAACCAGTTGCTATCAGAGCGGCAACGCAAACACTCGCGATGACGTCCAGCCATAAAATGGCCGGGACAAGGGGCCCTGCTCGGTTCAATCAGCAGCTGGCCCGTAGGGCAGATCGTTTGAAAACCATGATGCTCAACAACCACTGGATTGCCGGTCAGCAAACCCAGCAGAAGCGGAGAGAGAGCCGGACCGGCAATGTGGATTATGTCGGACGAGCGGATTGTCTGCAGCAACTGGACAAAGCTGGGTTGGCGGAGAACTCGAAACGGAAGCAAGCGATCATCAAAGTCTTCGGCAAGGGTCTCCGTTACTAGAGTGATGTTAAATTCAGGGAGACCGTCAGGAGTGCGTACCTCGGCGAGACCGCGGGCGAGTGAGAGCACAATGGTCTCGACTCCCCCGATGCTTGGCGCAAAGAAGTGAGAATAGAAAAGAAGCTTCACGCCAGATTGTTCCTCGATAGATGAAGGCGGAGGTAAATTAGGGCGAGCAGGCTTTTGCTCATCGGAATGCATAGTCGACCGAATGACTCGAACAAAAGTCTCTTTATCCTCTGCTGCCTGCCACTGCAGCGATCCAGAACGGACCAATTCATTGTCCGCAGTGTGCTGAAAACCATGGCTTTTGAGGAGATTTCCGCCACGGCGGGGGATTTTGTAGATGACATCTGTTGTACTCTACACCAACTCTCTCCGCGCGTACGAGTCGCAGGCTCTGCGTTACCGACGCCCTCCGTGACACTTCCCGTGACAACCAGCGCAAAGCGTTATCAAGTTGTCTGTCACATCGTCACCGAGCCGACTCCGGGGCTTCCTGTGATGGACCTCCAAGCCTTCCAACCGATTCGCGGATGAGTGATTTACCGTTAGCGGTTCTCCTGCGTGGATGTTCTCCTCGTTTTCCGTCCCGGCAAGTTCTCAACAAGATTCAGCAACGTTTGCCTGTCATCTTCAGCCATACGGCTGAGCCACGAGAATAAGAGGACCATTGTGCTGCAGCCTTTAGCGGCGGGGCGCTACATGATATAGATGTATTCCCGCTGAAGATAAATCGCTCTTCCGGTGGATGTTAGAAGTTGAAATTGCGAAACGAACTAGACTAAGTGTCATATATACAGGTACATAGCGGTTCCGAATCTCTTTAAATGGGTAGTCTTAAAACGATTGTCACGGTCGGCGAGAAATGTTTGATTCCTTGATTTACAACTGCCAACGAAACGGACTCCGCTTCATTCTTTGCTTTACACACTTACTTCAGCTCCGGCATGGATGCGCTGGTGATCGGCAGCTTCCTGGTCGAGAAATGAGCATTCTAAAGTGAGTGCGCAGCGCATCATCGCGCTCCTCGGGCGGCGCGACTCACCAACCGACGCGGTGGAAGAGTATTGTCGGTATGTCGGCGAAGCGCTGCAGGCCGAAGACTACGATTTGAAGATCGAACGAGTCCCCTGGGAAGAGCACGGGTGGGGCGCCGCAGTGCGAAAACTTCGCACCCGAGCCAAAGGGTGGAAAGGGAGGTGGGTTCTGGTGCAATATACGGCTCTCGCGTGGTCCGCACGGGGATTCCCAATGCGGTTTGCACGCGTTCTCAAGATTCTGAAAGCCGCCGGCGCCCGCGTGGCCGTTGTCTATCATGACGTCGAGCCGTACGGCGGAACGCGGGTGATTGACCGGTTGCGTCGTCGCGCCCAATTGCGCACCATGCGCAAGGCGCTGCGCGTTTCTGAGGTGGCGGTCTTTACGGTTCCGCCGGAGAAACTCTCCTGGCACAAGACTTCAGACAGCAGAACACTCTTCATTCCCGTCGGAGCGAATCTGCCAACGTCGGGAGCAGCTGCATTGAGGAAGAATATTTCCACCGATGAAAAGCTGTCTATCGCGGTGTTTGGAATCACCGGAGGGGAAGGGGGAAAGAAAGAAGTAGAGAATATCGCGGAGGCAGTGCGATTCGCGGCCTCGCAAGTGAGGAACCTGCGGCTGATTGTTCTGGGACGCAATTCCCAGAGTGCTGAAGGACAGCTCAAGGCGTTGCTGAACGGCAGTGCCGTCGAACTCCATGTGCTGGGGCTTTTGTCGAGCGAAGATGTGGCGCGAACTCTTTGCGCTTCGGATGTACTGCTGTTTGTGCGCGGGCACATTTCCACGCGGCGAGGCAGCGCCATCGCGGGGATCGCCTGTGGGTTGCCGATAGTCGCTTTTGAAGGAGCAGAGACTTCGCCGCCGATCACCGAGGCGGGGCTGGCGCTGTATTCACCGCAGAGGAAGGCCGACCTAGGTGATGTGCTGGCCCGCGTTCTGAAAGATGAGCACTACCGAACGTCGCTGGCACAACGAAGCTGGGTGGCGCACGCCCAGTATTTTTCGTGGCGCGCAATCGCCGCACGCTACGTTGAATTCATGAAGCAATAGAAGCAAGGCTTTGCCGCCTCGGAATCCAGCAGAACCGCGAATCTCACCGACAGAGCGCTTCGATTAGGACTTCCTTCTTCTTTTCTGCGAGCTGGGTCAGAACGTCGAGTGACGCGACGTAGCCACCCACGGCGGCAGCCGCCAGAAACGCAAAGGCTTCCGCAGGGAGCCAGGGATTCCCTACCCAGCGACCCGTGAGTAGGATCACCGCGGAAATTGCTCCCGTCAAAATCTGCGAACCAAACGCAACAAGCACGGCCATCCCGGACTGACGTTGCCCGCGCATCTGGCCGAATTCGAGTTTGCGAGGAAAGCTGAGCGAGGACCAGTTCGCCACGGTGAGCTGGCCAACGATGGTGAAAATGATCGCGACAATCGTGGCGACGAGCCGCGGAACTGAAGGCAAGCCCACGCGCCAGGTCAGCATGGCCATAGACAGTGCGATTTCCAACGTCAGTATCGAGACTAGCACCAGGTTTTTTCCAAGAAAGACATCGCGAAAACGCAGCGGCGCGGTGAAGTACGTCTGAATGCCGCGGCCCTCATAGGCAAAACTGTTGTAGGCCGGCGCCATGAGAATGAGGATGAGATAGGCCATCATGCCCGGGAAAAACATTTCCGCTGAGACTGCTTTGCCAGAGACGGTCGGGTGGCGGCCTGCAAACTGCGAGCTGAAGACCAGCACCAGCAGCGGCGGCATCAGAAGTGTCAGATACGCAAATCCGTTGCGCGTGAGATAACGAAACTCTTTTCGAACGACCGCGGCCACCTGCGGCGAGAGAAGACCCAGGCCATCTGCGCCTTGTTCTGTTTTCGCGATGTGTCCAACTATCGTGCGGATCGGCGCAGCGGTTTCGCTGAGCTCTTCGCCGCGATATTGGGCAGCGAAACGCCTCCACAGGAGCGCGCTGAAGAAAAACACGTAGAGCAAGAGTCCACCCGAAGCTAGAAGGAACCCTGCCGGATGAAGTTGCGAGATGGCCTCAATAGAGCGGCCCGCGAGGGCGGGCGGGAACACAACTAGGTAAGGCAAGAGGCGCAGAACGAAGGGGCGTGCTTCCGTGCCGTAGCGTTGTAGGAGCGGATTGATGAAATTCAAAGAAATCATTGATAGGACAAACAGTCCCAGGAAGATCTCGCGAGTCCTGCGCCGGGACAACAGTTTTTCCAGCCACGAGCCAATCAATCGCTCCAGCGTCACGTTGAACAGCACGAACACTGTGACGATCAAAACCATGGCCGGCAAAATGCCAGGTTTAGCTACCGTGGCTCCAAGGGTCATGGACAGAAGCCAGCAGACCGACGCAATCGCGGAAAAATCAGCGAGCCCATAGGCTAAACCGATGACGTAAAACGCGGTGAGGCTCAACGGAAAGCGCAGAAGCGTACGAAACTCGAAGCTCGCGCCAAACCCCGCGACAAAAACCGGGAAGACCTGCCAGAAAAAGAAAATGCCCCAGAAGAGCAAGGCGATCCAGCCGGGCCGGCCCTGCGAAAGAAAGAAATACCCACCGGCATAAAACGCAAAGCACAATCCGAGAACAAAAATTCCGCTAAAGACCCCGGCAAAAATAAGACCGATTAAATCGAGGCGATTGTTCTTCTTTCGAAGGCTGTTTCGAAGGATTTGCCAGCGGAGTCCGGCAACCAGGCGAATTTGTTCGGCGATTCCTGTGGCGCGCGTTACATCAGCCACGAGAGTTCCTCGAGCTGCGGACGCTCCGCGCCTTCCTGGCCGACGATCGACAGGAAGATCTGTTCGAGCGTGGTTTGACTTCCTTCCGCGCCCACGATTCCAGCGCGCAATTCGTCCAGCGAACCCTGAGCGACGAGCCGCCCCTTGTGAATGATGGCCACGTGGCTGCACAGCCGCTCGACAATTTCCAAGACGTGAGAAGTGAGGAATATAGTTGTGCCGCGTTCCGTCATCCGCCCGAGCAATGCCTTCAGCGCACCGGCGGCGAGCGCGTCCACGCCTTCGAAGGGCTCATCGAGAAACAAAATGCGCGGCCCGTGGATGACGGCGGCAGCCAGCGCCAATTTTTTCTGCATGCCGTGCGAATAGTCCGCGATCATGGTCTTGGGGCGGTCGGCAAGCTGCATGAAATCCAATAACTCCTCAGAGCGCCGCTGCGTCGTTGCGCGGTCCAAGCCGTACATGCGGCCCACGAAGTGCAAATACTCGGTCCCCGTCAATCGCTCAAAAAGGCCCATTCCTTCCGGTACCACGCCGATCTGCCGTTTGACTTCGACCGGGTTCGCGGCAAAATCCAAGCCTAAAAGCTGCATGCTCCCAGAGGTGGGAGCCAGCAAACCCGTCAGCATCTTGATGGTCGTGGATTTTCCGGCGCCATTCGGTCCGAGAAAACCAAAAAACTGTCCGGCAGCAACCTGGAGATCGATGGCCTCGACAGCCGTGAGATTCCCGAAGGTCCGCGTCAGCTTTTGGGTCTGAATGGCTATCTCCGGCATCACATCTCCCTGTTCGACCTCGAAATCAGAAGCAAAACTCTAACACGAGTCTTGCGACGCTTCGGGGAGCACACCCTTTGAAAGCCGGGAATCGAGAATCTGTCAGGTGGGCTTGGCTGGCTCCGCCGAAGTGCTGGTGAGTTGCAGATCTTTGGCGAGGAAGGCCGCCAGAACTGCGGGCAGTTCCACGCGGAAAACTGCGCCGCCTTCCTGACGGTTGTAACAGAAAATCTTTCCGGCATGTTCCTGGATGATGCCGAAGCAGATGCTGAGACCCAGACCCGTGCCTTTGCCGACGGGCTTCGTCGTATAGAAAGGATCGAAGACACGATGCGGCTCCTTGATGCCGGGGCCGCTGTCGGAAAACAGAACCACGACGTTGGAGCGGTCTCGGATGGTTTTGACGGTAAGAACGCCGCCATTGGCCGCTTCCATGGCATCCAGACCGTTGCTGATGATGTTGAAAAAAACCTGCATCAATTGATTGCCATCGCCGCGTACGCCGGGGAGAACGGATTCGAGCTGCAATTCCACGCGCGTGGTGGCGGAGCGCAAATCGAGAGCGCGGAGCTGCACGGCATTATTCACAACCGTGTTGATGTCCAGGAGCGTGCGCTCAGGGGGAACTTGCCGCGCGAAGCTCAGGAGATTGCCAACCAGAGTTTTTGTACGACGCGCCTGCTCGCGTATTTTTGCGGCGGTCGCACGGGCCTTTTCCGGAATTGTCGGGTCGTCGGCGAGCAAATCGGAAAACCCAAGAATCGCTGCCAATGGATTATTGATCTCGTGGGCCGCGCCCGCGGCAAGCTGGCCAAGAGAAACCAGTTTCTCCGATTGCACGAACTGCGCCTGCAGCCGTTTCAGATTCTCGACCGATTGTTGCGATTGAGCAAGAAGCCGCGAGCGGTCGCGGTCGGCCATTCGCGTCCGCAGGAAGACAACTAAAGCGAGGGGAAGGGCGGCAACGAGCGTGGTCATCAGACGGAAATCGCGCACCTCAGGTGTGTCGTGGCCATACCGCAAGGTGTAGATCGCAAACAACGGGAGAGAGATGACCGCAGCCATCGCCAGCCACGAAGCCCAGACGCTTCTTTCCTCGCCACTGGAGTCCGGTTCGGATTCGTAAAAATCGCCGGTCGGAGCGTCGAGCTTGTCTCGAAGCTGATAGGCGATCACTCCCGCCAGCGCGAACCACAGGAAAGAGGAGATCAAGGGGATATCGTAGAGACTTCCCGTGTAATATTCTTTCACATCCGAGGCCACGTCGAGCGCCAGCGAAGCAAGCATGTACAGCGTAACGGCTCCGAAGAGGTTGGCGTAAACCGTCCGCCAGGCGCCGCGCGTCCGCAGCGCGAGAATGCCGAATCCCACGACGACGACCATGTTTTGGATATTTGTAACGACGTTGTAATTGTGGTTGTACTGTCCCAGCGACGGCGTCGCATACATCCAGGGCAGCACGCTGAAGATATAGAAAAACGTCCACCACATTAACAGCAGCACAAAATCCAGATACCCAAAGCGGAGTCGATTCTCTCCACCCCTGCGATGCGGAAGCAACGCGAGCGACGCCATGAGCGGGATGCCCCGCAGGAAGAACACGACGTCGCCTGGATACAGGTCGGGGAGCGGCCTATGTTGATAGACTTCGTAGTAGGTCCACTGGAACAACCCGAACATCCAGAGTGTGCAGCTCAGGGCAATAAGCATCCAGAAGAGGTTTCTTCGCCAGTGAGGCGTTCCTGCGTTCAGCAACAAGCCTGCGTTCGCTAGCAGCGGCACGACACACTGCACCAGGTTGCCAAATGTCAAAAGCGTTTCCGCGCCGCGGGGAAGCGACAGTGAGACTGCCATATAGACGATGAGGATGAGCAACCAAATCCCCAACATCCAGACGATTCTTCGCGAAGAAGACATACGATACGTCTTTCCAGTGTAGGCGTGCAGAGGAGGGCAGGAGCGGACAATCACACCGGACTTGCGCAATGATAAACGAAGATCAGTCCGCTATTTCGCGCAACAAAGGCAGCCCGCCTCGAAGGTCTGGCGGAGGAGGAGGGATTCGAACCCCCGAGACCCTTTCGGGTCTAACGGTTTTCAAGACGAGTGATTGCGCTCCGGCTCCGGCCTAACCTTATGATAACGCAAGACGGCGGTCGGCAGGCTCTGGACGATTTGGGCAGGAAATTCGGCGCATTGGGATATCCACACTGACATGATCCTATACTCATCTTCCTGTTCGTGAAAAGAGTTTCGTCCGGACCGCCCCTGACAGTCTGCGATCCGCACCAAGTCAGCGCAAATTGGCCATGTCTGCCCCACTTTTGCGAACACTTCTCCTCATTATTCCGAGAGGTCTATCCGCTATCGGGTGAGCACAAGGCGCTCGTCGACAAATCCCCCGTACTTGTCGCTAGTGCCGCGTAGATCCTCGCACCATAGTTCCAGGCAGAAAGGAAGCAGGTATGCGAGAAGCGAGCCTTGGATGTCGGTATGGCGGAGATCTTGCAAGTATTCCCAAAGGTCCTGCACATCCGGTCGTTCGCCGGGCTTGATTCGTAGCAGCCGACGCAAATGGCGATCATTTCCCTCAAAAGCCTCCTGGGTGAGCTTCTCGGGAGGAGCTGCTTTTCCATATGCGCGCCGAAACGCGATTGTTCTGTCAGATTGATAGAGAGCCATCCCTTACTTGCCCTTGCCAGTCCGCCTGGAATGTCTCTTACCGCTCGCCGTTCGCGTTCCTTCACTGAGATGAGTCATAGCTTGCCGCAGAAGCCAGTTCGCTTTGGTCTGGTAACCGCGGCCATCTGCTTTGAGCCATGCGATGACGTCGGAATCAAGACGCATCGTAACGGGCTTCTTACTTGGTCGATAGAACTTGCCAATTTCGGCTCCGCTCCAATCGACAACCGCCGGAGCGTCCGAGAAATCAATGTCCTCGTCTCTTTTTGCGGCGATAGCTCGGATGTCTCGTTTCTGTTCCTTTGTGAGCTTCCTCATAGGCTCTCCTTTCGTGCGATTCGGCAGCGCGAGCCGAGATGACACGAATGACTTCTTCGTCGTGTTCCTCATAAAATGTATGAACGACCAATAGAATCGAATCCGGCCCTATGGCTCCGACTGTTATCCAACGTTCCTCATCCTCGAAAGTGACGTCACGCTGCGTAATCGCGTAGGGATCGTCGAAAACGAGAACGGCTGTTTCGAAGTGAACATCGTGCTTGTGAAGGTTTTGCCGGTTCTTCTGTTCGTCCCATTCAAATCGCATGGCTCGCCACGGCTGGGAGAGAATACAGTCCTCGCGCGCGGTTGTCAATACATTTGTATGTACAGCTGTTATATGCGAGCCGGGCACAAAAAGTGGAAATAGACACCAC
>WNFG01008232.1_pt1 | contig 16665 bp, 13 predicted proteins | sample 5400431 | NCBI WGS metagenome assembly WNFG01 (sample SAMN13153346, study PRJNA577476) | soil metagenome | isolation source: 120 cm saprolite under Douglas fir tree site 2 hole 3 replicate 2 | place: USA:California | collected 2015-04-18 | reverse complement strand
GCGGCCAACCGCGGCGCCTTCGAAGCTGGTGGTAAGACCATTGGACTCAACATCCGTCTGCCCTTTGAGCAGTATCCCAACCCGTACATCACGCCTGATCTCAATTTTGAGTTTCATTATTTCTTCATGCGTAAGTACTGGTTCGCCTATCTGGCCAAAGCGCTGGTCGTTTTTCCCGGCGGATTTGGTACGCTCGACGAATTCTTTGAAATCCTTACCCTGGCGCAGACCCAGAAGCTGGCCAAGAAGATCATCGTGATCGTCTACGGCAAGGAATACTGGAGCCGCGTCCTCAATTTACAGGCCCTGGCCGATTCGGGCGCCATCTCCCCCGAAGACACCAAGCTTTTCCAATTTGCTGACACGCCTGAAGAAGCCTTCGAATGCCTCAAGGAGGGCCTGACGAAATATCATCTCCAGCCCCAGGCCAAACCTCCCGCTTCTGAACCTCCTTCTACGGAAGACGGCCCAGAGATTGCGAAGACGTTGCCTTGATCTTTTTTCTTCATCCCGAGCGAAGCGAGGGATCCCTACGGTGCCCAGAGCCGTTGCCTTGATCTTTTTTCTTCATCCCGAGCGTAGCGAGGGATCCCTACATTCGCGAAAGCCGTTAACGTCCAGCCGTTAGCGCTTGGTATTTGGTTCCTGGTAGTTGGTTTGTCCAAAGCGAAGCTCGCCTTGTCAGCGTAAATCAATCAGATCAGTGTCATCAGCGGTAAGCCTTTGCTAGTTTCTTTGCCATCAACTCGGTTGCTTCCGGTGCGAGTTCAAAATGCAGCAACGGCTCAATCAATTCCAGCTCCATCAGTGTCGCGCGATCTTCACGCATGACCAGGTCCACGCGGCAGTAAACTGCCTGCGGCGCGAATCGCTGCAGAATTTCCTGTGCCATCTCCAGAGCGTCCGCCGGAGGAGCAGCCCGCTTATGTAATCCGCCATGCTCTTCCTGCACGCGAAAATCGCCGGGCTTCGGTACTTTGCGGACCGAATGAGTGAACTCCATGCCGGCGAAGATTAATGACCACTCGCCATCGCTCTGAATCTCAGGAACAAATTCCTGCACCATCATTGGCCGGTGCTTCAACATCGCATTCAGCCATTGATTGCTTTGTAGCGTCGGCTCGTCGATTCTCCGCGTCTCATACGCTGAAGCCGAGATCACCGGTTTCGCCACCGCCTGGCCGAACCCACCGCGATGCATCACTTCAGCCAGGTCCGCATCACCATCCTGATCCAGAAAGACGGTCGTCGGCACCGGGAACCCTGCTGCCTCAATCTCCTGAAGATATCGCTTGTCCATGTTCCAGCGAATCATCTCCGGCGGATTCAGTACCTTCATTCGGCTGCTCACGGCTTCAATCCAGCGAATGAAGTCTTGCGGTCGCAAATGGTAGTCCCACACTGAACGCACCACCAGCAAATCGCAGCCCAGCGATTCCGGCTTTGCCTCCGTCCAGACCACGGGCAGTACGTTCATTCCGCGCCTTTCCAGCGCAGAAGCCAGTATCCGATCATCACTGGTGAGATCACGATATTGAGAGCACGTGGCAAAGCCAATCGTGCGTGCAAGAGTCGGTTGGGTCATACATTTCGAATATAACAATTCGCCTAGCCCTGTTTTTCTCCGTGTTTCTGCGGTAAGTGGCATCTCCGCGCCTTCTATAATGAGATAAGCCGATGCTCCAACTCTCGCAGGCCGGAAAACGTTTTGGTCCCAAGGTCCTGTTTCAGGACCTGGACTGGCTCATCACGCCCAATGACAAAGTCGGGCTGGTGGGCGGCAATGGCACGGGCAAATCCACTCTGTTGAAAGTATTGGCGTCGATCGAAGGCCTTGATTACGGCTCCGCCAATCGGCAGCGCAACATCCGTTGCGGATACCTGCCGCAGGACGGACTATCGCTTGCCGGACGTTCCGTATTCGCCGAATGTCTCTCCGTTTTCAGTGATGTTCATGACATGCAGCGCGAAATGGAAGATCTGGCGCGACGCATGGGTGAAGTCGATCACGATAGTGCCGACTACCAGCAGATTGCCGCACGGTTCCATCATCTCCAGGCTGAGATCCACTCGCGCGATGGCTACAACATTGAATCTGAAGTCGGCGTGGTGCTGAACGGACTGGGTTTCAGAAAGGAAGACTGGGATCGGCGCACCGAAGAATTTTCCGGAGGCTGGCAAATGCGCATCGCTCTGGCCAAACTGCTTCTGGAGAAACCCAACTTGCTGCTGCTGGACGAGCCAACCAATCATCTCGATCTGGAAACGCGCAATTGGCTCGAACAATATCTTCACAACTATCCCAACGCCTACGTGCTCATCTCCCATGATCGTTACTTTCTTGACGTCACGGTCAACAAGATCGCCGAAATCTGGAACAAGAAAGTCTGGTTCTACACCGGCAATTATGAGAAGTACCTGGCGCAGAAGCAGCAACGTCTGGAGACACTGGAAGCGGCGCATCGCAATCAGCAGGAGAAGGTCGACCAGTTGACGGCCTTCATCAATCGCTTTCGCTATACGGCTACCAAGGCCAAGCAGGTGCAGAGCCGCATCAAAGAGCTGGAAAAGATGGAGAAGATCGAAATTCCTCCTGAGGAAAAGACGATTCACTTCTCCTTCCCGCAGCCGCCGGCCAGCGGACGCGCCGTAGTGGAAGCCAAAGACATTGCCAAGAATTACGGAGCCAAGCATGTTTTCTCGAAAGCCAGCTTCGTCATCGAAAGGGGGGATCGTATTGCTCTGGTCGGCGTAAACGGCGCTGGAAAATCTACGCTCATCAAGCTGCTTGCAGGTCATGAGCCGCCCACCGCCGGAGAACTCAAGCTGGGACACAACGTGGAAGTCGATTACTTTGCCCAGGATCAGTACAAAGCCCTCGATACCGACGCGCGCCTGCTCGATGATCTCTTTGAAGCCGCGCCTCGTTCCACGCAGACTGAACTGCGCAGTCTGCTCGGCTGCTTTCTCTTTTCTGAAGACGATGTGTTCAAGAAAATCGGCGTGCTCTCCGGTGGCGAACGCAATCGGTATGCCCTGGCCCGCATGCTCTTGCATCCTTCCAACTTTCTGCTGCTCGATGAGCCCACCAACCATCTCGATCTGCGCGCAAAAGATGTCCTGCTGGAGTCACTGCAAAATTTCACCGGGACCGTAGTCTTCGTCTCACATGACCGCTACTTCATTGACAAGCTGGCCACGCGCGTCTTTGAGATTGGTGAAGGCCGGGTGGAAGTGTTCCCGGGAAATTATGAAGATTATCTGCGCAGCAAAGAAAGTCCTGCCGCAGAACCAGTGATTGCAGAAGTCTCGCGCAACGGCTCGCGTCCGCCGAGCGCTAGTCCAACTCCCGCATCAAAGCCGGCCGAGACACCTGCTCTAGAATCCGAAGCCAGGCAGAAGCGCATCAATCCGCTTAAGCTGAAACAGATGCAGGACCGCTGCCAGGATTTGGAAGAAGACATTGCCCGGCTGGAAACCGCCATCGCTATGACAGAGACGGCGTTGCAAAACTTCGTCAGCCCGGAAGAGACGCAGCGCCAGAGCATTGAGCTGCAACGCACAAAATCAGAACTTGAGCAGCGCATGGCAGAATGGGAAGATCTGGCCCAGACACTGGCCGCCGCGCAGTAGGCCAGTGCCGGCAATACAGTTAGAGTCTTCAGGGTCGAGAAGGCATTGATGCCTGCGTTTAGCATCCGAAATTTCGGCGTCAGCCGCCGAGGCCCCCGCTCAATTCGCCCGATGCTCGCCTGCATGCAACCTCCATGCATGCACCAGAGTCGGCACATCGCGATGCCACGTAGGCAGAAGCAGCGTCATCAGCAATCCCTGAACATTGCAGCAGATTCCCCAGACAATCGTCAGGTCCATAAACCAGTTGTTCACGCCAAAGCCAAGCAGCGCAATCATCGCCCCGGCCATCAGCAAGCCCCAGAGTTTTGACATGATGGAGTGATAGCTGGCGTGGCGACCATACTTCACGGCTGCAAACACATGCTGTATCACTTCCGCCGTGATCAGCGCCGCAATCATTAGCCAGCGATTTTGAAATGCTTCCGGGTAGCGCTGTATTGCCACCGCAAACACGCAGAGATAAAACAGCGTGTCTGCGCGGGTGTCCCAGCGCCGAAGATTTTCCGTATCAACGTGCCAGCGGCGTGCCAGCACGCCGTCATAAACATCAGACAGCAGGGCCGCGACAATGCACACGGCAAACACGATCTGGTTGTGGATGGCAAAATTGAAAACGACCAGCCCCAGGCCAAGCGCGGCACGGAAGGAGACCAGGATTGCCGGAAGCCGTTGCTTCCAGTCGAAGTGCACGCGCCTGGCCAGGAGGCGTGAGTGGACCAGCACCTGTGACATGGCCACCGCCATCGCTGATCTCCGGTTAGAGCTCAGGTATCGAAGTACCAGAAATGTCAGGGTGGTGGTCTTGATCACGCGAAACCTCCTGATGTTGCTGGGGAGGATTCTCTTCAAGCCAGCTCAACGTTACAAGCGGCAAAGCGCGGCACTTAAGGTTTGACGGCGATTGCCGCCGCTCAACGCGACAATTTCAGCAAAGGTGTTTTATTTGCACTGGAATACTACGCAAGTAATGTCATCCTGCTGGTGGGTTTCGCCCACGAACCGGCCCACGTCAGCAAAAAGACGTTGCAGCAACAAGTCAGCCGTTTCTTGGATGGGAAATCGCAAAGCAGAGAGAAGGCGATCTTCGCCGTATTCCTGGTCTGTGGCATTTTCGGCTTCAACCAGGCCATCGGTGAAAATCAGCAGGTTATCACCCGCCGAGAGCTGTACTGTCTCTTCTTTGTAGGAAAGCAGCCGGCCGTCTGGCGACGGGATGCCCAACGGCAGTCCGCTGGAGGCTAGATACTCAAAGCTGCCTGATGTCCGCTTGAGGATGGCTGAATTGTGGCCCGCGTTGATGTACGTCACCCGGCGGGCCGCGGGCTCATACACGGCAAAGAACGCTGTGGTAAATCTACGTCCTCCCTGACTATGACCGCAGGCGTAGCCATTGAGCCCGGTGATCAGGTCAGTGAGCGAATCACTTGCGCCAATCAGCGTATGCAGGCTCGCTTGAAACGTGGCCATCAGCAGGGCCGCCGGAATGCTTTTGCCGGCAACGTCGGCCACCACCACCAGCCAGCGCTCGTTACCGCTCTTGCTCGGATAGGGAAGCACATCATAGTAGTCGCCGGAAACGGTATTGGCGGGTCGCGTCGCAAATGCGATGGCGGCGCCTGGGACAGTCGGCGGCTTTTCAGGGATTAACCAATGCTGGATCTCGCGGGCAATCTCCAGGTCGCGCTTCATCACCACGCGATCGGCCAGCTCAAGAGCCAGCAGAATAAACAGCAGAATGGCGCCGAACGCGAACAGCTTGGCAAACGCAACGGCGGATTCCAATGAGTCGCTCAGCAACAGTGCCGGCAGCGGATAGACAAGCAGCAGCATCGCTGTCAGAAGCAGCACGCGCCGGGGCGGCGTGAGCTTCATCAGCATGGAATGAAAGATGGCCCACGCGGAATGCGGATAGCGCCGCCACCGTCCCTTGCTGCGCATGGAATCCCAATCCACTTCACGGGAATAGAGATCGTAACTGTGGCGAGCGTCGGCGCTGAACTGGTTCCAGAGCTGTTCCAGGTTGGCGCCTTCCGTCACCCGCTGCCAGTAGCGTTGCACACGCTGTCCAGCGCTCAAAGGGCGAGTCACGACTGGTTCTATCGGGGTACGGACTGGTTGCGGTTCAGCCATTTCTCTTCTCTGTTGTCATCTTTAAGAAAGTATAAATCCGGCCGACTGGTAAAGATGCCCGGCTACAAGATGGAGACGGTAAGAAAGTCTGATCAAGCTCAGCAGTCTGAGCAGCATTGGTCTGCTGGCGAAAAAACGGCGTCTGCTTCAGCAAACGCCTTTATAGCGGATGGCGAATGACGAATGACTATTGCACGGTCACGGGAACGCTTGAAGTGCCCATTTTATTTGTGGTGCGATCCAGCACGCCCACGCGAAGCGTGTACGTCCCGGGCTTTAAATCCAGTTCGCGCGTGCACGGCAGAAAATGCTGCTTCATCATCTGCTGGTAATTGTCCTTCGTGAGATTGGCATTCAGAGTGTCATTGGTCATGCCGGCGGGTTTGTCCTTGTCCTTGCCGTATGCCCAGACCGTGCAGGTAAACTTTCCCCGTTCCTGGCCATCATCCTGATGTTGAAATGCCAGGGTCGTGGGATCGATATGAAAGTTGACGACCACCTTCTTGCCCGCGTTCACCACCTGGGCCTGGAATTGGACGCCCGTCGCTGCCGGCGCATCCAGTTGCAGGGCGCGGCTATAATTCTCGGCCACTTCATTGCTTTCGTCCTTCCTGACTTTTTCTGGGTCCAGGGCGTAGTAGCCAAGGCGATAGCGAAGCGTTACACCAGGACGGTTGGTTTTAATCTGTATTTGCCGGAACTGTCCGTCCCACGTCTTCTTATCAGGGTAGTACTCCAGGGTGTAGTAGGTTGAACCATCCTCAATACTGGCACGCATGCTATCAGCCAGGTCATTCGTATTGCGAAATACTTTTCCGCCGGTGGATCCGGCAATTTCATTGGCAGTGTGGGCAGACTCCAAACGGGAGTCCTTGCCGAGAGCTCCAGCATCCACGGCGTAAACGGCAACCTGCGCTGTCATCAGAGACTCAGAAACCTTCTTGATCAACTGGGCATAATCACGGAACGATCCCGAACCCGACCCTTCAAGAGCAGCTCGGCCCATGTTTAAAGGTGATCCGCTGGCGTCATTTCCACCTCCAGCGCCACTTCCCTTACCAGTAACGCTAGACGCTCCATTGCTCATAATGTCCGGAAAAAGATTGACAGGAAAACTCTCTGACAGCCAGATCAGGTTTTTCCTTCCCGAATAACCAGCCAGGCTCTTGGACAATGCGTTCAGCTGGTTCAGCGTGGTTTCAATGTTGCGTTCGCTCGTGTGGAAGTCGCCATGAGTGGTAAAGGCGGAAGCTCGCGAGCCAACCGTCTCCGCGTTGTTGGTTCTGGCCGGAGCCTTGAAGTGGTCGGCGGCGTTTTTCAGGGCAGCGCTGTCCGTCGTAAAGTCATGCAATAAGATGATCCGTTCTTCCATAGCGAACAGCGCCACCGGTCGATCCAGTTGAGCGGTGCTCAGGTACTTGACCAACTGGTCTTTCACATAGGCCATCTCGGCAAAGTCGCCATTCAGTGTATCCAGTAGGATCACGTTCAGTGTGCTGGCCTGGAAGGCGGGAGCATTGCTGATCACGTTAGCGGGTAGCTGGGGATTCGCAATTCGTTTCGCAACTGCCGCGTGCAGAGTGAAATTGCTGATCTTTTGCGGACGCCCGTTTTCCTGCAGACCAAAGTCTTCCGCCTTCAGGTCGGTAAGTGGCTGGCCTTTGCTGTCAGTGGCTACCACGTCCACCACCACCAGCCGTGTGTTGGTCCGTAACACCTTGTCGCTTTGCATGACCTCTGACTGGGGGCTTGAAGCGCGTTGAGTGTCCTGACCAGCGCTTGGCTTAAGCGCGACCAAGGTGCTGATGGCTAAGAAGGTGATCAATCGGTTCGAGAACAACATATCTTTTCCTCCCGTCGTTTCTCATAGAGCTACGAGCATTCCAATCAGGGGCCTTCAAACGTGGTGATCAGCTCAGGCTCATTGTACGGTGACGGCGACACTGGCCGTGCCCACCCTGTTACTTGTGCGGTCCAATACTCCCAGCCTGAGCTGGTAGGAGCCTGGCTTCAGTTCGCGCTTACAGGGTGATTTCGATTGCATTTGGAACCTCGATTCAGATGCGAATAGATCACAGAGAGTTATGGAACGTTTAAGGGCGTACTCAGTATATTGACCGGGTTTTAGATCCAGAGTTCGCTGGCAGGGAAAGAAGCTTTTCATCATCTTCTCGTATTCGCCAGCAGGCAATCCTGCCGTAATGGTGCCGCCTTCGGCGCGGACGGGATCGCCTTTTTTGGGATATGCCCAGACGACGCAGTTGAGTTCGGCATGGGCGAGCCCGTCACTGCCTTGCTGGAACATTAGCGTTCTGGGATCAATATGGAAGACCACTGACAGCCTGTTTTGGGTTTGGGGCGAAGCGGGTAGAACGGCCGCCTGGAATGAAACTGCGGTTAGCGCCGGTGCATTGATGTCCAGCGCCTGGCTGAATTCGGAAGACATAGTGTCCGTGCCCAGAATCACTCCCGGATTGTTGGCATAGTAGCCGTCACGATATTGCAGCTTCACGCCCGGCCGGTTCACCTTTACCCGGATATGCCGGAACTTATTGTTCCATGTCTTGTTACTGGGATAGTACTCAAGGGTGTAGTAAGTTGAGCCGTCATCCAGGCTGGTGCGCACACCGGTATCAATGTCGTTGCGATTGAAAAATGTCTTGCCGCCGGTGCGCTGGGCCATGCTGGCCATGGCCGTTTGCGCCGAGAATTGATCGTCTTTGGAAACCCCGGCAGCACTGATCGGATAGAGTGCTACCTGTGATGCCATCAGATCGTCGGCAATCTTCTCCACGATAGGGGAGAAATCCTCCACTAGTAAAACTTCATCCGCCATAGTGCTGTCAGGGTAGAGGCTGAGAGGGAAGCCTTCCGAAATCCAGATCAGGTTCTTGCGTCCGGGATATCCGGCCAGTGTCTGGGCGAGGAAAATCATGCCGCGAAAAGCCGAACCGCGACCCTGGGCCGTGTTGCGAAAAGTCCCGCGCTGGGTAAACGGAGAGGCGGCCGCATCCACGGTTGCGATATGTGAGACCCCAATCCCCTTGTAGTGCGTTATGGCATCACGCAGGGCCTGCGGGTCCGTAGTGAAGTCATGCAGCAGCCGCAGGTTGTTTTCCAGAGCATAAACAGCGGTTGGCTGGAGTTTCGGATTCGTGCCCAGATACTTCACCAGCATGTCTTGCGCGTAGGCGTGATTGCTGAAGTCGGTATTGATGGCGTCCAGCAGGATTACGTTGAGAGAACTGTTGCCGGTGTATTGCGGCGAGTTGGTGAAAACGTTTCCCGGCAATTGCTGCGACAGCGTCTGTACGCTTCCTGGCTGGTGAAAGCTGAAGTCGATTACCTTTTGCAGGTCATTGTTCTCTGTCACCACAAAGTCTTCACTTCTCAGGTCTTTGACAGGCATGCCTTTGTCGTCAGTGGCAACAATGTCCACCACCACCAGGCGTGTGGTGGTACGAAATGTCTGCTTCGAAGGCTGCGTCTGATTTTGCGCGGCAGAGTCCTTGGCGGTCAAAGTACAGAGTGACAGGGAAATAAAACAAACCACTGCAAACAGGCGCCCGAGCAAGAGCTTCATAAGCGGTCTCCAGGGAAGCTGAAACTATAGCAAAAGCAGCTCCGTTTTTCCTTATGGAAATCCGGCGCAGTGCTTGCTTTGCACCTTATCGGGGCGAATGAGGATTACCTTGGAGGAGAGCTGCAAACTGGGCCAGGGCGGCCGCAGTTGAGGAAGCCACCACGTCATTGTGGTCCGCGCCTTGAATTGCAAAGAACTGTTTAGGCTCATTCGCCTTGCGAAAGAGTTCCTCGCTATGCCAGAAGGAGATGACTGAATCGGCTGTACCGTGCATGACGAGCACGGGACAATGCACGTGGCGGATTTCCCGGGAGTTAGGGAACTTGTCAAAAAATAGCAGTGGCACCCTGGTCAACACTCGAAACGCCGAGACAAATGCGCTTTGGAGGATCAGTCCCGCGGCTGGCCGGCGCGCAGCCAGATGTATAGCGGGCCCACCGCCTATGGAGCGCCCATATATAAGGATGCGATCAGGCGGCGTGGCCAGATTGATGGCCAGATAATCGTAGGCCGCAAACTCGTCGTCGTAGAGCGCGCGCTCTGAAGGTTTGCCTTCGCTGGTTCCGTAACCCTCGTAATCAAAGGCGAAAACGCCAAAGCCCTCGCCCCTCAGGTCCTGGAGCCATTCCCGGTCGTCTCCCAGGTCTTCTGCATTTCCATGGCTTACCAGCAGGGTGTAGCGGGCGGAATTATTTGGCAAATAGATGGCTGAAATTTTCTTCCCGCTGGAGGTTGTAATTTTCAAAATCTCCTGACCATCACGGTAGGAAGAAGGATGCGGCTGGAACATCAGGCTATCGGAAAAGAAGTAAGCGTAAACAACCAGTGCAATATAAAGGATGATGATGACTACGATCATTTTCCTGAAGTACTCCGCGAACCTGGTCATTCATGTAATCCGCTATTTAATGTAGTCTGCAACGCGCTTCATCATAACTTAAAAAGCGGGAGCATCCCTGCTTTGCCATAGGGATTCCAAATAGATAAGGATTCCGTATGACCACGCGCCGCTTGTTTTTCTCTCTTGGGCTGTTCATTTCTCTGGTAATCCAACAGAAAGCCTCAGCCGCCGTTCAAGTTACAGTGCATCCCGCCCGCGCTCCACTCACCCTCACACAGGCCCAGCAGTTTACTGCGACTGTCGCCGGAACCACCAATACTGCCGTCAACTGGTTTGTGGACGGAGTCAGAGGTGGCAACTCAACGGTTGGAACTATCTCTTCCACCGGCCTCTATCACCCGCCGGCAGTGAAAGGGATCCACACCATCACCGCCCGGAGTGCCGTCTCCACGGCATTCGCAAATGCCACCGTGTGGATTACCAATTATCCCGGTGTGCCACTATCAACGCATGTTCCGCATCGACGGCTGTCTGGACGTTGTAGGCCGGAAGCGCGATCTGTCGCACCAACATGTAGCCAACCTCAGGTTCAGGATGCTGCTTCAACCTCTCTACGGCAGCTCGCACCGCGGACTGATCGATATTTGCTTGTTGCTCTTCATCCGCTTTCTTGATGCTTTCTAGATAGCGTTGAAGGTCCAGCCGTTCGCGGGTGCTGTCAACGCTGGCGACAGCACGAAACTTCGACCCGTCGATAGCGATCCACTCGCCACGGATAAGACCACAAGTCCGTGCAAAGCGAATGAGGGCCGCGCCTGCTGCTGTCACGGCTTCCGAGTGAATTCGCCGAAATTCAGAGATGCTCTTATGGTCTGGATACAAGCGGCCAAGAAGCCACATCAGTTCAACGTTCCGACGGCACTCAGCTTCCAAGCGTCGTGATGAACGAATCTGATTCAGGTAGCCGTACAGATAAAGCTTCAGCAAATCGCGTGGATCATAGCCGGGTCGTCCTGTCTCTGCTGCTTGAGCGCGCTCGAAGCCGAGCTCTGATAGCGCAAGCCTTGCGACGAAGGCATCGAGGACGCGGCACATATGATCGACAGGAACAAGGTCGTCTAGAACGACCGGAAACAGAGAGCCCTGACTGCGGCCTTCACCTTGGATATAAGCCATAAACGACGATGTCCTCGCGCTTCCGAGAACATCCTCTCATTGATCACCGTTGGAAACGCAACGAATTCCGCTGTAGTGCTTTGCGTGCACATTCCAGATGACGAGATTAGCGTTTCTCGCAGCTACGAGCTTCGAAGAGTATTGTCCCGGTTGCCGAGGCGATGAACGCCTCGGCAAGTCCCTCACGATTGAGAAACCATCGGGATCAATATGGTCTATATCGTCTTCTGTCAGCAATTCCGCCTACCGTTCATTTGCCGCCGTAGCAAACCGGTCGATCAGAAACTCCCCGATGAGTTGAAGGGTCCCAGTGGAAGCTGCGAGGCGTCCTATGCCCCCTAGGTATCCGTGGACCATCCCTTGCCATACGTCGAGCCGAGCATCGACTCCGGCCGCAACCGACCGCTCGACAAGGCGGACCGAATCATCGAGTAAGACCTCGTCGTTGCCGACATGCACACGGATCGGACGTAGACCCTTTAGATCAGCTTGAAGCGGTGAGGCGAAGGGATCCTCCGGATTATGTCCATCCAAATAGGAACGCACCAGCTCGGCTGCTTGCGGCTGGGTGAAGTATGGATCGGCAATAGCGCGTGTCGACCAGCTCTCGCCGGAGAAGGCCAAATCGGTGACCGGCGAGAGCGCTACTCCTCCAACGAGCGCTTCACTGCCAGAAGCTCTGTTTGTCGCAAGATGCACAAGCAACTCAATCGCCAGGTTGCCACCGGCGGAGTCACCAGTGATGGCGATCTTCGAGAAGCCTCGCTCGGTCAAACCGACATAGCAAGCCCGGACATCTTCAACGGCAGCAGGAAATGGATGCTCCGGAGCTAGCCGGTAGTCAGGCACGAAGGCCGCTACCCCGGCACTAACAGCGATATGGCCTGCCAAATGACGAAACGCTTGTGCAGAGCCCCAGTTGAACCACCCGCCGTGGATGTGCATGACGGCCTGGCCGGGCCGCGCGGCTTCGGGCAGGCACCACCATCCCGAAACACCACCAACACGGTCAGCCTCGTAGACAACGCCGACAGGGGCAGCGACGTGCTCCATGATGGCGTCGAACGGAACTCGAGCTGCAATTCCCTGAAGCTTGCCTTTGTTGGGTTCGACGATGGCGCGCATGGCGGCCATCGCAGCTTGGTCCTCCGCGCTACATGGATGGTGCACCAACCACGAAGCCGTACTGTGATGTTCCCGAAGTGTTTGCATAATGTTCCTCCTCTGTCTTTTGCAGTTGTAAGCTTCCCTATATTTAACTAGACGTAAAGTAAAGTTGCAGGATTCATTTCTTTTTACGCTTCGTTCAGATAAGTTTGGTGGTATGCCAAAGGCGAAGTCCAAACCGGTCCCTATCGGCAGGCCACGCAGCGAAGCGGCGGTCTCTCATGCTGCGATCATGGACGCCGTCTATGGGTTGCTGAAAGAAAAACCCGCTCGTGACCTGACCATGGATGCTGTCGCGAAACGAGCGGGTGTCGGGAAGCCAACACTTTATAAGTGGTGGTCCTCCAAGGCTGCCCTTATCATGGCCATGTTCCATGAGCGGTTTGGTGGCATCCTCGAAGTGCCGGAAGCGACTACGGCGGAGGAGGCACTGCGGACAAGGGTGAGCCACCTTATCGCCCAATGCAATGGCCTTTTCGGAAAGGTGGTCGCCGATCTGATCGCAGAGGGCCAAGGGGACCCGTCGATCCTGAAAGAGCTTTACGAGAGCCACATCCGCCCCAGAAGAGCGTCCACCTTGGCCGGCATAGAGCGTGGAATCGCGTCGGGCGAATTCCTGGCCGCTACAGAACCGGAACTTCTGATCGATGCGATTGTTGCGCCGGTGTATCTCCGGCTTCTGCTCCGTCACCCCGCACTGACGGAGGAGTACGGGAAGCAATTGGTCGATCAAGCGCTCTTCGGCATCCGAACCCCTAAATGGAGAGCCGGACGAGGGAGTAAACAGGTCGTTAGCTCGGCTTAGCATTGGTACTTAAGTCGGCTTCTCGAAACTCATCCGCACGGCCCTTTGTGCGGTTAGCGAGTTTCGTAACAGCCTCGGTCCTTCCCGCAACCCAAAGCGGCGCGGCAGCTCCATCTCTCTCGTTCTGGTGGGCGGCAAAGACGGAAACCTTTACAGCGTGAACCGGAACAACATGGGCCAATTCAATTCAGCTGCGAACCATGATGTCCAGACGCTGCCTCTTGGCCATCCTGAGCCGACAAACGGATTCTTTGCCACACCGGCAGCATGGAATAAGCTCTTGTACTTAGGCCAGGTCAATCAGCCTTTGGAGTTGTTCACGTTCAGCAACGGGTTGCTTTCCACGGCGCCAACCGCCCAGTCTTCTCAGGTCTTTGCCTACCCAGGTACTTCACCCATGGTTTCTACAGGAGGCAGTTCCGGCATTGTCTGGGCGCTTGATCTGCATGCTTATGCAGGCGGTACACCAGAAGGAGGAGTTAATACTTCCGGGCCGGCAGTCCTGCACGCTTACTCGGCTTCGAGCCTGCACGAACTTTACAACAGTGCGCAGGCTGGAACCCGTGATCAGGCAGGAAAGGCGTTGAAGTTTACATCGCCCACGGTAGCCAATGGGCGGGTATTCGTGGGCACAGCCACAGAATTGGACGTCTACGGTCTTCTTCCTTAGTATTTTGGCAGTATTTTGGCCGAAAATGGCGCTGCCCGGAGATTTGGAAAAGGTAAGTTCCATCTCCAGGCGTTTTGTTGCCATCCAAGAACTTACTGCCTTGCCGTCTCTGGTAGTACCCATTCGATATAAGAATTTTGGCGCAGGCTGTGGGAAAACTGGCTGATGAAAATTGGAGTTGTTGGATCAGGTTATGTAGGACTGGTCGCTGGCGCGTGCTTTGCTGAATTGGGCCACGATGTGTGCCTCGTGGACAACGACCGGGACAAACTTGCCGCCCTTCAGGCGGGCGAATGTCCGATACACGAAGAGTTCCTTCCTGAACTGCTTCAGCGGCATCGCGGTAAAAGGCTGCATTTCACCGGCAATCTGGTTGATGCAGTCCGCAAGAGCCAGATCATCTTCATTGCGGTGGGCACGCCGCCCAAAGATGACGGGGATGTTGATCTTTCCTACGTGGAATCCGTCGCTGCAGACATCGCAGGCGCAATTGATACGTACAAGGTGATTGTAGAGAAAAGCACGGTCCCTGTTTACACCAACACCTGGGTTCGCCGGATCATGCTATTGAACGGGGCCCCTCCGGAGCTATTTGACGTTGCTTCCAACCCTGAATTTCTCCGCGAAGGCAGCGCCGTAGCTGATTTTCTTTACCCTGATCGCATCGTTGTCGGAGCGCAAACTGCTCGTTGCTTTGCTTTGGTGGCCGAAGCCTACCGGCCGTTGACGGATGGTTCCTATTACGAAAAATCTGACATGATCCCCGGTCCGGTGGATGGACACTTTAAGGCCCGCCTGATTGAAACCAGCACCAAAAGTGCGGAACTGATCAAGCACGCTTCCAACGCCTTTCTGGCTATGAAAATTTCCTTCGTCAACGCCGTCGCCTCCATGTGCGAAGTGGTCGGAGCGGATGTTGAGCAGGTTTGTGAAGGCATTGGCAGTGACTCGCGCATTGGGCGGCGCTTTTTGCGCCCTGGAGTGGGTTACGGCGGTTCCTGCTTTCCCAAGGATTTGCTCGCATTTCGCGCTGTCGCTCGTGAGAGCGGTTTGCACTTCGGACTGCTGGATGAAGTAGCCCGTGTCAATGAAGACCAGCGTCATCGTTTTCTGCGTAAGGTGAAGAAAGCCCTCTGGACTCTGAAAGGCAAAAAGCTTGGTGTTCTTGGGCTGGCGTTCAAAAACGGAACTGACGATATTCGCGAATCACCCGCCATTGCCATCGTGAAATCCCTGCTGAAGGAAGGCTGCCGCGTCACGGCTTATGATCCGGCAGCAATGAAACGGGCCAAAGAAGAATTTCCGGCCGGCTCGGTAAAATTCGCCAGTGACGCCTATGAAGCCATCGATGGAGCCGATGCCTGCCTCATCTTGACGGAGTGGGAAGACTTCAGCGCGCTTGATCTGCGGCGCATGAAGCAACTGCTCCGTTACCCGATTGTGGTTGACGGGCGAAATCTCTTCAAGCCTGCACTCATGGAAGCTGCCGGGCTGAACTATTACAGCGTTGGGCGGGCTGACGTGGTGAGCACTCGGGCCACTGTTACTTCCTTCATGAAACACGCCATCGAAGAGGACGAAGCGGCGTAACCTCTGCCTGAAAAATCGGCACCACCGCAAAATCATCGCACAGCCCGAGGCGCACGCATTCTCACCTCGCGCAGTGATCAGCTCCGCTTTTTCCACAGCTCTTTTCCGCAATTCGTTTTTCCACAATTACTTCAGATACTAGGGCTCAATACCTCTTGAACTAAGTACTCTCCTGATACAGCCAGAGTAGATGCTTCCCTACATTCGTCCCTCGTTGAGATTAAGCAAGCTTAGTTCCTCGAAGGAGTTCGAGCCTTGAAGAATGCCATCCGCCTCTTGATTATGACTTTCGGTCTGGCCACCGCCGCTTTTGCGGGCGTCACCGTCAGCTCCCCCACTGCCGGGACCACCCAAGCATCCCCGGTCCACTTTGTTGCTGCGGCAACTTCAACTTCCCCCATCACCGGTATGCGGGTTTACGTGGACAATGTCAGCGTCTATTCGATCGCAGCCGCGAAGATCGATACTTATCTCGCCATGTCTGCCGCAACGCATAACGTAGTGGTTCAGGCCTGGGATTCCACGGGCGCCGTCTTCAAACAGGCGTTGAGCCTCACCGTGACTGCCACGTCTCCAACGCCGACTCCGACGCCGGCGCCAGCCCCCGGCTTGCCAGTCCCCCCTGCCACGGCTTTCACGTATAGCGACATTGATCAGATGACCGGATGGCTGAGCTGTACCACGTGCGCCGGCGCTGGCGGAAGTGGGCCACTGGCAACTTTTTCAATGCTTCAGAATCAAGCCTCACCGTCACTGGATGGCAGGTCAGTTAAATTCAGCCTTGGCGGGACCACGCCTTACTCGGATGCTCTGTGGTGGAAGCAGCTAGGCGCTGTCAACACCGCAACCAACTTCAAATATGACATGTATTTCTACCTGACAAATCCCGCTGCGGCGCAGTCTCTGGAATTCGATTCCAACCAGGCCATTGGCACCAGGCGGTTCATCTTCGGTACCCAATGCAATATTCGCAATGGCGGAGTCTGGGATGTCTGGGGTAACGCAAACGGTAACTGGATCAGCACCGGTATAGCGTGTTCCGCGCCAGCTGCATTTGTGTGGCATCA
>WNFG01002129.1_pt1 | contig 16665 bp, 11 predicted proteins | sample 5400431 | NCBI WGS metagenome assembly WNFG01 (sample SAMN13153346, study PRJNA577476) | soil metagenome | isolation source: 120 cm saprolite under Douglas fir tree site 2 hole 3 replicate 2 | place: USA:California | collected 2015-04-18 | reverse complement strand
AAGGGCAGGGTTTCGAAAACGGCAGCACGGGAAGCGCGGAAGGCGCGGCGGAGACGAGCGGAGCGTTCTCGGCGGATGATACGGATTTCAACACGTTCAGCGCGGACCGCAAGCTGCTGGCGCTGCAATCGCTGATGCAGGCACTGGGAAAACTCCCGCAGAAAAAGAGCCTCATTTATATTAGCAATGGAATCACGCAGTCGGGCGCGGACAATCAATCGGCGCTGCGCGCGGCGACCGCCGCGGCCGTGAAAGCAAACGTATCGATCTATTCGCTGGATATCCGCGGCCTGCAGGCATTCCCGCCGGGGGGAGAAGCGCAGTCCGCCAGTTTGCACGGGCAATCGGCGTATTCGGGCGCGGCCGTGCTGAATGATCTGAACAACAACGCCGCCTCGCAGGACACGCTGGCGACGCTTTCCTCGGACACGGGCGGGAAGGCGTTTTTCGATTCGAATGATTTCGGCGCAGTATTTTCCCAGGTGCAGAAGGACAGTTCGGCCTATTACGTGTTGGGCTTCACGAGCAACAATCCGCTGAAGGACGGCAAATTCCGGCGATTGAAAGTGCAGGTCAACCGCGTCGACTTGAAGCTCGATTTTCGCTCGGGTTATTACGCTGGACGGGATTTCGAGCACTTGAACCGCGCCGACCGCGAGCAGCAGCTCGAGGATGAGCTGGACGCGCAACTGCCGCGGGTCGACGTGCCCCTTTACGCAGGCGCGGCGTATTTCCGGCAGGACGATTCCCATTATTATCTTGCGGTGTCGCTGGTGATTCCCGGCTCGCAAATACCGTTTGTAACGGAAAAAGAAAAAGATAACGCGACCATCGACATCATCGGCGAAGCTCTCGGGGGCGGGAAATTCCGGGTTGGGCAATTGCGCGACACGGTGAAACTGGCCGTCGAGACGGCGCGGCAGGTCCGCCGCAAGAACGTGCAATACAACACGGGGTTCGTGCTGGCTCCGGGCAGCTATCACCTGAAGTTCGTCATCCGCGAGAATCAGACCGGCAGGATGGGTTCGTATGAGACGGACGTGCAGATTCCCGACCTCCGCAAGACGCCGTTGAAAATGAGCTCGGTGGTGCTGAGCAGCCTGCGCGCTCCCGTCACGGGCAAGAAAAACGGGGCGAACCCGTTGGTGCGGGACCAAATGGAACTGGTCCCCAACATTACGCATGTTTTCGCGCCCGACCAGCACCTTTATTTGCAGTACGAAGTGTACGATGCGGCTAAGGGCAAGAATCCGGCGCTGGCGGCAGCTCAGAGCCCCAACGGGGGACAGAACGGCGCAGCAAAAGATGCGCCTGCGGCCAAGCCGCCGAAGGACAGCATCCGCGTTTTCACCAGCATCGAGTTCCTGCAGGGTGCCACGAAAATCTACGAATCAAAACCGGTGGTAGCGAATGAAGTGACGGCCCCAGACCGCAAGGCGGTTATTTTCCAGATGGATTTGCCGCTGCAAGCTTTGAAGCCAGGGCTATACCTGTGCCAGGTGAACGTGATTGACGACGTGGCGGGCAGCTTCTCCTTCCCGCGGTTTCCCCTGTTGATCCGAGAAGCCGCGTCGGCGGCGCTGAGCAAAGCTGCGGATTGAAGGCCAGCGGCAAGAGAGCTGCGGCACAGAAGCAGCTCAAAATAGAAGACTTAGGATCAGTGGCTGGCGGCGGCGCTGCGAGACAATTCTCGGGGCGTTTCGACGGATTCGGCCAGGCCCCGGCGCATCGGGCCAAGGACGAAGGCAGGGACTTCGCGCTCCGGAGTCAGGGACACGCTTGTGGCCTTCCGGGGAAATTCGGTGCGGCGGTCCAGCCGCAATCCCGCTTCTTTCAGAAACTCCGCCGAGAAACCCATATCTTCGGCGCGATCTACGCCCCAAAACCACAGCTTCTCTTCCTGGCGCTGGAGGTAATCCAGAGCTTCTTCGAGTTTTTTCATCGCCCGGTCGAAGGAAGAGGCCAGGAAGAAGGTGCCCAGCGTCCACGCATGCCTTGGGTAGTGCACCTGGATGCGGACGCAGTATTTCCCCGATTGGTTTCGGTCGATGCTGCAACGGTAGTCATTGCGGACGGCGGAAGTGCGGGCTGTCATGTTGGTATCACCGATCTTTGGATTGCTGACGCTGGGCGGCCATGATTGCTTCTATCCCGAATTCCGGGCGCTGTACCCGTAACCCAAGCTCCCCCAAACAACGGCGCTTCGGGTCGAATTCGGTTTCAAGGAAGACACTAATAGGGTAGCGGGATGCGCAGGGAAAGACAAGCGCGCCGGTAATAATAGATAAGTAGTTTATTTTGTTATACTTAGACTAGCCAAAGGTACCGAAGCCCTTCAGTTTCTCGGGCATCAACTTGAGCTTGCCCTCCTGTTTCAGGCGGTTGTCCAAGGCTGTCTGAAAGGCCTCAAATGCCAGGCTTCGCTTCGATTGAAGGAGTTCTTCGGTCAACTGCTTCTTTTGTTTGTCGAAGTCCGCGGGATTGGCTTCCGTTTTTTCGGCCACGCGGTAGACCAGCCAGTTTTGCCCGAGGCTTAAGGGGGACGCCACGTCGCCAGCCTTGCGGTTGAAGGCCGCGCTGACCTGCTTGGCGCTGGCCGTCCCAGGTATGGAACCGTCGCGCGCGATGGCATCACTGGTTTTCGGTTCGAGACCGAGCGCCTTGGCGGCGGCATCGAATTTCTCACCCGCCTTGACGCGCTTGGTCAGTTCTTCCGCTCTGCTCTTGGCCATCTCTGCGGACTTTTCGCGTTTCAGGTCAGCGATGACCCGGTCGCGGACCTCTTCCAGCGAACCCTGGTGCGCCGGCAGAATGGACTTCACGGACAGCACCACATATCCGCGATCCGTTCGAACCGGCAGGTTCAGCTCACCGATGTGCAACTGGAAAATGGCAGCCTTCGCTTCTTTCGAATTGGCAAGCTCCAGCAAGGGGTCCGTCGCGCTGATGGGCCGCGTTTCACTCACCGTCAGGTGATACTGATTCGCCAGGTCGTCCAGGGAGATCTTGTTGGACTGGCGGATGGCCGCGGCCAACTTGTCAGCCGTATCGCCGGCCAGCTTATCCGCCTGCGAGAGCAGGAGCGGCGCGCGCAGCGAATCCTTTACTTCCTCAAACGGCTTGGTGTGAGCGGTCTCCTTTTCCACAACCTTGATGATGTGGAAGCCGTACTGCGTCTTGACAAGATCCGAAACCTGGCCCGGGTTCAGGCTGAAAGCTGTCTTTTCGAACTCCGGGACGGTTTGTCCCTGGGTGATCCAGCTCAAGTCGCCGCCCTTGTCCTTCGATCCCGGGTCCTCGGAGTATTTTTTCGCCAGGTCTTCGAACTTTCCGCCCTTTTTGACTTGCTTTAAGACGTCCTCGGCCCTTTTCTTGATCTCCTCGACTTCCGCGTCGGTCTTTCCGACGGTCATAAAGAGAATGTGCTGGACGTGCACGCGGTTCGGCACTTGGTACTGCTGGATGTTGGCCTGGTACTGCTGCTTCAGCATGTCCTCGGAGACTTGCACGCTTTGACGGATCTGGTTTACGTCCACGAGCGCGTAGCGCGCCACCCGCCGTTCCGGCACCTGGTAGCTCGATTTGTTCTTTTCGTAAGCCGCGCGGATTTCCGTCTCGTCCGGCGAAATCTTGGCTTCCAGGTCTTCCGGCTTGATGAGCGCGTAATCCAGCTTGACCTTTTCATTCTTGTAGCGAAACCCATCCTGAAGCTCGGCGGGGCCCACGCTGATCCCGTCGGTCACCAGCTTGCGGAATTTTTCCTCGAGCAGGCCCTGGCGGACCAGTTCCTCGAACACCGGCACGGTCATCTGGAAGCGCGCCTGGACTTCGGCGGAATAGCGGTCCATGCCGACAAACGCGCCGCCATTGAAAGCTGTCGGAACATATTGGCGAATGCGATCGGCGCGTTCCTGGTCGGATACGCTGATTCCGATGCGCTTGGCTTCGTATTCGATCTCTTTTTGAAACACCAGCTGCTTCAAAATTTGCTGGGCGTAGAGGGATTCGAGCGGCTTCATGTTGGGATTGCGCTGCTCGATTTGGTTGAGCTGCTGGCGTACGTCTTGCATGCTAACCGACTCATCCCCGATCTTGGCCACGGTGTCCGTGGAGAGCTCGCCGCTTACGGGCGATTGGGGAACAAGGTACAGCAGCATGCTCCCCCCCAGAACCAGGACAACTATCCCCAGAAGGATGCGATACCCCAGCTTGCTCTTATCGTTTGCGCCAGCCATCCGATGAGTCTCCCACGTCCGTAGACAAACTTTAGATTATAGGAGATATGGGCACGCGCCTCAAACACATTCGTCCGGCGGGTGGTGGGTCAGCTTCCGATTATGCGAGTAACCATCCACTGTCCATTTTAAACCTGTCTGTGCTCTTGGCGTGCTCAGCGACTCGTGGTATCCCATTCATATGGCCAAACGTCAGCCAAGAGAGTGCGCAACCTATCGATTCGATGACCTTGCTATTTGGAAGACCAGACTGCCTAGCGTCGAACATGCGGTCCTTCCGCCGGGCAACAACCGTCCAAATCCACTAGTCATCGGGAAAGTCGTATACGTGTCGGTGTTCTCCCAAGGTGCAGTCTGTGCCCTAGAGCGCGAGACAGGAAATCTTCTATGGCGAAAAGAAATTCCGAAATTCGGTGGATCAGCGGTCCATTTGGCGCGTGGGAAATTGTTTGCAAAAACAGCCAACACCTTATTCGCATTGGAGCCTGAAACGGGGAAAACCATCTGGTCTTTTTGTCCTTATGGCGAATCAGGAGAATCAATTTACTCCGATCCGACCGTCTCCGGAAACCGCCTATTTATCGGCGACAGGCGCGGATACCTACATTGCTTGGATACGCGAACAGGACACATCCACTGGCAAACCCTAACCAATACAGCAAAAAATGACGACGTAAATTCGACTCCGATTGTGGTGAAGGCGTTGGTGGCTGTCGGCACAAATGCGAACATGGCTGCTGCCTACGACATTAAGACTGGGCGAGAAGTGTGGAAGCGCAACGTGAATGGCCCTTCCGTATTTGGGCCTCTTCTTTTTCGCGATTTATTGGTCGTATTTTACAGATTCGGTCTATCTGCTGAAACCGGCAGACGGAAAAATCGTACGTAGATTTTCTTGGAAGACCGACGGTGTGCTCCAAGCAGATTGTACTCGGCGCGAGGTGGTGTGCATGCTCCGGGGAGCCGGGCCGCCGAATGGGCAAAGCAGGTTGGTTGGACTGAATGAGCGCGGAATTCGGTTCACTTACATTTCTAGCGCTTACGTCGCGTTTGTGCGGTGCATCGACAAAACAAAGCTAGTTTACATCTCGCATCTTCAAGGGATTCATGTGAGACAACAGTCAGGGGGTGCGTTGGCATGCCAGATTGAACTCGGGAATGTCTCATCGGGAATTGGCCCAGTCGACGTGAGAGACGGTATGATTTACGTTCTGACAGGCGACGGATCGATCTATGCACTGAAACACCCCGCCATTTGAACGCATCGAATCTCACCAAAATCTAAACGCAATGCCTTACCGGAAACTGACCCACTACCGTCCGGCCCGCCGTTAGGTCAAGAGTTTCTTCAGAATCGGCCGCTATGCTTTTCAGCGGCTCGTCCCAACGAGTCAAGCCATGAACTAGTAGACTGGCGGGAGTAAGCTACCGCCGCGGGTGGTCGCGCATCGTAACCGCATGATGATTTACGCCAACCGAAATCTTGCCGCGTTCGTCGTCTTGACTAGCGTGTTCGCTTCACTGGTCTTGATGTTGAGCGGATTGTTCGCGCAGGACGTTCCCGCGAAAAATCCGCCGACGTTTTATCGCGACGTGCTGCCTATCCTGGCGCAGCACTGCCAGAGTTGCCACCGCGCCGGGGGCATCGCGCCGATGCCCTTCGAAACGTACGAAGAGACCTGGCCATTCGCCGGCGCGATCCGCCGCGCGACGCAGGAAAAGTCCATGCCGCCGTGGTTTGCCGATCCGAATGTGGGACCCTTTTCGAACGACCCGTCGCTGAAGCCGGCGGAGATCGCCGCGCTCGCAGCATGGGCCGAAGGGAAATCGCCGGCTGGAGAAACCAAGGATGCTCCGGCATCAAGGCACTGGATGGAGAGCTGGACAATCCCGAAGCCAGATTTGGTCTTGAAGATGCCGCAGGCTGTGCCGCTGCCTGCGAGCGGCGACATCGAGTACACCTATGAAATTGTTCCCACGAATTTTAGCGTGGATCGCTGGGTGCAAATGGCGGAGGTTCTGCCGGCGCTGCGTTCGAACGTGCATCACGCGGTTGTGTACGTTCGCCCGCCAGATTCGAATTGGCTGCGGCACGCGCCTGTGGGAGCGCCCTTCACCTCTTCGACGCTGAGCGATCCGGAAGATCGCCGCGGCGCTCACTGGACCGACAGCGACGTCCTGCTCGTCTATGCCCCGGGGAGTTCGCCGGATGCCTGGCCCGCAGTAATGGCGAAATTGATTCCTGCGGGCTCCGACCTCGTTTTTCAGATGCACTACACCGCTAATGGCCGCGCGGCCTCCGATCAATCCAGCATCGGGCTGATTTTCTCGAAACAGGCGCCGGAGCAGCGCGTGCTGACGCTGCAACTTACAAACGACCATTTCGTGATACCGCCGGGCGCGCCGGACTACCGCGTCGAAGCGCGCGGCACGCTTCCGAATGACGCCACGCTGCTCGGCTTTTTGCCGCACATGCACCTGCGGGGAAAGCGGTTCGAATACAACTTGATTCACAAGAAGTCCGGCGCCGGCGGCAAGCCGGATTATGAAATCGAGCCGCTGCTGCGCGTCAACTATCACTTTCACTGGCAAATGAGCTACCGGCTGGCGGAGCCGCGGTTCCTGAGAGCGGGAACGGAACTTCAAGCGGTAGCTTGGTACGACAATTCAAAGGCCAATCCGCACAATCCGGATCCGCAGGCGGAAGTGCGCTGGGGCGAGCAAACCTACGACGAAATGATGGTGGGCTTTTTCGACGTGGCGGTGCCCGCCGGGGTGGACAAACGGCACTTTTTCATCCGCAAAATGGAATAGCAACAAGTTCGCTGAAAAACCTGCACCGAGGGACAGCCGAAGTCCGTTTGGGCAGGGTGCAGCCATGCTATTTGCAATTTGACTACGCACCGCTCCGCAATTTAAGCGCGCGCAAACCACTATGTTAAATTGAAGAATTGGAGCCTTCAGAGCTTTGCACCCATGACCACCCAAACACCCATCGACCCACGGTACACGCAAGGCCAGCAAAAAGCCCCGCATGTCGAAGTGTATTGGAAGGCGGTCACCTACAAGACGGTGATGGGCTACGGTTTTTTGGGTGTGACGATTTTATGCGCGGGAATGTTTCTGGCCAAGCCCGATTGGTACTCGTTTGCCTACAAGAAATTCACGAACGCCGTGAACAACGCAGTGAGCAACAGTGACGGGGAAGCGGCGGGGTCCGATCCGAAGCAAGCCAAATTTGTAAATCTCGACGGCAAAGTGCAGGTGAAAAAAGTTAATTCCGTGCAGTGGGTGGAGGCCGATTACCGCACCACGCTGGACAAGGGCGACGAGATCAAGACCTCCGATGACGGCGCGGCGCGCATCACCTTTGCCGACGGCACGACCTACACCGTCAAGCCCGGCACGTTCATCACCGTGGAAGAAAATACCATGGCCCGTGAACGGCCTTCCAGTTCCGCCGTGCGCATCAATATCGGGCAAGTCGATTTGGCCACACCGAACTTCAGCTCGCCGGATTCCAAAGCGGCCGTGAGTACCGAGGACGCCAATGCGCAGTTGCGTTCCAACAGCCGCATGGCGGTTAAAAACGATCCAGCGAAACAGGAAAGCGAGATCGTCGTATCGAGCGGCAGTGCGCACGTGCAGCGTGGCGGGGAGAAGATCGACCTGGCGCCGTGGGAGAAGGCGACGATTCCGAATGGCGGCGGGGCGATTCAGAAATCCAACGTGCTGGCGCCTCCGGATCTCGTCGAACCGCTGAACCTGGCGCCGATCATCGCGGAAAACCCCAAGGCTTCTTCGGTTCGTTTTGAATGGAAGCCAGTCCAGGAAGCCGTCTCGTATACGCTGCGGATCAGCACCACGGCGATGTTCACGAAAATGGTAAAGGAAGAGCGGGCTTACGGCACCAACAAAGAGATCACCGGCCTCGACGCTGGGGACTATTTTTGGAACGTGATAGCGTCAGACGCAAAAAAGCAGAACAGCGAAGTGAGTGAAACCTTCAAGTTTTCACTGGTGGCCCAGGGGAAGTCGCAGGACATGGTCCTGGAGATTACCGGCACCGAAGTCGTCGGACACTCCGCGGAAATCATGGGACGCACGGAGCCCGGAGCCGCGCTGATCGTCAACGGCCAGTCCGTGCCCAACATTGCTCCCGATGGCAGCTTCCGGCATTTCACGGAACAACTGGCGCCTGGACAGCATACAATTGTCGTCATGGGACAGAATCGCCGTGGCGGGACGGCGATGAAGCAGGTGTCCATCGTGATTCCGAAGTAGGATTTCCGCAGCAGTGACCCAAGCGCCTTTGCAAGGGTCGTGTCGTCCGGAGACAATGGTTGAGAGGCTGGCTGCGGTGAGGTCAGCTGATTGCCGGCCGGACAGCGGAGAATCTTTCTCCGCAGGGGGATGTAGGGATGAACAAGAACGGTTACAACATGAGGTCGGTGTTCAGTTTGTTTTCTTCCGACCTCGCCATCGATCTGGGTACCGCGAACACTCTGGTGTTCGCGCACGGCAAGGGCATTGTCGTCAACGAGCCTTCGATCGTGGCCATCAACAAGGCCACCGGGGAAGTCGTGGCCGTCGGCCGCGAAGCAAAAGAGATGCTCGGGCGCACGCCAGGCAACGTCGTGGCCATCAAGCCAATGAAAGACGGCGTCATCGCGGACTTCAAAGTCACCGAAAAGATGCTGACCTATTTTATTCAGAAAGCGCACAACCGCCGCGTGCTGGTGCACCCGCGAATCGTCATCGGAGTGCCGAGCGAGATCACGCCGGTGGAAAAGCGCGCCGTGCAGGACTCCGCGTATCGCGCGCGGGCCAGCGAGGTTTTTCTCGTCGAACAAGCCATGGCTGCCGCCATTGGCGCGGGACTGCCGATCGAAGAGCCTTCCGGCAATATGGTGGTGGACATCGGCGGGGGTACCACGGACATCGCGGTCATCTCCATGAGCGGCATCGTCTATTCGCGGTCCGTGCGCGTGGCCGGCAACGAGATGGACGAAGCGGTCATGCAGTACCTGAAGCGCAAGTACAACTTGCTCGTCGGCGAACGCACCGCGGAACAGATCAAGATGGAGATTGGCTCCGCGTACCCGCTGGAAAAACCGCTTACGATGGAAGTGAAGGGCCGCAACCTGATTGAAGGCGTCCCCCGCACGGTCACCATCGACGATAGTGAAATTCGCGAAGCGCTCAGTGAATGCGTCGCCACCATCGTGAACGCCGTGCGCGTGGCCCTGGAGCGCACGCCTCCCGAGCTTTCCGCCGACATCAGCGACCGCGGCATCGTCCTGACGGGCGGCGGCGCGCTGCTCAAGAATCTCGACAAGCGCATTCGCGAAGAGACCGGCTTGCCGGTTTCCATCGCGGATGATCCGCTGGCGTCGGTGGTGCTCGGCACGGGAAAAATGCTGAGCGACTTCAAGTTGCTGCGCCAGGTTTGCATCGACTGAGAATTTGCCGTTGTTGGTGCACAACATGCCGCTTCTGATGTTTTATGTCGCCGGGCGACGAGGTTTCACGTTTCGATTTTCCAATTGCGAGCTTCCAATTTCGGAATCCACATGGTAGCCATTCCCTCTCGCCACAAATCGCTCGTCCTGCTCGCCGGAGTCGTCATCCTGCAGGTGCTGATGCTGGCCGTGCAGATCAAGCGCGACTCGGAAGGACGGCTCATTCGCGTCTGGACGGTCGGCGCCGTTTCACCCTTTGAACGGGCCGGATCCTCCGGCTTCGGCTGGATTCGCGACGTCTGGCGCCACTACTTCGCGCTGCAAAACACGACCAGGGAGAGCGAACAACTTCGCCGTGAAAACGACGCGTTGAAACTGCAAATTACCCAGCTTCAGGGCAAAGCTGCGGAGGCCGACCGCCTGGCGGCCTTGCTGCATTTCCGGCAATCGCATGGGGAAGTCCCCATGATTGCCGCCCGTGTGATTGGGGTGAGCGCTGGTGCCGCGAGCCAGACCATCCAATTGGACCGCGGCGAGCGCGACGGCATCCGGAAAAATATGGGCGTCATCACTCCGGACGGCGTGGTCGGCAAAGTTGTCGAAGCCTATGCGAATGCCTCGCAGGTGCTTTTGTTGACGGACAAAGACAGCGGGGTTGGCGCCATGCTGGCGGACTCCCGCATCCAGAGTCCCGTCGGAGGCCAGGGTGAGCCACTGCTCGTGATGAAATACGTTCCCAACGACGACACCGTCAATTCCGGAGAGCGCGTCATCACCAGCGGCATGGACCGCATCTTCCCTCGCGACCTTCCCGTCGGCACCGTCGCCGAAATCAAATCTGGTAATCCGTTTAAGTTGATTCGCATCAAACCGGCGGCCAATCTCGAGCGTCTCGAGGAAGTCCTGGTTCTTCTTTCGCTTCGTCCTCTCGAAATGAAAAATGAAGAAAATACCGGCGATCCTCAGCCCCCCGCGCCTGGCGCGGCAAATCTCTCTCCAGCGGCGAAACGACGATGAACGACGCCTTCGATATCCGCGGCGAATCGCACATCGAAGTTCACAAGTTTCGCGCCGGCGCCATCCTCATCGCCACGCTGCTGGCGCTGCTGATCCAATCATCCTTCCCGGTTCATTTTGCAAAGACCGCCATCCTGGACTTGCCTTTGCTCGTCACCATATATTTCGGACTCAGCCGCCGCAATCCTTCCACCGGACTTCTCTTGGGCATGGTCATCGGTCTGCTCCAGGACAGCCTCAGCGGCCCTACCGTTCCCCTGGGGCTCTACGGCATCGCGAAAACCATCATCGGCTATCTCGCTTCTTCCATCGGCGCCCGGCTCGATACCGAGCATCCCGCCGCGCGCTTCGCGCTCACGGGCGCTTTCTTCGTGGCCCATCAGGGCTTGCTGGTTCTCACCCGACGCATTCTCCTGGCGCAGCCGGAACCGTGGTTCAACATGCACCTCTTCGCCGCCGCCCTCGTCAACGCTCTCGTCGCCGTCTTTCTCTTCGTCCTGCTCGACCGCCTCCGCAAAAACTAGTGATTTGCCGCCGTCGTGCAGCCGCTGCATCGCTGCTTGATCTCTTCCTCCCTTATTGGGCGAGAAGAAATTGTTTGAACTCGTCGTAAGAACTCGAAATCGGCAGCGAAAGCTTCTCGCGCTTCAAGTACGCCGCTAGCCGCTCCGGTAGCGGTGGCGCCGTGCCGATAGCTTTCATCACCACGTCCGCGAATTTCGCGGGATGCGCCGTGGCCAGCACCAGCCCCTGCGCCGGCTCGGGATGCGCGCGTTTGTAAGCCTCCCACCCAAGCACGCCGACCGCTGTGTGCGGATCGGCGATGTAGCCGAACTTTTCGTGCAGCAGCTTCATCTCCGCGAGCGTCTCCTCGTCCGTCGCCCCATGGCCCCAGATTTCTTTTTGCACGTATTCCAGCCGGTTCCGGCACAAATCCAGCAAGCGTGGAAAATTATTCGGGTTTCCCACATCCATGGCGTTCGAATAGGTCGCCTGCGCCGCGCGCGGATGAAACTCTCCCGTCCGCAAGTATTCCGGAACGACGTCATTGGCATTTGTCGAAGCCACGTATTTCGCCACCGGCAACCCAATGCGCTTGGCAAAAATCCCCGCCGTCAAGTTGCCGAAGTTTCCGCTGGGCACGGAAACAATCAGCGGCACCGAAGCCACCGGCAACTGCCGGTACGCCGCCACGTGATAAAACATCTGCGGCAGCAGCCGCCCGATATTGATGGAATTCGCGGAAGTCAGCCAAGCGCGGCGGTTCAGCTCCGCATCGGTAAACGCCTGTTTCACCAAACGCTGGCAGTCGTCGAACGTCCCCGCCACTTCCAGCGCGGTGATGTTTTCCCCGAGCGTGGTGAACTGTTTCTCCTGTGCCTCGCTGATGCGCTTCGAAGGGTACAGAATCACCACGCGAATTCCCGGCACGCCCAGGAAACCGTGCGCCACCGCGCTGCCGGTGTCCCCTGACGTCGCCACCAGCACCGTCAGCGTCCGCGTTTCGCCGCGCACGAAATAACCCATCAGCCGCGCCATGAAGCGCGCCCCGAAATCCTTGAATGCCAGCGTCGGCCCGTGAAACAGCTCCAGGATGTGCAGCCCCGGCGAAAGCGAAACCAGCTTCACCGGAAAGTTAATCGCCTCGCTCACGATTTGCCACAGCACTTCCTCCGCAACATCCGGCGTGGCAAACGGCCGCGCCACCCGGAAACAAACTTCCGTGAACGGCAGCCCGCGAAACTCCTCCAGTTCCGCCGGCGAATGCCGCGCAATCTCTACCGGCAAGTACAGCCCGCCGTCGGGCGCCAGCCCGCGCAGCACCGCTCCGCGCAGCGAGGTCAGCGGCGCCTTTCGCGATGTGCTGCGGTATCTCAAGGAATCGCGCTCATCGCGCGCTCCCCGTCTTGCCTTCAATCATTTTCAGGAACGCATCCGCGTCCAGCGATCCATCCCGCAAGACGCCGACTGGCAGCGTGCAATGCGCCAGCGCTTCATAACTCTGCCGCCGCGCCGCCATCAGCGCCGGATAGCATCGCGCCACCGTCTCGCGCGCCGTTTCGCCGGCCTTTGCTTGAAACGCCCCGCGCCACAGCACCGGCTTCGGATCATTCAAATATCGTTCAATCAGCAGCAGTTGCTCTTCCGTGGAAGCCGCCAGGTGCACCACCGTCATTTGCCGCCGTAAGCGCATCAGCAAATTGTTCCCCGTGTAAATGACGCTTCCCGTCGTATCGAGCACCAGCGGTTTCTCCGGCTGCTTCTCGAGCTCCGTCAAAATTTCGTCCAAGGTATGAATTTCTTCTGCCAGATACTCGGCCTCGCGTTCGGCATAAGTTGCGGAGTCCGGCCAGCCCATCCAGGCGGCCACGCCGTTGATCCCCGAGTTTCCGCCTGCGGCCAGCCGTGCCGCGAGCCTTTGCTCGATGCCGTCATCGCAGGAAACCGCGGGAACCCCGCTCGCCGCTAACTTCTTTGTCCAGAACGTTTTCCCTGCGCCGGACATCCCGATTAGCGCCAGCCGCAGCGGCTTTTCTCTGTGCTTTTCAACGCTCATAATGGAATTGACTACCATAGCGTGATACCTGCGCCACGGCAATAAGCGCAACGCCACCGCCGTGAAAAAAAACGTGCACTCCTGGAACCTGTCCTCCCGGACGGCTTGCGGCCCGCTCAGGCAGGTGGTACGTTTAAAAAGACTTTTGCTGCTTCACGCAGCTTCAGTCCGGCGGTCATTCGGGCGCTCCGGGAGATTTTTTCGGTTCCCAGGTTCGAGGAAATTTTCAACGGACATTTTCGGCGAGACCCTGCGCGTTTTCTGGGTCCACTCGAAACCCACGCTGTGGATTTTTTCGTGGCGCGAGTTTAGTCCGGCCAGTTTAGTCATATTAGGCCGCACCGGGCGAGAAGCCCTGAAAAAAAATACTCGCGCGCGGGGTTTTCGTGTCGTACTGGTTCCGCAACGACAATCGATTGCCGCAAGCGCGGCTGGCGGTGGCTTCCTACTTCATCGTGGGAATGATCGGCGTGTTGCTCATCGGTTTCTGGAAGCTCCAGGTCATCGACGCCGACAAGTATAGCTCCCTCGCCGAACGCAACCGCGTGCGCTACATTCCCGTAATCGCCCCGCGCGGCCGCATGCTGGACCGCGATGGCCGCGTCCTGGTGGACAACCGGCCGTCCTTCAGCGTTCTTCTCCTTCGCGATGAACCGGCTCAAGTGGAAAAACATCTCGCGGCCATTTCTGACGGCTTGGGAATTCCTCTCGATGATTTGCGCGACCAGCTCAACAGCACGAAGAATCTCCCCAAATTCCAGCCCATCATCATTAAGCCCGACGCTTCGCCCGCGGATATTGCCTTCATCGAATCGCATCGTTCGGACATTCCCGTCCTGGAAATGATTTCCGTCTCCCGCAGGCGTTACTTGCCCGGAGGCTTTCTCGCTCACGCCGCCGGTTACGTCGGTGAAGTCAGCGAGCAGCAGATCGAAGAAAGCAACGGCAAGCTTCGCCCCGGGGACTTCGCCGGAAAATTCGGCCTCGAGCGGCAGTACAATGACCTGCTTCAAGGCACCGATGGCATGCGCCGCGTGGTCGTCAACAGCATCGGCAAGGAAGTCGATCGCCTGGCCACCCAGGAAGCTATTCCCGGCAAGCAGATTCAGTTGACCATCGACTTCGACTTGCAACAAGTTGCCGAACAATCCCTGGGAGCACGCCCCGGAGCGGTAGTCGCCTTGGACCCGAGCACCGGAGAAGTCTTGGCGATGGCCAGCCATCCTGCACTGGACCCCAACGATTTCGCCGTGCGTATCTCCGGCGACGACTGGAAGAGTCTCAACCAGGACCGGCAAAAACCGTTGCTCAATCGCGCCATTCAGGCGCAGCTTGCGCCGGGATCCGTTTTCAAGATCGTGACCGCCACGGCCATGCTCGAGGACCATGTTCCCCCGGAGAATTTCACCACCTTTTGTCCTGGATACGGGACGTTCTACGGCCGCCAGTTCAAGTGCTGGGTCTACTCTGCGAAGACCGGCGCGAGATCGCACGGCGTCACCAATCTGCACGAAGCCATCCTCAAATCCTGCGACGTGTTTTTCTACACCGTGGGTATGCGCCTGGGCATCGACCGGCTTTCCTACTACGGCAGCAAATTCGGCCTCGGACATAAAACCGGAATCGATCTGCCCTCGGAAGAGCCGGGGCTGATGCCCTCGGCCGAATGGGTCGAGCGCGTGTTTCATCGCAAGTGGTACCCCGGTGAAACCATTTCGGTGTCCACCGGCCAGGGCGCCGTCACCACTACCCCGCTGCAACTTGCCCGCATGATTGGAGGAATCGCCATGGGCGGCGTCTTTAAGCAGCCGCACATGCTGAAGGACGCGCCCAACGTGGGAGAAGAGCGATTCCATATTTCCGAACCCACGGTGGAAAAAATAACGGACGCCATGTACGGCGTCGTCAACGAAAGCGGCGGCACCGGCGGCCAGTTGAAGCTCGCCGGGATTGAGTTCAGCGGCAAGTCCGGCACGGCCCAGGTCATTGGCTACGACACGCGCGCGCGCGTAGGGAAGCAAAAGCAGTTCGAAGACAATGCCTGGTTTGTTGGCTACGCCCCGCGCCGTAACCCCGAAATTGTGGTCTCTGTGCTCGTCCAGGAAAGCGGAAAGCACGGTGGCGAAGCCGCCGGTCCAGTGGCCAGAGACGTCATCAAAGCCTACTACGACAAGAAGAACAAGAAGACCCAGGGCCAAGTCACTGCGCAGAACCAGCCCGAAGCGCCTCGCAAGCGCCCGGCTGTGGCCATTGCGGTTGCTCCGCGCGCCATTCTGAAGCCGGAAGACGCCGCAGCCGCCATACCCGCAAGCCCCAGCGCGGAGCCGCGCCAATAAACTTTTTTATGAACTCATTGCAAAAAACGCGAAGGCTTCACGTCCGCGCTCTCGGCGCCACCGGCTCTCAGTACCGCGCCCCCGCCGCCCCAAGAAGACTATTCTGCCTTCAACTTTTCAACTTTCAACTTTCAACCTTCGAATTTCCATTTTCCATTTTTCATTTTCACCCTCTCCCATGAGTGACGCACCCGGAACCCGCGATTACGACTGGTGGCTTCTCGCCATCCTCGCCGCCATCTGCGCCCTCGGCGTAATGGAAATCTATTCCGCCACCCACGGCAGCACCCTCGAGGGCATGCACATGAAGCAGGTGCGCTGGCTAGTCATCGGCTTCGTCCTGATGTTCGTGCTTTCTCGCTTGGACTATCATCTGATTCTCGACCAGGCTCCGCTCCTCTATTTAATCGGCATTGCCGCGCTTGTCGCTGTTCTCGCGGTTGGCCATACCCGGTTTGGTGCCAAGCGTTGGATCAACGTCCCGGGTATCGGGGAGCTTCTTCAGGTGTCAGAATTGGTTAAATTGATTATAATCATTGTACTGGCGCGCTTCTTCGCGGAAGTGCGCTCGGATCAGCTTGACCTGCGTGATCTGATCAAGGCAGGATTGTTGGTAGGTGTGCCGCTGGTTTTGATACTCAAGCAGCCTGATTTGGGAACAGCCCTGGTGCTGATTCCTATGCTCGTGGTTGGCGCATTTCTGGCCGGCTTGCAGTGGCAGCACGCGGCGGTTTTTTCCTTAGCCGGAATTCTGCTGGTGGGCGCTGTTTTCTATCCGCCCGTCAGCAAGCGTATCCTCAAGCCGTATCAGCGGGATCGCATCACTTCGTTCCTGCACCCCGAGGAAGATGCTAAAGGCTCCGGCTATCAGCTTTTGCAATCCAAGATTGCCGTGGGTTCCGGCGGTTTCTGGGGCAAAGGCTTTCGCAATGGCAGTCAGAACCAACTGGGCTACATCCCCGTCCGCTATTCGGATTTCATCATGTCGGCGTGGGCTGAAGAACAGGGATTCAAGGGCGTGCTTCTCGCCCTCGGGCTGTATATGGCGCTTCTGTTGC
>WNFG01015211.1_pt1 | contig 16676 bp, 10 predicted proteins | sample 5400431 | NCBI WGS metagenome assembly WNFG01 (sample SAMN13153346, study PRJNA577476) | soil metagenome | isolation source: 120 cm saprolite under Douglas fir tree site 2 hole 3 replicate 2 | place: USA:California | collected 2015-04-18 | reverse complement strand
GAATCCGGCGGACTCGCCGATCCTCTATCTGGCGCTCACGTCCAAGACCCTGTCGCTCTCGGCCCTCGACGAGTACGCCGAGACGTTCCTGGCGCAGCGCCTGTCCACCGTGTCGGGTGTGGCACAGGTGCAGGTGTTCGGGTCGCAGAAATATGCCGTGCGCATCCAGCTCGACCCCCGGGCGTTGGCGTCGCGCGGCGTCAGCACGCAAGAGGTCGCGAGTGCGGTGGCGGCGTGGAACGTCAACCTGCCCACCGGCGTCCTGTGGGGCTCCAACACGGCGTATACGGTCCGCGCGGACGGGCAGCTGCAGAGCGCCCCGGCGTTCCGCACGCTCGTCGTGGCCTACCGCAACGGCGCGCCGGTGCGCCTGCAGGACCTGGGGCAAGTACTGGACGACGTACAGGACAATCACACCGCCAGCTGGTTCGACGGCACCCGCAGCATCGTGCTGGCGATTCAGCGCCAGCCGGGCACCAACACGGTGGCGGTGGCCGATGGCGTGAAACTGGCGATGCAACGGTTGCGGCTGCAGCTCCCCGGATCGGTCGAAGTGCGCACCCTGTACGATCGCTCGGTGCCCATCCGCGACTCGGTGCGCGACGTCAAGACCACCTTGTTCATCACACTGTGCCTCGTGGTGATGGTGATCTTCTTGTTCCTGAAGAACGTCTCCGCCACGGTCATTCCGAGCCTGGCCCTGCCGCTGTCGATCATCGGGACGTTCTCCGCGATGTTCGTCCTGGGCTACAGTCTCGACAATCTGTCGCTGATGGCGCTGACGCTGTCGGTGGGATTCGTGGTGGACGACGCCATCGTGATGCTCGAGAACATCGTGCGCCACATGGAGACGGGGAAACCGGCGTTCCAGGCCGCCCTCGACGGCGCGCGCGAGATCGGGTTCACCATCGTGTCGATGACGCTGTCGCTCACGGCCGTGTTCATTCCGGTGCTCCTGATGGGCGGCCTCTTGGGACGCCTGTTCCACGAATTCGCGGTGACGATCGGAATCGCGATCCTGGTGTCGGGGTTCGTGTCGCTCACTCTGACCCCGATGCTCTGCAGCCGGTTCCTGCGGCCGTCCAAGGAAGCGCAGCACGGCCGCTTCTACGAGGTCACGGAGCGGTTCTACCAGCGCATGCTCGCGCTGTACGAGCGTACGCTGGGGTGGGTGATGGACCACCGCCGCACGGCGCTGGGGTTCTCCGCCGGCATTCTCGTCGGCACGGCCGTCTTGTTCATGGTGGTGCCCAAGGGCTTCATCCCGACCGAAGACATCGGCACGGTCTCAGGGACGACGGAGACGATCGAAGGGACGTCGTACGACGCGATGGTGCAGCACCAGCAGGCCGTGGCCGACGTGCTGCTGCACGATCCGTACGTGGCGGACTTCATGTCCACGGTGGGCGGCGGCACGATGAACCAGGGGCGCGTCAGCCTGCACTTGGCGCCGCGGAGCCAGCGCCCCAATGCCGACGCCGTGATTCGCGAGCTGCAGCCCAAGCTCGCGGCGATCCCCGGCGTCCGCGTCTACCTCTCGGTGCCGCCCGTCATCCGCATCGGCGGCCGGCCGACCAAGAGTCTGTACCAGTTCACGCTGCAGAGCCCCGACATGGAGGTGCTGTATCCAGAGGCGGCGAAGCTCGAGGCCAAGCTGCGGGCGCTGCCGGGCCTGCTCGACGTCACGAGCGATCTGCAGATCAAGAATCCCCAGGTGAGCGTCAGTCTCGACCGCGATCGCGCGGCGGCGCTCGGCGTCACGGCGAACGACATCGAGAACGTGCTGTTCGAAGCCTTCCGCTCCCACCAGGGCACCCTGGTGCCGCTCGGCGCGGTCGCGCAGGCCTCCTCCGGCCTGGGTCCCCTCAGTGTCAACCACAGCGGCCAACTGCCCTCGGTCACGCTGTCGTTCAACCTCGCGCCGGGCGTGGCGCTGGGCGACGCGGTGAGCGCGGTCGATCGCACGGCCCGCGCCACGCTGCCCGCCACGATCAGCACGAGTTTCTCCGGCACGGCGCAGGCGTTTCAAGCGAGTCAACAGGGATTGCTCTTCCTGCTGCTGCTGGCCGTCGTCGTGATCTACATCGTGCTGGGGATCCTGTACGAGAGCTTCATCCACCCGCTGACAATTTTGTCGGGCCTGCCGTTCGCGGGGTTCGGCGCGCTGCTCACCCTGCTCGTCTTTCGGACCGAGCTGAGCATCTACGCGTTCGTGGGCATCATCATGCTGGTGGGTCTCGTCAAGAAGAACGCGATCATGATGATCGACTTCGCGCTCGAGGCCGAGCGCACCGGGCACAAGTCGGCGCGCGAGGCGATCGTCGAGGCGTGCAGCGTGCGGTTCCGGCCGATCATGATGACCACGATGGCCGCCCTGATGGGGACGCTGCCCGTGGCGATCGGCTTCGGCGCGGGCTCGGAGTCGCGCCGGCCCTTGGGTCTCGCCGTGGTCGGCGGCCTGGCGTTCTCACAGCTCGTCACGTTGTACGTGACGCCCGTGTTCTACACCTACCTCGACGCCCTGCAACAGCGCCTCGGAGCCGGCTCCGCGCTGCTCCGCGCCGTCCCCGAGGCGACCCCCGCCGACTGATTGTCGGCTTAGAACCCGAAGGACAATCCGATGTGGTAGACCACGGCGTTCGCGTCGCTGCGCACGAAGCGCAGCGAGCCGCCCGTGGTCGTGCCGTAGGTCACAGTGCCGTTGCGCAGATAGCGCGCGCCGAGGTCGAGCGACGCCGGATGCCGGCCGCGTCCCACCGCGAGCATCATGCCGCCGCCCGCCTGCCAGGCGAGGGCCAGGTCGTGGCCGTCGCCGTAGCTCGCGATGTCGCAGCCGCAGTCGCTTTGCACGCTCGTGGTGGTGGCGAAGTCCACCACACCGCCCGTGAGAAAGCCATACAGGCGCGCCGGGCCGCCGCCGAACGTCAGCTGGGGACCGGCCTGCCCCGACAAGATGAAAGACCAGGTCTGCGCTTGGGCCGGAGTGGCGTACCCGCCGCCGCTGAGGGTCACCGGCTCGTTCATGTAGCCATATGCCAGGAGCTCGCCCTCGATTCGCAGCCCCACGACACCCTGCCGATCCAGCGCCGGCACGGCCGCGAAAGCGACGCCCGCGCCGCCGTTGACGAACTGCTTGAATTGGCCGACGGGTTGCACGATCATCAGGCTCAGCCCGCCCCCGCTCCCGCCGCCGCTGCGCACTTCGCGCAGCGCCGAGCGCTGAGCCGTGAGGGGGCCCGCAAGCAACAACGTGGCGTACAACAGCAGACGCAGGTGCCGGGTCATACAAGGCTCCGATGCGGGTCGGGGCTCTCATGGGCAAGGGGCGTGCCGCCTCGAGCGGCCTGCGGCCGCGCCCGCGCCGCCCTCAAAAGGGGACACGGAATGCCACACATCAGCTACGACGACTTCGCGAAGGTGGACATCCGCGTGGGACGAATCATTCAGGTGGACGACTTCCCCAAGGCGCGGAAGCCCGCGTTCAAACTGCGCATCGATTTCGGAGACCTGGGTGTGAAGACATCGAGCGCGCAGATCACCACGCACTATCGGAAGGAAGAGCTGCAGCAACGGCTGGTCATCGCCGTGGTGAATTTTCCGCCGCGCCAGATCGCCGATTTCTTCTCCGAAGTGCTGACGCTCGGCGTGATCCAAGCCGAGGGCGACGTCGTGCTGGTGGGACCAGACCGCGACGTGCCGCTCGGCTTGCGAATCGCCTAGTTCACATGGCGGGTTTGATCATCTTCTTCGGCCACACCGCCGTGTCGCAGATGCGGTCGTGCAGCGCCTGCTTCGATGCGCCCAAGGCCAGGAAGCAGCCGACGAAGATCACGAGGCCGCCCAAGCGTCCGAGCGTGGTCAGGAGACCCACGCCGGTTGCAACCGCGAGGACACTGAAAAGGAAGTTGTTGTTCTTCACCGCCCACCGCAGCAGCAGCCGCGACACCGGCGCTTGCGTCCCGTCGGCGTTGGCGATGCGAATACCGAGCATCAGCTTGCCGAGGGTATACCCCGTGAACCCTTCGATCAGGAAATAGACCAAGCCGAGCACGGCCGCGGCGATCAGCATGCCGGCGAACGCGCCGAGCATGCCGCCCATGGCGGCCGCGCTCTGCGCGCCAGAGCCGGTGCCCGTAGACATGGCCGCGCCAGCCCCGCCTGCGGCTGCTCCGAACATGCCGCCGATCGTCCCGCCGAGCACGGCGACCAGCACCACCACCAGCACGCAGTCGATCAGTAGTGCGCCCAGCCGCGGGCCGAAGCCGATGCGTTGTTCCATGAGGTTCCCCCGGTTGCGGTATCGAAGTGAAACGCCGGGGAAATCTATGTGCGGCGCGGCTCCTGACTAGGGGCGGTCGGTGCCCAGCGTTGCCGCACCAGGACCGCGCTGCACGACACGGGCCATGACAGGCATGCCGTCGGCGAGCATCTCGAGACCGCCGACCACGACCTGGTCCCCCGGTTTCACGCCACGCGTGACCTCGACGAAACCCGGCGTGCGCACGCCGAGCTCCACTGCGCGCCGCGCTGCCTTGGCGTCCACCACGAGGTAGACGAAGGTCGCGCCTTGCACCGGCACGACCGCGTCCTCGGGGACGATGACGGCGTTAGGCCGCACGGCGGTGACGAGATGCGCTTCGATGAACATGCCCGGGCGCAGCTCGCGTGATTCATTGGGGACGCGCGCCTTCACGAGCACCGTCCGCCCCGGCAGCTGCACGACGGGGTCCACGAAGTCCACCACGCCCGCGAACGTGCGTCCCGGGAGCGCCGCGACGTTGAACTTCACGATCTGGCCGCGATGGATCTCTTCGGCGAAGCGCTCGGGGACCTGCACCGCCGCGCGCTGGGGGTTCACCGTCTGCAAGCTCACGAGCCTGGTGGTGGTGTTCACGTAGTCGCCCAGACTGACGTAGCGCTGGCCCACGATGCCCGCGAACGGCGCCGTGACCGTGGTGCGATTGAGCCGCAGTTTGAGCAGATCGAGCTGCGCCTGGGTGCTGCGCGCCTGAGCCTGGGCCTTCTCCAGGTCGGAAGTGGAGGAGGCGTTCTGCTGCATCAGCTCCCGCGTGCGATCGAGCGCCTGGCGCGCGAGGTCGGCGTCGGCTTCGGCGCGGGTCACTTGGGCGCGCAACTCGAGATCGTCGACCTGCAGCAATGGCGCGCCCTTGGCGACTTCGGTGCCTTCCTCGACCAGGATGCCCACCAGCCGGCCTTCGACCTCGGGCCGCAAGTCGATCGCTTGGAGCGCTTCGATGTCGCCCGTGGCGGGCACTTCGTCACGAACGGTGTCCTGGCGGACGACGGCCACATCGACGGGCAGGCCGAACGGTCCGCCGCCGGGTCCGCCGGACGCTCCCTTGGATTGAGCCTTCCTGCAGGCGCCGAGCAGCACGACGGCGAGAACGAGCAAGCGAGTACGGGACACGATGGATCCTGTCATGGCTGGAAGAGACGCCGGCCGAGGATCAGCTCGATCCCGGCGAGTGCGAGTCGCGTGGCGTAGCGCGCCTGAACGAGCTGCGCCTCCGCTTCGGTGAGGTTGGTCTGCGCCTGAATCAGATCGAGAATGGTGGTCGCTCCCGCGCCGTAGCGACTCTGCTCCACCCGGAAGTTCTCGCGTGCGACGGCCACGCCGTCGGCCGCGAGGTCGGCGGTGGCCCGCGCGGTCGTGTAGCCGTCATAGGCGGCGGTTACGTCGTGCCGCACGCCGCGGTCCATGTCCTCCCGGATCGCATGGGCCACATCCCGGTTCACACGCGCCTGTGACAATGCGATCTCCCGCCGGGCATTGTCCCACAGGGGAAAGGCGATGCTCAGCGTCAGCGTGGTTCGCCGGAAGCTCTTCGGGTAGAACGCCGTGTCATACGCGAGCCCATTGAGGGACAGCGCAGCGTGGGGTAAGTACGCTCCCAACTGCGAGCGGAACGCCGCGCGCGCGGTGCGCTCATTCGCCTGTGCCAGTCGGTACTGCGGACCCTGCGTGGCCGCCTGGGTGATGGCATCCGCCAGACTGATGGGCAGCTCGGGAGCGGGCGTCGTGTCGAGCGGCGCCGCGTCGACGGGCCCGGCCGCTCCGACGCGCCGGCCCAAGGACAGGCGCGAGACTCGCAAGGCCGATTGCTGCTGCAGCAGCCCCACCCGTGCCCGGTTGAGCTCGAGGCGCAGCTGCAACGAGTCCGTCTGGACCGCTCCTCCCGATGTGACGCGCGCGCGTGCTACGGCGAGCTGCTGTTGCGCACGCTGGGCGCGATCCAGCGCGACCCGCAGGAGCTCTCGGTCGGCGAGCACGGCGTAGTAGTCCGACTCCGTGAGCAGCGCCGAACCGAAGCGCGCCTGCAGCTCGCCGGCATGGGCTCCGTCCAGCGCTGCCGCGGACCGCGTCAACTCGGCCAGTTTCTGCCCGCCGGTGAAGAGGTCGTATCGGGCCGTCACTTGCGCCGTCACTTGCGTGCCCGCCGGCTGGAACGTGACGAAGTTGAACCCCTTCGGTTGCTGACGCGCGATGTCCGTGTTCAACGTGACCGACGGGAGGATGAACACGCTGAACGCGCTGCGCCGGGCCCACTCGGCGTTGTCGATCTGCCCCACCGCCGCCACATAGTTGGGATCGAGCTGGGCGGCGCGCTGTAGCGCGTCGGCGAGCGTGACCTGGGGTAGCGAATCGGCCGGGGCGGGGACCGCCGCTGCCTGCAGCGCGAGGAACAAGGCCAGCATCAGTCGCCCTCCGCCGTGACAGGGGGCCGCCGCCGCAAGACCGCCTCATAACCCCGTCCCGGCAGGCTGCCGATCCAGGCAAACACCGACGGCAGCACCAGGTATGCGACGGGCACGACGAACAGCGTGAGGGCGGTAGAGAAGAACACGCCGCCGACGATGGCGTACCCCAGCGGCTTCCGCGACGCGGAACCGGCACCCAGGCCCCACGCCACCGGCGCGGCACCCATGATCGTGGCGACCGACGTCATCAGAATGGGGCGCAGCCGAATGCGACCCGCCTCCAGCACGGCCGCCACGGTGTCGAGTCCCTTCGCCCGGAGCTGGTTCGTGTACTCGACGAGCAGAATCGAGTTCTTACTGACGAGTCCGATCAGGAGAATCATCCCGATTTGGCTGTACAAATTCATCGTGGCACCCGAGCGATGGATGACCGCCGCGAACTTCAGCGTCGCCAGCGCACCGGTGATGGCCAGCGGGACGGCCAGGAGCACCGTCCAGGGATGCAGCAGCGACTCGAACTGCGAGGCGAGCACCATGAACACCACGATCAGCGCGATCACGAACGCAAAGTAGATGGCGTTCCCGCTCTCCTTGTACTCGCGCGATTCGCCGGCGAGCGCCGTCGTGGTCCCCGGCGGCAGCAATTGGCGCGCGACGGCGTCGATCGAATCGAGCGCCTCGCCCTGGGCGAGCCCCGGCGTCAGCGACGCCGACAACGTGAACGAGGGGATGCGGTTGAAGTGGTTGATCTGTCGCGCCCCGACCCCTTCCACGACGTTCGCGAGGGCATCGACTTGCACCAGTTGCCCGTTCTTGCCCCGCAGGTAGATCCCGCGCATGTCGCTCGGCGTGGCGCGATCCTTGGGATCGAGCTGGACCATGACGTAGTACAGCTTGTCATTGCGCGTGAACGTGCTGACGCGGCGGCCGCCGAGGAACGTCTGCAGCGCAGAGGCCACGTCGCGGACCGGCACTCCCAAATCCTCAGCCCGGTCACGATCGAAGGTGACCCGCAGCTCCGGTTTGTTCACAAACAGGTCGGTCTGAACGTTCGCGAGCCCCTTGATCTGTGACGCGCGGCCGACGAACGGTCCCATGATGTCCGTGAGTTTCGCAAAGTCGGGGTTTTGGACGACGTATTGAATAGGCTGCGAGAACCCGATGGCGCCGGGTGCGTACGGAAACGCCAGAACGCCTGAGAGTCCCATGAGCTGGGGAAACAGTCCGCCGATCGTCTGGTTCACGCTGGGGCGTTGGCCCCAATCCTTCATGATCACGCCGATGAACGCGCTGTTCACGCCGCCGGCGAATCCGCCAACAATCGTGAAGTACCCGTTCACGCCGGGCGTGCGCCCGACGATTTGTTCCACCTGTCGCACGTAACCGAAGACGGAAGCGACGACGATTACCACTGTACCGGCCAGGACGGCCACGCGGTGATCGACGGCGCGCCGCAGCAGCTGCGCATACCGCTCCGACAGTGCACTGAACCCGCGCTCGAACAGCTGGAAGGCCTTGCCGTGCTGGTGCTGCATCCGCAGGATCTTGGCGCAGAGCATCGGGGTGAGCGTCAGCGCGACGAAGCCCGAAATCACGACGGCGCCCGCGACGGCGATGCCGAACTCGCTCAACAACCGGCCGGCGGTGCCCGTCAGGAACGCGAGTGGCGTAAATACCGCCACCAGCGCGATCGTCGTCGCGATGACCGCGAACCCGATTTCGTTGGTGCCGTTCACCGCCGCCTGTTCGGGTTCCTCGTGCAGCTCCTCCTGATGACGGAAGGCGTTCTCGAGCACGATGATCGCGTCGTCCACCACGATGCCGATCGCGATCGTCAACGCGAGCAGCGTAAAGTTGTTGATCGAGAAGCCGAGGAAGTACATGATCGCGAACGTCGCGATGATCGAGGCCGGGATCGCGAGTCCCGGGATGATCGTCGCGCGGAGGTTGCGCAGGAACACAAAGATGATCAGGACGACCAGGATCGCGGCGATGAGTAGCGTGAGGCGCGCGTCGTTGATCGAGTGCGTCACGAACACCGAACCATCGAACGCGCTCTCGAGCTTCACACCGAGCGGCAGGGTCCGTTGGATCGCGGGCAGCTCCGCGCGAATGCTCCGCGCGACATCGATGAGGTTCGCCTTCGACTGGCGCACCACGCCGATTGCAACCGAGGGTGTGCCTTTCCAGCGGAAGATCGAGCGATCGTCCTCGGGACCGAGCTCCACACGCGCGACGTCCTTCAGCTTGACGAGCTGGTTGCCCTGCCCCGCCACCACGAGCTCGCCGAACCCCTGCGGCGTCTTGAGCTCGCCGAGCGAACGCACGGAGAACTCGCGCCGCGTCGACTCGATCCGGCCGGCGGGAATTTCGACGTTGCGCGAGGCGATGGCATTCTCGACATCCTGGACCGTCAGGCCGCGCGCCGACAACGCCTCCGGCTGGACCCACACACGCATCGAGTAACGCCGCTCGCCGAAGATCTGGGCGCTGCCGACCCCCGGTAGGCTCTGGAGCGGCGCCTTCACCAACCGATCCGCGACGTCCGACAGCTGCATCAGGTCGTAGTTGTCGCTGCTCAACGCCAGCCAGAAGAACGGCTGCGCGTCCGCCGACTGCTTCGCGATCACCGGCTCGAGCACGTCCACCGGCAGGCGCCCGCGCACGCGCGACACCTTGTCGCGCACGTCCTGCGCCGCGACGTCCACCGGACGGTCGAGCGTGAACTCGAGCGTGATGTTGCTCGTCTCCTCCGACGACGTGCTGCTCAGCGTCCGGATGCCCTGGATCGTGGACAGCTCTTCCTCGAGCACGTCGGTGACCGCCGTCTCGACCACCTGCGCGTTCGCGCCGGGGAGCACCGTCGTCACGGAGATGACCGGAGGATCGATGTCCGGGAGCTCGCGCACCGACAGCCGCGAGTAGCCGATGACGCCAAAGAGGACGAGCGCGGCGCTCAGCATGCTCGCCAGGACCGGCCGGCGGATTGCGACTTCGGAGAGCTTCATCTCGGTTCCTTTACGCCCAGAGGGGTGGCGGTGTTACCTATGCGTCGTTCGGCGAGGCTTAGTTTCGACAGGTCAGCGGGAAGTTGGTACCCCTGCCCCGAAGCGGCGCTCCACGTAGGATTCCAGAATCTGGAGGAATTCCGTCACGATTCCGTCCCCTTTGAGCGTCACCTGGAGCCGGCCGTCGACATAGACGGGCGCCTTCGGCTCCTCGAACGTCCCGGGCAGCGAAATGCCGATGTCAGCGTGCTTGGACTCGCCCGGACCATTCACAACACAACCCATGACCGCCACGCGGAGTTCCTCGGCACCAGGATAGCGCTCCTTCCACACAGGCCGCTGGGCGCGCAGGTAGTCCTGGATCTGCTCGGCCATATCCTGGAAGAAGGTGGACGTGGTGCGGCCGCAGCCGGGGCACGCCGTGACCTGCGCCGTGAAGCTGCGCAGGCCGAGCGATTGCAGCACCTGCTGGGCGACCAAGACCTCCTCGGTGCGGTCGCCGCCGGGCCGCGGGGTTAGGGACACCCGGATGGTGTCGCCGATGCCCTCCATCAAGAGCAGGGACAGCCCAGCGGTGCTCGCGACCATCCCCTTCATCCCCATCCCCGCCTCGGTGAGGCCGAGGTGCAGCGGGTAGTCCCCGCGGGCGGCGAGCTTGCGGTACACGTCCACCAGGTCCCGCACACCGGAGACCTTGGCCGACAGGATGATACGGTCGTGCGGCAGTCCGCACTCTTCGGCCAGCTCGGCGGAGCGGATGGCGCTCTCTACCATCGCATCCATGGTGACGTCGCGCGCGTCGCGCGGCTCGGCCGTCTTGGCGTTCTCATCCATCAGCTCGGTGAGCAGCTGTTGGTCGAGCGAGCCCCAGTTCACCCCGATACGCACCGGTTTGCCGTTGGCGACGGCCACTTCCACGATTTGGCGGAAGTGGGCGTCGTGGTGCTTGGAGCCCACGTTGCCGGGGTTGATACGGTACTTGGCGAGCGCCTGGGCGCACGCCGGATACTTGGTGAGCAGCAGGTGCCCGTTGTAGTGGAAGTCGCCAATGACGGCGACGTCCACCTGGGCCACGATCGCCGGAACGGCGGCCGCCGCGGCGTCATTGTTGACGGTGATGCGCACCAGCTCGGAGCCCGCCTGGTGCAGGGCCCGCACCTGCGCCGCGGTCGCGTCGGCATCCGCGGTGTCGGTGTTCGTCATGGACTGGACGACGATCGGATGGGCGGCGCCCACCTTCACGCCGCCCACGTCCACCGTCACAGTGCGCCGGCGCGTGGTGCTCATTGGGAAGAGCAATCTAATAGGAGCGGCGGCCGCTGGTGACGCAGGTCACACGCCCGCACTCAGCGCGCCCCCTTCCTTCTATTAGGACGACTCGGACGAGCCCGTAGGCCGAAGCTCAATCGTGACCGTTGTCCCATGCCCGGGGGCGCTGTCGAGTGTGATGGTGCCGCCCCAGCTCTCGACCAAGCGGCGCGCGATCGCCAGACCCAGCCCCGAACCGCTCGACGTGGTGGAGAACGCCGGCTCGAACACCCGCGGCAGGGCCTCCGGAGGGATGCCGCGGCCGTTATCGGTCACCGTCAGGCGCCGGCCGTCGGCCGCGACCCGGACCACCACTTCCTGGGCGTCCGCCTGGCGGGCGTTTTCCAGCAGATTGACCAGCACTTCCTTCACCTCGTCGCGCCGGGCCTGGACCGAGGATCCCGTGCCGTCCGCCTCGAAGCGAACGGCGGCGCCGCCCGCGCCGCCACCCAGGCCGTACAGCTGCACGGTCTCCCGTGCCACGGCAAGGAGGTTCACCGCCTCGAGGGGTGGCTGAGCCGCCGCCGGCGTGCCGAAGCGCGAAAACGCACGGGCGATGCCGTCGAGGCGGTCGATCTCGGCGAGAATCCGCTCCGTCGTTTCCTTCAGCGTGGTGTCGAAGGCGGGCCCCGTGCCGCGCCCGGCTCGTCGCAGATGCTGAATCCCCAGGCGGATGGGCGTGAGGGGATTCTTGATTTCGTGCGCCACCTGGCGCGCCATCTCGCCCCAGGCGATCACGCGCGCGGCGCGCGCCAATGCGGTGGCGTCGTCGAGCGCTACCACGCAGCCATCCGGCGCAGGACCCAGGGCCGCGAGCTGTACCCGGATCTGGCGGCCGCCGATCTCGAACTCGTGCTCCGCGATCCCCAGGTCCGCGCGCCGTAGGAATGCCTCGACCGCGTCCCAGACGGCCACCCATTCGGCGCCCGTGGCGTCAGGGAGCACGTCACCCGGAGCGAGCGTCACGCCGAGGAGCTCGGCCGCCTGGGGATTGGCCAGCGTGACGCGCAGCGCGTCGTCCACGGCGATGACGCCCGTGGCCACATTGGCGAGCACGCGGGCCGTACGCTCGCGCGCTTCCTCCAGCGCGGTCTGGCTGCGGCGCACGTCAGCGGCCATGCGCTCGAACGCGGTGATGACCGGCTCGAACTCGCGCGGCGCGGACGGTGGGAAGGCGGGCGGGACGGCACCCCGACCCACCGCCAGTGCGGCGTCGCGCAGCGCCGCCACCGGCCGGGCCAGCATGCGCCCCGCGAGTCCGGCCAGGTATACGGCGGCGGCCAGGCCGGCCAACGTGGCGAGCACGAGGCCCAACGCCAGGTCCGTCTGCTGCCGACGCACAACTTCATCGTCAATCAGTTGCGGGGCGGCCAAGACCGCTTCGGTTTCGGGCGGTCCCGCGCTGAGCACACGATAGCCGATGCGGATCGGGCGCCCGGCGGCCTGGCCGTCGGCCGTCGCTTCGATTTCGTCTTGGAGCGTCAGGCGCTCGAACATGCGGGCCTGCAGCAGCGGGTCCACGAGCCCAAGCTCGCCCAGCACGGGCGTGCTCGTGCCGGCCAGCGCGCCGTCCTTGTACAACCAGAGATCGGCGTCGAGCCCGTCACCGAGATCTGCGATCGCCGTTTGCACCGCCTCCGGGCGGTCCAACGCCACGGCGCCGGCTGTGCCGGCGGCGTCGCGCAGGGTCTGGGTGATGCGCAGGTCGCCCGTGCGGCGCGCTTCATCCTGCAGACGCGCGAAACTCCAAGCCGCGAATCCGATCACCGGCAGCACGAAAAATGCGACCAGCGCGCCCGTGATGCGGGCGCGGTAGCTGGTGCGCACCGCAGCCAGCCAGTCGCGCCACGGCGGCAGCGCGCCGCCGCCGATCCACCAGCCGACGAGCCACATGGCCGCGAGCACCCCGACGTCCGCCAGCACGATCAGGACGCCGCGCACGGCGAGCACCCACGGCCCGCGCAAGTCGACGAGGACGTGGACGTGCCGCACGCCGCCCGGAAACGCGATGCGGCGCTCACCGCGCGCCGCCCACCCGGCGCGCGTCCAGATCACGCGAGCGCTCGGGGCCCCCGGCCCGTGGGTCGGCGGGGTGAGGGCGATCGCATAGGGCGGTTCCGCCGACGCCGCGCCCCCCAGCACCAGCGCGACGCGGTTGGGCGGGATGAGCCGCGAACGCGGACCCACGCCGACGGTGAGCACACGCCCGTCGGGGAACGGCGCCACCAGGATGTAGTGGACTCCCGGAACGCCTTCGAACCGCTCCACGCGCACGCCGGCTCGGGTCCGCGGGGATCGCACCAGCCCCGCGACGAGAGGCAGCGACAGGTCGATCGTGGCGAGACGCAGGGTCGCCGCTGGCGACCCGTCGCGCGCCCACAGCGTCAACACGGTGGGGTACCCCTCGGCGGCGAGCGGCGAGCGCAGCCACAACCCGTACAACTCGCTGGCCGACGCCGGTACCGGCTCCGCTCGCGCGGCTTCGGCGACACGCTCCAACAACGCCACGCTGAGCGCGTCGCCTTCGGCGCCCAACCGCTGCACGTCGCGCTCGGCGAGCGCGAGCCGCCCTTCCAGCGCTGCCCCCCACGTCACCAGCGCTGCGGCTGTCCCCGCGACCGTCGCAATGCCCAGGAGCGACCACGCACGCGGCGCCGGGACTATCACGCCGGCCAAGGCCGGGAGCCACAGGAACGTGTACCACTCGGGCCAGGCGCCATACGGTTGCCACAGCCACAGCCCCGCCAGACCCGCGATCGCCGCCCAGACGCAGGCCGCCGGCAGCACCCACGGTACACGCCGCGGCTCGGCCGGCCCGCGCAAGAGCGCAGCGGCCAGCAACACGAGGGCCATGGCTGTGCCGGCGAGGGCCACCTGCCACGTGAGCCACAACCCGACGCTCACGCCCATCGCCGGCGGTGCGATGCCGCGCCCCAGGTAGCGCACGAGGTACGGTGCGCACAGCACGAGCGCCGCCGCTGCCGCGACGTGCCACCAGCGGCGCGTCACGCCGCGGCGCCACAGGGCGCCGGCCGCCAGCAGGAACACCAGACTCACCGCCGTGAGCGCGCCCGCGGAGGCGGTGAACACGCCGAGCGCCTGGCGATAAAACGTCGCCGGCGAGAACGCCGCGGTGAGCGACAGCGCCGGTCCGAGCGGCGCTCGCACCGCCACCCAGGCGCACACCATCGCCAGGGCGAGCGTGATCGTGCCCCAGCGCGCCCACTGTTCCTGCGCCGCCAGCTTGGCGTCGCTTTGCGCCGGCGGCACCGGCTCGACGCTGAACAGCCGGTTACTGTCGGTCGCGAACTCGAACGTGTCGGGACCGCGGGGCGCGGTGCGCGGCGCGTAAAAGCGCAGCGTCACCCCGTGCGCGCGGCCGAAGGCGACTCCCAGCGCACCGGCGCGGTCGGCGATCGCGGGTGCGGCGTCGAGCAACACGCTGCCAATGGCTTGCCCACCGTCCGCCGTCTGGCGCCGCGCCTCCAGAGTCACGTAGAATGGGGTGATGACGGCGCGCAACGAGTCGACTGCGTCCCGCTCGGGAAGGAAGCGGTGGCGTCCGGCCCACGCCCACGGCGCGCCGTTCGGCGCGAGCACGGCAGTCGCGTGCTCCGGCACGTCGCGCTCGGCCGCCGCGGCGCGCCGCAGGACCTCGAACACACCCTCGCGCGGCAACAGCGCCGCCGTGCGTCCCCGCTCCGCCAAGCGCTGGGCTTCAGACACGGCCGCCTGGAGCGCCGCCGCGAGGGCCGCCGAGTCCCGCGCCACGCGCGCCTCGCGCTCCGCCGGCCAGCAGCATTCGATGCGCCGGATCTCCAGCCATCCGGCGACTAGCGTCGCGCCGAGGGCGAGGGCGGCCGCCGCCGCGGCGTGCACCCGGCCGCGAGGGCGGGCGAACAGCGCCAGCACGGCAGCCGCCGCACCGCCCGCAGCGCTGAGCGCCACCCAGGCCGCGCCGCCGCCGTGTAGCCATTCAGCCGCGGCGATCGCCGCGACGACGCCAGCGAGCACCACGTGAGCGGACCGCTTCACCTCAAGTCCCTCGCCCCCGACGCCGTGCGCGGCGCGCTCGAACGCGACCCGCGCCTGCTGGTGCCCGTCGGCACCTGCGAACAGCACGGCCCACACCTGCCGCTCGGCTGCGACACGATCATCGTCGACCGGCTCGCCGACGACCTCTCGGCCGACTGCGGCATTTTGCGCGCGCCCACCGTCGAGTACGGAGTCAACACCGCCACCAAGCGCCCCTTTCCGGGTAATGCCAGCGTACGCCGCAAGACCCTGCATCGCTGGATGAACGATCTGCTCGGCGCGTGGGAACAGTGCGGCGTCGAGACCTTCATCATTCTCACCGCCCACGGCCACGACCCGCACCAGGAAGCCTTGTCGACGTTGCGCACGCGGCGCGCGCGCGTCTTCACCGTGGACGTCTTCGCGCTCGACTTCACGGGTCTGCTCGACGACCCCGACGGCCCCACGCACGGCGGCGAGCTCGATACGTCGCTGCTGCTCCACCTCGCGCCGGCCCTCGTGCGCATGAACCTGGCGCAGGACTTCGAGCTGCCCGACCGGGCGCGCGCCCGTTACCGCCGCGGCGCCGACGCCCTGCCGGCCCACAGCCCCGGCTCGCTCGGCCGGCCGACCGCTGCTTCGGCCGAGAAGGGTGCGCGCCTCTATAAGATGATTTATGACCGCATCACCACGCGAGTTCTGAACGGCGACCCCGCATGATCGCAGGCCTCTTCGCCCTGACGCTGCTGCAAACGGGCATGGATCGAGGCACGCTCGTCATCCGCCAGGACAGCGTGGATGTAGCGCACGAGGGGTTCCGACTCACGGCCGGGCGCCTCAGCGCCGGCAACGCCGGCTGGTCGCTCGCCGCCACCGTGCGCTACGACCGCGTGCGCCCCGTGCTGTCCCTCGCGCCCATCCTGGAAGTCGACGCGGACTCGCTGCCGCTCACCCTGCAGTACGATGTCGCCGATCCGCGCGAGCCGCTGCGCATCCTGGCCCAGCTGGGCCGGGCCCGGCTCACCGTGCGCATGATTACGCGCTCGGTGGAGCGGGCGCGCGAATTCCCCGCCACCGGCAACACCGTGGTCCTCGATGATTCAGTCTACGCCTTTTACGTGTTTGCCGCGTGGCGCGCCGGCGCCGCGCCCACGGCGATCAATGCAATCTTCCCGCGCGCGCTGCGGCGCGAGACGCTCACGGTCACGGATCTGGGTCCAGAGTCCGCGACGGTGAATCACACCGCCCTCACGCTGCGGCACGTCACCGTCACGGGTGGCGTCAACGGCGTCGTCCACCTGTGGCTCGACGCGGCTGGGCACCTCCAGCGCATCGAGATCCCCTCCCGTCACGTTGTGGTGGAGCGGCTGCCCTAAGGTTGACCCCCCACTGCCCGTAACCTTAGGTTACCGCGAGAGCTCCGAACCGCAGCGCGCGTGCCTCAGGTCGAAACTCACGACCGCCGTAGCGCGTATACGGTGGCGTCCCAACGACCTGTACGCTTTCAGGAAACAAAATGAGACACGCGTTCTTCGCCGTCGGGCTGTTCGTGTGCCCGGCCTTGGTTGCCCAGCAGGCCGTGCCGGCCAGCCTCTCGCTCTCCGACGCGATCACCATCGCGCGCGA
>WNFG01006495.1_pt1 | contig 16679 bp, 12 predicted proteins | sample 5400431 | NCBI WGS metagenome assembly WNFG01 (sample SAMN13153346, study PRJNA577476) | soil metagenome | isolation source: 120 cm saprolite under Douglas fir tree site 2 hole 3 replicate 2 | place: USA:California | collected 2015-04-18 | reverse complement strand
CAGGTCGCATCGCATGGGACAATTGTTCAGGGCAGATATGAACAGCCCATTAAGAGGCCGCAAATTGTGAATGAATGTGCCCACGGAACTCCTTGAACACACGTGGTTTACAAACTTATTCACATGGCATGGAGTGTGCTCTTCCCGGTGAAGGTTAAGCGTATGGCACAATGCCGACAATGAAAAAAATCCACGTTGTCTTTCACGACGGCGGGGGCGGGCACAGGAACGCCGCCGTTGCCCTTCAGACCATTTCCGGTCAGCAAGGCCGCCTCTGGCAAGTCGAATTGGTGCAGTTTCAAGAGCTGACCGACCGGCTGGATGTCTTGCGCAAACTTACTGGCATTCGAATTCAGGAGCTTTACAACCGCATGCTTCGAAACGGCTGGACTCTCGGTAGCACTTACGTCTTGCGGCTATTGCAGGCGACCATCCGGCTCTTTCACCGGCCGCTCGTCCGCTTGCTCGAGGATTTCTGGCGCGCGCATCCCGCGGACTTGCTCATCTCCGTCATACCGCACTTCAACCGCGCAATCTGCGAGAGTTGGAGTTTGGTCTATCCCGGACGCCCGTTTGCCACCCTTATTACCGATCTCGCTGACTTTCCGCCTCGCTTCTGGATCGAGCGGCTCGAGGAGCAGTACGTAATCGCCGGCACACACCGTGCTCTCGAACAAGCGCGGAACTTGGGCCACGACGGCGCGCACATCTTTCGAGCTTCCGGGATGATCCTGCGCCCCGAGTTTTACGCGAACGAAAGCGCCGACCCGCTGGAGCTGCGAGGAAAGATGGGCCTTCGCCCCGACCTGCCCACTGGCATCGTGCTTTTCGGCGGGTACGGTTCGAACGTCATGTATCACATCACGGAGCGATTGGACGGCGCAGGAATGCCGTTACAGCTCATCCTGATTTGCGGGCGGAATCAGAAGCTCGCTGTGAAACTGCGCGGGCGAAAATGGAAAATGCCCGTGAATGTGGTCGGCTTTACAAAAGAAGTTCACAAGCTGATGCGCGCAGCGGATTTTCTGATCGGCAAGCCCGGCCCTGGAAGCATCGCCGAAGCCATGGTGCGCCGTCTCCCCGTCTTGATCGAATGCAATGCCTGGACGTTGCCGCAGGAGCGCTACAATGCGGAGTGGGTGAAGGAAAAACGCGTGGGGATTGTGCTGAAAAGTTTTCGCGACGTCGCGGCGGGAGTGCGGGGAATGCTGGAGCCCGCAACGCTCGCGGAATTCCAAAAAAACGTCGCGGCGCTTGAAAACCGCGCCATCTTCGAAATCCCCGATTTCATCGCCACGCTGCTCGAGGGAACATCCGGCCGGGCTGGCGCGTCGGCTATCCGTCCGGCCCCGATTCAATTCGCAAGATAAAAAGAAAACGGGGCGCCTGCTTCGAGGCTGGCTCTTTCCGCGCGCCCGGGATGAGGCAGGCGGGGGCCGGCGTCGTGGCTGTCAGAAGGCCGCTTGATGCGAAGCTTCGAGCACTTCGTAGCCCACCAACGCGAAGCATATTTCCTAATTTCACACATCTTCACGCATCCGACGCGAGCTCTTCCCTCTGCGCACCGGCAGTAGCACCTGCTGACCGCAAAGCCCTGTTGCGGTGGAGGTGTATCCGCAGATAGTGCCGTTGCAAAGGTGAGGAAGCAGACCACCAGCACCGAGGAGTTCCGGCCGGCCTTGCGCCAGGCTCGCGCGGAGGGAAGAGGGATTTCCATCACGCAATACTCGCCGCGAAGGGGGAAAAAACCGATAGAGCCCGCAGTCCGAAAATTTTGTTACCGGAGTCCTGGAACTCGGTTTGCCTGAGAACTAACACCAAAGAAAAGAAGCTTGTTCCCAATTCAGATTTGGAGTAGTTCCAAACTGAATTCTGCGGTCGATTTTGAAGCGGAAACAGCTTGGGTGGGGTTTGGCCAACTTGATGAAAATGGATGGTTTACGAGAGGAGAGGTCTTTGAGGCGCCATTGGCGCGGTTCGTGCATTGAGGGAGCGTGTGGACGCGTTTCAAATGACGAGTTGCAAAGAGAAACGAGCGAGGGGGAAGGGGCTTGCTCGTCACTTTCTGCAGATCGTTCCCACCTGCCTCTGAGAGGGAAGCTAGGATGGATGACCCCACGCGCCGGTGTGAAAACGACACTGGCACCGAAACGCGCCTTCCGGGGCTCCCGGTCCCAAGCGGGGGCCCCATTTTTTGTGGGCTCATTCGTTCCGTGAGACCGCCTCTGTAGTCTGTCTTTCCAGACCTAATCCACGAGCTGGAATCAGAGAATCAAGAAAGCCCGGTCGCCGGACCACCCATCGGAAGGCTATGATGTTGCCAAGCCTCTGCGCCTAGTTGACCTTGCGCGCGACGGCGATGCGGGCCTGGCCCAGCACGTGCGCCACTTGCGTTTCACGCAGGCGCGAAGCGTCGTATTCGAACGACAACTGATTCTTAGCCTCGTCGACACGGAATCGGCGCAAGCCGTAGGTGTTGGCGAACTCGCCGAGCTGGCGAAGCTGTTGAGGGGTGAGCGGGGATTGCACTTCGTAAGTAACTTCCACGAGGGTCATGCCTGAATTATACCAGCCTGCGCAAGAATGGCCGGCCTAGCTGCTTGTAACCACGAATCATCTAACATACTGTCATCTCCCGACACTTACCCATGTCTGATCCGAAACAGCCCGGTTTGACGATTCTGCCATCCGCGCCGAGGGTAAAGGACCCAGTTTGCGGAATGATGGTCGATCCTGAGAAGGCAGCAGCAAAACTCGAGCACGCCGGAAAAACTTATTTTTTTTGCTCCTCGCGCTGCACGGAGCGATTTGCGAAAGAACCGGTGAAATTCTTGGCGGCGCCGGGTTCAGCTGGAATGGAACACGCTCCCGGCGCGCAAAACCAGGCCGCGCACGGGCAGCCGTCGACATTCACCGGAAGGCCCCCAGAATCCTCGGGGTCTTTTGCACGCGAAAGCGTACGTTACACCTGCCCCATGCATCCGGAAATCGTCCAGATCGGACCGGGCACGTGTCCGATTTGCGGCATGGCTCTCGAGCCCATGGATGTCTTCGCGGAGGTGGAAGCCGACCCGGAATATGACTCGATGCTCCGGCGATTCTGGGTGAGCGCCGCGCTGTCTCTCCCTGTTCTCTTGCTTGCAATGTTCGGCGATTTGCTCGGGATCAGGCTTGCGCCAAGCGTCCGCAACTGGATCGAGTTTGTGCTTGCGACGCCCGTGGTGCTATGGGGCGGCTGGCCATTTTTCGCGCGCTTCTGGGCGTCGCTCGTAAATCGCAGCCCAAACATGTTCACGCTGATCGCCATGGGCACGGGCGCAGCGTATCTCGATAGCGTTGCCGCTACGCTATTTCCGCAGTTTTTCCCGGCATCGTTTCGAGGCATGGATGGCGCGGTGCCGGCGTACTTTGAAGCTGCGTCAGTCATCACAACACTGGTGTTGCTGGGGCAAGTGCTGGAATTAAGAGCGCGGCAGCGCACCAGCGGCGCGATTCGCGCGCTGCTCAACTTGGCGCCGCAGCAAGCGCATCTCGTGACGCCGGATGGAGCGGAAAAAGATGTCGCGCTCGACCAGGTAAAGCCCGGCGACCGCCTTCGCGTGCGGCCGGGAGAGCGCGTGCCCGTGGATGGCGTAGTGCGAGAGGGAGCGAGCGCCGTCGACGAATCGATGGTGACAGGCGAACCGATGCCGGTGGAAAAGGCGCCGGGGGACAAAGTCACGGGCGGGACGCTGAATACCAGCGGCAGCTTGGTAATGGAAGCGGAACGCGTCGGAAACGAAACGCTGCTCGCCCAGATCGTGAAACTCGTCAGTGAAGCACAGCGAAGCCGCGCGCCAATGCAACGGCTGGCCGACAAAGTGTCCGGGTATTTTGTGCCGGCGGTGATCGCAGTAGCAGTGATGTCGTTTGCCGCCTGGGTGCTCTTCGGTCCGGAGCCACGCTTTGCCCACGCGCTGGTGGCTGCCGTGGCCGTGCTGATCATTGCGTGCCCCTGCGCGTTGGGATTGGCAACGCCCATGTCCATCATGGTGGCCGTGGGGCGAGGAGCACATGCCGGCGTACTCGTGCGCAACGCCGAGGCGCTCGAAACGCTCGCGAAAGTGGACACCCTCGTTGTGGACAAAACCGGCACGCTTACCGAAGGCAAGCCAAGAGTGTCGAGCGTGCAATTGTTCGAGGGAGCGGGTGTCATGGAGGAGGCGCTCCTTTCCCTAACCGCAAGCGTCGAGAAGTTGAGCGAACACCCCCTGGCACGGGCGATTGTCCGAGCAGCCGAGGATAAGAAATTGCCGTTGGCGCCGGTAACGGAGTTTCGCGCGACGCCAGGCGCGGGAGTAGAGGGGCGAGTGGCGGGAAAGAGCGTTCTCGCCGGCACAGCCGCGTTTCTCCGCGAACGCCGCATAGATTTGCCGGATCTCGAAAAGATGGCAGCCGTCCTGCCAATGCGCTCGGCGATTACTCCCATTCTCGTGGCTGTAGAGGGACGCGCAGCGGGCTTGTTTCTCCTCAGCGATGCGATAAAAGCGTCCACGCCCGAAGCGATTCGCGCGCTTCGCGCGGACGGGATGCGCATCGTCATGCTAACGGGCGACCGTCGTGCGACGGCGACCAAGGTTGCCGGAGAACTGGGCATCGATGACGTCGAAGCCGAAGTTCGACCGCAAGAAAAAGGTGAAGCCATCAAGCGGCTCCGCGAGCAAGGCCGCGTCGTGGCCATGGCCGGCGATGGGATCAACGACGCCCCGGCCTTGGCCGCGGCGCATGTTGGTATCGCCATGGGCACCGGAACCGACGTAGCCATCGAAAGCGCCGGAATCGTACTGGTCAAGGGCGACTTGCGCGGAATCGTACGAGCGCGAAAGCTGAGCCGCGCTGCAATTCGCAACATCAAGCAAAACCTGGCCTTTGCGTTCATCTATAATTTGCTCGGGGTTCCCGTCGCCGCGGGGGTTTTCTACCCCATCTTCGGCTGGCTGCTCAGCCCTATGCTGGCCAGCGCGGCGATGAGTTTTAGCTCCGTCTCGGTCATTGCCAATGCCCTGCGTTTGCGGAAGACAACTCTCTAGTCCGAATACCGTGACTATGACTTGGGGAAGAACACGGCCAAGAGTGACTCTGCTACCTAATGCGAAGAAACGTTCCTCGTTACCATGGTTCTCAGGATAGTCTTCCCCGCGACGTCCGGCGGAAACTTCCACATAGGCACGGCAGCACTGGCAAGCGGTGTTGGCTCATAGCCATATAGATGCATATACATCTAATGTGGTTGCAAAAGATTTTCTCGACAGGAAAATTTCAGCAGTGGGTGGTCAGTTTCCGGTATGCGCGTTCATCAGGACTTTGCAGTGTTCGACCCACACCTAGCAGCTCCCAAGACGCCAAGAATCTAGGGTCTCTCGACGGAAAGTGAAGGGAGGGTTATTTCGGGGCGTAGAAGAGGTAGTCAGCGGAGTATGGCACGCGGACTTCCTGGCCAACGTGCGAAGCGTCGCAGCCGGACGCTGGTGCTTTGCCACCTTTGGTGTTAAGGCGCTGGATGGTTGTGGCGTGCGAGAGCACGCCGCTGCCATCGTGGCTGAGGATGTTGACGAGAAGCCATGGAATGGAATCAGCGTCCGGCGAAGGCGCATTGGCAACGGCTTTGCCGGTAACACGGCTGCCGTCACTCGCTTCCCAGGAAGGTCCGGCGAAATGTTTACCGAAGGGTTTGCCATCCTTGTCGAAGAGCTGGGCGTCGGGAGCCTTCAGGGTCCAAGTGAATTGCGCGGCGTCACTCTTGCAGGTGTAGACCTGGTCGCCCTTCGCATGGACCTGGAGAAGAAGTTGTTCCTTGGCGGGTGGCTGGATTTGCTGCGGCACTTGTTGCGCGGCAACAGAGAACGAAAGAACCGTGCTCGTGGCGGCGAGGAGCGTGGCGGATGCGAATCCGCGAATGCTGTTGCGCATGGAACATTTCCTCCTGTAAGGGCACAGCTTGGGTTCGAAGCACAGTATAACTCAATTCACCTCATCTCGCCGTTTCTTGCTTTCGTTCTGCGCGACCCGCGCTTTCACCAGTTTCTTGACAAGTGCAGTCGGCAGTGGCTTGTCCGTGGGGAAGTGGATGGTCCCTTTGGATGTGGAGAAGCCCTTAAGCTCGTTCTTAAACGCTTCGACAACCGAGGCAGTGGGGAACAAACTGCAGTGGTTCGAAAACGCGGCGAACCACACCAGCACTCCTTTGTGCTTGAATGCAGGAATCCGATAGCTGATGGTCTCGATAGCCTCCGGTGGCACAGCGGATCGAATCGCCGCGCGAATCTTGTTCAAGGTGCTGCGGGCGGGTTGCGGGACACCAGCAAGGTATTCAGCAAAGTTCTTTGGAGTGCCATTGTCTTTCGCCGCAGAACTGCGATTGCCGGATTTCACTTTTTTCATACGGGCGATGCTACAAGGACTTCCACTTCAAGTCCATGCCCCAGACCACCGTGCAGCCGTCCGATATGAAAAAATGCGGTGAAAACCGCGCAGTTATCAATGGCCCCACGTCTTCGCGGCCCAGCCCGCCGATGCGCCAAAGATCAAACCGGTTCCGAGGATTCCGGCATAGGACTTCATCGCGAAGGCATCGGGAAGACTGATCAGCAAACCCACAAGCGCTCCAGCAAGTACTGGATGTAAGCGGAGCGAGACGTTGGCCGCCAGAAAGCCAATGGCGAATCGGCTAAAAAATGCCTGTAGGAGCATTGCCCTCGACATGTCCGGATGCTTGCCGAAGACCACCATCAGTGCGTCGAGCAGACCAAATGCGATGCCACACAGGACTCCCAGGACAACGCGATTCATGGCAAGGCTTGTACCCCACTACATTCAGGGCCGCAAGTCTTTTCGTTAGAAAACAGCGAAGCAATCTTCGTTTCGGATTCTTGACAATCACCTGCCCGTCATACGCAACTTCCGTATTGGTTCGCCGTCGAGCGCAGATTCAAAGCGCCACAGTCCGGTGTAAGAGCCGCTTTTCCAATCGGCCGTTGCGCCGTCTAAGTTCTTCGTTTGCTCGACCTTCTTCGCTGGCATTCGCCCGTGTGCCCCGATGAACTCGCCGTTGCCCCAACCCTGGAGCGACAATTGACCGTTCACGGCGGGGGTCCGAGCGAACGACGCTGGCGGGGCAGCGATTTTCCTTGGCGCTCTCATTTCCACCTATCGAAGATGCGACGGATTTCCTTATCTGCGGCGCGAGCGGCGTCCTCGGCACTCATCTCACCGCGTGCTACCTGGGCGAACATAGTGTTAAGGACGAACGTGCTGACGACCTCGTTGATTGCATTCGTGGCATAACCTGGAAAGCCGACGTGGGTAGTCCAGTCCAGCACGTTGGCCAGCACCTTGTACTTATCTTGGGGGCTGGCTTTGGGGTCTCGCGCCAACAGCTCTGGCAGATCTGGCACGGTGCTCGGAAAACATGGGAAGTTGAAGAACTCACTTGCCTTGAACGCTTCGCCGAAATTGTCAGTGAAGTCCATCAGGAATTCTTTGGCGCCCTCCTTGTTCTCCGCAAATTCCCAAATGACGTAATAGTTGACGACATTTCCCGGCGACGTCCTCCGCGCTGGCCCTTTTAGCGCCGGGCAGAGCCAGATCTTCTTCGACATTTCCGGGTTGTCTTTTTCGGCCGCACGCGTGATGGAGATCGCGTTCATCGTGTAGGAAATCTTCCCTGCGAGCATCGCTCTGTTATTCGACGTCTCGTCCCACGTAAACACTTCAGACGTTTCGGATTCCTGGTAAAGCGCCCGCGTGAATTTCAGCGCCTCGATGGTCTGCTTGGAATTGATGACCACGTTTCCTTTTTCGTCCTGCTCCGAGCCGCCGAAGGACCAAAGAATGGCACGCACGGCAGAACTCGTATCGTTATCGTGGGATAGCCCGACACCGCAGGGGTTGCCGGATTTGTCGCGGATCTTTTTCGCGCCGGCGCGCAAGTCATCATAGGTGTCCGGGCCAAGGGGAAAACCCGCCTGCTCCCAGAGGTCCTTGCGGTAGTTACCGGGGAATGGCACGTAGGAATCGCTGAAGGCGAAGTATTTCTTGGTCTTGGGGTTGAAGGTAGATCGGTGCCCGAGCGAAATGACCTTGCCGTGTTTCCTCTGAACCTCTTGATAGAGGTCGGTCAGATCGATAACCTGCTTTTCGTAAGCCGCGGGCGGAAATTGAAACAGAAAGAGGTCATGGCCTTTACCAGCGGAGACTTCCGCAGCGCCCCGGGCGTTGACCTCGCGGGCGGTGATATGGTCCACGGTAACATTCGTATTGTGCTTCTCGCCCCATTGCTTGGCAAAAACGCCGTCGAACCACTTATCAAAACCGGGAACGAAGTGACTCCACTGAAGAATCTTCAAGGTTCTCTGCTGCGCTTGCGCTCGTTCGGGAAACAGAAAAAAGGGACCGGCTGCAACCCCCAACGCCCCGGTGCTCGTGATCTTGAGGAAGTCCCTACGTTTAATTTGTTGAGCTGATTTCCAGGCCATATAAGATTCCCCCCTCGCTAATTCCGGACCTCAAGAGGAGTTCTTTCCGCGATTCGAGAGCTTCATTTTTTTTCGCCCGGTTCGAGGAGCCAGACTTCATCGGAGATGTGCTGGTAGTTGGTGGCGGTGATCCACTGGGCATCACGGGAGATGTCGAATGGGAAGTTGTCGCCAATGAAGTGAAATCCCGGGAGTGTGCGCAATTCCCCTGACTTGAGCGTAAAAACCTGGATCTGCATGTTTCCATCCGGCCCGATGGCCTGAAACCCGATCTGCTGGCTATCGGGCCACCAGACCGCCCAGCCACCGGTCTCGGTGAGATGGCGCGAACCCGATCCGTCGGGATGAACGATGAAGACACCGGCGGTGAAGCTGCGGCTGGGGCTGAAGGAGATCCATTGCCCATCGGGAGACCAGCGCGGCACGGTTCCAGGGACATCGAGCACGCGGCGGGGTTCGCCGCTTCCGTCCGCGGATGCCACGAAAATGTGTGAGACCTTATCTTCGGTGCGCGCAAACACGATGGAGCGACCGTCGGGAGAAGTGTCGGCATAAGCATCGCCGCCGCTCCGTGGGGACATGGCAGCCTTGGCCGGACCGCCGCCGCGCGGCACACGCCAGATACTCAGGGGCTCTTTTCCCCAGGTGTTGAACAGAATCGAAGCACCATCGGGCGTGAAACGCGGATAGATCTCCGGGACTTTGCCAGATGTGAGTTGGCGAGGCGTGCCGCCGCCGGAAGAGATGACCCAGAGATGCCAGGAACCGTCCGGCTCATCGCGAGAGTAGGCGATTTCTTTACCGTCAGGGGAAATCGCCGGAGCCCACAAAACGGAGGAGTCGGAGAGCAGAGTCGTGCTCGTTGCGCCGGCGAGCTGATGCACGAAAAGCAGGTTTTTCGCGCGAGAATTCAAGAAGGCGACGGTGCCGTCGCGTGAAACGCTGGGCATGGCGTCGGGTCCGGGGCCGCTGGTGAGCTGTTGGGGCGGTTTGCCGTCGAGCGGCTGCCACCAGAGATTCGAAGCTCCGCCACGATTCGAGCGGTGAATCACGCCGAGGCCATCCGGAGAGAATACCGGTGAATCACTGAAAACCCCGGCGAGGTCCTGCACCAGCCGTCTTGCCGGGCCGCCGGCAATGGGGACGGCCCAAATCTCACGATTCAGGCCGCCACGGCTTCGCGCGCTTCTGCTCCCCCAGGTTTTTCCGCGATGTACGCCAAACGAGTTCCATCCGGCGACCACGCCGGCGAACTGCCGCCGGAAGCTACGGGCACGATTCCGCCGCCGAGCGAAGGGATAACACAAATGTCCGGCAGGGCGGCGGCGGTAGTCTTGCGCGCAAAGGCGATCCTTTCCCCGTCGGGCGAAAACTGAGGCTCTTCCTTCCTGGAATCATCATTGGTCAGGCGGACGTGCTCGCCGCCCGCAACGCGGCTCACGAAGAGGTCTTCACGACTGCCGGCGCCTTGGACATAGGCAACCATCTTGCCGTCGGGCGAAAGAGCCGGGCCGCCGATATAACCCTCGTTGGAAAGTAGCAAGCGCAACCGGCCTCCCGCATGACCGTGAGAAGCAGGAGGCCGGAAATGATAGAGCACCCAGAACAGGAGCGAGGCTGCGAGAAGTAGGCCCGCGCCGGTGAGAAAAGTGTAACGGCTGTTGGCCGCGGCCTTCTGCGGTGTGGGCTGCAGCTCGACACCGGCATTGGATTGCAGCGCCTCGAGCGCCGCCTGGACTCCGCTGGCGTGCTGATAACGCTGCTCCGGCCGCTTGGCCAGGCAACGCATAATCACGGCGCGAAGGCCTGGAGCGACATGCGTAGGCAAAGGCGGCGGGGGCTCGCGCAAGATAGCGGTGGTTAATTCAAACCCCGTTCGCCCGTGAAAGGGGAGAACGCCCGCGGCAAGTTCGTATAGGAGCACTCCGAGGGACCAGATATCGGTGCGAACATCCGGGGGTTTTCCTTCAAGGAGTTCCGGCGCCATGTAGGCGAGCGTGCCGGCCATGCCTGCGGTGTCCAGGTTAGTGGAGCGCGTCATTCCCTCGATGGAGGCGTCCTTGATGTTGAGCGCGAGGCCAAAATCGAGCACTTTCAACTGGCCGTCCTGGGTCAAGCGGACGTTGGCGGTCTTCAGGTCACGATGCAGGATTCCCTTGGTATGCGCGCATTCCAGGGCATCCGCGATTTGCAGGCCGAAATCCAAAACGGTTTCAGGAGGGAGCCCTTGCGGCGGGATCGAGCGGCTGAGAGATTCCCCGCCGACAAACTCCATGGCGATGTAGGGTTGGCCTTGGAATTCGCCGACTTCATAGATCGTGCAGATGTGCGGATGGTTCAGGGCAGAGGCCGCGCGAGCTTCGCGGAGAATACGTGCGCGGGCATCGTCATCGAGCGGGGAACCAGGGGAGGGAAGTTTGAGAGCGACGTCGCGCTGCAAGGTTTCGTCGCGGGCGCGAAATACCACGCCCATGCCGCCGGCACCGGCTTCCTGCAAGATCACGTAGTGGGCAAATTTATTGCCGATCATGGCGGCCGAGCCTTGTTGGCCGCCATCATAGGCTGACCGCGCAAATGCCGTCAATGAATGAGGATAGGAACCGCCGTTTTTTCCCTGACCAAAGACCCTTCGGGTCGTCTAATGGGTCAGAAGGAAGGGAACATTTGTGTCGGTTGTGCGTACTGATGTGTAGCAGCGAGCTCGAAGCAGCGGGGGTCCCTGTATGTCTAACAATGGCAATGGTTTGGCAAACGGGAAAAACGGCAAAAAGCGCCGCCGGAGAATCATTTGGGCAAGCGTGGCGTTGTTGGCGCTTTTTGGGGGCGGGTACGGAGTAAGAGCGGCGCTGAGTCCAAACCGGACAATTGACCCGTCGAAACTCGCTTCTGTGGAGCGCGGGGACTTGGCCCGCGTGGTCGTCGCGACCGGCAAAATCCAGCCGCTTTCCAAAGTTGAGGTCAAATCAAAAGCCAGTGGCATCGTAAAAAAACTGTATGTGGACTATGGCGATCGCGTGAAGCAAGGGCAATTGCTGGCGGAGCTGGATAAGGTTCAACTGGAAGCGGCGGAGCGCGCTTCGAAAGCGAACTTGCAGGCGGCCGAAGCGGCGCGCGATTCCGCAAAAGCGTCTCTGGAACGGAATAAGGTCGACGCCGAAGGCCCCGACGTGCCCTTCTTGAAACTGAACATGGAGCGCGCCGAGCAGATGTACAAAGACGGCGTGATGTCAAAGAGTTTGGTCGAGGACGCGGAGAAGAATTACCAGATGGCTTTGAATAAACAGATGAGTGCGCAGCGGAACCTGGCCGTTTCTCGCGCCGAAATCGCCAAGGCGGAGGCACAAGTGGCGCAAGCGCGCGCTTCGCTGGAAAACGCGCAGGAGGATCTGCGGAATTCGACGATCGTCAGCCCGATCGATGGACTTGCTCTTTCACGGGATGTCAATGTCGGCGATGCAGTGAGCTCCATCTTAGTGCTCGGTTCGCAGGCTACGCTGATCATGACGCTGGGAGACGTCAGCGAAGTGTACGTGCAGGGAAAAGTGGATGAAGCGGATATCGGGAAGGTTTATCTGAACCAGCCGGCGCGGATCGTCGTGGAATCCTTCAAGGACAAGAAATTCACAGGCAAGGTCACCAAGATTTCGCCACTCGGAAAAGAAAAAGACAACGTAACCACGTTCGAGGTGCGTGTGTCGATCTCCAACCCCGGCGGCGAGCTGAAGGCCAACATGAGCGCGAACGCGGAGATCCTGCTGGAAGAAAAGAAAAACGTGTTGATGGCGCCCGAGGCGGCGCTGATCTACGACAAGGAGCGCAAAGCCTCCGTGGAAATCCCCGACGCGAAAGCCGAAAACGGGAAAAAGAAGCTCGACGTGAAGCTGGGCATCTCCAACGGCGTGAAGACGGAAATCCTCGCCGGCCTGAACGAAAAACAACAAGTAATTCTGCAGTAGCCGGGTAGCCGGCGAAACGCCATGTCATTCCAGGACCTCTTGAGAGACACGCTGGCGACGCTCTGGGCCCATAAGCGCCGCACGCTCCTGACTATGTTCGGCATCGCCTGGGGCATCATTTCCATCACGGTAATGGTGGGTGCGGGCGAAGGCCTCGGAAAAGGCATCCAGAAAAATCAGGAAACTTTTGGCAAGGACGTGATGGTGGTTTTTGCCGGCCGCACCAGCATGCAGGTTGGCGGCCTGCGCTCCGGCCGCGCCGTGCATTGGATGGAGGACGATTACTTGCAGGTCGCAAAGGACTCGCCCGCCTGCAAGTACGTTATGCCGGAGCTCGGCAATAACGTCCAGGTCCGCAGCCTCTTCAACAGCGGCGACATTCAAGCCGTCGGGGCGCTTCCGCCGTTTACAGAAATCCGCAGCATCACCGTCGCGCAAGGACGCTTTTACAACGACGAGGACAACGCCGAAGCCCGCAACGTGGCCTTTCTCGGGAGCGACGCGAAGAAGCAGCTCTTTGCCGACCGCGATGCCATGGGACAAACGATCTGGATGAACGGCATCCCGTACACCGTCATCGGCGTGATGAAGAACAAAGACCAGAATTCGAGTTACGACGGCGCTGACATCCGAAAAATATTTATTCCCTTCAATGCCGTGCGGCGCGATTTTCCCAACAAGCCGCCCGCCGCCGAACACAGCGTTGACCGCATTCTCGCGGCGCCATGGTCGCTGGAGACGCATGCTGACTGCGTTCGGCAGCTTCGCCGCTCGCTTGGCCGCTTGCACAATTTCGATCCGCGCGACAAAGAAGCCGCCGGCATTTGGGACACGGTCAAGGGCGCCGAGGCTAACCGCATGATTATCGTGGGCATGGAAGTATTCATGGGAGCGGTGGGAGTGGCGACGCTCTTCCTTGGCGGGCTCGGCGTGATGAATGTGATGCTCGTCTCCGTGCGCGAGCGAACGCGCGAAATCGGCGTGCGCATGGCACTAGGTGCGACGCGCCGCACCATCCTGCGCCAGTTCTTCCTGGAAACCATCATCGTCGTGGCCTTGAGTGGCGGCACCGGGCTGATCATTTCATACGGATTCTGCGGGCTGGTGAATCTGCTTCCCATGCCGCCTTTCTTCGCGGGGCTGCTGGCGAGCTGGAAGCTTGGCGCGATGTCCGTAACTCTCTTGGGGTTGATCGCAGTCTTATCGGCGTTGTATCCGGCAAATCGCGCGGCGTCCGTGGATCCGATCGAAGCGTTACGCTTCGAGGCGGGAGGCTAGCGATGCTTCTCGAAATTTTTCGCGAAGCTTGGGCCGCCCTCGGACGCAATCCGGTTCGCAGCCTCCTCACTATGACAGGGATTTCCTGGGGCATCGTCGCGGTGACTTTGCTGTTGAGCTACGGCTCTGGCTTTCGCGGCGTGCTGATGTACACGTTTGAAGTGTTCGGCAAAGGCGCGGTCGTTTGCTGGCCTGGAACGACCAGCGAGCAGGCCGGAGGCGAGCGAGCCGGGAAGAGAGTGCGCTTCGAACAGGAAGACGGGGAGTGGGTCAAGGCACAATCGCCGCTCATCAAACGCGTGACGCTGGAGACTGTTCGGTTCCAGGGCATTTCTCACGAGGAGCGTCTCTCTGACACCGCGATCCGCGGCGTCTATCCGGAGTACGGCGAGATGCGCAACGAAATTCCGCTCGAGGGGCGCTGGATTTCTGCGGAAGACATCGCCGAGCGGCGCCGCGTCGCGTTTCTCGGCGCGCGTCTGCGAAAAAAGCTTTTCAGCGGCACGCCCGCCATCGGAGAACCGGTGCGCATCAACGGCGTGAAGTTCACCGTGATCGGGTCGATGGACACAAAATTCTCCGACAGCAACTATTTTACGAGTGACGACGAATCCGCATTCATTCCTTACACCGCGGCAGGCGACCTGTGGAACGCGCGCTATGCGAGCGTGATGCTCTTCGAACCGGTTGCTCCCAATTTTGAAGCGGCTGCCATGCAGCAATTCCGCGCCGCGATTGCCAACCGGCAGCGTTTTTCGCCCAACGACAAGCGGGCGATCACCATGTTCGGCCGCGAGCAGTTCAAGCCCATTTATGAGGGCATCACCCTGGGCATTGAAGCGTTGCTCTTTTTCGTTGGCGCATTGACCCTGGGGATCGGCGGGATCGGGGTAATGAACATCATGCTCGTCTCGGTCGAGGAGCGCGTCCGTGAAATCGGTTTGCGCCGCGCGCTCGGCGCAAAGAAGTCGCACATCCGCTGGCAGTTTCTTCTCGAAGCGCTGGTCATGACCCTGGCCGCGGGAACGGTTGGGATGTTGCTTTCCGTCGCCCTCACCTCTGTGATCGGCACGATTCCATTCCTCGGCCCAGCGTACGAAGACGATACGGGCAAGGTCGACATCCATCTCACTCTTTCCGTGATGACCATGGTGCTTTCTTCACTGATTCTGATCGTGGTGGGCGTGATCAGCGGCTGGCTCCCCGCCATGCAGGCGGCGAAGCTCGATCCCGTCGAGGCCTTGCGCTATGAGTAGTTCCTTGCCGCTAAGCAAGCAAAAACCAGACCGCTTCTCTTCAGCTTCTGACTTAGACCTTACGACTGATGACTTAGAGCTTCAGTTTTGTCCGAGGATGTAGTCGAAGTACGCGAGCATTTCCGGCGAGTCCCACAGCTGCGGGCCGACCACCTTGCGCGCGATGCGGCCGCGGCTGTCGATGATGTACGTCTCTGGGACCATGGAGGTACCGTAGGATAGGGCGATGGGTGAGCGGTTGTCCTTCGTAGCTGGGTCGCGATAGGTGGGGAAGGTCACGCCCTCTTCGCGCAGGAATTTTTCGTACGCGGCGGGATCCTCGTCGGCGGCGACGCCGAGGACGACACCGTTGCGCGAAGCAATGTACTTCTGAAGGCGATTGAGGGCCGGCAGTTCGTCCTTGCAGGGTGGGCACCAAGTGCCCCAGAAGTTGAGAACCACCACTTTGCCGCGCAGATCGGAGAGATGCGCCGGCTTGCCGGAAATCTCGATGGCGAAATCCTCCGCCTTACTTCCCGCAATGGAGGCTTCGCCCTGGCGATAGCTGGGCAGCGCAAAGACAACGATGATGCCCACGCCTGCCGCCAACGCGCCCCAAGCCATGATTCTTCGGACGAAATCCATCAAATGCTATACTAGCGTATCCGTTGCGGTTCGGAAACCGCACGCCACGCGACGAGACCATGCCCAACAAATTGTCCATTCCGCTCCCGCCGACAGCTTCCTACCCGGCCATAGTCACCGCCATCGTTCCGGCGAGGAATGAAGAGGGCGTCATTGCCACCTGCCTCGAGTCCCTGGCGCAACAGCCGGAAATAGCGGAAATCCTGGTGATGAATGATCAGTCCACCGACAGGACCGTTGAGATCGTTCGCGGCTTGATGAACAAGATCCCGCAGCTCACGCTCCTGGAGACGAAAGAAGTTCCGCCTGGCTGGGTTGGAAAGAACAACGCTGCGTGGATTGGCGCTCAGCAAGCAATGGGTCCCTGGCTGCTTTTTACAGATGCGGACGCGCAGCACGAACCCGGAGCGGCCGCGCGGGCGTTGCAAATCGCGCAGGAAACCGGCGCGGCGCTGGTATCTTTTTCGCCCGAGCAAATCGTCGAGAAATGGTACGAGAAGGCGCTGATTCCGTTTGTCTATTGCCGGCTTGCGCAGCATTTCTCGTATGAGGCCGTGAACGACCCCGCCTCCCCTGCCGCGGCCGCGAACGGGCAGTTTTTGATGGTGCGCCGCGAGGCTTACGAGGCTATTGGCGGGCACGCCAGCGTTGCCGGCGAACTCCTCGAAGACGTCGCGATCGCCAAGCGCCTGAAGGCTGCCGGGGAACGGATCTGGTTCGGCCCGGCGCTGGGAATTGTGCGCGTTAGGATGTACAGATCCTTTGGGGCTATGTGGCAGGGATGGAAGAAAAACCTCTACCTGCTGATGGGCGGCACACCCGGCGCGGTTTATCGCGAGCTCGAAACAACGGTTCCCTGGATCCCTCTACTGGTTTTGCTGATTGGCCTTAAAATTCCCTTTGCCACCATGCTGGCCGTTGGCCTGGTCCTGCTTCGGCAATTCACCTACGGCTTGGATCTTTCCCGCAACCATTACCCCTTCAAATTCATCCTCTATTATGCACCCGGCGTGGTGCTCTATGCGGGTGTGCTCTGGGCCTCCTACCGGGGC
>WNFG01002124.1_pt1 | contig 16684 bp, 16 predicted proteins | sample 5400431 | NCBI WGS metagenome assembly WNFG01 (sample SAMN13153346, study PRJNA577476) | soil metagenome | isolation source: 120 cm saprolite under Douglas fir tree site 2 hole 3 replicate 2 | place: USA:California | collected 2015-04-18 | reverse complement strand
GACAAAAAGTGGGATTGGCCACCTTATCGCGAGCTCGCCTATGCGGCGGCCGACAAGGCCGGGGCCGACTTCGCCCTCGGCAATGCGGGCGCCGGGCTGGGCGCCAAGGCGGGCAATCTCAAGGGCGGGCTGGGCAGCGCCTCGGCCGTCGATTCGTCGAACGGGCTACAGGTCGGCGCGCTGGCGGCGGTGAATGCGCGTGGCTACACCACCATGGGCGACATGCCGCAATTCTGGGCGTGGGCGCTCGAGCAGCAGGCCGAGTTCGGCGGCCTGCTGCCGCCGGCGCGCGGCCTCGCGCTGTCGGTGTCGCACGCGCGGGCCGACCTCACCCATGAGCTTGCTGCTGACCCGGCCGATGCGGCGCGCAGCGATCCGCGCGCCAACACCACCATCGCCGTTGTCGCGACCAATGCCCGGCTCGACAAGGCGTCCGCCAAGCGGCTGGCGGTGATGGCGCAGGACGGGCTGGCGCGCGCGATCCGGCCCGTGCATACGCCGCAGGACGGCGACACGATGTTCGCCATCGCCACGGGCAAGCACGATCTCGGCGGCGATCCGCTGGCGCTGGCCGAACTCGGCACGCTTGCTGCGGATTGTCTCGCCCGCGCCGTGGCGCGCGGCGTCTACAACGCCGCCACGCTCGGCGCGGCGCGCGGCTGGCGGGACGTGTTCGGCCGCTGATAAACTGCCGCAACTGAACAGGAGTGATCCGTGAACGCATTTTCCCGCCGCCAGCTGCTCGGCGCCGCAAGCGCCCTGGCGACCGTGTCCGCTCTCGGCGTCGAAGCGCGGGCCCAGGCCAAGGACCGGCTGGTGCTCGGCATGTCGCTCGAGCCGCCGGTGCTCGATCCGACCAAGAACGCGGCGGCCGCCATCCGCGAGGTCACCACGCCCAGCATCTTCGAGAGTCTGGGCCGCATCGACCGCACCGGCGCCGTCGGTCCCGGCCTGGCGGAGAGCTGGAACGTCGCCGAGGACGGCAAGGAATATATCTTCAAGCTGCGTCCGAACGTGAAGTTCCACGACGGCGAATCGCTCGATGCCTCGGTGGTGAAATTCTCGCTCGACCGGCTGTTCGCGCCCGATTCGACCAATCCCGCCAAATCGCTCTACACCGACATCGACAAGGTCGAGATCGTCGATCCCTCGACCGTCAAGGTGACCCTGAAGTCGCCCAACTCCTTCCTGCTCTACAGCCTGTCCCTGGGCGACGCCGGCATCATGCATCCCAAGTCCGCGCCGACCAACGACAAGCACCCGGTGGGCACCGGGCCGTTCATGTTCAAGGAGCGCAAGGAGGGCGATTCGATCACCCTGGTGAAGTCGCCGACCTGGCGCGATCCCGGCTCGATCAAGCTCAACACGGTGATCTTCAAGATCGTCAAGGATCCTTCGGCTCAGGTGAACGCTTTGCTGGCGGGCGACGTCGATGCCTTCCCGGGCTTCCAGGCGCCCGAGCTGGTCGAGCGCCTGCGCAAGGATCCGCGCTTCGTCGTCGTCGTCGGCACGACCGAGGGCGAGGTCATCCTGGCGACCAACAACTCCAAGAAGCCGTTCAGCGAGCTGAAAGTGCGCCAGGCGATCGCCCACGCCATCAACCGCGACGAGCTGATCTCGGCCGAATCGGGCTTCGGCGTGCCGATCGGCAGCCACTTCGCGCCGCACAACAAGGCCTACCTCGATCTCACCAAGACCTATCCGTTCGACATCGCCAAGGCCAAGGCGCTTTTAGCCGAAGCGGGCTATGCCGGCGGCTTCGACGCCAGCCTGAAACTGCCGCCGGTCGGCTATGCCCAGCGTGCCGGCGAGGTGATCGCCAGCCAGCTCGGCAAGATCGGCATCAAGGTCGCGATCACCCAGTTGCAGTGGCCGCAATGGCTCTCCGAGGTGTTCAAGGAGCGCAACTACGATCTCACGGTCGTCGCCCACACCGAGGCCAACGATTTGGATCGCTATGCCCGCGACGGCTACTACTGGGGCTACGATTCGCCCGAGTTCAAGGCCAAGTGGCGCGAGGTCGTCGCCGCCACCGACTTCGCCAAGCGCGACGAGCTTCTAAAACAGGCACAGCGCATCGTCGCCCGCGATGCGGTGAACGGCTTCCTCTTCCAGCTCGCCAAGATCGGCGTGTGGAAGAAGGACCTTGTAGGCCTGTGGGAGAATTCACCGACGCCGCAGACCGATCTGACGGGCGTCTATTGGAAATGACTCGGTGTCATCCCGAGCGACGCGAGGGACCTTTCCTGTGGCCTTAAAGGTCCCTCGGCCTTCGGCCTCGGGATGACAACGTGGCCAGATGCTTGACTTCCTCTCCCGCCGGCTCGCCGCCGCGCTGGTGACGCTGGTGCTGGCCACGGTCGTGGTGTTCGCTGTGGTCGAGGTCCTGCCGGGCGATCCAGCGCTGGTCATGCTGGGCACCGACGCGCGGCCCGACACGTTGGCCGCACTCAGGGCCAAGTACGGCTTCGACCAGCCGCTGGCCGTGCGCTATCTCCGCTGGATAGGCGGCTTGCTGACCTTCGATCTGGGCAGCAGCCACGCCTACGGCACCTCGGTCGCCAAGCTGATCGGCGATCGTCTGCAGGTGACCTTGCCGCTGGGCGCGCTGGCGCTCGCCTGGGCTCTGCTGGTGGCGATCCCGCTCGGCGTCTTCGCCGCCTGGCAGCACGGCCGGCCCGGCGACTGGGGCGTGATGGGCTTCACCCAGATCGGCATTTCCGTGCCGAATTTCTGGTTCGGCATCGTGCTGGTCCTGCTGTTTGCGGTGACCTGGCAGATCTTTCCTGCCGGCGGCTTTCCGGGCTGGCGCCAGGAGCCATTGAAATCGCTGCATGCGTTGATCCTGCCGGCCCTGTCGCTGTCGCTGGGCGAGATCGCGATCCTGGCCCGCGTCACCCGCTCGGCCATGCTCGACACCTTGCGCGAGGACTATGTCCGCACCGCCCGCGCCAAGGGCGCGCCCGAGCGCACCGTGCTGTTCGGCCACGCGCTCCGCAACGCGCTCATTCCCGTGACGACCGTGGCCGGCCTGATCGCCGGTTTTCTGGTCGCCGGCGCCGTGATCATCGAAAGCGTCTTCCGCCTGCCCGGGGTCGGCCAGCTGGTCTACGATTCGATCAACAACCGCGACCTGATCGTGATCAAGAACGTGGTCCTGCTGTTCACGGTCCTGGTGCTCGTGGTCAATCTGCTGGTCGATCTGGCCTACGCCTTCCTCGATCCGCGGCCGCGCGTGCGGGCATGAACCGCTTTGTCGCCCGCGCCGCCCGCCATGTCGGCTTCCAGATCGGCGCCGTTCTGCTGCTGCTGTTCGTCGGCACCGCGGTCGTCTCGATCTTCTGGACGCCGCACGCCGTCGACGAACTGCAGATGCGCGCCAAGCTGATGCCGTCCTCGGCGGCCTATCCGCTGGGCACCGACCATCTCGGCCGCGATGTGCTGTCGCGCATCATGGTGGGCGCGCAGACTTCCATCACCGTCGGGCTGATCGCCGTCGTCATCGGCATGGTGGGCGGCGTAACGCTGGGGGCCTGGGCGGCAGCCCGCGGCGGCTGGGTCGACGAGGCCCTGTCACGCACATCCGACCTGATCTTCGCCTTTCCCGCGGTGCTGATCGCCATCCTGATCACCTCGGTGCTGGGCGCCAGCGCGCAGAACGCCATTCTGGCCATCGCCATCTTCAACATCCCGGTGTTCGCGCGGGTGACCCGCGGGGCGGCGCTGGCGATGTGGAGCCGCGACTTCGTGCGCGCGGCGACGGCGATGGGGCAGGGGCCGCTCGGCATCACGCTCCGCCACGTCCTGCCGAACATCATGAGCGTGTTGATCGTTCAGGCGACCATCCAGTTCGCCGTCGCCATCCTGGCCGAGGCGGGCCTGTCCTATCTTGGTTTGGGGGCTCAGCCACCGGTGCCGTCGTGGGGCCGCATGCTGCGCGACGCCCAGACCTACATCTTCCAGGCGCCGGAGCTTGCGGTATGGCCGGGACTGGCCATCGCGCTGGCCGTGCTCGGCCTCAACATGCTGGGCGATGGCCTGCGCGATCTTTTGGACCCGCGGCTGCGGCTGCTGCGCGTGGGTTAGTAAAGGTTAATTTCTCTAACCCATTGAAAACAATAGATTTCGAAAATCGTTTACCCCCCGAATGGTGCGCAGAAATTACCGGGGGAGTTCATGCCGGCAACTCGGCGTCCTTCTTGGGGATGAGGTCGTAGGGCAACGCAAAGCCCGGCATCGCCATCAGCCGGTCGCGCCACGCCCGCGCATGGGGCCGCGCCTCGAGCGACAGGCCGCCCTCGGCCATGAACACCATGCGGCCCCAGCAGCCGATGTCGGCAATCGTGCAGCTCTCGCCGACCAGCCACTGCCGGCCCTCCAGGCTCTTGTCGATGAAGTCGAGGGCGGCTTCCGCCGGTGGGCGGAAGAAATCCATCACCGCGGGATCGACCGTGCGGAAGCGATGGAAGTGGCGCACGCGCGCCACGTTCACGATGGCGTCGTTCTCCCACGCCAGCCATTCGCGGGCGCGCCAGCGATCCTGCTCGGTCGCGGCCTCGAACCGGCCGGTGGTGCGCGCCAGGTAGTCGAGGATGACGTTGGACATCACCAGGGTGAGCCCGCGATGGCGCAGCACCGGCACCTGCCCATAGCGATTGATCGCTAGGTGCGCGGGCTCCTTCTGCACGCCGTGCTTGAGGTTGACGGTGCGGAAGGAGAACGGCAGGCCGGCCAGCGCCAGGAACAGCATCGGCTTGTAGGTCGAGCTCGAGGTGAAACTGCCATGCAACACAAGGCGATCGTCGGTCATTCTAGGCCTCCCGGGCACAATCCATCTTGCCGTCTGCGGCGCTCCCTGCCTATCTGGCATGTCATACGAAGGAGAGAGCCCTTGTCCGATCTCGCCCTTGCGTCGCGTCGCGTTCTGCTTGCCGCTGCGGCCTTGGGTGCGGTCGGCGGCGCCAACGCCCAGACGTCGGGCGCCGGCGATCCCTCCCAGCTCGTGGCGGTCATGGAGCGCTATGCCGCCGCGCTCGGCTCGAACAATGTCGACGCCCTGGTGGCGCTCTACACGGCAGACGGCGTCTTCATGCGCGAGGACCTGCCGGCCGTGGTCGGCAGCGACGCTTTGCGGGCCGCCTATCGGCAGGTGTTCGCGACGCTCAGAGTCGATCTCCGCTTCACGATCCAGGAGACCGAGGTCGCAGGCGACATGGCTTGGCTGCGCTCGCTCTCCAAAGGGCGCATCAAGACTCTTGCCACGGGCGTCGAGGCCGACGAATCCTTCAACAGTCTCATCGTGTTCCGGCGCGAAGGCGGAACGTGGAAGATCCGTTGCTACCTCTATGCATCCAACAAGCCGGGAACGGGAACGCCGCAGTAGGTTTCGATGTCCGACGAACGCTACACCGTCATTCTGGGCGACCGGCGCTACGCCATCCATCGCAAATGGGCGCGCCTGCCGGCCGGGCAGAGCTTCGGCTTCCTGTCCGACCTGATGGTCGATGCCGAAGGCCGCGTGCATGTCGCCCAACGCGGCACCGACCGGCCGGTCCTGGTGTTCGATCGCGATGGCCGCCTGATCGGCACCTGGGGCGAGGGCGCGCTGGCCGAGCCGCACTACATCAATGCGGCGCCCGATGGCTCGATCCTGGTCGCCGACCGCGACGCCCATCAGGTTCTGCGCTTCAGTTCGTCGGGGCAGCTCGTGCAGGCGCTGGGCAGGCGGCACTGGCCCTCGCTGGGCGCGCCGTTCAACCATCCGACCGCCGCGGCACAGGCGCCGGACCGCGAGATCTACGTGGCCGACGGATACGGCAATTCCAGCGTTCACCGCTTTGCCGCCGACGGCACGCTAATCGCCACCTGGGGCGGCCCCGGCGAAGGGCCGGGAACATTTACGACGCCGCACGCCGTCTGGGTCGATCGCTTCGGCAAGGTTTTGGTCGGCGACCGCGAGAACAACCGCATTCAGGTGTTCGACCGCAGCGGTGCCTTCCTCGCCGAATGGGGCGACTTCTACCATCCCATGCAGATCTGGGTGGATGACCGCGACCTTGTGTTCGTCACCGACCAGATCCCGCGCATCAGCCTGCTCGATGCGGACGGCCGGTTGATGGGCCGCTGCCGCGGCGCCATCAATGGCGCACACGGAATTTCCGGCGACGCCGACGGCAACCTCTATCTCGCCGAGCTGCCGCCGCAGGAGATCACCAAGCTCGAACGGTTGAATTGAGGCGACCCGCCCTCGTTAACCGCTTCGCGATAGCAACGGATAGACGGCTGCCGCGAGTCATGCTGACCTCTCCCAGCGGAGGAGACTGCGATGGACAAAGCGACGATTGAACTACTGGCGCGCCGCGCCGGCCTTGCCAAGGCGCTGGCGGAATTCCCCGAAGACGTTGCCGCCGCGGCCAAGCAGGCCGCCGACGTGATGGCCAAGATCAAGCAGCCGACCGATCCGGCCGCCGAGCCGTGGCCGCCGATGCGCGCGGGAGACGGCCTATGAGGGACGGGCCCTTGACTGAGCTGCCCTGGCTCAGCGTCGTCGAGGCCGCGCAAGCGATCGCGGCCAAGGATCTCTCGCCGGTCGACCTGATGAAGTCCCTGCTCGAGCGCATCGCCGCGCTCGATCCACGGCTCAATGCTTTCATCCGCCTCGAAGCGGAGCCGGCGATGCAGGCGGCGAAGGCCGCCGAGACCGAGGCGACGGCAGGCCGCTTGCGCGGGCCGTTGCATGGCGTGCCGGTCGGCATCAAGGACATCATCGATGTCGCGGGGCTACCGACCACGGGCCATTCCAAGATCCTGCAAGACAACCTTGCGACCGCCGACGCCGTCTGCGTGCAGAAGCTGCGCGGCGCCGGCGCCATCGTGCTGGGCAAGCTCTCGACGCATGAATTCGCCATCGGCGGGCCGAGCTTCGACCTGCCGTGGCCGCCGGCGCGCAATCCGTGGAACACCGACTATCATCCCGGCGGCTCGTCCTCGGGCTCGGGATCGGGCGTTGCCGCAGGACTTTTCCCGATGGCACTGGGCTCCGATACCGGCGGCAGCGTGCGCAATCCCGCGAGCTGCTGCGGCATCGTTGGCCTCAAGCCGACCTATGGCTTGGTCTCGCGGCGCGGCGTCTTCCCGCTCTCCTTCACCCTCGACCATATCGGGCCGATGACGCGGACCGTCGCCGACAACGCGCTGATGCTGGAGGTGATCGCCGGCCACGACCCGCTCGATCCGGGCAGCGCCGCCACCCGGAACGGCGACTATGCAGCCGGCCTGGAGCGCTCCGTGCGCGACCTGCGCGTCGGTTTCATCCGCCACTTCCACGAAATCGACGTGGCGGCCGAACCCGAGGTCACGGCCGCCTTGGAGCACGTCGCGCGCACCTTGCAGATGGAAGGTGCCGAAGTGCGCGACGTCAAACTGCCGACGCTCGGCGAGTTCGGCGCGGTCAACCGCGTGATCCTGCAAAGCGAGGCCTGGGCGATCCATGGCCCGTGGCTACGCGAACGGCCGGGCGACTACGGCCAGCTTGCCCGCCGCCGTCTCATGGCCGGCGCCTTCTTCGCCGCCGGCGACTATGTGCAGGCGCAGCGTCGTCGGCTCGAGATGATCGCCGAGGTCGAAGAGGCGCTTCGAGAGCACGATGTCCTGTTGTGCGCCAGCTCGATGGACCCGCCGTGCCGCATCGACCGGCCGGCCGATATCGAGCGCACCTATCCTCGCCAGGCGCGCACACCGTTCAACGTAACGGGCCATCCGGCGCTCGCCATGATGGCCGGACTGTCGGTCGATGGCCTGCCGCTGTCGGTGCAGTTCGTCGGCCGCTACTTCGACGAGGCCACGCTGTTCCAGGTGGCCCGCGCCTGGGAGCAGGCGGCGGGCACCGACAAGAAGCGGCCGCCGATCGTGTAAGAGCTGTCATCGAACAGACATGACGGGCGTGTAATGCGCTCCGCGAGCCGGCGGGCCCGCGTTGCTTGACACTGTCTTTGGAAAGGCCGTTAGATTTGCCCGACAAGAATGTGAAAAACCGAGCTTTGCATCGGGGGGAAGTCATGTCTGGCCTGGATCGTCGGCAACTTCTCGCGGCGGGCGGCCTCGCGGCCGGTGGTTTGTTGCTTCCCCGCTTCGCCATCGGGCAGGCCGACGCCAGGCCGACGATTTCCATCGCCGTCCAGCAGGTCGCGACCAGCGCCAATCTCGAGGTCGTGCGCGAGCGCTCCAATGTCGGCGAGCGCGTGCAGACGCCGATCTTCGAGAACCTGATCGCCCGCAATCTGCAAAGCAAGCTCGAGCCGGTCCCCGGGCTGGCCGAGAGCTGGCGACGGATCGACGAACGCACCGTCGAGCTGGCGCTGCGCAAGGGCGTGAAATTCCATAACGGCGACGAGATGAACGCCGACGACGTGGTGTTCACCTTCGGCCCGGAGCGCATGTTCGGCTCGGGCGGCAACAGCCCCTCGAGCAAGACCCTGTTCACGACCGTGATGACGCGCGACAGCGTCGAGGGCAAGACGCTGCCGCCGGAAGTCGTCGGCATCGCCAAGCGCGTTTGGCCGTCGCTCGAGAAGGTCGAGGCGGTCGACCGCTACACCGTGCGTTTCGTCAACCGCGTGCCCGACGTGACGCTGGAAGGCCGCATTGCCGGCGCGGCCAGCGAGATCATCAGCCGTCGCGGTTTCATGGAAGCCAAGAGCTGGATTGAATGGTCGCGCAAGCCGGTGGCGACCGGCCCGTACAAGGTGCGCGAGTTCAGGCCCGACGAGAGCCTGGTGCTCGATGCGCATGACGACTATTGGGGCGGCCGGCCGCCGATCAAGACGCTGCGCTTTGTCGTGGTCCCCGAGGTCGCGAGCCGGATCAACGGCCTGCTGGCCGGCGAATACCACTTCATCTGCGACGTGCCGCCCGACCAGGTGACGACCATAGAACAAAATCCCAAGTTCGAGGTCCAGGGCGGGTTGGTCACCAACCACCGCATCACCGTGTTTGACAAGCATTACAAGCAGCTCGTCGATCCGCGTGTCCGCCAGGCGATCACCCACTCGATCGACCGCCAGGCCATTGTCGACAGCCTGTGGGCCGGCCGCACCCGCGTGCCGCCCGGCCTGCAATGGGAATTCTACGACAAGATGTTCATCGAGGGCTGGACGGTGCCGGCCTTCGATCCGGCCAAGGCGCGCGAGCTGTTGCGCGCCGCCAACTACAAGGGCGATCCGATCCCCTTCCGCGTGCTCAACAACTATTACACCAATCAGGTCGGCACGGCGCAGATCCTGGTCGAGATGTGGCGCAGCGTCGGGCTCAACGTCCAGATCGAGATGCGCGAGAATTGGCAGCAGATCTTCGAGAACAACGGCCAGCGCGCCATCCGCGACTGGTCCAACAGCGCGGGCTTCTCCGATCCGATCAGCTCGATCGTCGGCCAGCACGGGCCGCAGGGCCAGCAGCAGCAGTCCCAGGAATGGACTAACGTCGAGATGAACACGTTGTCGGCCGCCATGGAGACGGAGTTCGATCTCGCCAGGCGCAAGGCGATGTTCAAGCGCATGCTCGAGATCTGCGAGCGCGAGGACCCGGCTTTCACCGTCCTCCACCAGACGGCGACCTTCACCGCCAAGCGCAAGGACATCGTCTGGAAAGCGGCGCCCGCCTTCCAGATGGATTTCCGCTCCGGCAACTTCCGCATGGCCTAATGCCAGATACAGCTCCGCTGTCATCCCGAGCGAAGCGAGGGACCTTTCCTGCTGTCCTAAAGGCCCCTCGCTTCGCTCGGGGTGACAACTAGACTGAACGCCATGGGCGAACCGCTGATCGACATTCGCAGCCTGACCGTCGATTTCGACGACGGCCATCGCGTCGTCCGCGCCTTGCGGGGTGTCGACCTCGCGGTCCAGGCCGGCGAGGCGGTCGGGCTGGTGGGCGAATCGGGCTCGGGCAAGAGCGTCACTTGGCTTGCCGCCTTGGGCCTCCTCGGCGGTCGCGCGCAGGTCGGCGGCGAGGTCCTGTTCGAGGGCCGCAACCTGGTGGGCGCGCCGGTGAGCGTGCTCGAGGCCGTGCGCGGCGCACGGATCGCCATGATCTTCCAGGACCCGTCGAGCAGCCTCAACCCGGTGTATCGCGTCGGCCGGCAGCTCGTCGAGGCATTGCAGCTCCATCGCGGCATGACCGAAGCGGCGGCTCTGGCCGAAGCCGGGCGGCTGCTCGACCGCGTCGGCATCGCCGATGCGGCTCGCCGGTTGCGCGATTACCCGCACGAGCTGTCGGGCGGCATGAACCAGCGGGTGATGATCGCCATGGCGCTGGCCGGCCAGCCGCAGATCCTGATCGCCGACGAACCGACCACGGCGCTCGATGCCACGATCCAGGCCCAGATCCTGGAATTGCTGCAGGAAATCCGCCGCGACAGCGCGATGGCGCTGGTGCTCATCAGCCACGATCTCGGCGTGGTCGCGGAGAACACCGACCGGGTTTGCGTCATGTACGCCGGCCGCATCGTCGAGGATGCGCCGATCGACACGATCTTCGAGGCGCCAGCGCACCCCTACACCGCCGGTCTGCTCGCCGCCTTGCCCGATCTCGAAGGGCCGCGCCGCCGGCTTGCGGCGATTCCCGGAGTCGTGCCCGAGCCGTGGAACCTGCCGCGCGGCTGCAGCTTCGGGCCGCGTTGTCCTGAGTTCGAGGCGGCCTGCGAAGCGGCCGTGCCGCCGGCCCTCGAACTCGCGCGCGGCCATCGCGCAGCCTGCATCCATGCCCGGAGCGGCACCGTTTGACCGAGCCGCTCCTCGAAGCCGCCGGCCTCGTCCGCCATTATCACATACGGCGCGGCGGTCGACTGTTCGGTTCGCCCGCGATCCTGCGCGCGGTCGACGGCGTTTCCTTCACCTTGCAACCCGGCCGCACGTTGGGCCTGGTGGGCGAATCCGGCTGCGGCAAGACCACGACCGCCCGGCTGGTGTTGGGTCTCCTGCCGTTGACCGCGGGTGAGATCCGGCTGCAAGGCGAGACCTTGCCCCCGGCAGGAGAGAGGCGCTGGCGTGAACTGCGCCGCGTCATGCAGATGGTCTACCAGGATCCGTTGGCGGCTCTGGATCGTCGCATCGCCGTCGGTCGGCAGGTCATGGAGCCGCTGGTGATCCACGCCATCGGCACGCCGGCCGAGCGTCGCGACAAGGCGCTGGCGATCCTTCAGGCGGTCGGGCTGCAAGCGCACCACTTCGACCGCTATCCCCACGAACTCTCGGGCGGCCAACGCCAGAGGATCGTGCTTGCCCGGGCGCTCATCCTGTCGCCGCGGCTGCTGGTCTGCGATGAGCCGATCTCCGCGCTCGACGTGTCGATCCAGGCGCAGGTCGTCAATCTGCTGCTCGATCTGCAGGCGCAAATGGGGCTCGCTTATCTCTTCATCAGCCACGACCTGCGCATGGTTCGCCAGGTGAGTCACGAAGTGGCCGTGATGTATCTCGGCCGCATCGTCGAGCGCGGCGATCCCGACCGGCTGTTCGCCGCACCGGCGCATCCCTACACGCGGGCGCTGGTTTCGGCGATCCCCGTGGCGACCCGGACCGGGCGCAAGCGACTGATCCTGAAAGGCGATCCACCCAACCCGGTCGATGTGCCCAAGGGCTGCGCCTTCCACGAGCGTTGCCCGATCGCTATCGCGCGGTGCCGCTTGGAAACGCCGGCGCTGCGTGCGATGGCGGACGGACGGCAGGTCGCCTGCCACCTTGCCGCGGCATGAAGGGGAGCAGGCCCGCATGACACGCTATCTCGCCGGACGGCTGCTGAGGGCGCTGCTCACCATCTTCCTGGTGGTGACCTTCGCCTTCTTCGTGCTCCGCCTGTCCGGCGATCCGGCGTTGCTGATCATGTCGGTCGATGCCCCGCCCGAATCGGTCGAGGCGTTTCGCAAGTCGTGGGGTCTCGATCAGCCGATCTGGGTGCAATACGTCGCGTATATCGTCCACGCCCTGACCGGCGATCTCGGCAATTCCATGCGCGACGGCAGGCCGGCGATCCAGCTCGTGCTCGAGCGCGTGCCGGCGACGCTGGCGATCACCATTCCAGCGTTTTTGCTGAAAATCGCGATCGGCGTGCCAGCTGGCATCTATGCCGCCCTGCACCGCAATTCCTTCGCCGATCGGCTCACCATGCTGCTGTCGGTCGCGGGCTTCACCATGCCGAGCTTCGTGCTGGCGCTCCTGCTGGTCCTGGTCTTTTCCGTGAAGCTCGGCTGGCTGCCGAGCGGCGGCAGCGAGGGCATGGCCAATGCGATCCTGCCCATTGTCACCCTGGGCGCGGCGGGGGCGGCGATCCTCGCCCGCTTCACCCGCTCGGCGATGCTGGAAGTGCTGGGCCAGCCCTATATCCGGGCGGCTTCGGCCAAGGGCCTGTCGTGGCGGCGGGTGGTGACCGAGCACGCGCTCCCCAATGCCGCCATCCCGACCACGACCATCATCGGCTTCATGGTCGGCACCCTGATCGCCGGCGCCGTGGTGGTCGAAAGCGTGTTCGCCTGGCCCGGCATCGGACGCCTGCTGGTCGTCTCGGTCGCCAATCGCGACCTCGCCGTCGTGCAGACCATCCTGCTGCTTGTCGCGGCGACCATGGTGACGGCCAACATCATCGTCGACTTCCTCTATGGCTGGATCGACCCGCGCATGCGCCAGAACTCACGAGGACAGGGCCCGCGATGACCGCGACCTCGATCCCAATCCAACGCAGCCGCCGCGCGCGGTTCCTTGAAGCCTGGCCGCCGCTGACGCTTGCGGCGCTGGCCTGGATCGTGCTGATGCTGGCGGTGGCATTGGGCGCCGACTGGCTGGCGCCCTATTCCTTCTCGGCCCTTGACCTCAAGGCGCGGCTGTTGCCGCCGGTCTTGTTCGGCGGCGTCTGGCGTCATGCGTTCGGCACCGACGAGCTTGGCCGCGACGTGCTTTCGCGCCTGATCGTGTCGATCCGCATCAGCCTGCTGATCGCCTTCTTCGGCACCTTGATCGCTGCCACGCTCGGCACGACGCTCGGCTTCCTCGCCGCCCATTTCCGCCGCCGGGTCGAATGGCTGATCCTGATGCTGATCGATTTCCACGCCAGCGTGCCCTTCCTGATCGTGGCCCTGGCGGTGCTCGCCTTCTTCGGCAACTCGCTGGTGCTGTTCATTTGCCTGATGGGGTTCAACAGCTGGGAGCGCTACGCCCGCATCGCGCGCGGCCTCACCATCGCCGCCAACGAGCAGGGCTATGCTAGCGCCATCCGCCAGCTCGGCGCCTCGAGCTGGCGCGTCTATGGCGTCCATGTCCTGCCCAACATCGCCTCGACCCTGATCGTCTCCATGACCATCACCTTTCCCGAGACGATCCTGCTGGAAAGCGGCCTGTCGTTTCTCGGGCTGGGCGTGCAGCCGCCGCTCAGTTCCCTTGGCAACATGGTGGGCTACGGCCGCGAGTACCTGACGCGGGCCTCGTGGATTTTGCTGTTCCCCAGCGCGGTCATCATTCTCACCACGCTGTCGATCAGCATCGTCGGCGACTGGCTGCGCGATCGCCTCGATCCGACCCTGCGATGACCTCGAGTGGAGCTGCCGAACGATGACCGAAATCGCCTCGCACCGTGGCGGCGCCCTGCTGTGGGCGGAAAACAGCCGTCTCGCCTTCGAGCAGACCGCGAAGCTGCCGGTCGAGCAGGTCGAATTCGACGTCCATCCGTCGCGCGACGGCAGGCTGGTGGTGATCCACGACGCCACGCTGGAGCGGACCACCGACGGCGCCGGCGCCGTCTGCCAGCACGACTGGGCCGAGCTCTCCAAGCTCATCCTCAAGGGCAGCGGCGGCCAGCGCATGCTGCTGCTCGACGAGGTCATCGAGATCTTCCGGCCCACCGACATCATCCTGCGCCTGGAGATGAAGGCCGGTCCGAACCGGGTGCCTTATCCCGGCCATCCCGCCCGCATCGTCGCCGCGCTCAAGGCGGGGCGCATCCTCGAGCGCACGGTGATGACCAGTTTCCAGCTCGCGACCGCGGCCGAGGTGCCGCGTCACGGCCAGCCGATGCGCCATGTCTGGCTGGTGACGCCCGAGACCCAGATCGATATCGGCCTCGCCGCGGTGATCGACCTGGCCCATTCGCACGGCGTGCCCATGCTCGGCTTGCGCAGCAGCATCCTCGATGCCGCGAGCGTCGCCCAGGTCCGCCAGGCCGGCCTCGGCATCGGCGGCTGGGCTTGCAACGATGCGGCGGCAATCGCCAAGATGTTCGATCTCGGCGTCGATGTGTTCACCACCGACCGTCCGGATCTTGCGCTGGCACTCAGAGCCGGCCGCGGGTCCGCTCAGGGATCGCGCTGATGGCGGCTCTCGTGGGCGGAGTCGGTCGATGTCCCGGTCAAGGGCGAACGGCCTCGTCCGTCCTGACTGTCGCCCGGCGCGACAGGAACCACCGCCACGGCGATCTGCAGCGTCACGCTGCCCGGTGCGACCGCTGCGGCCGTTGGCACGAGGTCGTCGCGTTGCCGTTGGGTCGGAACGCTTCCGCTGATGCTGATCGTCCCGCGGCGCACGTCGACGGCGAGATTGCGGGCATCGATACCGTGTCGGGTGAAGGCATCCGTGATCGCGTCGCGAATCTTCTCGTCTTCGGCGTTCATATCGATCTCCGGTTCCTGTCTCGACAAGCAACGGTCTGCGACGGCCGAGGGTTGCCGGGCCGGTTGCCGGCCACGGCCTACTTATCGGTCGAATTAGTTCTTGTCGCCTAACCGGGCTTGCCGGCCGGGCATGGACCCGCCTATGTCTCTCGCAATCCTCGCGAGGCTTCCATGGCCAAAACCAAGCAGCTGCGCCTCGGCGCCTTCATGCGCCCGGTCAGCATCCATACCGCCGCCTGGCGCTATCCCGGCGGCACGCCGGACGCCAACTTCAATCTCAAGGCCCTGGTGAGCTATGCCCAGACCCTGGAGCGCGGCCGCTTCGACGCCTTCTTCATGGCCGATCACCTGGCGGTGCTGAACATGCCCATGGAGGCGCTGAAGCGCAGCGCCACGGTCACCTCGTTCGATCCGCTGACGCTGCTGCCCGCGCTGGCCATGGCGACCCAGCATCTCGGCCTGATCGCCACCGCCTCGACCACCTTCGAGCCCGCCTACACCATCGCCCGCCGCTTCGCCTCGCTCGACCACATCTCGGGCGGCCGCGCCGGCTGGAACTTGGTGACGACGTCGAACCCCGACGCCGCGCTCAATTTCGGCATGGACGAGCAGATGGAGCATGGCGAGCGCTATGCCCGCGCCCGCGAGTTCTTCGACGTCGTCACTGGCCTGTGGGACTCGTGGGCCGACGACGCCTTCATCCGCGACGTCGAGCAGGGCCTCTATTTCGATCCGGCCAAGCTCCACGTGCTGAACCACAAGGGCAAGTATCTGACGGTGCGCGGACCGCTCAACATCGCCCGGCCGATCCAGGGCTGGCCGGTGATGGTGCAGGCCGGCGCCTCGGATGCCGGCCGCCAGCTCGCCGCCGAGACGGCGGAGGTGGTGTTCGCCGCCGGCGGGCCGATCGAAGCGGGACGCGCCTTCTATGCCGATGTGAAGGGCCGGGCGGCCCGGCTCGGCCGCAACCCCGACCATTTAAAAATCCTGCCCGGCGCCTTCACCATCGTCGGCGACTCGCTCGACGAGGCGAAGGAAAAGCGCGCCCGGCTCGACAGCCTGGTGAGCTACGACAGCGGCATCGCCGCCTTGTCGATCGCGATCGGCCAGGACGCCCGCAAGTTCGATCCCGACGGGCCGCTGCCCGAGATTCCCGAGACCAACCAGAGCAAGAGCGGCCGCGAGCGGGTGGTGGCGCTGGCCAAGCGCGAGAACCTGACGGTGCGCCAGCTTGCCGGCCGCCTGGGCGGCTATGGCGGGCTGGCCGTCATGGGTACGCCCAAGATGATCGCCGACCAGATGGAGGAATGGCTGATGACCGAAGCCAGCGACGGCTTCAACGTCATGTTCCCCTACCTGCCGGGCGGGCTCGACGATTTCGTCAACAAGGTCGTGCCCGAGCTGCAGCGCCGCGGCCTGTTCCGCACCGAATACGAGGGCGCGACCTTGCGCGAGAATCTCGGCCTGCCGCGGCCGGAGAATCGCTTCTTCTCGGCCGAGGCCAAAGCCGCGGAGTAGGCGACTGCAAGACTACTTCGCGCGTCCGGTGATCGGCGCAAGATCGATGGCATTGGCCATCGCCGCATAGCCGGCGCGGTTGGGATGGAGCTTGTCGCCTGGACCGCCGATCGAGGAATTGGGCTGGTACTCCGGCTTCACCTCGCCGGTCGCAGGGTCGAGCGTGGCCTTGTCGAAGTCGATGACGCCGTCGAAGATCTTGGACGTGCGCAAAAACTCATTCAGCGCCTTGCGCTTGGCGTCAACCTCCGGCCGGCCGTGACTCGCGATCGTGCTGTTGAGCGCCGATGTCAGGGTGGCGGCGAAGATCTTCACGCCGGGCATCTTCTGGCGCAGATAGCCGACGCCTTTGGCGTAGCCCTCCTGGACGGCTTCGGCAGTGGCGTTGGCCGCGCCGAAATCGTTGATGCCTTCCAGCCAGATCACGGTGGACACGCCGGGCAGGCTCGTGATGTCGCGGTCGAGCCGCGACAGCGCGCTGGGGCCGGCGAAGGGTTTTGCCGGCGTGTATTCAGCCGGCCC
>WNFG01004008.1_pt1 | contig 16688 bp, 15 predicted proteins | sample 5400431 | NCBI WGS metagenome assembly WNFG01 (sample SAMN13153346, study PRJNA577476) | soil metagenome | isolation source: 120 cm saprolite under Douglas fir tree site 2 hole 3 replicate 2 | place: USA:California | collected 2015-04-18 | reverse complement strand
GATCCTTCGCCTCCCCTCTCCTCCTCCAATTCTCTCTGCCCTCCGGGATCGATTTCTTGCTCTCCTCCCAACATGCAAACCTTCCAGCTTGCGAACCTTCCCACCAGTTTTTCTTCTAACTCCTTTAGATTCCGCTCTTACGGACAGTTGCGCCCGTAAGTCCTTTAGAATCCGCTCTTACGAAAAAACATACGGGGGACCAATATGCATCGCAGAACCGATAACTCCAGCACTGTCAACGTCACATCCCGCTGTCAGCACCGCACCGGCAATGGCCGCTGCCGCATGCCCGTTGCCGAGCCTTCCACCTCACTCTGCCTCGAGCACTCCCGCACCTCAACGGAGGCTGTCGCCTCTGAGATGCTCGGCTCCATCCAGCAGTTTGATTCACTCCACGGTCTGTGCTTCTCTGCTTCTCCATCACTGTGGCGCAGTCGCCGTTCGCCGCATTCCCCAGTTTCTTTTTCTGCAAACGCGATTTGCTGAAAGCTCGAGTGATAATCTACGCCTATAATAATCACGTTCGGTTCCTTCCTCCCGAGCCTTGGTCGTTGAACAACCACAGTCTACTCGGGTCGAGAGAGCCGACATTGTTATGAAATCATGTGGCCTTCACGGTCCGCAAAGGGAGTTGGCGGAAATTGCCGTACTGCGCACAATCGGAATTTGTGGTTATTCGCATCGAAATTTGCTATTCTGCGCGAAGGTAAGGTACAGGGCTGTATCCCGATTAAGGGAACGGCACCGGAGGCCACCATGAGCGTTGTTCCTAATGCGGGCAATGGCAAGATGACCGTGCCCGAAATCCTGCAGCGGAAATCTTCCGGTGCAGGCTCCCAAACCAACAGACAAAAAATCAGTTGCTTGACGGCGTACGACTATCCGACCGCGCGGCTGCTGGATGAAGCAGGCGTGGACGTCCTTCTAGTTGGAGATTCGGTGGGCATGGTCGTGCTCGGATACGAAACCACGCTGCCGGTGACGATCGAGGAGATGCTGCATCACACGCGGGCGGTGCGGCGAGGAGCGCGGCGAGCGCTGGTCGTGGCGGACATGCCGTACGGCAGCTATCACACGGATACGGCGGAATCGCTGCGCAACGCGGTGCGCTTCGTGAAAGAGGCGGGCGCGGAAGCGGTGAAAGTGGAAGGCGGCGAGCGGCGGCTGGAGCTGATCGTGCGGCTGACGGAAGCGGAAATTCCGGTGATGGGGCACGTCGGCTTGACGCCGCAATCGGTGAACGCGCTGGGCGGCTACCGCGTGCAAGGGAAAACTGCGGATGCGGCGGAGCAATTACTGCGGGACGCGCGGGCGGTGGAAGCGGCGGGCGCGTTTGCGGTGGTGCTTGAGGCGGTTCCACGCGAGCTGGCGGGGCAGGTTACGCGCGAACTGAAAATTCCGACGATCGGCATCGGAGCGGGGCCGGATTGCGACGGACAGATCCTGGTGCTGCACGATTTGCTGGGGCTGACGTTTGGGCAAACGCCGAAATTCGCGCGACAATATGCAAACGTGGGCGAGATCATTGCGAAGGCGGCGCGGGAATACTGCGAGGACGTGCGCGGGGGGACGTTTCCGTCAGATGCGGAGTCGTACCATGGGGCGCGCATGGCGGTCGAGAAAGAGGCGCCGGTGAATAGTGACGGGGATTGGTAGAAACACGAAAAGCAGATTGCATTGCGGCAGGGAACGCGCGATGCCGCCGAGGTCCTCGCTGCGCTCGAGAATGACGTGGCGCGTGCATTGTTCATCATAGCGCTGCACGGGAGAGTGCCATGACTCCGGAAGAGATGTGCCTGCTGTACGACTATAACGCATGGGCGAATCGGCGAGCGCTAGACGCGGCGGCGAATTTGACGCCGGAGCAGTTTACGAAGCCGCTGGGCTCGAGCTTTGGCTCAGTGCGCGATACGCTGGCGCATATCTTAGGTGCGGAATGGATTTGGCTGGAGCGTTTTCAGGGACGCTCGCCCGCGTCGCTGCCGGACGTTTCGCAATATTCCGATATCGACACACTGCGCGAGCGGTGGACGGAACAAGAGGGCCGGCTGCTGAACTTCGTCGGCAAGCTCAGGCAAGAAGACCTTGACCAGGTGATGGAATACAAAACGCTGAAGTTTGGCGTGTATCGCAACCCGCTGTGGCAATCGATGCAGCACCTCGTGAATCACGGGACGTATCATCGCGGGCAGATCACGACGCTGCTGCGGCAACTGGGCGCACAGCCGATCCTGACGGACCTGATGCATTTCTACCGGGAGCGCGCGGTTGCAGCGGGCGCGTGAACCTTGGAAGCCACACCTGCCCCGTGGAAATAATCCGCACGATCAGCTGGATGAAAGAACACGCGCGGAAGGCGCGCGATGAGGGGCGCATTATCGGCTTTGTGCCGACGATGGGCGCGCTGCATGAAGGGCATACGGCGCTCATCCGGCGCGCGCAGCAGGATTGCTCGCCGGTGATCGCGTCGATTTTTGTGAACCCCAAACAATTCGGGCCGAAAGAAGATTTTTCGAAGTATCCGCGCACGTTCGAGAAAGATGCGGAGAAACTCTCCCCAGCGGGAGCCAGCACGCTGTTTGCGCCAGAGGCGCAAGAGGTCTATCCCGACGGGTTTTCGACGTACGTGAGCGTCGAAGGATTGAGCGAGCGGCTGGAGGGCAAGTCACGGCCAGGACATTTCCGGGGCGTGGCGACGGTGGTGCTGAAGCTGCTGGAGATCGTGAGGCCACACTTCGCGTACTTTGGAAGAAAAGACGCGCAACAGGTGCAGATCATCGCGCGGATGGCGCGCGACTTGAATCTGGATACAGAAATTGTGGCGTGCCCGATCGTGCGGGAAGCGGACGGGCTGGCGCTCTCTTCACGCAACACGTACCTGGACAAAGAGGAGCGGCAGGCAGCGACGGTTCTGAGCCGGGCGCTGAAGGAGGTCCGAAACGAAATGAAAGCGGGCGCGCGAGACGCGCTTCACCTGCAGACCGTGATGCGGAGGGCGATCAAAGAAGAACGGCTGGCGGTTGTCGATTACGCGGAGATCGTCGACGCGGTCACATTCGAGGCGGTCACGCGGGTACGCCGGCCATGCTACGCGCTGCTCGCGGTGTTTCTGGGCAGGACGCGGCTGATCGACAACCTGTACGTGGAACCAGCGGCGGAGAATGCAGAAGAGCTCGTATTTTATCTGTAGGCACACAGCCTTCAGCCCGCTATCGTTTCTGCTAGAATCGAAATACAGCCTTTAATTCTGTTGTGAGGTGACGGAGATGAATGCTCGAATTCGGAATCTAGCAGTCTTTGCAGTGCTTCTGCTGATCCTGCCGGTGATGGCTCGCGCTGCATCCACAGTGCCGGCAGGGACGACGATCAACGTGACGATCGATCAGGGCGTCAGCTCGAAAGATGCGAAGGTCGGGCAGACAATCACCGGAACGGTTTCGCGCGACGTAGTCGTGGACGGCAAAGTGGTGATCCCGAAAGGATCGAGGGCGAAATTAGCGGTGAGCAGCGTGCAAGCGTCGGGGCGGCTCTCGACTCCGGCAAAACTGTGGCTGCGCATGAAGAGCGTGACGGTTCATGGGAAGACGCACGCGATTGCGACGAGCGCAGCCGGGAAAACCGAGGGCGGAAAGGGCAAGCGTGACGCTGGGTTTATCGGCGGAGGCGCGGGAGCAGGCGCAGTGATCGGTGCGCTGGCCGGCGGCGGCAAGGGCGCGGCGATCGGAGCAGCGGCGGGAGCCGGAGCGGGGACCGCGGGGGCCGCGGCGACAGGCAAGAAAGAAGTCGAGTTCCCGGCGGAAACGCGGCTGGCGTTTACGACGCGGGCGGCGGTGACAATCGAGTAGCGAGCAGGACAAATAGTCTTTGGGATCAAGGGGCGGCTCCGAAGCTGCCCCTTTTTGATTTTCGAGTTTCTTTTCAGGGCACAACTACTTTTTTGAAACTTCCGCAAAGACTTCCGCCGCGTGGCCTTTGGCCTTGACGGGGTCCCAAATCTTTTCGATCTTGCCGTCCGAGCCGATGAGGAATGAGCTGCGCACGATGCCGAGAAAAGATTTGCCGAGAAACTTTTTCATGCGGCGCGCGCCGTAGGCTTCGATGGTTGTGAAGTCGGGGTCGCTGAGAAGAGGGAAATTCAGTTTGTACTTTTGCTTGAAACTCGCCTGAGCCTTCACGGGATCGGCGCTGGCACCAAGAATGACCACACCGAGCTTATCGAACTTCGCTTTGGCGTCACGAAACTCGGACGCTTCGATGGTTCAACCGGAGGTGTTCGCTTTCGGATAGAAATAGAGCAGGACGCGCTTGCCCTTGAAGTCGGCGAGGGAGACTTCGGTTCCTTGGTCCGATTGGAGATGGAAGTCGGGAGCTTTGTCGCCTGCTTTCAACATCGAATCACCTCACAAGATCCGCCTAAATGAACCGGGCAGCCACGAAAGCGGCGTCAAGACGCCGCACTCCAAGAGGAATCAAGACAGCAGCTTCCGCAGGATATCGTTGACGGCCTGCGGATTGGCCTGCCCCCGCGTGGCGCGCATGACCTGGCCGACAAAGAACTTGAAGACGCCTTCGTTGCCGGATTTGAATTTGGCGACGTTGTCGGGATAGTTCTTGATGACTTCGCGGGCGGCCTGCTCAATGGCAGAGGTGTCGCTGATTTGCGCGAGGCCTTCAACGGCTACGATTTCTGCGGCGCTACGGCCGGTTTCGAACATCGTTGCGAAAACCTTTTTTCCGACTGCACCGGTGATCTGGCCCGATTCGACAAGCTTAACCAGTTCAGCGAGCTCAGCAGAAGAGACTGGGCTGGTTTCAATTTCCTTATTTGTATCCTTCAGGCGACGAAGCAGTTCGGTCTGCATCCAGTTGGCCGCGCTCTTTCCTTTTGCGCCGGATTTCACCACAGCTTCGAAATAGTCCGCGAGCGCTTGGGAAGCGGTGAGGACTTCGGCGTCGTAGGGGGTGATGCCGTAGGTAGAGAGGAAGCGCACGCGCTTGGCGTCGGGGAGCTCAGGGAGCGAGCGAAGCACTTCTTCGCGCCAGGCGGAGCTGACGTGGATGGGGAGAAGATCGGGCTCGGGGAAGTAGCGATAGTCGTGGGCTTTTTCTTTCGAGCGCATGGAAACGGTGTGGCCTTCGGCCTGGTTCCACAAGCGCGTTTCCTGCGAAAGACGGCCGCCGCTTTCGAGAATGCCGATGTGGCGTTCGATTTCGAACTCGAGCGCCTTTTGCAGGTAGCGGAAAGAATTGAGATTTTTTACTTCGACCTTGGTGCCGAACTCCTTTGAGCCGCGCAGGCGCACGCTGACGTTGGCGTCGCAGCGGAGCGAGCCTTCCTCCATGTTGCAGTCGCTGACGGCGGTGTACAGCATGACTTGGCGAAGCGTCGTCAGATACGCATGTGCCTCTTCGGGAGTGCGCATGTCCGGCTCGGAAACGATTTCGCTGAGCGGAGTACCGCAACGGTTGTAATCGATATAGGCCTTCTGGGCCGATTGCGCGAAGCCTTCGTGAAGATTCTTCGCGGCGTCTTCTTCAAGGTGGAGGCGGGTGATGCCGATGCGCTTTTTCGCGCCGTCGTGGTCGATTTCGAGCCAGCCGCCCGTAGCAAGAGGAAGTTCGTACTGCGAGATTTGGTAACCCTTGGGAAGGTCGGGATAAAAATAGTTTTTGCGGGCAAAACGCGAATGGTCGTGGACGGTGCAATGGAGGGCGAGCGCCGCGCGCATGGCCATTTCGACAGCGCGCTTGTTGAGCACAGGCAAAGTGCCGGGCAGGCCGAGGCAGACGGGGCAGACGTTGGTATTCGGAGGATCGCCGAAGCGCGTCGAGCAGCCGCAGAAAATCTTCGAGTTGGTGAGAAGCTGGACGTGGACTTCCAACCCAATAACCGGCTCGTATTTCGCCAGCACATCGGCAGCAATCGCGCCTGCTTCTGGAGCAGATTTCGCCATGGCGGATCAGGAATTATAGCATCAGCGGCCACCTGAACCAGGCAACCGCAGCACAACGAGCGATTGCCTACGCGCCTTTGAGAGCCGGTTCCCGAAGAGCGGGAAAAAGGCGTTCCGCAAGCGCAAGTCCGCCGAAGAGCAGCGCTGCGTAAAGCGCGTCCCCAGCGAGGGTATTCCAAAAGAACGGGACGGCGGCGACGTAGCAGGCCGTCAAACCGGCGGCGGTGTGCGGATAAGTGGTTCCCCACGTCCACACCGCGAGATTAGTGACGACAAAGAATTGAAATGCGCCGAGAAAGGTGGCGCCGCCGATGCGTGCGACAGTGCGGCCACGCTTGAGCCATAAGCCGATCGCAACGTTTACAAGATAGCTCGCGTAGACAACAGGCATCAATTTATGGAAGCCGATGAAAAGGTCGCCCGCAAAAAGGGCGAGCAGTGGAATCAGAAACGCGAGGCGGCGGTCACGCACAAACGCGCCGGAGAACAGCGCCATTGCACCGACGGGCGTGAAGTTCCAGGGATGCGGCAGTATGCGTACGGCCGCCGCCAGCAGAATCACAACGAGGATGACGATCGTCCGAAGAACCAAGCCTTCCTTCATATCGTTTTCAGATTTCATTTTTGCACTTCCTCCTCTGGCAACAAATCGCAAAACGCAAAGGAATCACGTTCGACGACGTCGCCGATGCGAAAAGAGACAGGCCGGTGAAAAATCGGCCCGTCAAAGACAAAAGTATGAAATTCACCGTTTTCGCCGCACGGGTCGGTGTTTGCGGGAAGATCGTGGAAGAAAGAATCATCGAGCTCGCGGCCGGCGAAACTGCGGTCGAGGACTTTGCCATCGACGCAGACGGCAACGGCTCGGAACAGGTTGGCGTGAAATGTGCGGATAAGCTCACGCGTGTCGCGTTTCCAGATGGGGAATAGGGCAGACATGCCAACGCGTGCCAGATTTTTTTCGCGATACGCGCGAAGGTCCGCAAGGAAGATGTCGCCGAAGGCGACCTTTCGAATGCCCTCCTCATAGTGAAGGAGCAACGCTGCTTCCATGCGGGCTTCGTAGACGGGATTAGCGCACTGCGGAGGGATGCAGACCTCGTGCAGCGGCAACCCGATTGACTTCGCCTGCTGAGCGAGAAGTTCGCGGCGAACGCCATGCATGGCGATACGGTCGTAGCCTTCGGTGACCGTGGTGAGAAGAGCGGCCACACGATACTGCTCCTGTTGGAGCAGAGCGTGCAGCGCCATGGCGCTGTCCTTGCCGCCGCTCCAACAGAAGAGGACTGGCTCGGGAGTAGCCGGCCGTTGTGGTGTTTCAGGCCTCATTGGGTCTTGCCTTCAAATTCTAACGAGCGGGAAATTGGAAGCGGATTCCGGCCAGAAAATTGATGTGTAAAGCCGGGAAGCCAAACGCCGATTCGTATTTTTGGTTGAGGAAGTTGTTGAGTTGGCCGTGAATCTCGAGGCCCGCGGGGAGTTGATACGAGAAACCAGCGTTGGCAAGAACATAGCCCTTGGCGCGGAAGAGGCAAGGCAAACCAAGCTGGCAGGCAAAGGTGCCGAAGTTAGGTTCAACGTCCAAGACCGCACCGCGAATGTAGGCGTTGGTATTGAGAGTGAGAGCGCGATGGTGCCAGGTGATGTTGTATCCCGCGGATTCACGCGGGCGGCGGAGAAGCGGCTGGCCAACCTCAAAAGGAGCGCCAACCAAGCTACTGCCGTCCAGGGCGAGAACGGCGGTGTCCAACCAGGTGTACTCTGCGCCAAATTCCAACGGCCGAAACGGGCGAAGGCGCAAGGTCGTCTCGATGCCCTGCGCCCGCGAGTTGGCAAGATTGCCAGAGGTGAAGGTGCTGAGGTTCTGAAGAGAGCCGCCGAGAACGACGATCTGGTCTTTGTAGCGGTTGTAGAAATAGGTGACGTCGAAGACGGCGCGGTCGGAAAAGAATCTCTGCTCGATTCCGGCATCGAAGCTGGTGCTCTGTTCCGGTTTCAGCTTGGGATTGTTGGTAAAGGCCAGATCGAATCCATTTGGCGCGCGAATGCCAGTGCCAAAGCTGCTGTGGAGGCGCGTGGCACCGACCTGGCGGTCCGAACTCGATTCGCGCAGGACATAGGATGTGGCGATGCGCGGACTGACCTTGACCACGGAGCTTTCGGGCAAGAAAGGACGCGAGCCGAAGGCATCGGGCGGAAGCGCGGCCGTGCGCAGGTCGTCGATGCGGAGGCCGGTCGTGAGGAACCACCGGCGGATGGGGTTCCAGCGGTTCTCCGCGAAGTAGGCATAGCTTGCGCGAGGAAGAACAAAGGGATTGTTTTGCGCGTCGGCGATGAACGTATCCTGAATCTGTTCGTGGTTATATTCGAAGCCGTAGACAAAGATATCTTTATGCGAAACCGTGACCTCGCCATGGGTATTCGCCACGACGCGCAGATTCTTCAGGAAAGAGTCGCCAAAGGGCGAGATGAAGTAGGAACGGTTTGGAGCGACGCTGACGGAAAAGAGCTGCTTCAAACGTTCCGTGAATTGTTCGGAGTAGCTTGCCTGGTAGGCAAACAGGTTCTGCTTGTCGCGAGAAACGGTGTCTATGCCGCTGAAGAGGTGATCCGGGTCGGAACCGTAGGGCCCTGGAGCGCCGGCATCATTGGCGTCCCCAAAAAAGTGAAAGGTGAATTGGCGCTTGGGAGAGCGGGAATAGCCAAGATTTACATAAGAGGTTTGGTTTCTGTAGTGATCGTTGGCGACAACACCGCCGGTATCGAGACGTGAAAGACTATAGGCCCAACCGAAACCATGAGTGAGACCGCTGCCGCCGGTAGCGAAGCGCCGCGTGGTGAAACTGCCGCCTTCGGCAAGAAAAGAGAAGTGGGGCAGACCTTCACCTCGTTCGCTGACGATATTGATGACGCCGGCGACGGCGTTCGAACCGTACAGCGCGCTCGCGGGGCCGCGCGAAACTTCGACGCGATCAACGCCATCGGTTGCGATGGGGGAAAAGTCAAAGTCTCCACCGAATTGATTGAGTTGAATGCCATCGACCATAACGAGGTCGTAGTCAGAGTTTCCGCCGCGAATGAATACAGTTGCAGCGCCACCGCGGCGTCCGGTTTGGCTCACTTCCACACCCGGAACGCCTTGTAGAACTTGAATGACGCTCTCTGCGTCCCGGTCCTGTATCTCTCTTTTGGTGATGATGCTGACGGACGTGCCAAGCTGAGGAGCCAGTGCGCCCGCAAGAGAAGCGGATACGACTACCTGTTCCTGGACTGCGCTTAGTTTGAGATGCAGATCGAGCGTCGAAGCTTCTCCTGAGTCGAGTTCGATGTTGGCGCTGAGAACGGAAAAACCAGGAGCACTCACCGCCACAGCGTAGCTTCCAGGTGGAAGTTCTTCGAAGCGGTACCGGCCTTCCGAATCGGTGGTGCGCTCCTCGGAAGGAGTCAGGCCCGCGATTAGAGTGACCGTGGCGCGGGGAATGATTTTACCATCGGGATCAAGAACTTGCCCCTGTAGAGCGGCTTTTTCACCGCGTGTCTTGTTCTTATCGGAAGGTGCTTGACCTGCTGCGATTTGTACCTGAATCGAAGTGGAAGCGAAACTGAGGACTGCGAAAAAAAGGATGAAGCTGAGTCTGAATGTTTTCATGGTTCCTCCGCTCCCTCTCGCGCGGGAGTTGAAGGCTGGCCTGGCAATGGAGATGAATCGCGCAGGCTGCGGACTTCGCCGGTCTCCTGGCTTGGCGGCAGTTCCGTTCCCCTAAGGTTGCGGGGACCGGTGCGCGTCCTTCCCGTGGCGCTACCCGTCATTCTGAGGTGCGACCCGTAGAGGGCCGCGATCCTAATCCGGTGTGACGAGCGATGCGCCGCAGTGGCCGCGGCAGTACCTTATTCCGCCTTACAGTCGCGCGGCGGCGACGGCTTGTCTTGAGCCGACGATAGGGCTCCCTTGAAGGGGTGGCCGCGTAATCGTCAATCAAAGCGCAACCGCAGAGCGGTTGCCCGTCTTCCCGTGCACGAAGTCCACGGTGATTGTGGGGGGCTGAACAGCCCACTGTTAATTGTTCAGTTGCAGCAGCATTTCGCTGCCGCGCAAACGTAAAGGATCAGCGAACTTACTACTTTCCAGGCAACACGCTCACACGGGGACGCCCGGACGAGCCGAGCTCCACGGTAAGCGGCGTCTGAAAAACTTGTTCGAGCAATTCACGCTGAAAGACAGTTGCTGGAGGTCCAACGCGCAGACACTTGCCTTTCTGAAACAGCACAACCTGGTCGGCGTATTCCCCCGCAAGATTCAGCTCGTGCGTCACCACGACGACGGTGTAACGGTTGCCAGCGGCCAGTCGCCGCAACCCATGAAGAAGATCAACCTGCGCTCCAATATCGAGGTGGAGGGTCGGTTCATCCAAAAGTAGAAGCAAGGGCTGCTGCGCAAGAGCGCGTGCGAGGATGACGCGTTGCTTTTCGCCTCCGGAAAGCTGGTCCATCCAGCGGTCGCTGAGATGATCGGCCCCGACCTGCGCGAGAGCATTACGGGCGATGATCAAATCGTCTTCGGTTTCGAAGCGCAGCGTGCGGCCGTAGGGATGCCTCCCTTGCAGAACAAATTCCCATGCGCGGGAGGGAAACAAGAGGCGGCTTTCCTGCTGCACCATGGCGATGCGCTGTCCACGCATGCGCGGTGCGAGCGCGTGCGTGACGAATCCATTCAGAAGAACGCGGCCGGAGAGCGGCTCGAGAGCGCCGGCGATCAGCTTCAAGAGAGTGGATTTACCGCTGGCGTTTGGACCCAGAACCGCAACGACTTCTCCGGCCCGCGCTTGGAAGCTGGTTGCTTCCAGCGTGAACAACGGGGCCTGCGAGGGATTGGGGGAGTACGCGTAGCTAACCTGCTCGACGCTCAGACGAACATCGGGATTGCCCTGCCCTGCCTCTCCCGCAGAGCGACCTGCTGCCGAAGGCCAGCGAACTGGGCTGCTCATGCCATCCTCCGGCGGAGCAAATAGATGAAGAGCGGCGCACCGGCCATGGCCATCACTGCGCCGACCGGGAGTTCCGCTGGAGCCGCGACGGTGCGGGCGAGTGTGTCCGCGACAACGACGGCAATGGCCCCGCCGAGCGCCGCAGTAGGCAAAAGGATGCGATGGTCGGAACCGAAAATCCACCGCATGACGTGAGGGACGAGGAGCCCGACGTACCCGATCGCGCCGCTCACGGAAACAGCCAAGCCGGTAAGCAGGGACGCGGCGACGTAGACAACGAGACGCACGCGCGGAACATCGACACCGAGGTGCATCGCTTCCTTCTCTCCTGCGAGGAGCAAGTTGAGGTCTGCCGCGGTTGTGTAGATGGCTCCGGCGGCGAGGAAAAAACCAAACCTCAGCATCCAATTCACAATCGGCTGCAAGGGGCTTGATAGGTCGCCCATCATCCAGAACGCCATGCCACGGAAATTGCCGCCCGTCAAGGTGGTCATGAGATACATGATGATGGCGGATAGAAAAGAAGCCGAAATGATTCCCGCGAGAAGGAGCGTGCCACTGTCGATTTGGCCCTGACGCCGACCCAGGAAGTAGACCACGGCGATGGTGGCAGCCGCACCAAGGAAAGCGCCAATGGGTGTGAAAAGCGCGGCAATTTCCGGGGAGAGCGCAAGGTGGGGCTCGATGATCAGTCCGACGATTGCGCCGACGGCCGCGCCGCTCGAGACGCCCAAGACATAGGGGTCAGCTAGTGGATTCCGCAGCAGAGCTTGAAAACTGGCGCCAGCCACGGAAAGCGATGCACCTACAAGAATTCCCAGAAGGATGCGCGGCAAGCGAATATCGAAAACGATCATAGTGTATTCGCTGGAGAGCTCGCTCGTTTGATGGAACAGCACGCGGACCAAAGCGCGGCCAAGGCCATAAAGTGAAACGGGAACGGCGCCTAGTTTGAGGGCGATCACGACGACGACAAACAAAATCGCGCCGAGGACCGCGCAATGACCGAGCAATCGTCCGGCTGTCAGCGGGCGCAAGTGCAGACCCCCGGAAGATCGGAGTTGCGACCGCTGGAATCGAACGAGAGCAAAGAGGGAGGTGACTGAGCAGGAGGCGGAGTTATCTTCTGATTGTTCTCTTTTGCATCGTCCGGATGCTCCGAAAAGGCTTCGGGATGCAGTTGATGGGCAAGATCTTCGATGGCCGAAACAATCCGCGGGGCGGGCCGGTTCACGGCCTCGCTGATCACAGCGAAATGCCGGCTTCGGACCGCGTCAAGATTCCGCCATCCTGGGCGCGCCGCCAAAACATCGAAATCATTGGGCCCGGCTTCCGAGTGGGAAGAGGCCAAAACAAGATAATCCGGTTGCGAGCGCACCACTTCTTCGAGATTTACCTGGGGCCAGCTCTGCGGCAAATCGACGATGGATGTGGCGCCGGCGCGGCGCAATGCATCGGCTATGAACGTATCTTTGCCCACGGAGATGAGGGGTTCCGCCCACACGATAAAAAGAACGCGGCGCGGCGACAGGCCATGCAGGCGCTGCTCGAGATCGCCCAAGCGGCGATCGAGATCCGCGACGAGCGCGGTGCCTGCTTTCGGCGCCCCGAGCACACCGGCAAGCCGCTCGGAAGAAATGATATCGGCAACCGTGTGAGGATCCGTGGCATAGGCGGGAATTCCCAAACCGTCGAGGGCCCTAACAGTGTCCAAGCGATTGAAGCTCTTCGTGACCAGCACCAGATCCGGGCGCATGGCCACCAGCTCTTCGAGATTCGGATTGAGGGCGCCACCCACTTTGGGCTTTTTCTGCGCGTCCGCCGGATAATCGCAGAAGTCGGTGTCCCCCACGAGCCGGTCCTGCAAACCGAGGGCATAGATTGTTTCCGTCAGGCTAGGCGCGAGCGAAACGATGCGCTGAACGGGCTGCCGAATGCGAATGGTGCGGCCCACCTCGTCAACGACCTCTTTGTAGACCGGCGCCGGCGCAGAATTGGCCAAGGCTGTTTGTGCGCGTACCTCCGCACTCCAGGCCATCGCGCAAAACAACAGCGCGGCAAGAGTAGCTCTCAGCGGAGCATTCATTTGGGCGGCGTTCAATGCCACTCCAATTCTCTCCCGAGGAGAAGATTTCTCCTGCACAAGAAAAAAGCCCCGCGAGACACCTGGGGCTTGCGGCATCGCTTTTTCTCGCGAAAAGCGCTGGCCTCTGCGGCGCGGGAGGGCAGCCTGGCTTGCGGCACATTCAGCCGCTTACAGTGGCGGGACCGCGGCCGATTCTCACGGCCTTCCCCTCTTCCCTTGCCTGCAAATTGAAAAATCAGTGTAAGCCGCGAAACCCAAGGTGTCAATCCGCGGAACGACGGCGGCAGGCGCTGGCAATCTCAACGATTCTTCCAATTTGGTTTGCGCTTTTCCACCAGTGCGCGCAGGCCTTCCTGTGCGTCCTCCAAGCGATAGAGCTCATTCAGGAAGATGCTCATCGAGTGCTTAAGGCCATCGCGCAGAGAAAGACCCATGCCGCCCATAATCGCTTTTTTCGCCATCGTCAGCACGGGACCGGAGTGCGCTGTAATACGCGCGACCAGATCATTTACGGCTTGCTGGAGTTGCGCTTCGGGGACGAGGCGATTGACAAGTCCCAGTTCGAGAGCGCGCTCGGCGGTCACCGGTTCACCGGTCAGCACTAGTTCGAGCGCCGTCTTTGGTCCCACCAGAAAGGGGAGAATCGTCGAGGCCAGCGGAGGAAATATCCCGATGGAAATTTCCGGCTGCGCAAAACGCGCTTTCGGAGTTGCGACCACCAAATCGCAAAATGCCGCCAGCTCCGCTCCCCCTCCGATGGCTGGACCGTTGACCACACAAACGACGGGCTTGCCGACATCCAGCATGCGGGAAAAAGTGGCGTGAAAGGCATCCAGCATCTGGAAGACGCGCTGGGATGTGTATTCACCGATGTCGATGCCGCCGCAAAAGACTTTGCAAGCGGAGTCGAGCAGGATCAGTTTCACGTCATCGCGCTCACCGGCAAAGGTAATGCCGTCGGCCATCTCCCGGAGCATCGCTTCGTTCAGCAAATTATGATCGGGACGGTTCAGGGTCATGCGGGCGACGCCACCGTCGACGCGCAGCTTGATGTTTTGGAATTCCTCTGGCTTTCGTCTCTCGGGCCGGGAAACGTACTCTTCGGCGTTGACCGGTTCAATCATGGCCTGCCCTCCTGGATGCTTACAGACAGAACGGTTTCTGCTCGCCACTGGGGTGGAGCAAATTCGATGCTAACACGGCAATTACACATCGCCTTGAGCGTGGGAGTAGGACGTGCGCAAAAGGTTTGCACTGTAAATTGGAAGAAAGGCGGACTCAACGACGACATCTGTTTTGGCCTTCCCCCCGCAGATGAGCGTTTCAGCCTTTTTATTTCTTTGCATAAAGATATGTTTTGCTACATCTTCTTCCCTAGTGAAGTGATGGGAGATCGCTTCTTGCTTGCAGACAAAACCTCATCGCGCCGCGAAAGCGAGACGGCAGCGGCAACTCAGTTCGCTGGCTTCGTTGATGCCGAGGGTTTTCCATCCAGCACTGCTTGGAAAAAGGCGCCAGCGATTCGATTCTGTGAGGATTGGCAGGGAAAGGAGGCCGATCTGCAGCGTGAGACCCAAGTGCGCCTGCTTTGGACACCCGCGGCCCTTTATCTCAGGTTTCGAGCGCGCTACCGTGTCCTTACCTTTTTTTCGGACGCGGAGCTCAATGGACGCAGGGACCAGCTCTGGGACCGCGATGTCGCGGAAGTTTTTCTTCAACCGCCGGGATCAGGCGAACGCCGGTATAAGGAGTTTGAGGTCAGCCCAAATGGCTTTTGGATCGATTTGGATATCGCGCCCGGAGAAAAGCACGACTTGCACAGCGGATTGACGCGCCGCGTAAAGATCGACGACGCCAAAAAAGTCTGGGTCGCGGAGATGGCCTTGCCCATGAAGTGTCTGACCGTGCAGTTCGACTCCGCCGCAGCCTGGCGAGTGAACTTCTACCGAGTGGAAGGCCCGGCCGAGCCGCGATTTTATGCCGCTTGGCGCCCGACCGGAACGCCGGAGCCGAATTTTCACGTGCCCGAAGCTTTCGGCTGGCTGGTTTTTGTTACTTCCCCACAGGCAAGCGGTTAGATGACAGCGGGCTGGCGCCTCGGGGCTTTTTTGCCTATGCTCTTCGCGTGAAAAATCTCTTGGCATTCCGAAAAACTAAACCTCTTCGGCAACTTGCTCGTGCATTCCTGTTGCTGACCGCGGCTCTCGCACAAATCCCTGGAGCACACTCGAGTCAAGCGGGGCCGCAAAAAACAAATGCAACCGCCCCGGCGGTGAATAAAGTTGAGCCCCCGAGTTGGTGGGTGGGACTTACCCCGGACCTGATGATCCTTCTTTCCGGGCACAACCTCGAGGCAACGCACGCCGCGTGCAACATGCCGAGCCTGCGCGTGGAGCGTACCCAGTCGAGCGCTGGCGGAGATTATTTGTTTGTCTGGCTGAAGATCGGGGCGGACGCAAAGTCGGGCACTGCGGTCTGCCGAATCACGACCCCCGCTGGAACAACGTCATTCGAACTGCCGCTGGCAGTACGCATGCCAACCCTGAAGAGGAATCAGGGCCTTTCCCCCAATGACGTGATTTATCTCATCATGCCGGACCGCTTCGCCAACGGGGATCCAACGAATGACGAGCCCGCAGAAGCTCCCGGTTCGTATGACCGTTCGAAAGCGCGCGCTTATCACGGGGGTGACTTGCGCGGCATCCGCGATCACCTTTCTTACTTGAAAGATTTGGGCGTCACAACGCTCTGGCTGACACCCGTCTTAAAGAACGGCGCGGCTCAGGATTATCACGGCTATGGCGCCGTGGATCTTTACGCGATCGATCCGCATCTCGGTACCCTGCTGGATTACCAAGAGCTCGTTGCGGGGGCACATAAGCAAGGCATGAAGGTCTTCTTTGACATCGTGCCGAATCACATCGGGCCAAGGCATCCGTGGGTTACGGACCCGCCGATGCCGGACTGGTTTCACGGCACCCTGCAACGCCACCTGAATTCCTCTTCTCCGCTGAAAGGATCGTTCTATGGGAGGCCGGACGGCCAAGCCATCACCAATGACCCATTCGAGACGATTGTCGATCCTCATGCACCGCCACGGCTCTCGCGGAACCTGACGGAGGGCTGGTTCGCGGGGATACTTCCCGACATGAACACGGAGAATTCACTGGTAGCCCAATATCTATTGCAAAATGCCATTTGGTGGGCGGAGATCTCGGGCTTGGACGGCTACCGCGTCGATACATTCCCGTATGTCGGCCGCAAATTTTGGGCAGATTGGAATGCCGGTCTGCACCGGATTTATCCGCGTTTGACGACGATTGGTGAAGTTTTTCACGGCGACCCAAGCGTCACTTCGTTCTTCGTTGGCGGACAAAAGCACTACGACGGAATCGACACCGGACTGACAACCCTTTTCGATTTCCCGATGTTTTTCACGCTGCGCGACGTCATCCTGCGCGGGGCGCCGGTGGGACGCATCGCCAATGTCCTTCGCTACGATTCGCTCTACCCTCATCCGGATGCGCTCGTGACGTTTTTTTCAAATCATGACGTGCCCCGCTTTGCGAGCGCCGAGGGAAGTTCGCTGGCGAAACTCAAACTCGCATTTGGCTTGACGCTCACTCTTCGAGGGATTCCCGAGTTTTATTATGGCGACGAAAT
>WNFG01004049.1_pt1 | contig 16692 bp, 18 predicted proteins | sample 5400431 | NCBI WGS metagenome assembly WNFG01 (sample SAMN13153346, study PRJNA577476) | soil metagenome | isolation source: 120 cm saprolite under Douglas fir tree site 2 hole 3 replicate 2 | place: USA:California | collected 2015-04-18 | reverse complement strand
ACGGAACGGCCTACATCGTCAGCGAGCTGCTGGAAGGGGAGACGCTTCGCGAGCGGCTCGAGCGCGGCCCGCTGGCAACGCGCCGCGCCGTCGACGCGGCGCTGCAGGTGGCGAACGGTCTGGCCGCGGCGCACGAGAAATTGATCATCCATCGCGATCTCAAGCCGGACAACATCTTCCTCACGCGCGACGGGCGGGCCAAGATCCTCGACTTCGGCATCGCCAAGTTGAGCGCGAAGTCCGACGACGGCGGGATTTTTCAGCAGGCCGCCACCGTCGGTTACATGTCCCCCGAGCAGGTGCGCGGCGAGAAGGTCGATACACGATCCGACATCTTCGCCTTCGGGGCCATCCTCTACGAGATGCTGACCGGCAACCGCGCCTTCAAGCGCAGCTCGTCGATCGAGACGCTGAGCGCGATCCTGAAAGAGGATCCGCCGGAACTGGCCGAATCGCTGCCGAACGTCCCTCCGGCGCTGGAGCGGCTCACGCGCCGCTGCCTGGAGAAGGATCGCGAGCTGCGTTTCCAATCGGCGCGCGACCTGGCCTTCAACCTGGAAACGATGTCGGCCGTCTCGACGCCCGGCACGTTCTCCAACGTTCCCAATCCGTCGTCGGCGCATTCGACGACGCTGCGGATGCAGCCCGACCCGACGGCCCGGCGGACATCAGCAACGGCCGTTCGCCCGGCGACCTCGGCGATGCCGGCGACGGTTCGGCATCCGGCGCTGCCCGTACAGAAGCCGCGCCGCGTCTCGCCGTTTCTGCTCACGCTCCTCTTCATCGTGGCCATCGCCGGCGCGGCGTGGGGCGGCTGGTACTTCGCCACCAATCGGATGAAAGAGGAGGCGCCGCCGGAAGTGGTCTTCCATCGGATGACCTTCCGCCGCGGCGAGGTGCGCTCGGCGCGTTTCGGTCCGGACGGCGATTCGATCGTCTATAGCGCGGCGTGGGACGGCAATCCAGCCGAGGTCTTCGTGGCCAACCGGCAGAGCCCGGAGGCGCGGCCGCTGGGCGTGAAGGACGCGGACGTGCTGGCTGTTTCGAAATCGACGGAGCTGGCCGTGCTCCTGCGCCGCGACCGGCTCACCGGCCTGGGCACGCTGGCGCGCGTTCCGTTCGCGGGAGGCACGCCGCGCGAGGTCGCCGAGCAGGTGCTGCAAGCCGACTGGTCGCCGGACGGCACGAACCTTACCGCCATCCGCGGCGGCAATGGCACGTTCCGCATCGAGTCGCCGATCGGGCAGACGGATCGCTTTCGTCGAGTCGTACGGGGGAAAGGACTACGTCGCCATCCTCGAGACCAAGGCCGCCAAGCCGGTTTCGATTCCGCCCGGATGGAGTCACGGCGTGAACGGCTTGGTCTGGGCGCCTAACGGCAAGGAGATCTGGATTACCGCCACCGACACCGGCGCACCGCCGGCGCTTTACGCGGTCAATATCGAGACCGGCGATACGCGGCTGGTCAATCGCCTCACCGGCTCGATGCGGCTCTACGACATCTCGCCGGCCGGTCACGTGCTGCTGTCGAACGGGATGTGGCGCGCGGCGCTGGAGGTGCAGGCGCCGGGGGAGACGACGGAGCGCGATCTCTCGTGGCTCGATTGGTCGAACCTGGCCGATCTCTCGCGCGACGGGCGGACGATTCTCTTCAATGAACCGCGCGAAGGCGGCGGCGCCGCCAGCGCGATGTTTCTCCGCCGCCTCGACGCGCCGACGCCCGTGCGTATCGGCGACGGCTATGGCGACGCCATCTCGCCGGACGGCAAATATGTTCTCGGCCACAGCCGGGCGAAGCTGGTCGTCGTTCCGACCGGCAGTGGAGAGGCGCGCGAGCTGAAGACCGACGGCGCTTTCGACCCCGGCGCGGCCTGGCTTCCGGACGGACGGCGCGTCATCGTCGCCGGCGCGCTGCCAAAGAAGGGCTACCAGCTTTACTTGATCGATACACTCGACGAATCGGTCAAGCCAGTCTCGCCGGAGAACATCTGGGGCGATGCCTATCGTCCGTTCGCCGTCTCGCCGGACGGCCGCTATGTGGCCGGGATGACGAAGCAGCAGACGATCGCACTCTACCCCGTCGACACGAACGCCGAACCGTCGATCGTTCCCGGTATCGAGCCGGGAGAAGTGCCGATCGCCTGGTCGGCCGACGGTGCCTCGCTCTTCGTCTACCGCCCTACCGCCCTCCCCGCGCAGGTCACGCGCGTGACCCTTGCCACCGGCGCGCGCGAGCCGTGGAAGCAGTTTTCACCCACCGATCCCGCCGGCGTCTACAAGATCGCCCCCATCTGCATCACCCCCGACGGCACCGTCTACGCCTACAACGCGCTGCGGATGCTGGGGGATCTGTACGTGGCGGATGGCCTGAAATAGCGGCTTCACCGCGTTGTCGGTTGTCGGTTATTTGCGCTGGCGCGCGTTATCGGTTGTCAGTCGTCCGCGCTGCCGCGCGTGGTCAACGAGGGACCGTCTCCGGCAACGCGTCGCGCGCAATCAACCGACAACCGGCGACGGCGAAGCCGCAGTTATTCAGCCGCAGCTATGCAAAGCATGGGGTCGCCGCTATACTGCGCCATCCATTTTTCAGGGGATCCGGGAGAGCAGGCACGAATGGCGAAGGTGCAGGGTAAGAAAGCGGCTACCAGTGTAAAGAAAAAGGCTGCCGCGAAAACGGTAGCGGCCACAAAAAAGAGCAAGAAACCGGCCTCGAAGAAGCCTGCCGCGAAGCCGAAAGCCGCGGTGAAGAAGAAGGCCGCGAAGGTGGTGGCGCCGAAGAAAAAGCCAGCGCCGAAGAAACCGGCACCGAAGAAGCCAGCGCCCAGGAAGAAGGCCGCTTCGAAAAAAGCCGCTCCGAAGAAGGCCGCTTCGAAAAAAGCTGTACCGAAGAAGGCTGCACAGAAGAAGGCTGCTCCGAAGAAAGTCGCTCCGAAGAAGGCTGCTCTGAAGAAAGCCGCTCCAATCGCGGCGTCGAAGGCCGCGGCCAAGCCTGCCGCGAAAACGACCGCAAAATCCGCGAAAGTGGAGAAGGCGGCCGAGCCGAAGGTGAAGCCGGCAGCGAAAGTTGCGGCGGCGCCGGCTCCCGCCCGTGCCACCGACGAAAAGAAACGCCGCCGCTCGCGTCCGCGCGTGACCTCCAACGGACCGGCAACGGCCGCCTGGTTTTCGCAAGGCGACAAGCCACGGTCGTCGTCGTTCATCCCCGCGCCGCCGCGTGCCGAAGCGCCGTCGCTCGTGGCCGCGCCGCCGGCATCCTCCGATCGCCTGGTCGGATCGCACGAGCTGACCGAATTCGCGGTGCGCACCGTTCCGGTCCGAATCGATATCGAGGCCGGCGGGGGCTCCCAACGAGACCACCCTCAAGGTCGGCGAGGGGATCGAGTGGGATTTCCGCTACCTCGGCGGCGCCGACGTCGTCATCGAAGAGATGATCATCGAATTTGCCAAGCCATCGCCCTTCACCACCACCATCTTCCGCTCCCGCCGCCCGGGCGCCGCCCGCCCGCACCGCCAGCTCTCCGGCCCCGCGCAGGCATCCGCCTCCGGCAAGAACCTGCAATACATCGTCCGGGCCTTCAACGCCTTCAAGACGGAGATGGCGGTGGCGAAGCCGGCTCTGGCGGTAACGTAGCGCTTCGCGCGTTGTCGGTTCTCAGTGATGCGGATTGTCTCAATCGGCTGACAAACCGATAACCGACAACGCGAAGCCACGTTATCGCGCGTGCTGTTCCTGCAGCGTCAGGATCGTCTTCAGTCCTTCGCGCAGCGAGCGGATTCCGTCGACGGCCGCGGTGGCCGCGGTCAGGGTGGTCAGGCAACTGATGCTGTGCTGCAGCGCGGTGCGGCGGATGTAGGTGTCGTCGTAGAACGATTTCTTTCCAAGTGGCGTGTTGATGATCAGGGTCACCTCGCCGTTGATCATCCGGTCGACGATGTTCGGCCGCTCCGACTCATGCACTTTGAATGCGAGGCCGGCCTCCACGCCGTTGTTCTGCAGGTAATCGCGCGTTCCTGATGTGGCGACTACTTTGAATCCGAGCTGCGTGAGATCCTTCGCCAGTTGCACCACGACCGGCCGCTTGTCGTTGTCGTTGACGGACATGAACGCGGTACCGCGGAGGGGGAGATCGATGCCGGCCCCGAGGAGTGCTTTGGCGTAGGCCTCGCCGAACGTCGCGGCGGAGCCCATCACCTCGCCGGTCGACTTCATCTCCGGACCGAGCACCGTATCCTCATGCGGAAAGCGGCCGAAGGGAAAGACAGGCGCCTTCACGAAATAGTCGGCCACGCGCGGCTCGTGGGTGAGCCCCAGCTCCTGCAGCGACATTCCGGCCATCACTTTCGCCGCGATCTTGGCGAACGGCACCCCGGTCGCCTTCGAGACGTACGGCACGGTTCGCGAGGCGCGCGGATTCACTTCGAGCACGTAGAGATCGCCGTGGTAGATCGCGTACTGCACGTTCATCAGGCCGATGACGTTCAGCGCTTTCGCCAGTTGCACCGTGCGCCGGCGGACGCGGTCCTGCTCGCGCAGGCCGATGATGTAGGGCGGGATCACCGTCGTTGAATCGCCGGAGTGAATGCCGGCTTCCTCGATGTGCTCCATCACGCCGGCGATCACGACGTCTTTTCCATCCGAAATGGCGTCGACGTCGAGTTCGATGGCATCTTCGAGAAAACGATCGATGAGGATCGGATGGCCGGGTGCCGCCTCCATCGCATAGCCGACATATTCGCGCAGGTTCGATTCGTCGTAAACGATGGCCATTGCCCGTCCGCCGAGCACGTAGGAAGGGCGGACCACGACCGGAAAGCCGATGCGGCGGGCCACTTCCATTGCCTCCGCCTCGTTCATGCCGGTGCCGTTCTCGGGGACCAGGATCTCGTGCTCGCGTGCAAGGGCACCGAATCGTTCGCGGTCTTCGGCGATGTCGATCGATTCGACCGACGTTCCCCACATCGGCACCCCGGCCGCGGCCAGCGACTTGGCCAGCTTCAGCGGCGTCTGCCCGCCGAACTGGACGATGACGCCCTCCGGTTTTTCGAGCTCGACGATCTCCAGCACGTCTTCGAGCGTGAGCGGCTCGAAATAGAGACGGTCGGAGGTGTCGTAGTCGGTCGACACCGTCTCCGGGTTACAGTTGACCATGATGGTCTCGAAGCCGATCTCGCGCAGCGCAAACGACGCGTGGACGCAGCAGGTATCGAACTCGATCCCCTGGCCGATGCGGTTTGGCCCGGAGCCGAGGATCATCACCTTGCGGCGTGACGTCGGCGCGGCCTCGCATTCGCGCTCATAGGTCGAGTAGAGATACGGCGTCGTGGCCTCGAATTCGGCGGCACAGGTGTCGACGCGCTTGTAAACGGGGCGGACGCCGAGGGCGTGGCGGTGCTTGCGGACTTCGTCTTCAGAAGATCCTGTCAGCGCCGCGATCTGTTTGTCGGAGAAGCCTTCGCGTTTGAGGGCTACGAGTGACTTTTCCGCGAGATGGGGGAGTTGCGCGTTGGCTAATAGTTGTGCATCGGCTGCGACAGACGTCTCCATCTCCACGATCTTTTGGATCTCGCGCAGGAACCAGCAGTCGATCGAGGAGAGGTCGTTGATCTCGTCGACGGTCATGCCCGCGCGGAAGGCGTCACCGATGGCGAAGATGCGTTCGGGCTGGGGGGTGCGTAGCAGCCTCTCGCAGGTATCGCGGTCGTAGCCGCGCGATTCCAGGCCGAAAACGCCGATCTCGAGCGAGCGAAGGCCTTTCTGCAGCGCTTCGTTGAACGTCCGCCCGATGGCCATCGATTCGCCGACGGACTGCATCGACAGGCCGAGCGTCGGCTTCGTCTGGCGGAACTTCTCAAATGCAAAGCGCGGGATCTTTACGACGACGTAGTCGATGGTCGGTTCGAACGAAGCAGGCGTCTTCCTGGTGATGTCGTTGGGGATCTCGTCGAGCGTGTAGCCGGCGGCCAGCTTCGCGGCGAACTTCGCGATCGGGAAACCGGTGGCCTTCGATGCCAGTGCCGAGGAGCGCGAGACGCGCGGATTCATCTCGATGGCCAGACGGCGGCCGGTGGTCGGATGGACCGCGAACTGGATGTTCGATCCGCCGGTCTCGACGCCGATGGCGCGGATGATCCGCTTGGCCTCGTCGCGCATGGCCTGGTACTCGGTGTTCGTGAGCGTTTGCTGCGGGGCAACGGTGATCGAATCGCCGGTGTGGACACCCATCGGGTCGAAGTTCTCGATGCTGCAGACGACGATGACGTTGTCCGCCTTGTCGCGCATCACCTCGAGCTCGAATTCTTTCCAGCCGATGACCGACTCCTCGACCAGCACGCGGTGTACCGGCGAGAGCTCGAGACCGTGGCTGACGACGTCGCGCAGCTCTTCGACGTTGTAGGCGATGCCGCCGCCCGATCCGCCGAGGGTGAACGACGGCCGGACGACCAGCGGGTAGCCGATGCTCGCCGCGAACCGCTCGGCGTCTTCCTCGGTGGCCGCATAGGCCGAGCGCGGCACCTCGACGCCGATCTCGACCATCTTCTCTTTGAAAAGCTGCCGGTCCTCGGCGGTCTTGATCGCTTCCGCGTTCGCCCCGATCAGCTCAACGTTGTGCCGTGACAGAGCACCGTTTTCGTACAGCGCCATGGCCAGGTTGATGCCGGTCTGGCCGCCGACCGTCGGGAGAATGGCGTCCGGTTTCTCGCGCTCGATGATCCGTTCCAGCGTCTCGGGCGTGAGCGGCTCGATGTAGGTTCGATCCGCGAACTCCGGGTCGGTCATGATCGTGGCCGGGTTCGAATTGACGAGGATGATCCGGTAGCCTTCGTCCTTCAGAGCCTTGCAGGCCTGCGTGCCTGAATAGTCGAATTCGCACGCTTGTCCGATGACGATGGGGCCGGATCCGATGATGAGAATGGAGTTGATGTCAGTGCGCTTCGGCATGAGGCGGGGCGCATGATACAAGCAGTTACGGTGTCTCGCGGTTTCGGAGTCTCGCGGTATCGTGGCGGCTACTCTCGCGCCCTGGCATACAACCGCGAGACCTCGTAACCGCGTCATGCAACGCTTCATCTCATGGGACCAGATCGACGTCCGGGTCGACGGCGCGAAGCTCAACGCGCTGGCGGCCACCTTCCGCGTCGATCCGATCGAGCGGATGGAGCTGCAGTTCTTCAATGGCTTGCTGCGCATTGCCGGTACGATCCGGAAATTCATCAGCGTGCCGTTTACCGTCGATATCCGCGAGATTCGGCCCAGCGGCCGTAGCGTAAGTGTTCCGATCTCCTCGGCGTCGGCGTTCGGCGCGCTGCCGATTCCTCAATTTCTCTTCGGTCTTGTCCGAAACCAGCTTCCCGCCGATCTGTTGCGCTACGAGGATCCGGCGACGTTCGTTGTTTCATTGGAGCGCTTCTTGCCATCATTCATCGATGCGGACATCCAGAAAATCTGGATCATCGACGGCGGCCTGGCGGTGACCCTCGGGAGAGGCGGCGCCGACCTTCCACCATCTTCGGAGGAAAACCATGGAAGAGACGCCTGACGCGGTCCCAGGCGGGACTGATGACGATTTCGCACGCGAGATCCGCGAGGCCCTGCAAAACGAACTGCCGCAGGACGAACTGCCGCGCGACCGCGCCACCCGTTTCTACGACCGCATCCGCAACACGATCCAGCGTTATGTCGACGGCAAGGGGAAGTTGCTGGGCAGGACGGCGGAGTTTCTTCTGCTCGTTCCCGACGTCTTCATCCTCCTGTGGCGTCTCACCACCGACTCGCGCGTGAACAGAAAGGACAAGATCCTTCTCGGCAGCGCGGTGGCGTACTACGTGATGCCGTTCGATCTGATCCCCGAGGCCATCGTCGGACCAATCGGCTATCTCGATGATCTCGTCTTCGGTGTCTACGTCCTGAACAAGGTCCTCGGCAGCGTCGATGCCAGCATCGTCCGCGAGCACTGGAGCGGCAGCGAAGACGTGCTCGACTCCATCCAGCGCGTGCTCAACGCCGCGGAATCACTGATCGGAAAAGACCTGGCGGGGAAGATCAAGAAGATGATGGGGAAGTAGTTAGCCGGTTGTCCTGAGCCGCCGGCGCCTGGATCATCCCTATGGTCTCGCGGGATCAAAGCGACTCAAGAGAAGCAAGCCGCCGCCGAAGCAGCTCCCGCTCCGCATCCGTAGGCGCGGAAGCGAGGGCCCGTTCAAGGTAGAGTCGCGCCTCCTCGTTGTGCCCAGCGCGCCGATGCAACTCCCCAAGCACGGCATCCCACAAGTGGTATCCAAGCAACCACGGGGGCGGCTCAATGGTCTTCAGGAGGGCAAGCCCCGCCTCAGGCGAATGAATCCTGCGAGCCGGTTAAAGGGCCTGACAAGCCGGAAGGATTGGAGGTATCGGTCAGAAGGACGCCATCTCCCGGATTTCCACGCATGCGCCGGGCGTTTGCATCATCGGCATCGCTTTCACCACGGCTACCGCGCCTTCGTAATCATCCGCGGCGATGATCATGAAGCCGCCCACGATTTCTTTCGCCTCGGCAAAGGGTCCATCCGTAACGCCGGAGGCGGTGAGGACCTTGCCGGACGGTTTCAACTTGCTGCCCATATCGAGGATGTTGGCTTTGAATGTTTCCTTCCATTCGTTAAAGGCGGCGAACATCTCCTGCATTTCCGCGGGCGAAGGTTTGTTTTGGCTGGGTGCGCCGCGGTACATGCAGAGGTATTTTTGGGTCGGCATCTGCTTCTCCTAGTGTTGTTTTTGCGCCCATCAGTGCGGCGTCATCCAAGAGACGCGCGGAGAGGGGCCAATCGGACACTTGAACCAAAGTTTTTTCGCTGCCCCAAGCTTGGCTTTTCACTGCGCGGCCTCGTGGGATCGATAGTCGTGCTGCGGGCCATCATCTTTTCGCTGGCCTCTTCCGGGGCCTCGCCGCCCCGGACTTCTTCGCTGGCAGCCCGCACACGAAGTCGATGCCGCACTGGAGCCATTTCGCGAGAGCGGCATCGGTCTTGTAGCCTGCGGGGTCTACGTACACCATGCCAGTCAGGGACCGGCCGGTGAAGTCCATGGGTCGCGCGTGCGGTTGAGCCAGAGCCCTCTCGTACCCGTCCGGCCCGATGCGAACCATCAACGCCGCATTCGTGAGGCCGCAGCACATGCTGCCGTTTACCATGAAGCACAGCCCGCCGAACATCTTCTTCTCGATGACGTCCTCTCGCGTGGAGAGGATTCTTCGCACCCGGTCGGCCGTCTTCTCGTCGTAGCCCATCGCGTGGTCACCCTGCCATCGAAGGTCTCTCGCGATGGATCAGCCCGAGAAGGAGGCCGAAGACCGTGAACTGAACCAACCCAACCGCCAGTTCGACAGCGATCCAACTCGCGACCGAGGGCACCATGTACTTCGCCGCCTCGGCGCAAGCGGTGTAGGAAACCAGGAAGGCACCCATTAGCCACGAGAAGCCGAGCGCGCTCTTCGTCGTGCTCTTGCCGCCGGCAAAACGCGTGTACAGCACGGAAAGCACGACGCCCTGAATCAACATAGCAAGCATGCCGAACTGAAACAGCGTCTCCTTGCGGATGTAGGTCACTGCAGCGTAATGATCGGCGAAGACCAGAAAATGGGATGGCGCCTGCGTGCCAAAGGTCGCTACTACCCAGGCTAGAACTGTCAAAGAGCCCTTCTTCATGATTCGGTCCTATTGATCGCTTTCAACGTTCTGTGGTGCACGCTTCTTGCGTGCGTCGTCGGACTGGAACAGTGTTGGCTGAATTCCGATCAGACAATCTTCGCGCCCTCGGGCGGCTTCGGCTCGCCGACGGTCTGGTAGAACCACACCTCGTAGCCGCACGGGTCCATCACCTTGAACGTCTTGTCGCCCCACCACTGCATCGCCAGTGGGTCCGTGATCTTTGCGCCCTTCTTCTTCTTGAGCTGATCGTGGTACGCGACGACGTCGGCGACCTCGAGGTAGATCTCGACGGGCTGCTTTGTCGGTCCCGCCTTGCTGCCCGGAGCCTTCCCGGGCGCGCGCCCGAACATGATGCGCGCGCCATCCTTGATGACAGTGCAGAAGTCGAACTGGCCATCCTTACCGACCACGCCCATCACGTGGTCGAAGCCGAGCGTGTCGACGTAGAAGCTGCGGATCTCGTCGACGGACTCGACGGCGATGATGGGCATCACTTCCCTGCGTGCTGGTTTGCTCATGTCTTTCTCTCCTTCGCGCCGGAGCGCGCAATCGTTGTCTACAGCGGCATCCTCCCACCTCACCATTGTCAATTTCAACTACTCGTGGTAGTAGAAAGATCGCGATGCGCGTGCCCGATCCGGAGCTGCTGGAGGAAGTCGGTCTCACCCTTTATGAACGGAGGGCGCTTGTAGCTCTTATGGGTTTCGGTATCGCCGACGCGGCGTCAATCTGTCACGAGGGCGGCGTTCCGACCTCGAAGATCTACCTGGCCATGGAGAAGCTGGCCCGACTCGGCCTAGCACAGGTGCAGCCGACGCGCCCGAAGATGTACGCGGCGCTTTCCGCGGACACTGTTGTCGACCGTGTGGTGGAGCTCGCGCGCGAACGAGCGGAGCGCTTCGCGGCCGGCTCGCAGGACCTCCGCCGCCTGTTTGGATCACTCCCCGGACGGCTTCGTGGACGACAGACCTTCGTCGACCTGGCCCTCGGTGCCGAAAGCTACGTCAAGCGACACCTGGTGCACCTCGCCGCCGCGCAGGAGAAGATCCTCTCGTACATGGAGCACAGCGACCTGCAATCGATCGATCAGGCGGTCGCCTCTGGATTTCCGATTCTCCGCCGCATCGCGAGGAACGCCGCCGAGAGGAAGGTACGCCAGCACGTCGTGTTCGGGTTCTCGTACCAGGGCGCACCTCGGCTGATGGAGTTTCTGAAGAAGCACCGAGCCGAGGTCCGCCACCTCACCGGAGTTCGCTACTCGGGCGAGCTTGGTCATCCGTTTCACGTTGTCGACGGGGAGGTGGTCATCCTGCCCCTCGACCACCCCTTCGTGCCGGAGGGACGCTTCGCGTCGCTGCTGGTCCGCGACCGGGATCTGGCGCAGAACCTGACCGATGGGTTCGAGGGACTGTGGCGTAAAGCGATGAAGAGTTTGCAGGAGATCAACTTCGACCCCCGCGGCGCCCAGCAGCCACCGACGGCCGAGTAGACCGCGTTCCCGGCACCCAGACCGAAACCACTGCGCATGGCCGCGGGCTGGTCTGCCAGGCTCCGTCTGGTGAAGGAAGGGAGCGTCGAGTTGGCACAAAGCCCCTTATCGGACCTTTCTGTTCGACGTCTAGGATGATAGTTTCGGCCCCTCCCCCACGTACCGCGCTCTCGGCCGGATCATCTCGTCCTTCGCGTACTGCTCGATGGCGTGACCGATCCAGCCGATGCTGCGGCCGAGGGCGAAGAGCGTCAGCGCCGCGCCACGATCGAGCTTGAGTGCCCGGGCCAGGATCACGAGCGCGAAATCGATCGTCGGCTTGTCGCCCGTGAGCTCTTCTCCGGCCTTGGCCAGGCTGCGAGCGAAAACGACCTCCGGCGATTTGGCGAAACGCTTTGTCAGCAGTTCCATCAGCAGCGCGGCGCGCGGGTCGCCGTCGGCATAAAGGCGATGTCCGAAGCCGTGGATCGGCTCGTGCCGGCGAAGGCGGTCGGTCAGCGCCTTGCGCACGTCGCGGGTGCGGCGAAGGTCGGTGAACATCGATTCGACCTTTTCGCTCATGCCGCCGTGCTTCGCCCCCTCGATCGCCGTCAGTCCCGCGACGACGACCGCATAGGGACTCGACCCCGCCGAGGCGACACAGCGGGCCGTGAAGGAAGAGACGTTGAGCTCGTGATCGGCGCAGAGGATCAGCGCGGCGCGCAACAGTTCAACGGCGTGCGGCATCTTCGGGGTCCAGCGCTTGTGCAGCGTCTCCTCGATCGACTCTTCGAGCTCTGCCGATTCGACGGCCACGCTTGCCAGCAGATTGACGATGCGCCAGCCGGTCTGGGCCACAGCGCGCGGGCGCAGGTCATAGGCGAGAGGGTCGCGCGCGCCGACGAGCGGCAGCATCGACTGCGCGCGGCTGACGAACGGCAGGTCCTCGGCGCTCTTTCCGCCGGCGACGACGTGCAGCGGGGTGCTGGCGAAGAGGCCGGCGTCGAAACTGCCCGTCCAGAGCAGTGCCGCCACTTCTTCCACGCTGCGCGTGCGCGCGAGCTCGCAGGCGTCGTAGCCGCGATAGTAGAGCCGATCCGAGTCGATCAGCGTGATCGATGATTCGAGCACCGGCACACCCCAATGGAGGGCCCGCTCGGCGGTCTTTCCCGGCTCGCGGCGCTGCTCGCTCCGGCTACGCAACCGTTCGACGTCCTCGGCGGCATACCGGCGCTGGTGTGTGTTGCCGGGCGACGGCGAGGAGCGCACCAGTCCGCGGCTGACGTACGCATAGAGCGTCGTCCGGCTGACGCCGAGGCGTTTGGACGCATCATCCGAAGAAAGCCACGTGACCATCGGCGCGTACGCTACCACTCGAACATTGATCATGCAATCAACGTTGACAACATTGATGCGAGGTCCTAGGTTGCGGGTATGAACGAGAACATCACCATCCACAACGGACTCGAAGGCATCATCGCCGCGGAAACGTCGCTGAGCATGGTCGACGGCACCGCCGGGGAGCTGGTCATCGCCGGATTCCCGGTCGCGGAGCTGGCCACGAATGCCACGTTCGAGGAGACGGCTCACCTCCTCTGGTACGGCGCGCTGCCTGACGAGGACGAGTTGAACGCGTTCCGCGCCGATCTGGCGCGCAGACGCGAGCTCCCACCCGTTGCCTACGAGCTCCTGCGCGCGGCCGCCAATGAGAAAGCGGACGGCATGGATGCATTGCGCATGGCGGCGGGGACTATCAGCCTGCGCGGAGATTCACGTGGCACAGACACTCTTGTCTGGGCGGCTGACGATGATGCGGCGCGCAACCTCCTGGCTGCCTTCCCGACGATCGTCGCCGCATACTGGCGCTTCCTCAACGATCGAGCACCGATCGCGCCGCGCGCCGACCTCGGACATGCAGCGAACTTTCTTTCCATGCTGTCAGGAGTGACGCCCTCGGACGAGCGCGTACGCGGCCTCGAGACCTATCTCAACACCGTCGTCGACCACGGCCTCAACTCCTCGACGTTCACCGCCCGGGTGATCGCATCGACGAATTCCGATCTCGTCTCCGCCATCACCGGCGCGATCGGCGCGCTGAAAGGTCCGCTCCACGGCGGCGCGCCCGGGCCGGCGCTGGACATGGTCTTCGCCATCGGTGCGGCGGAGCGTGCCGAGGGCGTGCTGCGGAAGAAAATCGAATCGGGCGAGAAGCTGATGGGCTTCGGCCATCGCGTTTACAAAGTGCGCGACCCGCGCGCTGATGTGCTCGCCGCGGCCGCGGAACGGATGTTCACGCGTGGCGGCGACAGGGCACTCTACGACCTCGCCCGCGCGGTCGAGTCCGTCGCGCTCCGGCTGCTCGAGGTGTACAAGCCGGGCCGCAATCTGCAGACGAATGTCGAGTTCTACACCGCGCTGCTTCTGCACGGCCTCGATCTCGAGGTCCCGCTCTTCACGCCGACCTTCGCCATCAGCCGTGTGGCCGGCTGGATCGCGCACTGTTTCGAGCAGCGCCGGGCCAACCGGATCATACGGCCCCAGTCGGTCTATCGGGGAGCCCGGGACCTTCGCTGGCGATCGGCCGCCCAGCGTAAACCTGGAGCCACGAACCTCGTATCACCGTGATGGAGGCACGGTCATGTCTGCATTGATAGCGCTCTTCGGATTGGCGATGTTCGTGGTCGTCGCGTTTACGGCGGTGGCGTTGTTGGCGGTCGTTGCGAAAGTCATCCTGCTGCCCCTGCGCCTTGCGATGCTGCCGCTCAAGCTCCTGGCTCTACCGTTCATCGCCGTCGCCCTGTTGGTCAAATTCGCTTTTCTGATCGCCATCGGCTCGGTGGTGATGGCGCTGCTGATTCCGTTGGCGATCCTGGCCCTCCTCATCGGAGCGCCGATCGCGATCATCTCGTCGCTCACGTGAAGGTGGGCGGGATTCTTGCGTTGTTCTGATAACGCATGACCCAGCCGCGCGCATTGATCATCGATGATGACGACCCCATCCGGACGATGTTGTCGATGATCGTCCGCCATCAGGGGATCAGTGTCGATACGGCGCGGGATGGCGGCGAAGCGATCGAGAGTCTCGACCGCGACGGCTATAACGTGGTCGTTCTCGATCTGATGATGCCCCGCGTCGACGGGTATGCCGTGCTCGAGCATATGCGTGCTCATCAGCCGGAGTTGCTGCCTTGCACCATCCTCGCGACAGCCGTGCCCGAGCGTGACGTCCGGCACAACCTGCAGGACGACGTCTACATGGTGCACGCGAAGCCGTTCGATTTGCAGCGGTTCATTGCCGACATCCGCCATTGCGCCCATCTCGACGCGGCCTGAGCCGGCACGGCCGGCAGCGTTGGTTGCCCAAGGCCCGCCAGCAGTAGCGCAAGAACGTTTCCACCGTGCATGCTCCTGGAGCGGCCTCAGCGCATAATGCGCGCTGCAATGCCGCGTACGATCCACACCGAGCGCCATTTCACCGCCAGCGACACCGTTCGCGACGTCGTCATCGGTATGTCCGACGGTCTGACCGTGCCGTTTGCGCTTGCTGCAGGACTGAGCGGTGCGGTCGCCGCGAGCGGCATCGTCGTGACCGCCGGTCTGGCCGAGATCGCTGCCGGCTCGATCGCCATGGGGTTGGGCGGTTACCTGGCCGCGAAGTCGGACGCCGAGCATTACGCCGCGGAGAAGCGCAAGGAGGAGCAGGAGATCATGGACATCCCTCGGGAGGAGATGCGCGAGGTGGCCGACATCTTTCGCCACTACGGCATCCCCGACGAGCACATCCGCCCGGTCGTTCACGCCATGAGCGAGCGGCCGAAGGAGTGGGTCGACTTCATGATGCGCTTCGAGCTCGGGCTGGAGAAGCCCGATCCCAAGCGGGCGCGCAACAGCGCGGCGGTGATCGCGCTCTCATACCTCGTTGGCGGCTTGGTTCCACTCGCGCCCTACATGTTCCTGCGCACCGCGCAGGACGCACTTCTTCCCTCGATTGTCGTAACCCTCATCGCCCTGGCGGTCTTCGGCTACGTGAAGGGCCGCTACACCGGCGCCGGCCCGTGGAAGAGTGCGGTGCAGACGACGGTCGTCGGCAGCCTCGCCGCTGCCGCGGCGTTCGCGATCGCGAAGGCGATTACGTAACCCCTACCGCTTCACGTACTGCTTCTCGTAGTACGCCTTGAACTCCGCGCTGCGCTCTTTGATGGCACGCCACCACGGCTCGTTCCCGACGTACCACTGCACGGTGCGGCGGAGGGCGTCGTCGAAATTCGTCAAGCAACGAAAGCCCATGGACTCGACTTTCGACATATCGATCGAATAGCGGCGGTCGTGTCCCTGCCGGTCGGCCACGCGCTTGATGAGCCGTAGAGCCAGTCGCGGACGTTGCGGCCGTCGCCGTAGAGCGGGAGGGGCTGGTCGTCGATGGCGTTCGTGACGAAGAGGGGGATGAGCTTCTCCGGGTACTGCCACGGACCGAAGTTGTTCGAGGCGCGCGTGACGATGACCGGCAGGCCGTACGTCTGCGAGTAGGCATACGCCATCCGATCGCCGCCGGCTTTCGACGCCGAGTAGGGATTGCGCGGGTTCAGTGGATCGGTCTCACGGAAAGAGCCGGTATCGATCGAGCCGTAGACCTCATCCGTCGATATCTGGATGAAGCGTTTCAGCCGGGGGGCATGCTTCCGCGCCTCTTCAAGCAGCACGAGCACACCATGGACGTCGGTCTCGATGAATGTACCGGCTTCCATGAGAGAGCGGTCGACGTGGGTCTCCGCGGCGAAGTTGACGACGACGTCGACGCCGCTTCCGTCCACTCCCTTGTAGGCCTCGGCCACATCCTCAGGCTTGGCGATGTCGCCATGAACGAAACGGTAGTTCGACCTCCCCTCGTACTCGGCGAGGTTCTCGCGAATGCCGGCGTAGGTCAGCTTGTCGAGGTTCACGACTTGCGCGTCTTCGCCATATTTCTGGAAAAGGTAGCGAACGAAATTGGATCCGATAAAACCGGCACCGCCGGTGACGAGGTATCGCATGAGGGGCGGGGTTTTAGCACGAATGGAGTTCGAGAGAAAGGCGGGTGTTCGGGTGTCGGTAATAGGGTTATCGGTTATCGGTTGTCGGTTATCGGCTGCGGTAACCGACTACTCAGCAACTCAGCAACTCGACAACCGACAACCGACAACTCAACACCCATCAGCCCCGACTACAATCCCGCTCCCATGTCTCCCTTCCGTACCGAACTGCGAAGCCTCCTCCGCCTGGCGGGTCCGCTCGCCGCGGCCCAGGCGGGGACGCAGGTCATGGGTCTGGTCGATCTCGCGGTCGTCGGGCGGCTCGGTGCGCGCGAGCTTGGGGCGGCGGGGCTCGGCAACGCCATCTTCTTCACCATCTCCATCCTCGGCGTAGGGATCGTCTTCGGCGTCGATCCGATGATCTCGCACGCCTTCGGCGGCGGCGATCCGGTGCGCGCGCGGCACGTGCTGTGGCAGGGCGTCTGGCTGGCGATTGGCGTTACGGCGGCGCTGACGATTCCTTTGCTCTTT
>WNFG01005738.1_pt1 | contig 16697 bp, 19 predicted proteins | sample 5400431 | NCBI WGS metagenome assembly WNFG01 (sample SAMN13153346, study PRJNA577476) | soil metagenome | isolation source: 120 cm saprolite under Douglas fir tree site 2 hole 3 replicate 2 | place: USA:California | collected 2015-04-18 | reverse complement strand
TGCGGCGCACGCTCTTTGCCGCGGCTCCCTCCCGGTGTTGATAACTCCTGGCAGCCGATGAGCTCTTTGGCCGGATCACCGTCCGGTCGGCGGCACCCGGTTGGAGGGTTTCGAAACCAGCCTTCGGGCTCGGCTTGGGTAACCGGATCCCACTTGGCTAGCGTTGCGACCGCAGCGTCGCGGACTCGTATCACCACAAATCATGCACCTGCCGAAGCAGCTAACCCATGCTTCAGGCCGAGCTTCTCGCGAAATGCGGTCAAGCATAGGAGCTCGCCGTTGATTTTTATGGCGTGGTTTACGCAGCGCGGGGCGCCGCAGTGCCCGCAAACGAAATCAGTTTCTTTACCGCAAATGGAGCCCCGTCCATCCCCTCTTTCCTGCTTGTGCGCGCAAGACATGTTTTCGCCCCGCCCTTCGGGACGACGTAAACGCCCACCGAGACGGAAGATCAATTGGACCGGGGTAGGGGGGCTCCGCCTGCCTGCTTTCGTCTCTCCCAGAGCGGCGCCTTCGGCCCCCGACCAGAGCTGGGAGCGGTCGGAGTGCCGCTTGCTATCGAAGCCCTCTTCGGGGCTTAATCAACTCCGGCCGGGTAGGGCAGGGGAACCAATGAAGACCATCCTTGTGGTTGACGATGACGACGCGATCGTCGAGGCCCTGACCGAGTTGCTCGTAGGGGAGGGTTATCGCGTCGTCTCGGCGGGGAATGGCAACGACGCTCTCGCTCAGTTGGAGAAGGAGAACCCGAACTTGGTGCTCGCGGACTCAATCATGCCTGTTGTCGACGGTCCGGGTTTCGTCCAGCGAGTGCGTGCCCTGCCTGAGTTTCGCTCCCTACCGGTGGTCGTAATGAGCGCCAGTCCTGAGGGCGTTGCTCTTGCGGCACACGCGATTGGAGTATCAGCGGTCCTCAGCAAACCTTTTGAACTAGACGAGATGCTCGCGATGATTCAGCGGCTGATCGGAAAGATCTAGACAGTTCGCCCGCCGATGTCACGTATCGGAAGGCGCGCAAGAAATTTTCTTGTCCTGATCCACATCGTCAGCCAGACTAGGGCACGCGAGGATGAAGGACCGGAGGGGGAAAAAGAGGCTCAAGCGTCGCTTCATCGTGCGCTATGGCGAGCGCGAGTTGTCTCACTCCGCTTTCACGCGTGACATTTCCCGGCGAGGCGCCTTCATCGCCTCTCTGTCCCAGCCGCCGCTGGACTCGAACCTGCACCTGCAGATTTTCTTGGACAAGGGGAGGTCCGTTTATTTCGAAGCATCGGTCCGGCGGCACAAGATCGTCCCGCCCCGGCTGAGGTCGGTGGAAAAGGGGGGCTTTGGGGTCCGCTTCCTCATGCCCCACGAGATCCTGCAGCGCATGTTGCTCGCAGGAGGGAATGTACTGCAGATCACCTATGCCGCACCCGAGGACCTGGAGGTGGCGTACGAAAAAGAAATCCGCCATGGAGGCGTGTTCGTCCCCACCGGGCGCGAGTTCCACCGAGACAACGACGTGGTTCTCTCCATGCGCCTCGACTTCGCAAAACAGACACTGGAGTTCGAGGCGTCGGTGGTTTGGGCCAGTGCGTCCCAAACGGCTCCACGAGGCGTTGGATTGGTCTTCAACGATCTAAAGGAAGTTAAAGCGGCGATCGAGCCGTTCGTGGGGAAGAGCGATGGAGGCTAGGCCCGTCAACCCCTACGGCGGCGGATGGCAGCAACGTCTCGAGCATTCCGGCTAAACGACTGACTTGAAGTCGGATCGCAAGGATGGCCTTTCGGCTGAACAAAGCTTCCTCGCCGCACCGCTCCTTGTCCCGGGCGCCTGACAGTTGGTTGACCCGTTCCATCGCCAGAAGCGCGTGCCCTCGCTCGGAGCGAATCTCGCGGACCGCGCGAAGGAATTCGTACCGTTCGAAGGCGGAAGGGCTCTCCTCGTCCAGGTGCTTTTGAATGCAGACGATGAGCTCTTCGGCGTGCGAGCACGCATCGACCAGCTTGCGCATCAGGTCGATGATCATCTCGTCGGTCTCGAAGTCCGGCCCGCGCATTGACTCCTAGTCGATCAGCATGTCTTTCAGGTCAATGAGAATGTTTGACTCTGTACGGTACTGAGCAGGCCGCGCGCTCGGTGGGCCCGGGTGAAAGCGGGAAGGCGCTCGTACGCTTAGGAGCGATCACGGGAGGGTGCGGACGGGGTCAGAAGTGACGCCCCATCGAGCAGCGCAGATCTTCTCGTGCACCCCAGCCAGGTCGTTTCGTGGCTCTCTCTACGAGCTCGACGATTCCGCCGGGGCGCTGCTCGTCCAGCCTCTCAGTGCAGCAGGTTCAGCGTGTTCGTGCCGTCGTCGACGAAATAAACGCCGCTGCCGCCCGGAGCGACGGCCAGCCCGAAGAGCGTGCCGTTGCCCGGCGCGCCGGGCGGGGCCGGAGTGGTATCCAGCGCCTGGACCTCGACCTGGTGGCCACCGGGAGTCGTTTCGACCAGATTGCCGTCGCCGCCGTTGGTGGTGAGAATGTCGCCGTTCGGCGCCATCGCGAGCCCGAGCGGATCGTTGAGGGCGCCGCCCGACGAGACGACCCTCCCGCGCGTCGCGTGGCGCCGCGAAACCGCGTCCTCGATCGCGACGATTCGGCTGCTCACGGAATCGGCGACGTAGAGCGTGCCGTCCGCGGCAAGGCCCACGCCCGTCGGCCCGACCACAAGCGCGGCTGGGTCGGTGCGCTCTCCGAAACCCTCGCCGATCACGGTGCGCGAGAGTTCGGAGACGCTGTCACTGTCGACTGAAAGCGCAATGCGCACGACCGTTCCGCCGTCGACGACGCTGCCGGCGCCCGCCACGGTGCCGTTGAGGACGTTGGTCACGAAGAGCAGCGCCGAATCGCCTTGGTCGAGGGCGGTCATGTCCCAGGGGCCGTTGATCGCGCCGCCGCTCAGCGTCTTCACCACCCGCCCATCGGAGTTGACGATGAGCAAGCAGCCGGCCTGCATGGTCGCGGACGTGCCGTCGTTCGTGGGAAGGCTGCCCACGATGACCCAGCCGCTGCGCAAGACCACCAGCGCCGTCGTCAGCCCGACGCCGCCGGGACAGGGCCCGGGAAGCGAGCGCGCATCGATCTCCGCGAAGCCGTTCAACTCGCCTTGCTGGGAGATCTGAACGATCGTAGTGCCAGTGCCCTGCAGATTCTGTCCGTCGTTGAAGTTGCTCACCAGGATATCGTCGGCGCGCAGCCGGCCGACGCTCCGCAGGACGACGGCGACGCCGTAGGGATTGACGTCCCCGTCGTGCGGAACGGTCGATGAGACAGTGTTGATTCGGTGAAAGGTGCGGATGAATGGCGCTGCACCGGCGGGCGCGGCGAGAAGCGCAGCGAGAGCGATGGATCTGGCGAGCATGGCAAGATATCTCCGGCCCTGAAGCTGCGCTCGCCCAACCCGACGCGCCAGCATCGAACGTGCGGGCGCTTGCTGCCCACCCCGGTCCGCTAGCGGTCCATCCGATCCGCCAGCCCGTTATCTAAACCGCGAGAAGACGACCTCCACATCTACGAGCCCTTCCTCTTGGGAGATGGCTGCCACTTCTGGGACCTCACGGCGCAGGCCGGCGGGTTAGAAGGGGCGCCCCAATGCCTTTAGGACGGTGCCACTGCATCGCAGATGGCTCGGGCCAGTCCTTCCGGTGGTACACGCACCGAACGGTGTGTAAACAGCAAAAGGAGCCACCGCTTATTGAAAGACAAACACGCCCGCGCCGTAGGTTCCCCCATAAACGGTGGTCGGAGTGCTGGGGTGGATCGCGAAGGCGGAGACCCTGCTGCTGGTCAGGCCCGAGTTGATGGCTCCCCAGGTGTCTCCCGCGTCGAAACTGATGAACGCGCCGCCGAACGTCCCCGCATAGACCGTGGTCGGCGTCACGGGATCGATTGCCAAAGCCAGCAAGGAATTGCTGGTGAGGCCGGTATTGATGGGAGTCCAGCTACCTCCTCCGTTGATGCTCTTGAACACCCCTCCCCCTGGAGTTCCCGCGTAAAGAGTGGTGGGGGTCACAGGGTCAATAGCGAAGGCGTAGACATAGGGGTTGGTCAAGCCGGTATTGATAGGAGTCCAGCTGCCTCCTCCGTTGGTGCTCTTGAACAGGCCGTCGAACGTCCCGGCATACAGCGTGGTCGTCGTCACGGGATCAATCGCCAAGACCAGCAGCACGGTGTTGGTCAAACCGGTATTGACGGCAGTCCAGTTGGCTCCTGCGTCGGTGCTCTTGAACACGCCTCCGCCGTAAGTGCCCGCATAAAGTGTGCTGGACGTCACGGGGTCAATCGCCAAGGCGACAACATAGGTGTGGGTCAGGCCGGCGTTGATGTCAGTCCAGTTGGCTCCGGCGTCGGCGCTCTTGAACACGCCGCCGCCGTAGGTCCCCGCATACAGCGTGCTGGACGTCACGGGGTCAATCGCCAAGGCACGGGTATCGAGGTTGGTGAGACCGGTATTGATAGCAGTCCAGTTGGCTCCTCGGTCGTCGCTCTTGAACACGCCGCTGGTGAAGGTCGCCGCGTAGAGGCTGCTGGGCGTCGCGGGGTCAATCGCCACGGCGCGGACATCGGTGTTGGCAGGTAAGCCGGTGCTGATGGCAGTCCAGCTTCTGCTCTTGAACACCCCGCGACCAAAAGTTGCGGCGTACCGAGTGGAACTGGTGGGGTCCACGGCCAAGCCCTCGATATCGAGGCTGGCCAGCCCTATGTTCATGGCGGCCCAGTTGCCGCCGCCGTTGGTGCTAACGAACACGCCGCCGCGAATCCCGACAGAGAGGGTGGTGGGAGTCCTCGGGTCAATCGCGAAGGCGCGGGCTTGGCTGTCGGCAGGTAGGCCGGTGTTGATGGCAGTCCAGTTGCCGCCGCTGTTGGTGCTCTTGAAGACGCCGCGGCCGAATGTCGCCGCATAGAGCGTGGACGGAGTTGCCGGGTCGATCGCTAGCGCTTCGACGACAGGATAGAGTCCACTGTTCACCGGGCCCCAGCTTGCACCCCCGTCGATGCTTTTGAAGGCGCCGGCACTGGAGGTCCCTAGATAGAGGGTAGTGGGAGTCACCGGGTCAATCGCCAAGGCGGCAACAATGGGACTGGGAGGTAAGCCGAGGTTGATGGCTGCCCAGTGGTCTCCGCCGTCGTTGCTCTTGAAGACGCCTTCACGCGGGGTCCCAGCATAGAGGGTGGTCGGGGTCAGGGGGTCAATCGCCAAGACCCAGGCTTGGCCGTAGGTCAGGCCCGTACCGACTGCAGTCCAGTTACCTCCGCCGTCGGTGCTCTTGAAAATGCCCCCGCCGTTGGTCCCGGCATAAACGGTGGTCGGAGTCACGGGGTCGATCGCCAAGGCCATCACCGCACTGCTGGTCAGACCGGTACTCGCGGTGATCCAGCTTCCTCCTCGATCGGTACTCTTGAACACACCGGAGGAAGTCCCTGCGTAGACCGTGCTCGGAGTCACCGGGTCGATCGCCAGCGGGCGTGCATTGGTAGCGGTTAAGCCGCTGTTTGAGGTGCTCCAGTTGCCTCCGGCGTCCATGCTCTTGAACAAACCCCATTCGCCTCCTGCATAGACGGTGCTCGGAGTCGCGCGGTCAATCGCCAGCGCGTAGAAGGGCTTGTTGGTCAGGCTGGTGCTGACGGCACTCCAGCTTCCTCCTCCGTCGATGCTCTTGAACACGCCGCCGAACCACCCGAACACGCTGATCCCGGCATAAAGGGTTGTGGGCGTCATTGGATCAATCGCCAAAGCGGAGACATAGGGGTAGGTCAGGCCGGTATTGACGGCAGTCCAGTTTCCACCCCCGTTGGTGCTCTTGAACACGCCGCCGCCAGAGACGGCCCCCGCATAGAGGGTCGTGGGCGTCATCGGGTCAATCGCCAAGGCGCGGACATCGACGCTATCAGGTAAGCCAGTATTGACGGCAGTCCAACTCGCTGCCCCGTCGGTGCTCTTGAACACGCCGCCGCCAAATCCGAGCCCCGCATAGAGGGTCGTCGGCGCAGCTGGGTCCATCGCCAGGGCGAAGAGAAATGCGTTGGCAGGCAGGCCGATGCTCGCTGCATTCCACGTGACTCCCCCGTTGGTGCTCTTGAACACGCCGCCGAGAGTCCCAGCATAGACGGTGCTTGGGGCCACGGGGTCAACGACCAAGGCTTCAACGGTATAGGAGTTCAGGCCAGTGGTATTCCACGTGACTCCTCCGTTGGTGCTTTTGAACACGCCTCCGCTGCTGGTCCCCGCATAGTCCCCGCATAGAGCGTGGTAGGGTTCGCGGGGTCAATCGTCAAGGAGAAGACAGCGGTGTTTGTCAGGCCGGCATTGAGGGGCCTCCAGCTTGCTCCTCCGTCGGCGCTCCCGAACACGCCGCCGCCCCCGAACCCTGCATAGACTCTCGTCGGCGTCGTAGGATCAATGGCCAGTGCCTGCATAGGTCCGCCTTCGGGCCCGGTGCTGTTCCAGGCCTGCGCCGACGCAACCCTCGCCTGCAACAGACAACACAGTGCGGACAGGAGAAACGCCCACCGCCGGGAGGTTTGTGCGGTCGATCTGCCGTGGGTGCCTTTGGATTTCGGGCATGTGAGATTCTTCATGGCTCTGCTCCTTCTGGGTCCTTCTCGAGGGGGCGGTGGGTCTCTACGTAGTAAGATCGGAAACGGACGGAAAAAGACGACAGGAGAGGATTTGAAAACGGCTGGACGACTCGGCGCGCTGCCTTCTAAGCCGAGGGTCGTGGGTTCGAGTCCCGCCTGGCGCGCTGCTGAAACGGCCTGAATCTCTTGCGAATCATTCGTGAGGGATTCGGGCCGTTGGTCGTTCCGGACGAGGTGCGCGACGGGTGCACCAGTCTGTCACCAAAGGGGCGTTGGGTTGCCTGGGTCTCAGGTGGTTCCGCTGGAACTGGGCCGCAGCCCGGCCGTTCGCGACGCTCCAATTCAGTTGTCGTGTTTCGCCGTGTACTTCCGATCTTTTGAATAGAGGCCCAGCACACTTGCAGCGAACCAAACCTAGGAGAAAACAAGAATGAGCAGGATGAACACGAAAGAGCCGAGCGCAAAAGTAAGTCGGAAGCTGTTTCTCAATCGCGAGACGGTGCGCAGTCTCTCCGTCGAAACGCCTGAGGAAGTGGGCAGGGGTCAAGCACTGTCGCTTGTTTTTTGCAGCTTCATCCATTGTTTGACGACTGGGTGATTGTCTGGGTGCGGTGGCTTCAGTCGCTGGTGCGGGGCTGGGGCCTCGCCCGATATGGCTGCCAGGCTTTCGAGACCTTGGCTCGGCATTTTTAGGCTGAGCGAATGGTGCTCATGAAGTCTTTGATCTTACGGATGACTGAAGCGTTCGAGGGATTCAGATTTTGCTCGATGCACAGACCAGAAAAGAAGGTCGAAACAAGTTCCGAGAGTAGCTCGGGAGCGACGGGCGGTCCCGCCGCGGCGATATTCTTCGTGAACTGGCGTTTCAGGTTCGCCCGACTCTCCGTCAAGATGTCGTGCGCCTTTTTGGAAAGCTGTCCGAGCTCCCTCATCGAGCTGACCCCAAAACAGCCTTTCTGTCCCCCGGCGCAGGGTTGGGTCACGACTTTCAGAAAATTCTCGATATTGTCCCAGCCGAGCGGTTCCGCGGAGAGGAGTTCCCGACCGCAGCGGGTTTCATAATAGTATCGGAGACTCGCCAGGAAGAGGTCCTCTTTATCCTTGAACTCGGAATAGAGTCCCGACTTATTGACTCCGGTTGCCTTCTCCAAATCCTGAAGGCCCGTATTGGCGTATCCCTGTTTCCAAAACAGGGGCATCGCTTTTTCAAGAACATCGGTGCGATTGAACTTTTTAGGTCGTCCCATGGACTTATGTATAGCGGACAGCCTCCCGCAACTCGCGAGCTGCGACAGGGACTGACTATTTCTTCCTCGCCGCTAGAGCGGCGAGCTCTTCCTGCCCGAAAGCCGTCCCCCATCCGCCTTCAGCTGCCTCGGTGAGCAGCACCCAGGTGCGTCCGGCCTGTCCTGGATCACCGGAGATCTTGGTGACGATTTGGGTGATGTCGGCGACCGACTGCTTCTGGGCGGGGCGCTTCAGCACCCCGGGCGGGGTCAGCACTTGCACCCGGACAGTGCGGGCCGAGCTTGACGCCGCGGTATTGACCGCGGTCGCTGGCATCCGGTGAATGTACGCTCCGGTGTTGTTCAGGTGTGTCGGACCCGGTGAGCTCCTCGCCGAGCTGGCGATCTGCTCCGGCAGGAAAGAGATCCGCGGCGGCGTAGACATCGATCATCGGCATGGTCGGTCCTCCTTTCTCATCGAGCTGTCGTTTCCTTCACGGCGGGCTTCGCATCGTTGACGTAGGGGAGCGGAATCCATCTATAGCGATCGCCGTCCTTTGCCACATGGCCGACTCCAGGAAAGTACATGTGCGGCATGGCCACGAGGGTTCGATTTTTCACGGCGTCCGCGAAATCCTTTTTCCGGCGGGCCGCCGCCGCCGTCGAATCCACGTCGAATTTGATCGTCACGTTTGGATTGGTGAATTGAATGTCCGGCACGTGGATGATGTCGCCCCAGAAGATCATCTTTTGTCCTTCACTTTCAAGAACGTAGTAGGACTGGCCGGGAGTGTGGCCGTATCCCGGGATGGAGCGCAGGCCTGGAAATAATTGCGTTTCGCCATCAAAGGTTTTCACCCTTCCGGCGGCGATGTAGGGGCCTACGGTCGGCTCAACCATCTTGAAGAAACTCTTCGTCGGCTCCGGAGCCTTTTCTGCAGCGGTTTTATCCGTCCAATACGCCAACTCCCGCTTGTCCATCTGCACGATCGCGTTCGGAAATACTTTCTTACCTCCAACCGTCAACCCGCCGGTATGATCGGGGTGAACGTGCGTCACGAGGATGTCGGTGATTTGTTCCGGGGAGTAGCCGGCGTTTTTCAAGCTCTCCGGAAGCTTGAAAAGCTTCGGCCCCAGGAGCTCTCCCGTCCCCGCATCCACAAGGATCAACCGATCCCCCAGGTGAATGAGGAACGCATTCACTGAGGCGTCCACCGGCGACTTGACGTATGCCTTGTCGAGGAGCTTTTCGGCCTCGCCCGGCTTCACGTTGGTGAGTTGCTCAATAGCCTCAAACCCCAGCGTCCCGTCGGAGAGCGCGGTGACATCGACGCTTCCCACTTTAAGGCGGTAGTAGCCCGCTTGGGCCTTAGCAAGCTTGGAGTCGTCGGTCAGAGTCACCGCACTCGCCGCGCCGGAAAGCGCCAAGCCGGAAATTAGAAAGAGGGCGGCAGCCCGAAGACCAGATTTAGAGAAGTGACGCAGTGACATGGATCGTTCTCCTTGCTTGCGAGATAGAGTTGGTTCAAAACTTTCCGTTTGCGTTTTTCCATTGCTCTCTTGGGATGGATGGCTCGAGCACGTCCCAATGCTCAACGATCTTGCCGTCGGCGACCCGATAGAAATCGTAAAAGGTCGTGGGCTTGTTATCGAAAAGCCCTTCATTTGCGACGAGCACGAAACGGCCCTCACCAAGAATTTTGTGGACTTTGTGAACCTTGTAGACAAAGCCGGCCTTCGCAAACGGGCCTCTTTTGGTTTGGAATCCAGACTTGTCGTCTTCACCATAGCAATTGTGCTGATGAAACCTGTCCCGGTACTTGATCGCTTGATCGCGTTGTTCTCCGATGACCACGACATCGAAGTATTCTTTTAGTAGGGCCTTGTTAGCCTCGGTCTTTTCCAGGTCTGCAGCCTCGGTGGGACCATCTATCTGGGTCCGGCCGCTGGCATTGGGAGGGCATTTCTCCTCGAGATTGTCCCAGTGCTCTACGATTTTGCCGTCCTCGAATCGAAAGATGTCGAAGCCGACCTTCGGGCCAAAGAAATTATATTCTGAGTGGGCCACGACGTAGTCGCCGTCCGCGAAGACTCTGACCGTATTCACCTTTGTCTCTTTGGGCAGACTGGTTATGAGTTTTTCCACGCCCTTAAAGCCGTCCTCTACATTTAGATTGTGCTGGATGTATTTGCTCGGGTTGATGTAACCGAGCGGTTTTCGGTCCTTGGTTTCGAGGCTCTTCAGCAGCTCCCGGACCATTCCCTTTTTCTCGTTTTGACTTAAGCTCTTCGTCATCGCGGGTTCACCTCCCAAGCCGATCAGAGTGAGCGCTGCAAAAGCAAGACTGATTTTCATTTTTCCCCGGGCCCTCGAATCCGTCGGCGCTCTTTCGCGATGCGCGTAATGAACTGATCGGTTCAGTATGGACGGGACGAAGGTTTTGCAAGGACTTTCGCAACTGGCTGCGTTTACTGACGAATATTGCGCGGCTCCAGCAAAGCTTCCAGAATCTCGGCGAGGCGAGTGATTTGAAACTGGATTGCCAGGATGGCCTGTCGAATCAACAATTCTTCGCGGCGCTGCTCATCGTCTGGCCGAGCCGAGAGCTGCTTAGCCCGTCGCGCAGCCAGGAGCGCCTGTGCCCGCTGGCTGCGAATCTCGCGCACCGCCTCCAGGAATTCGTTGCGTTCGGGTCGGGAAGGGTTCTCGCCCAGTAGTTCCGGAATGTGGGCGATGATCTCGTCGGCGTTGGAGCATGCCTCATCAAGCTTGCGCAACAGATCCACGGATGTCTCGTCGGCTGCGCGAGCCCGCCTCAACGAGCTCGCGGTTCGGAGCCAAATCGACTAACGCGCTTACCCGATCCACACAAATCGTCAACTTTGTGCGCTACCGTGCAATCCGGAAAGTTTTACTGGCTGGAATTACTCCCCGTGGAGCTCAGCGTCGCCGTGAAGGCGCTCGAATGGCCGAAACAGCTTCGCGGCGTACGCAGAGTCGAAGCCAACGCCGATCGAGACGCCGCCGATCAGGCAGCCGTAGTCTGCACCGATTGGCGCAGGGCTACGTCCCATTCAGGAACGCTGCGAGTCGCTGCTCGTAGTCGACGTGATCAACATCCCAGATGGCGCCGTGCTCGCCCTTGTCTGGAAACCAGGCGGTTTTGGGGCCGCCATACGCCTCGGCGAGGGTATCGAGCGCGCCGCGGGCGACTCGGCGCTGAGCTTCTGAAAGCTCGCCATCGGATTCTCCGCGATGACGCCTTTGAGCTTCGGCATCTCGGGCAGTGCGACGAGGATCGACGCCGCGCCGACGGAGCTGCCCATCGCCAGCACCTTGTCGTACCGGCTGGTCAGGAAGAGATAGGCGGAGAGAACGTCGCGTGATTCGCGCTGGCCGTAGGTCAGGCCGGGAAGGGGGCAGGGCGCTTCGCCGTCGCACCCGACGTCGAGCATCAGCACGTCGAGGGAGGTGACGGCCCAGATAGAAGCGCACGTGCCGCGTGCTCTGTGCGGTCCGAGCCGCCGCCATGGATCAGCATGATCGCGCCCTCGGCGGGGCCCGTGCCGTTGTCCGCCGCGCCGATCAGCCAGCCCGGCAAGTCGTAGCCGTTGAGCGAGGGGACCTTCACTTTACTGAACCGCAGCTCGTGGGTGGTGCGCAGGTTGCCCGCAGCCCTCGCCCCAATATTTGGCGAGCTCCGGCCCGCAGACGGAAAGGTCCTTGGTCGCGCCCCGCCAGGACGGAAAGAGCAGCTGGTTGCTCGCGGACCACAGCCCGCCGCCGAATGCGCCGAGTATCGCAAGGAGCGCGAGGGCGCCTCCCCATTTAAGCTTTCGGCTCATCGCGACACTCGCGACAGCTGCTTCACCAGCGCGTTGAAGTTCTCGGTCCCCTCGGGTGGTTAATCTCGGCGCTCGGGTACGGATTGGGCCAACATTCCGGTCATCGTCCTGAGCGCGATCGAGACGCTCGCTTAGGGTTTCCCGCAGCATCCCGATGCGAAATCAACGGCTCAGAAGTTGCTCGCGGCACCCGAGCGGCCAGCCCCTCCGCAAAACACCTTGCGCGCCTTGAGCGCCGACCTTACAACGCGCAACCTTGCAGGAGGGGCCTCCCATGACGCAATCTCAGCTCGGTCCACGCGTCCGCGCTCTGCGCGAGACGCTTTCGCTCACTCAAGAGCAGCTCGCCGAAAGAGCCGGCATCAGCCATTCGCATCTTTCCATGATCGAGCGCGGGGATCGCACTCCACATGTCGAAACATTGATGTCACTCGCCAAGGCGCTGGGCATCGCGGTTTCCCAGCTCCTCCTCGACGCGAACGAACCAGGGGAAAGCAGCGGACAGTCACCGGACCTTCAACTGATGACGTATTTAGGGACCCTGCGTCTCACTCCGGGCGATGTGAATAGGCTGGTCGCCATTGCCAAAGCCATGTTCGACGGGCGCTGATGTTAATGGAAGCGGACAAGTCTCGATTTGAGATCCTTGATTCGTTCTTGGAGAATCTCGATCGAGTCTTCAAGTAACTCAATCTCACGCCGAATTCGCGCGTTCTGTAGCTCTTCTCTATTATCGCGACTATCACGCCAAACCAATTCTACAGGCTTGAGTTTTCGATCGGACACGAAGTGGCTTCCCCCCGTCTGTGGCGTTGGAATACAGCCTAGCGAAAAAAGCACGCAAAAATCTTCTCGATTTGTAGAACATCGAACGGATCGCGGATCAATCTCGATCGCGCGGTGCGGTCCGCCGTCGCTGACCGTGGCTCCGGAACTTCTCGATCACTCGCGCTATCTCGGCGTCATCCAGCACGTGCGGCTCACCCACCTGAATGGCGCGCCAGTATTGCTCCGCGAGCAGCTCGACTTCGGATGCAATCTTGAGCGCGGCGGCCAGGTCTGCGCCGACGGCGACCATCCCGTGATTGGCCATCAGGCAAGCATTGCCGTTGCCCAGCGTTTCTACCGTGGCTTTGGAAAGCTCCTCGCTGCCGAAGGTCGCGTAGGGAGCGCAGCGAACGATCGAGCCGCCGGTGACGGCGATCATGTAATGGACCGCCGGAATCGGCCGCCGAAGACAGGCGAGCGTGGTGCAAAACCGCGAGTGGGTGTGGACGATCGCATTCACGTCGGCCCGGCGCTGGTAGATGTCCCGGTGAAGGCGCCATTCGCTGGAAGGAAGCCGCTGTCCGAGCGGCGCGTGTCCAGCGAACGACAGCTCGACCATGTCCTCGGTCCCCATCTCGTCGTAAGGCATCCCGGTCGCGGTGATCAGCAGACCGCGCTCGACGCGGGCGCTGAGGTTCCCGGACGTTCCGTGGCTCAAGCCGGCGGAGCTCATCCGTCTCGCCGTATCGAGCAGCTCGCGGCGTTCTCGGAAGAACCTCATCCGCGCCGCTCCGGAAATAGAGTGAGCAGCCCCTCGGTGGAGGCTTCGCAGACACCGCGCTCGGTGATCAGCCCCGAGACGAGCCGAGCCGGCGTCACATCGAAGGCATAGTTGACCGCCGGGGATTCGGCTGGAGTCAGCCGGAGCGAGGCCGCCCGCCCGTTGGACGCAAGCCCGGCCACTTCATGGACCTCGCTGTCGCTTCGCCGCTCGATCGGAATCTGCTCGCGCCCGCTGGCGATGCTCCAATCGACGCTGGAGGACGGCAAGGCGACGTAGAAGGGCACGGCATTGTCTTTGGCGGCCAGGGCTTTGAGGTAGGTCCCGATCTTGTTGCAGACATCGCCCGCCGCGGTGGTGCGGTCCGTTCCCACGATGCAGAGGTCGACCTCGCCGGCTTGCATCAGATGCCCGCCGGCGTTGTCGACGACGATGGTGTGCGGCACTCCCTGGTGCCCGAGCTCCCAGGCGGTGAGGTAGCCCTGGTTTCGTGGCCGTGTTTCGTCCACCCAGACATGAATCGGAATTCCGGCCAGGTGCGCCCGATACACCGGCGCCAGCGCAGTTCCCCAATCGATCGTCGCCAGCCAGCCGGCGTTGCAGTGGGTGAGGACGTTGACCGGGCATTGCCGATGGAGCGCGGCCGCTTTCTCGATCAGCGCCAGACCATGCTCGCCGATGCGCCGGCCGATCTCGACCTCCTCGTCGGCGATGCGAGCGCAGAATTCGTAGGCGAACGCGACCCTTCTTGCGGCCCGCCGTGCGAGCAATTGTTCGCGCAGCTCGGTGATCCGCCCGCGAAGATTCACCGCCGTTGGCCGCGTCGCGCACAGAGTCGCCGCGGCGCGGTCGATCGCCGCCTCCGAGGCGTTGCGCCGAAGCGCCAACGCCAGCCCATAGCAGGCGGCCACCCCGATCAAGGGGGCACCGCGCACCTGCATCGTTGAAATGGCCTTCGCCATCTGCTCCAGGCTTTCGATCCGGACTGTTTGGAGCTCGTGCGGCAGTCGGGTCTGATCGATGATCTCGACCGACCAGCCATCAGCGGCTGGCCAGATCGTTCGTAGAGGTCGACCATCGACGTTCATTGCGGTGAGTTTGCCCCAATCCGCCGGACGCGAAAGCCATATCCGAAGCGATCGTCAATTGTCAGCGTCTTAACAGGCGCCGAACGGGTGCGGGACTCGTAGCAACTCACCAACTCGGCAATTACCGACTCCCGGTCGGCGACCACGTCCTGCCAAGTGAATCGGAGAACCATCCACCCGAGCCTTAGCAGAGCGCGATCGCGAGCGCGGTCGCGGACGAACGCCGCGCGGGTGCCGTGCTGCGTCCAGCCATCGAGCTCAACGCAGAGGCGCACTTCGGGCCAGGCAAAGTCAACTTCGGCAATCAGCCACGCACCCTCGACAATCTTCCAGTGCAGCTTCGGCTTGCGTTTCGTCGCGAGCACCAGCTCCATGCCATTGATTCGAGAACGCTGTCAGGTACCTCGTCTTCCCGTTGATGTTCAGTGACAAGCGTCCGTAGGCAAGCCGCCCCGCGGCGACCCCTTCCGTGGCTATCAAGAGCTCGACGAATCCAGACGAGGTTTGTCTTTCTTTGTCGAAGGGCCGAGTCAAGCGCCGCCCGAAGCCACACCGTTTCCAGAACGGATGCAAGGTCGACCATCGTGCGGGCGAGATGAGTGAGCCGAAAAGGTCCTCGTTTGGTGGTGTGGGTCTCCGTCAAATTCCTCGAACGGAACACCTTCACGCCCCGAAGCTTGGGTACCCTGCGCGAGGCGGGAATCGTGATCTGCACCGAAGCCTGTCGCGGGACGTCCAGTCCCAGCCTTCTTGCCGCGCTTAAGTGGGAAAGTACAGCCCCGTCGCCGGCGGCGAGCATTGCCGCCATCTCCAACTCATCGAGACTCGGGCTATTCGAACCGTGCCGGAACACCCCCGGATGAAGCCGGGTCCACTCTCCGGTTTCGATGCGGCGGCGCAGCCAGCTGCGAGAAACCCCATATGCCGCGCAGTCTTTTAGCGTCACTACGCCGAATTGCTTCGAAGCTAGCGCCACCAACCGCTTCGCACCTGCATTTCCCAACCCGCCACCCCCCCTCTCGTACGACGGCCAGCTATTCTTGGCGAACCGTGTGACATTTGCGTACCGCGCGGACCCGAATTGTCACTCAGTTCGCCGCGCGCCGGCTCGTTGTGGCCGAGGCGCCGGGCAATGGGCCGCGAAGTGACGCGCACAACGATGATCGAGCTCTGCTTTATCGATTCGCGCGCCTCCGAGCGGCCGAAGCGAAGAGTCTCGGCCCCGGGGGCTTCGCCGGCATCGGGCCGGCACCAGATTACCGCGAGGCAAGCAGCGGCACATACCACCGCCGAGCGCCCAGCCCTCTCTGGCCTTGGTGTTCAGCTCCGATTGGTCGGTTGCGCCTTACGAAGCACGAAGTAGGCGCCGCGGATGGCGAGGTCCACAAGGCTGTACTTGGCAAAGCGTTTGGCGACCGACATTCGTCGCAACCCTTCAACATCCTGCGGACTGCCCTCTCGCCGTCGTTCCTCGATAATTTCAAATCCACTGGCTTCAAACAGCCGTACGTAATCCGCATGTCGCAGGCGGTTCTGGAAATGCAATCGCGGATTGAACATCTTCCAGGCCCGGTCAGAATAGCGGAGGAAATTGTACTCAGATATTGAGTTATCGAAAAACGCGTAGTGATCGGCGTAGTCAACAGACATGCTCATGATTCCGTCAGCTCGCAAAATCCGGTGACACTCCCGCAAGATTGCGCCGATGTCGCCTGGGTCGATGTGCTCCAGCGTGCTTGTAGATGTGATGCAGTCCACCGAGTCAGGGGGAAGCCCGGTCGCGCGAGCATCACCGGGCGCCCGATACTCGATCCCGTACAGCTTCCTTAAGGAGGTAACCAGATCCTCACTATCGATCGTCGACCCCGGCAGTCTCGGCAGGCCGAGCTTGGCTCCAAATTTCTGAAAACTGGCAACGCTTTCGTTGATCAAATTGGTCCGCAACAATGGCTCTAGATCCACAAGCAATTGTCGGCTGACACCATATGAAAAAAATGTCAGCGGGCCGACCAGGTGATACCCCGCGCCAAACTCGTAAAAGGTTAATTGTTGCAACGGCCTGCTTTCATGCCGACGGATGGCCTCCAGCTGTGACGTTCCCCAGCTGAGAATGTCGAGAAAGCGGGCTTCGTCCAGATGGTTGCTTCGAGTGACATGCTCTTGAAACATGTAATTGAAGTGTTGTCCTTTCGGCAAATGCGAAAGGACATTCTGGGCTATCGCTTTTACGCGCCAATCCATTCAGCTCCGCCTTCGCAAAGGGGCGGCGGATAGATACTACATCCCACGATCGGCTTCATGGAAAGTAGTCCCGCCGCGACTCCATCTGTCTGCTCGAGGAAAGATGCGGTCGGCGAAACGCGTCACCATCGTGGACCCTCG
>WNFG01002118.1_pt1 | contig 16698 bp, 15 predicted proteins | sample 5400431 | NCBI WGS metagenome assembly WNFG01 (sample SAMN13153346, study PRJNA577476) | soil metagenome | isolation source: 120 cm saprolite under Douglas fir tree site 2 hole 3 replicate 2 | place: USA:California | collected 2015-04-18 | reverse complement strand
CTAATGACCGAAGATATTCGCGTGCCGGCTCCGTTCCAGCGACGGTCCTGAAGAAACGCACGTCAACAGGCACTTGAGAACTTTATAACAGAACTGTTATACTATCAAGTGCTAGCTGCCTACTGGAAACATTCGACGGACGGCGGCGAGACCTGGGCTCTTCAGGACACCTCGTATTCGTCTGGTATCTCCTTCGTGGACGCCAAGACTGGTTGGACAGTCGGTTACGGAGTTCGGCGCACCACTGACGGCGGCGAGACGTGGACTACCCGCCAACCGGCATTCGGTAGTGGAATTTTCTTCATCGATGCCAACACCGGCTTTACGGCGTGGGGGGGTTGCGGTGCAGAGACACCTTGTCGAGGAGGAATTTACAGAACCATCGATGGAGGCGAGAGCTGGACGAACCTCGAATTCGGCGGTGTGTTCACTGCGGTCTTCTTCAGCGATCCCAAAATCGGAACAGCTGTGGGTGGTTTTAGGACTCTGCAACAGCAAATTATTTATCGAACCACTGACGGGGGTGAAACCTGGCACCGCCAAACAGGTGGTGGCTACCGTTTGCAAGCCGTCGCGTTTGTGGATGCGAATATCGGGACTGCGGTGGGCATTGGGGGAACCATCCTGCACACGACGACCGGGGGAGATTAGTGGCAGGAACGAGCGCCTTTGGGAAGCGCTTCGCCCGTCTACAATGAGTCAGACCGCTGGAGGTCCGCCCCAGGCTCGCGGCGCGCCAGGAAGAACAACGCCGGGAGCAAGTAGAACACCATCCAGTGGCCCGAGAACATGCGCGCCTGAATCGCTCTGTTCTCCAGGCCCTCCTCCTCTGTGACGTGCCGGATGATCCGGCCATGGCTGGTCAGCACGTACCCGGTCTCAGACGGGTGTGCAGTGGCACCCCCCGTCTCGGACATCGAGCGAAAGAAGTTCACCGGGGTGTAGAGGAAGAAGAAGATGAACCCAATCTTCGCCCAACGCGACACGGAGGCGCCGAGGTTCAGCAGAATCTCGCGCCCATCCAGTCCCTTCGTCTCAGCGCGCTGCGCAAACAGCATCGCGAAAAACAGAGGAAAGATGGCGACGTGGAGTACGAGGACGGGGGAGTCAATCGTCGCGGCAAATCTGGTATCCAGAAACGTGGAGAGATGGACGCCGGCGCTGAGGACAAATCCCATAAGCGCGGTCATGCCGATGATGCGCTTGGTGCGGTTCTGCCCAGGAGAGCTCAGTTCGTCCTTGAACCCCATTGGGTGTCTCTTTCCGGTTTGTAGGTTGGGTCGTTAAGCCGGGATCCGGGATCGGAGTGCTTGGAGACGCATCCGCGGTTTTGAGTCTACCACCGGCTCAGCTCTACGCTTTGCCGAGACCGGGTGGGGGTGAGCCGTCACATCGTGGAATGAGCCGGTAAAGTCGGTGACTTTGACTTATGCCGCCGCCGGCAAGCTGAAATGTGAACAAAGGCGCGTAGTATCGCGACGAGATTCACCTCGACCAGGAGCGTCGAGTTTACAAGGCAGTTTTGATCAGGGAACGAATAGCTCGGTGACGCAGTCTGCGGTGTACAGCGGCACGCCCGTGCGGAGGGGCAGGCGCGCCGGTCCGTCCCATGGGGCCTGCCGAGCTGTGATCGTCGCGTAGTAGGCCCGATCTCGAAGGAAGCCAGGCGGGATCTTGAACGAGGTGGCGCCATCGACGACGGCAGTGAGCTCGATCGTGTCACCGTCCTGATATGCATCGGGCCACTCGCTCACCGTCACAAGATACGAGGTCGGCGAGCCGAGTCCAGGCGGTGACCAGGTGAGCGTGGGCTGACTCCCCACGCCCGTCTGCATCGTGAACGCGTCTCGGCCGTTGATGAGGGGGCGCCTCGGGGGGCCGAGCATGGGAACGACAACCGACGGCGATGGTTGCGCCGGCTCGCGGAGGATGATCTGGGGATACGAATAGCTGGTAGGGCCCGTGCGCGTGAATGAAAATACTGTCTGTCGAAGCTCTTGCCAGGGCGGACCAAGAAACTGGCCATACGTCGTGGCGAGGTCGAGATCGGAGGTGGTGCTCGCGCTGAGCAATAACAGCTCACGCTCAGTCTCCACCGGCTCGTCCGGGTATAGAAGTGAGTGGGGCACGGCGAAGATGAATACGCCCAGGCCGGCGAGCGACGCATTGGGGCCCATATCTGCCGCGAGCGCTGCGAACTGGGTCGTTCCTATGTCGAGGTTGAGGTTCCCCGTCTGCGGTGCCTCGACGAGTGGCACCGAGACGGTTGCGGGCTGCCCATCCAACAGGCGAAACGTGTCGAGGCGAGCATAGCGCGCCACTTGTCGAATGAGCGCCAGGAGGCAGAAGGCCAGCTCCAGTCGATATCCAGACTCGCGGACGTGTCGCCACGCCCGGGCCCTCTGAGGATGACCTCGTATACGTCCGCTTGGGCGCCTACGACCAGGATCCGCGGCGAGCCGAGCCAGGGCTCCAGGTTTGAAATGTTGGCTGTCACGTGAGTAGGCGTGCTGACCCGCGCAAGATCCGGTCGCGCGGCGATCACGGTGGTCAGGTCGGGCGAGGAGCTGGTAATTGGGATGAGTTGCGTCTGATTGACGGATATGAGGTCACCGGGGGAAGTGCGCGGAGCGACGGTCACGGAGCTACGATCCCGCTGGAGAAACCACCGGCCGGCCGGCACGTTTGGAACCGTCAATTCTCCCTCCGCGCCCACCGTTACCGCGAAGCGCGCGTAGCCCTCCGGGCTGCCGTCGGGGACGAGGATTGCCGTGGTGGATCTTGTCGGAGTCGGCTCTGCGACGGTCGTCCGCGTTCCATCATCCTTGATGTAAATGGTGCGGAACGCCGCCGAAATGGTGCGCATCGAATCGCCCCTGCCGCAACCGGCGACACCCGCCAGGAGGAGGACGAAACATGGCGAACTGAGACATTTGTGTGAATTCGATTTCATGCTCGCAACCTAGTTGAGCGTGCGCGGAGAATCAAAACAAACCTTCCGTGAAGTGGATCGGGCGAAACATGGTGGTGATACCTAGACGCCGCAGACAAGCGAAACGACGAATCGCCTCACGAGCGTGTCCTTCGCGGACGCGAACACCGGCATCGCGGTGGGGGACGATGGAACGATTCGGCTTTTCTGACTTGACGCGCAGGCTTCGGCGGTCAATAAGGGAAGCTCGGCTGTCTGGGACGCCGCCCGTCCGCGGGAAGAGCCGAGCTCACCCAAGGTTTCGTTGCTCGACCATACAACCCCCTTTCTGCCCGACTTGCGGACGACGGGCCGATACTTTTGAGAGAGGGTTGCCATGACGATTCGCAAACAGCTTCCTGCGCGCGCGCGCGTCGACCAGCTGAAAAAACAGGCCAAGGATCTGCTCGCCGAGCTGCGGGCCGGTTCCACCGAGGCCATCGAACGCTTCCGCGCTTCGCACCCACGGTGGGTAAATCTCAAGAACCAATCGAAGCCGCTTCTCGCCGACGCGCAGCTGGTCGTCGCGCGCGAATACGGATTCACCAGCTGGACCAAGCTGCGCAGCAGGGTCGAGGCGATCGACCTCGACGATCCGGTGACGGCGTTCGTCGAAGCCGCCTGCGTCCCAATGGACGGCGCGTCGCATACAGCCGGGACGCTCGACCGCGCCGAAGCGATCCTCCGCGCGCATCCCGAGGTGGCCGAGAGCGACATCTACGTCGCCTCCATTCTCGGCAACGACGCTGCAGTGCAGCGGTTTCTTAAGCAGGGCGGCGAAGGCGCGACGGCAACGGGAGGACTGTACGACTGGGACGCGCTCACCTATCTGTGCTTCTCCAGATACCTTCGGCTCGACCGCGCGCGCGGTGATGGATTCCTCCGTACGGCGCGCCTGCTGCTCGAGCACGGCGCAAGCGCCAACACCGGTTTCTATTCACAGGGTCACGAGCCGGATCCGGCTTTCGAGACGGCGATTTACGGCGCCGCCGGGATCGCGCGCCACGCCGAGCTCACGCGCCTTTTGCTTGCTCATGGAGCGGATCCGAACGACGGCGAGACGCCGTACCACGTGCCGGAAGGGTACGACAACGCGACGCTCGAAGCGCTGGTCGAGAGCGGAAAGGTGGACCAGGCGGGCATCACCACGATGCTGCATCGCAAGCACGACTGGCACGACTACCAAGGCATCGAGTGGCTTCTCGCCCACGGCGCCGATCCCAACGAAATGAGCGCCTGGGGAAGGCGAGCACTGCACAAGGCGCTCGACCGCAACAATCCCGTTCGCTTCGTCGAGCTGCTTCTCGATCGCGGCGCCGACCCCAAGCTTCCTACGAAGAACGGAATGTCGGCGGTCGTCGTCGCGGCGCGAATGGGGCGCGGGGACGTCCTCGATCTATTCGCGCGCCGGGGTATTTCGATCGAGCTCGAAGGAGAAGATGCGTTGCTCGCGGCCTGTGCCCACGCCGACGAAGCCGGCGCCCGCGCGATCGTCCAGCGCGCGCCCGGCATCGTCGCGTCGATCGAGCGCGAGGATCCGGCGATCGTGGCCGATGTCGCCGGCGCGGGAAACACCGCGGCGGTCCGGCTGATGCTCGATCTCGGGTTCAGCGCGGCCTCGCGAACGAACCGCGCGGGCGCGCCCAACGACACGGCACTGCACTCGGCTGTCTGGCGTTCCCGTCACGAGACGGCCAAGCTCCTCGTCGAACGCGGCGCACCGCTCGAGGTGACCAACGACCGTGGCGAGACGCCGCTTTCGTACGCGGTTCGCGCGCTCGTCCAATCGGAGTGGCCCGCTCAGCGCTCCCCCGAGACCGTCGCCATGCTGCTTGACGCTGGCGCGCGCGTCGAATCGGTGACGCTGTTTCCGTCAGGCGTGGAGGAGGTGGACGAGTTACTGCGCCGTCACGGGAAGGTGTCAGGATAGACAATTCCACAGTTCACTTGCAGCAACTTTCTCTTCGAAGTACATGGCCTCCCGATCCCAGACACCGAGGAGCTCCCAAGTGACGAATAAGATCTGCTATTTTGAGATTGGATGTCGCGATCGCGTTAAGACGGCCGATTTCTACTCGAAGTTGTTCGAGTGGAAGATGCAACCAGATGCGAATGCGACGCGCATCAATACCGGCGATGCCATCGGTGGGCATATCAACTCGCTCGGCCACGAGCCCCACCACTACGCGATCTTCTACGTCATGGTGGATGACGTGGCGACGGCGCTAGCGAAAGCGGTGGGCCTGGGTGGAAAAAAGCTGGTAGGGCCGGTGCCGCTTCCCGGCGCCGGTTCCTTCGGATGGTTTTCCGATCCAGAGGGCAACACGATCGGAGTTTACGCAGAGAAGAAGTAGCTCAAATTGGAGTCAGCGGCTGCTGGAAGCGCGCTGGCGGATGAACTCCACCACCGTGCGGACGCCCACGCCGGTTGCCCCTTTGCTGATGTAGCCGCGTTCCCGGTGGCTGGAGGACGGGCCGGCGATGTCCAGGTGCACCCACGGCGTGGCGCCGACGAACTCGCGCAAGAAGACAGCGGCGTTGATCGCCGCGCCCCAGCGCTCGCCCGAGTTTTTCATGTCCGCGACTTCCGATCGCAGCGCGTCTTTCTGCAAGTCGCTGATCGGCAGCTCCCAGGTCTCTTCTCCGGCGCGGCCGGCCGCGGCGAGGACGGATCGGGTCAGCGGCTGATCGTTGCCGAACGCGCCGACGATGTAGTTGCCCAGCGCGACGACGCAGGCGCCGGTCAAGGTTGCGAGATCGATCATCGCGGCGGGTTTGTGCTCGTTGGCCCAGGTGAGAACATCACCAAGGACGAGGCGGCCCTCGGCATCGGTGTTGGTGACCTCCACGGTTTTTCCCAATCGGGAGATGAGGATGTCTCCCGGCCGGTAGGCCGTTCCCGAGGGCATGTTTTCGCACGCCCCCATGAAGGCATGGACGGGAAACGGCGGACGCAGCTCCGCGATCACCTTCATCGCCGCGAGCACCGCCGCGGAGCCGGCCATGTCCGTCTTCATGTCCACCATGCCGTCCGGAGTCTTGAGCGACAGGCCCCCCGAGTCGAAGGTGATTGCCTTGCCGACGAGCGCGATCGGAGCTCGCTCGGCGTGCCGCGCGTTCTTCGGAATGTAGCTTAAGTGAATCAGCTTGGGCTTCTCCGCGCTGCCCTGCGCGACGCCGAGGAACATCCCCATCTTGAGCTTCTCGATCTGCTTTCGACCGCCGATCGAGATCTTGAGCCCGCCGGCCTCGGCGATCTTGCGCGCCTCGTCGGCCAGGCGGGTGGGGGTGACCACCGCCGCCGGCTCGTTCACCAGATTCCGGGCCCAGTTGGTCGCCTCGGCGATCTTCTGGCCAAGCTCGATTGCCCGTTTGGTCGAAACGGTGGCGCGCTTGTCCCCCGCGAGGAGCAGTTGCACCTCCTCCAGCCGCGGGGCCTGATTTTCTTCCCGTTGGGTGGTTCGGTACCGATCGAAGCGGTACGCGCCGAGCACCAACCCTTCCACCGTCGCCTTGACGCTCTCCTCGCTGGATATTCCGGGCGGCAGGGCGAAGGCGATCTTTGTCGACCTCGCCTTGCCCGCGATTTTGGCCGCCCGCCCGGCGGCGAGTCTCAGCGCTTCGAGATTGAAGTCGGCGTGCTTACCCAGCCCGAGCAGAACGACCTGGTTCGCGGGAAGCTTCCCGTGGGTGTGGAAGGACCAGCTCTGATCCGGCTTTCCGGCGAAACCCTCGCGCTTGGCGCTGGCAAGAAGCAGTCCACCCAGCGCGCCGTCGGCGGATCGCAGCGCTGCCGGAAGGCCTTTCTCCTGGGCGAGCGAGTCTTCGAACACCGGGATCACCAGGAGCTCGCCGTTGGCCTGCGTCGCATCAACGACCGTTACCGTAAATTGCATCTGATCTGGGCCCCTTGAATTTGTGGGTGAGGTTTAAGATTGGACGTCCCGAGGAGGTTTTGCTGATTCGCGCACGAGCAGCGGCGAGAAGAAGCAGTCCTTCTTGGTGTATTCGTCGACGGCGAAGGCGAAGCGGTAGCTCGCCGCGGCGCGTTGGTTACAATCGGTTCGCTCGCAGAACCGGCAGGAGATCCCGGTGGGGACGGCGTCTTTTTTGAGGTCGGTCGTCGACAAGCCATAGGCGAGGAACTTCGCGTTTTCCGCGTGCGTCCCCAGGCCGATGGAGTAGGCGGTGCCGCGGACGATCGAGCCCTCCACCGGCTGGAGCTGAACCTTGGCGAAGCAGAAGTAGGTCGAGCCGTCGGGCATCACCGAGAACTGGCGGGTGATCTGCGACGGATTGAGGAAGGCCAGGTGAAGCGCCCATTTCCCGCAGGAGCCGCCGCGGGCGGCGAACTTGAGCCCGGTGCCACTGTACTTCTTGGAAATGTTTCCCGCGATGTCCGAGCGCAGAAAATGGAAGGGCAATCCGCGCCGCTTGGGGTCGGAGAGATTGCACAACCGGTGCGCCACCGTCTCGTAGGTGGTTCCGAAGATGTTCGAGAGCAGCTCGACGTCGTAGCGCGTCCGCTCGACCTCCTTGAAGAAGTCGCTGTAGTTGAGCAAAAGAGCGCCGGCGAAGTAGTTCGCCAGATTGACCTTGATCAGCCTCCCGGTTTCGGCGTGGCGGGTCTTTCCGTCACCGAGGATGCGCTGGACCAGCCTCTCGCGATCGAGCACCAAAAGCCCGATGCAGGAGGCGAGCTGAAATTTGAGCGGCTGCTCGGTCAGCGAAGGCGACAGGCTCAGGCTGCGGCTCTCCGGATCGAGGCGGCGGACGACCGAGCTTCCACTGGCGGCGCTCTCGAAGCCGACCTTGTACTTGAATCGATCCTCCAGGAGCTGGATGAGGTGATTCGAGGTCAACTGGCGCTCGAGGTTGAAATCCTTGCGCAGCGATTCGGCCTGCTCCTCGAGCTCGGGGAAGTAGTTGCGGTGCGCCTCGAGAAAGTCGCTCGTTTCGTCGAAAGGGGAGTAGTCGAAGCGGAGCCCCGGCGGTTCCACGTCTCCAAGGCCGATGGTCTTTCCATCGCCTCGGGCCCTCTCCTGGGCGGAGAGCTGAGCCAAGACGTTCTCGAGCTGAGTGCGGGTGTTCTTGTAGAGGTTGAACAGGGCGGCCACGGTGCCGGCGAGCTTCGGTTCCGCGGAAAGATGCTGGATGGATTCGGGATCGATATCCAGGGACTTGAGAAGGGGCTCATCGAGCAGCTTGGCGAGGGCCTCGTCCGCTCGGCCCTGGCCGAGGCTCGACATGAACTGCTCGGGGTCCTGCTCGAAATAGCGAAGCGCCTTCCAGAGGAGAGGAAAGGGCATCACCCGCTTTCCCTTTTCGATCAAATTCAAATAGGCGGGCGAGACGCCCAGGTCCCGCGCCGCATCGGCTTGCTTGACATTCCGCGATAGCCGAAGACTCCGGAGTCGGTATCCGACATTCGCATTCAGCTGGTTCTCATTCATCTTGCGTCCTTCAAGCCCTCGGCGCGGCCCCTCGGCGAGAGAGGGTCCCGGAAAATTTACGAGTTTTCAAGGTAGGTTTTTGCCGCGCGGTTCCATCCCCGGGCTGGGCGGGATATGAGCAGGGGCTCGATCGAGCCCAAACGATGGCCATCCTGAACCCTTTTCGAGGTCTGCGTCCCCCTCCCGCGCTGGTGCGCAGCATCGCTTGTCTGCCGTACGACGTGGTGAATACGGAGGAAGCACGGGCATATGCGGCCGGCAACGAGAAGAGCTTCTTTCACATCTCGCGGTCGGAAATCGGCTTGCCGGCCGGCGCGGATGAGCACGCCGAGCCGGTCTACCAGCTGGCGCTGAAGAACCTCCGCCGCTTCCTGGCGGAAGGCTGGCTGCGCCAGGACCCTGAGCCCCTCTTCTACGTCTACCGCCAGAAAATGGGCAAGCACGTGCAAACCGGGCTGGTCGCCGCGGCCAGCGTCGACGAGTACGAAAGCGGCCTGATCAAGAAGCACGAGCACACCCGACCGGACAAAGAGGACGATCGCGCTCGGCACATCGAGGTGCTCGGTGGAAACGACGAGCCGGTGTTCCTGACCTATCGAGCGCGCGCGGAGATCGATGCGGCGATCGCCGAGGTGACCTCCGCGCCGCCGGAATACGAGCTCACCACCGAGGATGGAATCGCGCATACTTTCTGGCTGGTGCCCAGGTCCAAGGGCCAGACAATCGAGACCCGGTTTCGCGACGTGCCGATGCTCTACATCGCCGACGGACACCACCGCTCCGCCGCCGCATCGCGCGTCCGCAAGCGCTACCGCGAGTTGCGTCGACCGAGGGGCGGCGAGGAACGATTCCTGGCGGTGGTGTTTCCGCACGACCAGATGCAGATCCTCCCCTATAACCGGGTGGTCACCGATCTTCGCGGGTTGACTCCCGCTCAATTTCTGGAAAAGGCCCGCGCGGCCTTCGACGTGGAAGAGACCTCGAAGACCACTCCCGGCGCTCGCCACCAGTTCGGCATGTTCCTCGAGGGCAAGTGGTACCGGCTCACCGCGAAGGCGTCGCGGATCGGCAAATCGCCGACGGGCTCGCTCGACGTTTCCATCCTCCAGGAGGGTCTGCTTGGCCCCATCCTGGGGATCGGCGATCCGAGGACGGACAAGCGGATCAATTTCGTGGGCGGTATTCGCGGCACCGCCGAGTTGGAGCGGCTGGTGGGATCGGGAGCCTACCGGGTGGCGTTCTCGATGATGGCCACCAGCCTCGAGCAACTGATGGAGATCGCCGACGCGGGGCAGATCATGCCGCCCAAGTCGACCTGGTTCGAGCCCAAGCTTCGCAGCGGGCTGGTCTTGCACGTGTTCTAGGAAGGGCTGCCCCTTATAATCTGCACCGCCTTGAGCTCGATGAATCCCCAGGTCACTTTTTCGGAGACACCATGCGCGTGATCAACTTCAACGCCGGCCCCGCCGGTCTACCCCTTCCGGCGCTCGAACGAGCCCGTGACGAGCTGCTCGATTATCGCGGCTCGGGGATGTCGATCATGGAGCACAGCCACCGCGGCAAGGAGTTCGAGGCGGTGCAAGCGGAGGCGATTTCGCTGCTCAGGGAGCTTCTGGCAATCCCGGGCTCTCACGAAGTCCTGCTCCTCCAGGGCGGCGCCAGCCTGCAATTCGCGATGGTGCCGATGAACTTTCTCCCCCCGGGGGCGAGCGCCGACTACGTGATCACCGGGACGTGGTCCGAAAAGGCATTGGCCGAGGCGAAGACCGTCGGCAAGCCGCGGGTGGCCGGCACCACGGTGACGCCTGACAAGCGGTATGTGCGGATTCCTGCCCAGTCCGAGCTCGAGCTGGATCCCAAGGCCTCCTACGTTCACATCACCAGCAACAACACGATTTTCGGAACCCAGTGGATGGACTTCCCGGAGACGGGGACGGTGCCGCTGATCGCGGACATGAGCTCCGACTTCATCTGGCGAAAGTTCGATGTCTCCAAGTTCGGGCTGGTCTACGCCGGGGCGCAGAAGAACATCGGCCCGTCCGGACTGGTGGTGGTGATCGCGAGCAAGGATCTGATTTCCAGGGGCCGCAAAGACATCCCGAAGATCCTTCGCTACGACACGTTCGCGGAGAACGATTCGATGTACAACACCCCGCCCACCTTCGCGATCTATCTGATGCGGAACATCCTCGCCTGGGTGAAGCAAGTCGGCGGACTTTCGCAGATCGAGACCTGGAATCGCGAGAAGGGGCGATTGCTCTACGCCGCGCTCGACGCGATGTCCGGCTTCTATCGCGCGCCGGTCGAGAAGCAGAGTCGATCGTTGATGAACATCGTCTTCCGTTTGCCCTCGGAGGCGCTGGAGGAGAAGTTCGTCGCCGAGGCGAAGAAGAACGGAATGGTCGGCTTGAAAGGCCACCGCAGCGCGGGCGGGATTCGGATCTCGGCGTACAACGCGGTCAGCGTCGACAACATCAAAACATTGGTGTCCTTCATGGAAGGTTTTGCTAAGGCCGACGGTTGAACCCCCAAGCGACTTTCCGCAGAGGAGCTCGATGAGGTCGCAATTCATTCTCGCGCTGTTTCTTACCGCCGGCTCCGCCCAGGCTCGGGAGCAGTACGGGGTGAGAATGCCGGACACCGTCACCGTCGAGGGCAGGCAGCTCAAGCTCAACGGGATGGGCCTTCGACGAAAGAAGATGATCTTCACGATCAATGTCTACGTGGCCGGCTTCTACGCCGAGGCGCCTTCGAAGAACGCCCTCGAGCTCGTCTCGTCAGATCAGGGCAAGCGGATGACGCTGTACATGCTGCGCGATCTCGATAAGGGGAAGATCACCGATGCGCTGCGGGAAGGGTTCGAGAAGAACTCGAAGGCGCAGCTGCCGGTGTTGAAGGATCGCCTCGATCGCTTGTCGGCGATGATTCCCGACGCGAAGAAAGGCAGCACGATCGTGATCACCTATGTTCCCGGATCGGGCACCGTCCTCGCCGGCGCCGGCGAGCGCTCGGTCATCGAGGGGAAGGATTTCGCCGATGCCCTCTTTTCCGTCTGGCTGGGCAGAAACGCGGCCGACGACGAGCTCAAGGCGGGGCTTCTCGGCGCCAGCGAATAGCCCGGGGCGGCGAGAGGCAGCTCCAGACGCGGCGCGCTGGATCAGCCGGCGCTACTGCTTCGCCTTCAGCTTGGAGTCGTTCTCTTTGATGAAGGCCCGGATGTCGTCCGCCATGTCGAGCAGCTTCGTCCACTGTTCCTTGTAAAGAGTCACCGGGAACCGCCCGAGGCCGTAAACGGAAACGCCGCCCTTGTCGCTCACTTTGAGACTCGTCCCCTTGGTGTTTCCCTTGCGAAGCGCCTCGTTCTCCGCCTTCAGGCGCTCCAGCTCCGCTTTCATCTGTTCCTCGTTCACTGCCGCGACCCCCGTTTGGAGTTGACGCGCAGAACACTGACCGCGAGAAGCAGCAGCGTCAAGGGCCGAAAGTGTGGCGTTTGGCAAACGGGTCAAAGAAGCGGCAGCTGCGCTCCCGGTTTGGGCGGACGGCGGAACGGGGTTGGACCTGGATCGTCGTGCTCGCCGTCGAGCCCCAGGCGCCGCACGGTCGTCTGGAACAGCGCCCGGATGGTCTCGGCGTAGAGGCCTTCGCCGCGCCCCCGGACCCCAAAGCGCGGATCGGAGAGCTTGCCGCCGCGCGTTTCTCGAATTCGATGGAGCACCCTTTCCGCCCGGTCGGGCAGCATCGCCCGAAGCCTTTGTTCGAAGACGTCCTTGACCGATCCGGGGAGGCGGACGAGCTGATAGCCCGCGTGGGAAGCGCCGGCTTCTTTTGCCGCGGAGAGGATGGAGGGGATGTCCTCGTCACCGAGTCCGGGTATCACCGGCGCGACGTTCACTCCCACCGGCACGCCCGACCGCGCCAGCCGCTCGATGATCTGCATCCGGCGCCGGGGTGTCGACACGTAGGGCTCGATGGCGCGCGCGTGATCCTGCTGCCAGAAGGGGATACTGACCGTCACCCAGAGCCGGGCATTGCGCGCGATTTCCTGAAGGACGTCGATGTCGCGCTCGATCAGCGGTGCCTTGGTGATGATTCCGACCGGGTTGCGGTATTCGGCGCAAACTTCGAGGCATCCCCGGGTGAGCCGGAAGGAGGCCTCGAGCGGCTGATAGCAATCGGTGACGCCGCTGAATGCGATCAGGTCGCCTTTCCAGGAAGGGCGGTCGAACGCGGCGCGGAGCAGCTCCGGGGCGTGCATCTTGACGGCGATCTTCGTGTCGAAGTCGGTGCCCGCGCCGAAATCCAGGTACTCGTGCGTCGGACGCGCGTAGCAGTAGGCGCAGGCGTGAGTGCAGCCGCGGTAGGGATTGACGCTGTACGAAAAGCCGACGTCGGGACTGTCATTGCTGGCCAGGATCGCCCGCGAGTGGTCCTCGTAGATCTCCGGGGCGCAGCCGGGCACGTCGTCGAGGTACTCGACCTCTCGCTTGAGATATGGATTCGGCGGGTTGTCGATCGGTCGGAGCTTCAAGGGGCCTGAAGACTGATACTGAACCACCGTTCAGTCAAGCCGCAGTTCTGATATATGTCCGATGAAATGCACGCGAAGCTTACGCTCACGTAGGAGGCTGATCGGCGAGGGGCGCCATGAAGGTTCGCTTTCTCAGGATCTCGAATTTCCGCGGCTTCGAACAGCTGGAGCTTAAGCCTCGCGACCACGTGTTCGTCGTCGGTCAACCTGGCGCTGGCCGCTCGGACCTCATCGACGCCTTGTGGCGCGCGCTGTCCCCTGACTCGACCCGGTTTCCGCTCTTCGAGGATCTGGACTTCTATTCTAGAGATCTGAAGAAGAGAATCGAGATCGAGGTTGTCCTCGGAGATCTCGGCCCTCGGATCGAGCACGCCTTCCTCGACCGCCTTGAGTACTGGGACCTCCAGGAGGAAAAGCTTCTCGAAGAGATCAACAATCCAAACGACGAAGATGCGAGCGCCGAGATCTTCCTTGAAAGGGTCGTTCGGCTCTGCTATCGGGCCATATGGGAGGACGACCAGCAGCAGGGGCAGCATTGGGTTGACTTCCCGAAGTTCTCCGACCCGGACTCCGAGGATTTCAAGCGAGTGTCACGGGAGCTGCGCGGTGAGCTTCCGGTCTCCTTGGTCAACGCGCGCGGCGCCGCTCTTTCATTGGGAACGCGAAGCGATTTGCGGCAGCTCGTCGATGCGGATGAGCAGACGGACTTCTCGACGTCGCTCGACCAGATGATGGCGGGTATCGAGGATCTGGCTGGCAATCTGGTGCAGTCGAAGGATCTTTCGGACGCGCTCGATCGCATCCTCGAGCCACTTCGGATCCCATTGGGCGTCGGCAATAGGGCGGCGAGCCAGATCATCCGTTTCGCTCCAGAGGGCGGGTCACTATCGGGGATTCTTCGTAGTCTACAACCGACCGTGAAGCTCCGAGAGGAGCTCGGGTATCTGCCCCTTGTGCGGCACGGTTCGACGCTCGCGGGATTAATTCGGGCCGCCCGCGTCCTGGCACGACCAGATGCGAAGGGCGCCGTCATTCTCGTTGACGACTTCGGCGAGGACCTGGACGTCGACGCGGCGATGCACTTGGCAGCAACACTACGTCATCGAGCCGGACAGCTCTGGCTCTCCACGAGGACCGGTGCGCTCGGACAGTGCTTTCGTCCTGAGGAGATGCTGCGGCTGGCCATCTCGTCCGATGGCGCCCGCACGGCACATGCTGGCCGGTCACCCATGACGAAGCAGGAAAGAATCGCGGCACGGCACGTTCACCTCCAGATTTTGCCAGCCGTTAGCGCCAAGAGCGTTGTTATCGTCGAGGGGCCACACGACCGGGCGGCAATCATGGCTGCCGCGATGAAGCTCCACACCGAGGAAGATGTTCCGCTGCTTGCCGCACAACGGATCGCCATTCTGGATGCCGGCGCGGCCGACCAGTCGGGCGGACACTCGGCGATTCCACGGCTGGCGGAGCTCGCACGAGGCCTCGGATTCCATGTCATCGCGGTGGTCGACTGGGATCGAGACGTTGCAATCGCGCAGCAGTGCCTGTCGGAAAACCTCGCCAACGCCCACGTCGTGATCCGGTGGCCGCAAGGGCACGCGATCGAACTGGCGATCCTCAGCAGCCTTGCGGACCCCCTGATTCGCTCTGCCGTGCAGGACGTATCGCAGGCGCTGTCCGCGACCCTCACCTTTGATCCCAGTGCGATTGCCGGAGCCGACCTCGTGAAGCGGACCGCGAAGTTCTTGAAGTCATCGGCTGGTCTCCATGCGCCGTTCATCGAGGCCCTCCCGAAAGGAGCGCACTCGGCCTTGCTTCGAAAGTGCCTCGACGAGATCCGCACGGCCAACGCGAAGTCAGGACATGTCCAGCTATGAAGTGGGACGATCTGACCCCAGACCAGCAGAAGGTCGTGACAGCGGTAGAGCCGAGGGTGATTGTCTTCGGCGGCGCAGGATCAGGGAAGACGACGGTGGCCTTGTGGTCCGCACGCCACTTCCTTGTCTCGCCGGAAGCGCAGCCATGGCACCGGGTTCTGTTTCTTACGTTCTCGCGGACGGCAGTTCGAGAAATCGCGCGCCGCGCGGGGCGGACGCTCGCGAACGTCCGAGAAAGAGTGGAGATCCACACCTTTCACGCGTTCGCCAATCGGATCCTTACCGCGTTCGGCCGCTACGCCGGTCTTGGACGCGAGCTCCCGCCCTTTCGTTCGGATGCCGAAGCGAAGGTCCTTGGAAAAAGCACTACGCACCTGAGCTACGACGACCTTCTTCCCCTCGCGCTCAAGGTTATTCGCACCCCGCGCGTGCGGCAGATCGTTGCTCAGCGTTGGCCGCTCATCGTCTGCGACGAATTCCAGGACACCGACAACGAGCAGTGGCAACTTCTCAGCGACCTCTCAGCCGGAGGTGCACGGCTCCTCCTGCTGGCCGATCCGAACCAGATGATCTACGCCAGCTTCCTCGGTGATCGCGGCGTTGGCCTGCACCGCGTCGAGGAGGCCGTTGAAACTGCCGATAACGTCATTGACCTCGGCACACCATCGCATCGCGATCGTACCAACATCATCCCCGCTATGGCTGCAGCTGTTCGGAGGCGGGAGTTCAACCACGACGCTGTGAGGGCCGCGCTCCTCGGAGACCGAATAAGAATCTACCGCTCAATTCCCGACGACGACCTTCTGCGCATTGTCCAAGGAGAGGTTAGGAGCGCGTGGGAAGAGGGCAGCCGTTCGATTGGTATCTTCGGTCATTCAAACCTATCGGTCGCAGATCTCAGCGCGTCACTGTTCTCTGCTGGAATTGACCACGTCCTCGTGGGGCTGCCTGAGGCGCACGGCGAAGCGCTTACAACCATGGAAATCGCCTGCCTCTACGGGGCCGACCGCGTCGCAGTCGACGTCGTCCGACTCCGCCTGGCAGTATTCTTGACCGCTTCGGTTCGGAGGAATGCGGTACCGGAACTCGCCCTGGCGCTCAGGGGGATAACGCCTTTACCCACGCGCCTTCAGCAACGGATGAACGATGCAACAAAAGGACTGCGCGAGGCTGCCGGCGAGGGCTTCGAACACCTCGTCCAGACGGCCATGCAACTCTGGCCACGATTGGGCATCGCGGCGGGGAAGCGTCCCTGGAACCAGGCCGCCCGGACCTTCGGCGCAATCGCTCAGCAGGTGCTGCGTCGGGCACGCGGCGCCGAAGATTTCTTTGTCGAACTTTCCCGGCATCTCTCTGCCCAACGAGTCGAGAGCTTCTTCGATTCTGAGGTGGGCACGGGCCATCGGATCCAACTCATGAACTTCCACCAAACTAAAGGGCGCGAGGCAGACGTCGTCATCCTCGTGTACCGCGCCACCGACTGGTTCGGACGTGAACAAGAGCCGTATCCGGCAAATTCTCGCCTACTGTATGTATCGCTGACCCGTGCGCGCAGCCGGAACATCATCATTCTGCCGCCGTCACCTCATTGCCTCGTAGCCCCGTTCGGGGATCTCGCCGATGTTAGACAGCTCCATTTCACAGGATCGCAGACTCTGGCTACCGGCGATGTCGAGTTGCCGTAGGGCGACGCCGGGTCGATCCCCCCTCGATGAGATGAGTGAATTTTCGGGCCAGCGCACGCTCGTGGGAAGGTGTCAGCGTTTGACCTTGCGGAAGTGATCTCGTCCGCGCTCGCCAGGCCGGCCACGCGTCTAGCTTTGCTTGTCCGGTTTGACGCGCTTCCAGACCCTGAGCACTTTGCCGTTT